>Ga0193706_1000419_pt1 | contig 25160 bp, 32 predicted proteins | sample U3c1metaG_FD_160130 | JGI IMG/M metagenome (GOLD analysis project Ga0193706, IMG submission 160130) | Soil microbial communities from a riparian zone of the East river system, Colorado, United States - U3c1 | ecosystem: Environmental > Terrestrial > Soil > Riparian zone | place: USA: East River... | reverse complement strand
GGCCTGCCCGTTGAGGCCGCGCTCCCAGCGGGTCGGGCCGCTGTCGGAGCCCCAGCCGAGCTCGGTCACGTAGATCGGGGTCGCGCCGTCGTGATGCGCCCGCATGATCCGGCGCAGGTTGGCGATCTGAGCGCCCATCGCCTTCGCCCGGGCGACGTACGGGTGTAACGCCACTCCGTCGAAGTACTGCTTCACCCGCCGTGCCCGGTATACCCGCGACAGGTAGTCGCCCGAGGCGACGTTGGGGGGAATCTGCAGAGGGCGCCCGAACAGCCCGCCAAGGATCACCTGGGCGTCCCGGTCGGCCCGATGCAGGACCCGTCCCGAGATCCTGATCAGAGTCGCGAAGCCGACCGGGTCGGGCCGGTCGGCGAAGGTGACGATGTTCTCCTCGTTCCAGATCTCCCAGCGATGGATCGGCAGGAAGGGGAGGTCGGGGTTGTCCTCCCAGAGCGAGCCGTCAGGGCCGTAGCGCTCCACCGCTTCGCGCAGGAACGACGCCCAGGCTGAGCGCTGCAGGGCGCTGTTGACGGGCAACAGCAAAGGCTGCGCTGCCACCCATTCCGGTGAGGCGGTGATGAAGGGCATGATCCGGATGCCCGATTCGGCGGCGAGGATGACCTCGTGGTCAAACCCAGCCCAGTCTGGCCTTGCGACCCGTGGGCTCTGCGGCTGGATCGAGTTCCAGTTCAGCGGCAGGCGCACACTGTCGACGTCGGCTTCCCGCATCAGCTCGAAGTCCGAGCTGCTGGCCGGACTCTGCGGCGAAACCCCGATGAAGCCCCGTGGTAGATAGGCATGGGCAGCCGCTGGTGCAATCACCATCAGCGCCAGAGCCAGAATCAGGGGGATCTTGCGGGTCATCGCCTTACTTGAACAGGGCCACCGCCCAAAGTAGCGGCCCTGCCGGGCGGGGGCGGGACCGCGTCGGCGCGCCGCTCTGAGATAATCGCCGCTCTCGGGGCGTGGCGCAGCCTGGTAGCGCGCACCGTTCGGGTCGGTGAGGTCCCCGGTTCAAATCCGGGCGCCCCGATATTCGATTCGCCGTCCGGCCGTGCGGATCAGTCGTTTCGCACGGCGGATCCGCCGTACTTCTTCTTGATCCGCTTTTCGCAACGCGTGCGTTTGTGCTTCGACTGGGCCTTCCTGCACCCCGTGAGCCCCTTGGACAGCAGATGGCGGCGTTTGAGCCGGTCCGATTTGGCTTGCTGTTCTTCCAGGCGCTTCTTCGCTGCTGCCGCCGCCGCGACCTCATCTTCCTGGCGCTTCTTCGCTGCGGCTTCATCGTCTTGGCGCTTCTTTGCCGCCGCCGCAGCGTCCTCTTCCTCACGCTGCTTGGCTTCGACTTCTTCCTTGCTGACGGCTTTTATCGCCAGCGACTCGCTCGTTTGGATCGCGAAGCTCAGGTCCACCCCGGTCGTACCCATTTGGCCGTTTTCCCTTTCGCCCGTTGGGATCGCTTGGAGCTTTTCGCCATCTACGCCTTCGTATTCGCTGGGAGTCTGCATCGCGTCCTCGCTGCTGAGGGTCGCCGTGAAGGAGGTGGCCTCTTTATTGATCGGACCCACGGGAGAAAGGAAACGACCGCTTGCTTCAACGGCTTCGCCCCCGCATTTGAAGTTCATATAGGGGCCCTCGCGCGGATTGAGAAGGATGCCAACTTCGTGTTTTGCTTGATCGATGTACACGAGGTCGCCTTCGATCAGGTCGGCCGTGATTTCTCCCTCACCCGCGCCATCGGATTTGCACGTTTGGGCACCGCTCTGCGTCTCGCATTCCTGGAACACGTAGTTCGAAACAGTCGAACGCGGGCCGGTGATTACACCGTCGCCATGCGATTTGGCGCAGCTCACGACCGTTTCGAAGCCGGCCAGCTCAGCGGTTACCGCCCCACCTTCGGCTTCAAAGGGCACGGGGAAGCTATGGCTGGGCGTCGCGAATTCGAGCACCGGTGAGGCCGCGTTCGCGTAAGCGGGCGCGACCGCGAGCGCCAAGGCCGCGATCAACGCGACGACGCAAACGTATATCCCGCGGAGCCGCCCCGCCGGTGACCGTCTCGACCCCACCTGTCCGACCTCCCCACTCGCCCGATTAATGGCTTTCCAGCGCGAAATCGTAGCGGATATCCGTAAACACGACGCACGATCCGATGGCCATCCCGGTAATGATGTGCGGGCGATGCAGCAGATTGGGGAGAACGCGACGAAAGGGGAGTCGAATGGCATCAATCCGCAAAGAACGGACTATCGAGGCGCCGCCGGAGCAGGTCTGGAGCGCCCTACGTGATTGGGGGGCGCTGCACGAACGCCTCGTGCCCGGCTTCGCCGTGGACACGAGCCTGGACGGGGCCGACCGGATCGTCACCTTCTTCAACGGCGCCGTCGCCCGCGAGCGCCTCATCGACCTCAGCGAGGACGAATGCCGCCTCGCCTGGTCGATCGTCGACGGCCCCTACACGCACCACAACGGAGTCGCCCAGGTGCTCGCCGGCGAGAATGGGTCGACGCGGTTCGTCTGGATCGCGGACCTGCTGCCCGACGAGCTCGCCGCGGTGACCGAGCAGCTGATGGAGCGGGGCATCGACACCGTCAAACAGACCCTCGAGGCCGGCGCCGCCTAACTCACTTCTTCGATGGCCCGTTCGATCTGACCCAGCTTCGGGCCGTCCTGGAGCGTCTTGGTGCCATTGGGGCCACTGACGATCATTGCCTGGCGGACGCGAATGCTGAGGTCCTGGCCGAGTTCCTCGTAGCCTTCGAGACGCTTGCCGATCGCGCCGTCGGGACCGCCGTTTTCTTCCAGGTCGGCTTCCCATTCGGGCCCGTTCAGTTCCTCGACGCCGCCGGCGATCGAGTCGAGGAAGTTCTGGTCGACGCCGAAGTGCCCCGCTTCGGCCTGGTTGCGGAAGAAGAGGTAGATGTACTGCCAGCCATAGCCCTGGTCCGCCGCCGCCTCGGCCCCGTAGAAGCTGAGCTCCTCCGGGCTTTCGCTGTTCGAGTAGTGGCGGTAGAGCAGCTGCACGTCGCCGGGGCGGGCGAAGTCTTCGGTCAGGGTGGGGATCGTGCTGAGGAAGTCTTCGCGACAGTCGGAACACTGCATGTCGTTGAAGACCTGGATCGTCACCGGGGCATCGGAGGAGCCGAGCCGGTCGCCTTCCTGGGGAACGCCGCCGAAGAGCTGCTGCGCATCGGAGATGCCTTCGACGTGCACCACCGCCCGGCCCGGCTTCTGGGTCGCGATCTCGACGATCAGGTAGCCGACCCCGAACAACGCCAAGGCGAGGAGCGCGACCACCCAGAGTCGGCCACGGCGGGGCATAGCTTTGACGGTCGCTTCGGACACGCGGCCCATTATCGCGGCCGGGCCACTTGGGAAGCCGCAACCTGAGGGCATCGGGAAGCCGCAACCTGCGGGCATCGAGATTGACATGCCCGCTCGGAGCGATAACTTGGAGCTACCCAATTTCAACTACATGGGAGGTCTCGATGGCCCATCACCTGACGCCCGGCGAGCTCGCTGACCAGCTGCACATGAAGCGGCAGGAGGTGATCGGGAAATGCGTCGAGATGGGCGTCCCGATCTTCCACGGGCGCATCGACAGAACCCTCTTCGAGACCTCGCTGCGCAGCCGCGCCAGACGACGCGAACCGCGGCGCAGCCTCGCCAATTGAGCCTGAACTAGACTTCCCGCCCGATGGGGGGCGGAACCAAGTCAAAGACTCTCGCTGATCTGTTGCCGCTCGCGGCGCAGAAGTACGGCGATGTGCCCGCGGTCCGCTATAAGGACGGCGAGCAGTGGGTCGACCGCAGCTTCTCCGAGGTGCTGGAGATCGTCCGCCCACTGGCGCTTGGCCTGGTCGAGCTCGGGGTGGGAAAGGGGGACCGTGTCTCACTCCTCGGCAACACCCGCCCGGAGTGGACCTACTTCGACTTCGCGGCGCTCTCGATCGGCGCCACCGTGGTCCCGATCTACCAGACCAACTCCCCCGAGGAGTGCCGCTACGTCCTCGAGAACTCCGACTCCAAGGTCGTCGTCGTCGAGGACGACGAACAGCTGGAGAAGATCCGCAAGGTCCGCGACCAGCTGCCCCAGCTCGAGCAGATCGTACGGATGACCGGCTCCAGCGAGGACTCGCTCTCGATGGAGGACCTGGCCGCCAAGGGCGCCGGCGGTGACGACGCCCGCTGGGAGTCGCTCTACTCGGCGGTGACCCCGGCCGACATCTGCACCTTCATCTACACCTCCGGCACCACCGGCCCCCCCAAGGGCTGCGTGATCAGCCACGGCAACTACCGCTCGATGCTCGACATGGTCAACGAGACCAGCGTCATCGAGGGCGAAGACGTCACCTACCTCTATCTGCCGCTGGCCCACTCCTTCGCCCTGCTGATCCAGCTGGGCAGCTTCGACCTCGGCGCCACGCTCGCCTACTGGGAGCGCGACCCGCTGAAGATCCTTCCCAACCTGGCCGAACTGAAGCCGACCTACTTCCCCTCGGTGCCGCGGATCTTCGAGAAGATCTACACCGCCGCCAATAGCGGCATGGAAAAAGAGGGCGGCCTCAAAAAGGCGATCTTCCACTGGGCGATCGGCGTCGGCGCGAGGATGCGTGCCGCCGAACGGAGCGGCCGCAAACCGGGCTTCCTGCTCAGTCGCCAGTACGCCTTCGCCGACGAGAAAGTCCTCTCGAAAATCCGCAACCTCTTCGGCGGCAAGCTGCGCCTGGCCGTCTCCGGCGCCGCCCCGATCAATCCCGAGATCCTGCGCTTCTTCGATGCCGCCGGAGTCCTCGTGCTCGAGGGCTGGGGAATGACCGAGACCTCGACCGCGGCGACGATCTCCTCGCCCGACGACTTCAAGGTCGGCACGATCGGCAAACCCTTCCCCGGCTGTGAGGTGAGGATCGCCGAGGACGGCGAGATCCTCGTCAAGGGGCCCAACGTCTTCCAGGGGTACCACAAGAACGAGGAGGCGACCCGGGAGACGATCGTCGACGGCTGGCTGCACACCGGCGACATCGGCGAGATCGACTCCGAGGGCTTCATCAAGATCACCGGCCGCAAAAAGGACATCATCATCACCGCCGGCGGCAAGAACATCACCCCGGCCAACCTCGAGGCCGACATCAAGCAGCACCCGCTCGTCTCCCAGTGCGTCGTGGTCGGCGACCGCCGCCCCTACCTGGTCGCCCTGGTCACGCTCGATCCCGAAGACGCCGTCGCCTACGCCAAGGAGCACGGCCTCCCCGAGGATCCGGCCCAGCTCGCCGCCAACGCCGACGTCAAGGCCTCGATCGAGGCCCACGTCGAGGAGATCAACAAGAACTACGCCCGCGTCGAGCAGGTCAAGAAGATTGCCATCCTGCCGGAGGATCTCTCCCAGGAATCAGGCGAGCTGACGCCGACCCTGAAGGTCAAGCGGGCGGTCGTCACCAGCAAGCACGAGCAGGAGATCGAGCAGCTCTACGCCGGCTGAGCGACAGCCTCCCCCACCCCCGACGTGAGGGAGCCGGTCACCGCTCTGGGCGAATTTGTCGCTCCGCCCCCTATGGGGGCGTTGCTCCGGATGTTGGAGCGCGACCTAAAGGTCGCGCAGGAGACAGATTGCATATCGCGCGCTCCGCGCACATTCGCCCAGAACGGCGACCGGCTCCCTCATGACACGGACTGCCGGCCGCGAAAGAACGGCATCCTCATCTCTCTCGGAGCGGATTTGCGCAAGCGAGCACCGCGAGACGCCTGCGGGAGGGGTGCCGACCCCTCCCACGGACACCCCGTTGGCTAAGACGCCTCGCCGGACTGGCGCAACAGCACCGAGGTCGTCTGCTCGAGGACCCGCCGCCAAGCCGAGGTCTGCTCCGGCTCTTCCTCGGAGGCCCGCTCGACGACCCGGCGGACACGGCGCTCGGAGATTTCGAGGCCATGGCGGTGGGCGATCTCCTCGAAGCGCTCGTAATCCTTGGCGAGGGTCGCGGTGACCGATTCGAAGCCGTGGCGGGCGATTCTCAAGCGCCGCGAGTAGTCCATGATCGGCGTCCCGAACATCAGCTCGTCGGTCGGCTCGGGCTCGACCAGGATGATGTCGACGCCGGGGTACTTCTCCTGCCAGTGCGCGACCGCCTGGTGCAAGCGCTGGTGGGCGATCAGGCGGAAGGTCTGGTTGGCGATCGCCGGCAGGCCCATGTCGGAGACCCGCCGCACGCGGTTGCCGAAGACGGTCGGGATCGTCGTCTCGAAGTCGTTGACGTAAGGGACCAGCGGGTTGACGACGACGATGAACTTGGCGCCCTTTTCGACCGCGATGTCGACGTTGGTGGTCGAGCGGATGCCGCCGTCGACCAGCTGGCGCCCCTTCAGGTCGACCGGCTTGTAGACGATCGGCAGGCAGGTCGAGCACTGGACCGCTTTGGAGATCGGCACGTCGGTCCAACCCTCCTCGCCGAAGACGATCCGCTCGCAGGTGTCGAGGTCGGTCGCGGTCAGGTAGAGCTCGCGGTCGAGCAGGCGAAAGTCGTTGACGCGGCCGGCTTCGGCGAGGGCTTCCTCGACGTAATCGGCGAGCCCCGAGCCCGAATAGAGGCCGGTCGGCAGCGCCTCGGCGAGGCCGACGCCGATGTCCATCGCCGAGAAATCGCCGATTCGCGCCAGCGCCCGCAGCAGCTCCACCGTCCGCAGCGGCAGCATCGCCGCTTTGGAGAGGAAGCCCAGGTAGTTGGGCTTCAGAACCCGGCTGAGGTCAAGGTCCTCGAGCTCGGAGGGGGTGCGGGTGTTGAGCACCTGCATCATCTCGTCGGGAGTGACCCCATTGGCGAGCATGCCGGCGACGAAGGAGCCGGCGCTGGTGCCGACGTAGACGTCGAAGTTGTTGACGGTGCTGTTGACGGCGAGCAGGTCGAGCGCGCGCAGGGCGCCGATCTCATAGACGCCGCCGGTAAAACCGCCGCCGCCGAGCACCAGAGCGGTCTTCGAGGGCTTTTTGCGACCGCCAGCCCTGGCTTTACGCCGCGGTTTTTTGGTTTCGATGTCGACGACTTTGCCCATATAAAACGGGATTATCTCAGGGGGATCGGCTGGGTAGACCCAAGGCCCTGCGCTGGAGCCGCTACCTTGCTGCCTTGATGTGTTGGTACCGACGATGAGACGAGGGGCGATTCTGCTGGCGGCGGCCGGCGCGGCGCTGCTGCTTGCGGCAAGCGGCGCCCAGGCCAGTGCGGTTTGCGACCAGATGCGGGGGATGCTGACGCGCGGCGGTGGATCGGCGAGTGGCTTGATGGTGGTCGAGGCGGAAAGCGGCGACGTGGTCTGCGCCAGGGCGGCGGGGACCCAGCGGCCGCTGGCCTCGAACACGAAGCTGTTCACGACGGCCACGGCGCTTTCACGGCTCGGCGCGAACAGCCGCATCGCCACCAAGGTGCTCAGCGACGGCCGCCTCGACAGCGGCGGCATCCTCCACGGCAGCCTCTACCTGGAGGGCGGCGGGGACCCGACGCTCGGCACGCCGACCTTCTACGACGGCTACCTGGCCGGCCTCGGCAGCAACCTCTTCTCCCTGGTGCCGCAGATCCGCGCCGCCGGCATCCGCTCGATCACCGGCCGCCTCTACGCGGACGACACGATCTTCGACCGCCTGCGCGGTGTCGCCGACTCCGGCTACGCGACCAGCTCCTACATCGGCCCGCTCTCCGGCCTCGCCTTCAATTCTGGCTTCAGCGGCGCGACCAGCGCCAGCGGCTTCTCCTCCGACCCGGCCAAGCTGGCGGCCTCGAAGCTGGCCCGCGCGCTGAGCGCCGGCGGCATCGCCGTGCCAGCCCAGGTGGCCCTCGCGAAGACTCCGGCGGACGCCGAACAGGTCGCGGTTCTCCGTTCCCCCACCCTGACCCAGATCGTCAACACGACCGACGTCTACTCCGACAACTTCTTCGCCGAGATGCTGCTGAAGTTGCTCGGCGCCCGCCTCGGCAGCGCCGGCACGACCGCCGCCGGCGCCTCGGTGGTCGAGGCCTTCGCGCGCGCGCACGACTCTGGCATCCACTCGGTCGACGGCTCCGGCCTGACCCGTTCCAACCGCGCCTCGCCGCAGCAGGTGGTCAACCTGCTGCTCGCCATGCGCAACGACCCGGCCGGCGACGAATTCATCCAGGACCTCGCCCTGACCGGCAAGGAGGGAACCGTCGCCGACCGCATGGAGGGCACCGCTGCCTACGGGCGCTGCCGGACCAAGACCGGCACGATCACCGGCGTCAGCAACCTCTCCGGCTACTGCTTCAACAAGAGCGGTCGGATCATGGCCTTCTCGATCCTGATGGGCGGCGTCGGCGACCTCGGCTACGCCCACCTAGAGCAGGACCGCATCGCCGGACTTGTCGCGGGGTACTGACGGCGGGCACGACTGAGGGACGGTTGGCGTGGTGGGTGGGGTGCCCCTCCATCAGAAGCCGTCGCGCAGCTGGGTCGAGCCCCGAGGGTTCGGAACGTGCTTCCTTGAGCTTCTGCTGGAGGGGCACCCCTCCCCCCCCACGAATCGCCACCCAACTTCCTAGGGTGAGCGGCTCCGTGAAGGCACCGCTCCTCGGACAGAGGATCCCGCTCCCGAGAGCTGCGGTCTGACGGAAGCTGCTCGTGGGAGGCCCCCTGTATCCCTCCCCAGAAAGCTCAAGGACAGGGGTACGGACCCTCGCCCCGCAACCCAGCTGCGCGACGGCTTTCTGGGGAGGGGTACAGGGGGCCTCTGACAGCTCAGCTTTCGAGCAGCGCCAGCAACCCCGCCTCGTCCAGAATCTCAGTCCCGAACGACTCGGCCTTGGCGAGCTTCGAGCCCGGGCTCTCGCCGGCGACGACGAAGTCGGTTTTCTTCGAGACCGAGCTGGTGACCTTGCCGCCGGCGGCCTTGACCAGCGCCGCCGCCTCCTCGCGGGTCAACTCCGGCAGGGTGCCAGTGAGGACGACGGTCTTTCCTTCCAGCGGGCCGCCGCTGGCACGCCTTTCCGACTCGTCCGCCTCCAGGCGCAGCCCCTTCTGCTTCAGCTTCTCGACCAGCCCCCAGGTCAGCTCGTCGCCAAGCGACTCAGCGATCTGCACCGCCATGATCGGACCGACGCCCTCGACTTCCTCGATCCGCTCGGGGTCGGCCTCGTGGAGGGCGTCGATCGAGCCGAAGTGGTCAGCCAGCGCCTCCGCGGTCACGTAGCCGACCCCGGGTAGGCCAAGCGCGTAGAGGACCCGTTTGAAGGGGCGCCGGCGCGAGGCGTCGATCGCCGCCACCAGGTTGCGGGCGGAGATCTCGGCGAAGCGATCCATCCCCGCCAGCTGCTCCTCGGTCAGCTCGTAGATGTCGGCGACGTCGGCGATCAGACCCTCTTCGAGGAAGCGCATCGCCTGCTTCTCCCCCAGCCCGTCGATGTCCATCGCCCCCTTGCTGACGAAGTGCTTGACGTGCTGGAAGGACTGGCCGGGGCAGCCGGCGCGGTTGGGGCAAATCGAGAAGACCGCGTCCTCGGGCTTGACCGTCTCGGTGCCGCAGGACGGGCACTTCTTCGGCGGCTTCGGCTTCCGCGCGCTCTTGTTCTTGCGCCGCTGGACCAGCGGCGAGACGACCTGGGGGATCACGTCCCCCGCCCGCATCACCACCACCTCGTCGCCGACCCGCACGTCCTTGCGGGCCAGGTCCTCCTCGTTGTGGAGGGTGGCGGTGCTGACGGTGACGCCGCCGACATGGACCGGCTCCAGCATCGCGAAGGGGACCAGGTGGCCGGTCCGGCCGACGTTCCAGACGACGTCGAGCATCGTCGTCGTCGCCGTGGTCGGCGGGAACTTCCAGGCGATCGCCCAGCGCGGCTCGCGCCCGACCACGCCCAGCTCCCGCCACAGCGCCCGCTCGTCGACCTTGGCGACGACGCCGTCGATCTCGTAGTCGAGTGAGTCGCGCCGCTCCTCCCACCAGTGACAGCGCTTGACGACACCCTCGACGCCGCGGTGGTGGTCGGTGTCGGGATTGACCTTGAAGCCGCGCTCGCTCAGCCATTCGACCTCGTCCATGTGGGTGGAGAGGTCGAGGCCGCGGACGGCGCCGATCCCGTAGATCCAGTTCGAGAGTGGCCGTTCGGCCGCCAACGCCGGGTCGAGCTGGCGGATCGAGCCGGCGGCCGAGTTGCGCGGATTGGCGAAGGTCGGTTCTTCCGCCGCGGCACGACGTTCGTTGAGGGCTTTGAAAGCGGCGATCGGCAGGTAGATCTCGCCGCGCACTTCGATCAGCTCGGGCGCGTTCTCGATCCTGAGCGGGATCGAGCCGATCGTGCGCAGGTTCTGGGTCACGTCCTCGCCGATCCGGCCGTCGCCGCGGGTCGCGCCGCGCACCAGCACCCCGTCCTCGTAGGTGAGCGTGATCGCCAGGCCGTCGATCTTCGGCTCGGTCGTATAGCTGAACTCCGAGGCGGCGATGTCGAGGCGCTTCAGGTAGTTGGCCAGGCGTGTCTCCCAGGCCCGCAGCTCCTCCTCGTTACGGGCGTTGCCGAGCGAGAGCATCTGCTCGGCGTGCTCGACCTGCTCGAAGCGGTCCAGCGGCGCCGCCCCGACCCGCTGGGTAGGCGAGTCCGGCGTGCGCAGCTCAGGGTGCTCGGCCTCGATCTCGCGCAGCTCGTTGAGCAACTCGTCGTAGGCGTCGTCGCCGATCTCGGGGTCGTCGAAAACGTAGTAGCGCCGGTTGTGGTGCTCGAGCTGTCCACGCAGCTCGGCCGCGCGCTGAGCGGGCTCGGTCACGCCGCCGGTGCGCTTGCCGCCAGCATCTCCTCGAAGCCCCAGCCGCGCAGCCGCTCGAGGCCGCCATGGTCGGTGAGGTCGAAGTGGATCGGGGTAACCGAGATCCGCCCCTGTGCGACCGCGAAGAGATCGGTGCCTTCGATCTCCTCATAGCCCGGCTGCCAGCCGTAGATCTCGTAACGGCGGCGCCCCCCCTCGGACTCCTCGTCGACCAGCTTCAGCTCGTCGTTGTAGATCCTTTTGCCGAGCTTGGTCACCTCGACTCCCCTCGGCTCGCCCGCCGGGCAGTTGACGTTGATCAGCGTCGCCTCCGGCATCGACTCGGTGGTGAGCCGGCTGACGAGCTCGGCCGCGAAGGCGGCGGCAACGCCAAAGTCGAAGCGGCCGCTGACGTAGCCCATCCCGCCGGCGGAGGACTGCTGAGAGAGCGCCACGGCAGGAATGCCGAGGACGATTCCCTCCAGCGCCGCCGCCACGGTTCCGGAGTAGGTGATGTCGTCGCCGAGGTTGGCGCCGTGGTTGATGCCGGAGACGATCAGGTCGGGGCGGCCGCCGACCAGGCCCAGCTCGGCGAAGCGGACGCAGTCCACCGGGGTGCCATCGGTGGCGTAGCCGCGGTGGCCGTCGCCGAACTCGACCTCCTCGATGCTCAGCGGCGAGCGGGTGGTGATGCTGCGGGCGGTGGCGCTGCGATTGGAATCGGGGGCGATCACGTCGACCTCGACGTCGTCGAGCTCCCGCAGCGCCCGCCGCAGTGCCTGCAGACCCGGGGCGGAGATCCCGTCGTCGTTGGTCAGGAGGATGCGCACGCGCTGATTCTAGGCGTAGGAGACCGCCTCCAGGTAAAGGCCGTGGGCAGGCGCGGTTTCCCCCGCCTCAGGGCGCGGTGCGCCGGCCAGGAGCTGAGTGAAGCTCTCCACGCTGCGCCGGCTGGAGGCGACCTCGAGCATCGTCCCGACCAGGATCCGGACCATGTTGCGCATGAAGGCGTCGGCGGTGACGCGAAAGACGAGGACGTCGCCCGACTGGTCCTCCCAGGCCGCGGCGAGAATCTCGCGTTCGAAGTGGACGTGGTCGGTCTGGCTCGGGGTGAAGGCGGTGAAGTCGTGCTTGCCGAGCAGGGCGGCGGCACAGGCATCGAGCCCCTCACGATCGACGCGGTGGGGCCACCAGAGCGCCCTGCCCCGCTCGAAGGGACTGGCCGGCCGACGGGTGAGCAGCCGGTAGCGGTAGCTGCGCGAGGTCGCGTCGCTGCGGGCGTCGAAGCCGTCCGCTGCCGGGGCGGCAGCGGTGACGGCGATGTCATCGGCGGTGACTCCGTTCAGCCGTCGCAGCAGGTCACCGGGAACCTCGGCCTCCGTCGCGAAGCTCGCCACCTGACCCCGGGCGTGGACGCCGGCGTCGGTGCGGCCGGCCACGGTCAGCGCGATCGGCTCGCGCAGGATCGTCTGCAGCGCGGCCTCCAGCTCCCCTTGAACGGTGCGCTGGCCCGGCTGACTCGCCCAGCCCACGAAGCGCGAGCCGTCGTATTCGATATCGAGGCGGAAGGAGCCGGGGCTCAAACCAGCTCTAGGTACACCATCTCGGTGCTATCCGAGCGGCGCGGGCCGAGCTTGACGATGCGGGTGTAGCCGCCGGGACGGGTGGCATAACGCGGTGCCACCTCGTCGAACAGCTTGTGGACGATGAACTTGTCGTTGTGGAGCGTCGAGAGCGCCTGTCGGCGAGCGTGCAGATCGCCGCGTTTGGCCAGCGTGATCAGTTTCTCGACCTCGGGCTTGACCGCCTTCGCCTTGGCCTGGCTGGTCTGGATCCGCTCGTGCTCGATTAGCTGCTTCGAGAGGTTCGAGAGCAGCGCCTCACGATGCGCGGCGTCGCGGCTGAGCTTGTTGCGCTTCTTACGATGACGCACAGGGTTCTCCGCTCCGCTCTCGCCGTTGTCTCAGTCTTGCTGGAGATCGAGGCCGCGGGCATGCAGGGTCTCGATCACTTCCTCGATCGACTTCGAGCCGAAGTTCGGGATCGCGTTCAGTTCGCCGCGCGACTTGCGGACCAAGTCGCCGACCGTCTGCACGCCGGCGCGCTTCAGGCAGTTGTAAGAGCGCACGCCCAGTTCGAGCTCCTCGATGAGGATCTCGTCGAGGCCGTTGCTGCCGGCGACGCCGTCACCGCCGGCCGGTGCGGAGAGCGGATCGGCAGGCAGGGCCGGAATCGGTTCACGCGCGGTCAGCTCCTCCACCCGCTCGGCGTCGGTGAAGATCGCCAGGCTCTTGATGAGGATCTCGGAGGCCTCGCGCAGCGCCGCCGCGGGCTCGATCGAGCCGTCGGTCTCGAGGTCGAGGGTGAGTTTGTCGAAGTCGGTCCGCTGCCCGACGCGGGCGGCGGCGACTGCGTAAGAGGTGCGACGGATCGGCGAGAAGATCGAGTCGATCGGAATCACGCCGATCGGCTGCTCGTCGGACTTGTTCTCTTCGGCCGGCGAGTAACCGCGGCCGCGGCCGATCGTCAGGTAGACCTCGAGCTTGGTTTTCTTCTCCAGCGTCGCGATCGGCGCCTCGGGATTGAGGATCTCGACGCCGGAGGGCAGGTCGATGTCCTTGGCCCGGACCTCGCCGGGGCCGGTGGCGACCAGCGGAGCCTCGACCTCATCGGCGTCGGTGTGCATGCGGACGACGAGGTCCTTGAGGTTGAGGATGATGTCGGTGACGTCCTCTTTGACGCCGGGCACGGTCGAAAACTCGTGCGCGACACCCTCGATGCGGACGCTGGTGATCGCGGCGCCGCCCAGCGAGGACAGCAGGACGCGTCGAAGACTGTTGCCGAAGGTGTAGCCGAAGCCCTTGTCGAGCGGCTCGATGGTGAAGGTGCCGCGGCGGTCGTCGACCTTCTCGGAAGTGATGCGGGGGACCTGGAAATCAGTGGTCATGAGTTCCTTGCGTATGCGTGTTCAGAAATTTCGGGGTTCCGGACTACTTGGAGTAGAGCTCGACGATGAGCTGCTCCTGTACCGGCGCCGAGATCTCGGAGCGCTCCGGATAGCGCAGGATCTTGGCGGTGAGGGCATCGTGATCGGCCTGAAGCCAGGCCGGCACCGTGGAAACGAGTTCCGTGGCGCGCTGGATCGTGTCGGTGGCGGAGGACCCGGCCTTGATCGAGATGATGTCCTCGGGACGGACTTGGTAAGAGGGGATGTCGACGCGGCGGCCGTTGATCATCCAGTGGCCGTGGCTGATCAGCTGGCGGGCCTGACGGCGCGAAGCGGCGAAGCCGAGCCGGACGATCACGTTGTCGAAGCGCGACTCGAGCAACCGCAGCAGGTTCTCGCCGGTGACGCCGTCCTGACGGGAGGCCTTGTCGTAGTAAGCGCGGAACTGTTTCTCCAGCACCTGGTAGTAGCGGCGCGTCTTCTGCTTCTCGCGCAGCTGCACCCGGTACTCGGACTGCCTCATCCGGCCGCGGCCATGCTCGCCGGGCGGGTAGGAGCGTCGCTCGACACCGCACTTGTCGGTGAAGCAACGCTCGCCCTTGAGGAAGAGCTTCTGGCCCTCGCGCCGGCACTGCTTGCACTGGGGGGAGGTGTCGCGAGCCACTAGACGCGCCTCCGCTTCTTCGGCCGGCAGCCGTTGTGGGCCTGCGGGGAGACGTCCTTGACCGTGGTCACGTCGAGGCCCGCCGCCTGCAGCGAGCGAATCGCCGTCTCGCGACCGGAACCGGCGCCCTTGGCGAAGACTTCAACCCGCTCCAAACCGTGTTCCATGCCCTTCTTGGCGGCGGCATCGGCGGTCACCTGGGCGGCGAACGGCGTCGACTTGCGCGAGCCTTTGAATCCGGCCGAACCGGCCGACTCCCAGGCGATCACGTTGCCTTCGGTGTCGGTCAGGGTGACGATCGTGTTGTTGAAAGAAGTCTTGATGTGCGCCTGCCCGTAAGTCACGTTCTTTTTGACGCGGCGACGGGTGCGCCCCTTGGCGGGTTTTTTCTCGGCCATCTCTCTCCCTACCTAACTTTGCGCTTGCCGGCGATGCTCAAGCGGCGCGGGCCCTTGCGGCCACGAGCGTTGGTCTTGGTGCGCTGGCCGCGGACCGGCAGGCCGCGGCGGTGACGCAAGCCGCGGTAAGAGCCAATCTCCATCAGGCGTTTGACGTTCTGCGAGCGATCGCGCCGCAGGTCACCCTCGACCTCGCGGTTGTCGACCGCGTCGCGCAGTTTGATGACCTCGTCCTCGGTCAGGTCCTTGCCCTGCGTCCCAGGGTCGATCTTGGTCTCCTCGAGGATCTTCAGGGCAGTCGAGTGACCAATCCCGAAGATGTAGGTGAGACCGATCTCGATCCGTTTGTTGACGGGGATGTTGACCCCAGCGATACGTGCCATGGCGCGTCTAACCCTGCCGCTGCTTGTGGCGGGGGTTCTGGCAGATCACCAAGACAGCGCCATTTCGGCGGATGACCTTGCACTTCTCGCACATCGGCTTAACGGAAGCTCGAACCTTCATTGCTCCGGTTTCGTATCGAAAACAGGATTCCCACACGCCCCATGAGTCGGACGGCAGGGTGAACACCGGCCCATTGGGCCGACCGGGAAAGATAGCAGGGGCGCGTGGGTCGGCGTCGCGCCTAGCGAACCAGAGCGATGGTGAAGCCGTCGTAGCCCTTGCCGCCGACCGTCTGGATGGTGGTGGCGGTGACGCGCGGCTCCTCGGCCAGCATTTCATGGAGCCGGCGCTGAGCTCGAGTGGCCGGGTCGTCGCTGGCGGTTTCGGCGAGGGTGCCGCCGCGGACGACGTTGTCGGCGACGATCAGGCTGCCCGGGTGGGAGTGATCGAGGGCCCAGGCGAAGTAGTTGGGAGTGTTGACCTTGTCTGCGTCGATGAAGGTGAGGTCGAACGGCCCCGCTCCCTCGTCCTCCAGCGCCGGCAACGTCTCCAGCGCCGGCCCAACCCGCAGCTCGACGACCTCACCCAGACCCGCGCGCTCAATGCTTCCCCGCGCCACCTCGGCGTATTCGGCGCTGGCCTCCAGGGTGATCAACCGCCCGCCCTCCGGCAGCGCCCGCGCCAGCAGGATCGTGCTGTACCCGCCGAGCGTCCCAAACTCCAGCAGCGTTCGCGCCCCGAGCATCTGGGCCAACATCTGCAACAGCTTGCCCTGCGGCGGCGAAACCTGGATCTGCGGCAGCCCGGCCGCCTCGGCCGCATCCAGCGCCCCCCGCAGCGCCTCGTCGTGGGAGACCAGGGTCTCCTCCACGAAGGCGTCGACGGCGGTGAACATCTGCTCATCCATGCCCGGAAACCTAGCGAGGCGGCCGAGCCGGCCCGAGAAGCTCCTACTCGGCTTCGTGCCAGGGGGTGAGGACCCGCGGCCCACCGGCCGTGACCGCGACCGTGAACTCGAAGTGCGCCGCCAGCGAGTCGTCCTCCGAGAAGACCGACCAGCCGTCGTCGTCCATCCGCACCAGCGGCCCGCCGACGTTGACCATCGGCTCGATCGCCAGCACCATCCCCTCCTCGAGCTCCGGGCCCTTGCCCGGCTCGCCGAAGTTGGGGACCTGCGGCTCCTCGTGCATCTCACGGCCGATGCCATGCCCGACCAGAGTGCGGATGACCGAGAGCCCTTCGCTCTCGACCGCGCGCTGGATCGCCGCCGAGACGTCGCCGAGGTGGTTGCCGGGACGCATCTGCTCGACCCCGGCAAACAGCGAGGCCTTGGTCACGTCGAGCAGCTTGACCGCATCCGGGCCGACCGCGCCGACCGGCACGGTCATCGCCGCGTCGGCGACCCAGCCGTCCTTGACCACCCCCACGTCGATCGAGAGGATGTCGCCGCGCTTCAGCTCGTAGGGCCCGGGGATACCGTGGACGACCATCGAGTTGGGCGAGGCGCAGATCGAACCGGGAAAGCCGCGGTAGCCCTTGAAGGCCGGCGTGGCGCCCTGGGAGCGGATGAACTTCTCGGCCGCCGCGTCGAGCTCCTCGGTGGTGACGCCGGCCCGAGCCTTCGACTCCACCATTTTCAGGCAGCGGACCAGGATGTCCCCGGCCACGGCCATCTTGTCGACCTGCTCGGGGGTCTTGCGGACGATCATGCGATACACGCTAGCCCCTCCCGCAACGCGCTAAACCGCCTCGTCCTGCTCCAGGCGCATCGTCGCCAAGGTCCGGCGGACCTCCTCGGCAACCTCGTCGGGAGTGGCGGTGCCGTCGATCCGGCGCAGCACGCTGCGTTGGTCGTAGTAGTCGACCAGCGGCTCCGTCTTGGCGTGGTACTGCTCGAGCCGGTTGCGAATCACCTCGGGCTTGTCGTCATCGCGGACGATCAGGGCGCTGCCGTCGATGTCGCAGACCCCGTCCTGCTTGGGCGGGTTGAACTCGACGTGGAAGACGTGGCCGTTCTCCTCGCAGGTGCGACGACCGCCGAGACGCCGCACGACCTCGTCGTCGGAGACGTCGATCAGGACGACCGCGGTGACACCGCGCTCGAGCTCGGCGAGCTTGGCGTCGAGCGCTTCCGCCTGAGGCATCGTGCGCGGGAAGCCGTCGAGGATGAAGCCGTCGAGGGCCTCGGCGGAGTCGATCCGCTCGGCGATGACGCCGACGATCACCTCGTCGGGGACGAGGTCGCCGCGGTCCATGTACTCCTTCGCGGTCCGCCCCAGCGCTGTCTCATTGCGCACCGCGGCGCGAAGAATGTCCCCGGTCGCGTAATAGGGAAGCCGCAGGTCTTCCTGCAGCCGCTCCCCCTGCGTGCCCTTGCCGCTGCCGGGAGGCCCTAGGAGTACGAGGTTTAGCTCAGCCATTGGGAAGTCGAATCCTTTGCGGGTGGGAGTCGGATTGAACTAAGAACGGCCGTGAAAACCAAGCAGGTCGGTGGACGCAGGGAGCGAGGTGAGGGGAGCGCACTCCCGTGCGTGACCCGATCCGAGTCGACCGAGGACGCCGAGATGCGCCGGTTTGCAGCGGTCGGCCCGAGTAGGTCCTATTTTAAAAAGCCCTCGTAGTTCCTCATCATCAACTGCGCCTCCAATTGCTTGACCGTATCCAAAGCAACTCCGATGACGATCAGGATCGAGGTGCCGCCGAAGTAGAAATTGGCCGACGTCTGGCTGATCAGGATCGTCGGCAGTGCCGCGACCGCGCCGAGGTAGAGCGCGCCAGGGAAGGTCAGGCGGGAGAGGATGCGGTCCAGGTACTCGGCGGTCGGCCGACCGGGCCTGACGCCGGGGATGAAGCCGCCGTATTTCTTCAGGTTGTCGGCCTGGTCGACCGGGTTGAAGGTGACCGCCGTGTAGAAGTAGGTGAAGACGATGATGAAGAAGATCTCGCCGACCACGTAGGCCCAGCTGTTGGGGCTGAAGAAGGCGGCGAAGTCGAGCGCGGCGGGGGTGTTGAGGAGCTGCCCGATGGTCGGCGGGAAGGCCATGATCGAGGCCGCGAAGATGACCGGGATGACGCCGGCCATGTTGACCCGCAGCGGCAGGTAGGTGGAGCCGCCCGAAGTCATTTTCCGCCCGACCACGCGTTTCGCGTACTGGACCGGAATCCGGCGCTGGCCCTCCTGGACGAAGACGATCGCGACGATCACGGCCAGGGCGATGAAGGGCATCATCACCACGAAGACCTGGTCCGGGCTGTCCCACCACTTGGTGATGCCGCTCGGGATCGAGGACGCGATCGAGGCAAAGATCATCAACGAGATCCCGTTGCCGATCCCTCGCTGGGTGATCAGCTCGCCCAGCCACATCAGCAGGACGGAGCCTGCCGTTAGACAGATCACGATCAGCAGGGTTTTGCCGAAGGTGAGATTGCCGACGACGCTGGTGCCGGCTTCGTTGCCGAAGGAGCGAAAGAGGAAGACGTAGCCGAGCGACTGGGCGAAGGAAAGACCGACGGTCAGGTAGCGCGTGTACTGGGTGATCTTCTGCTGCCCGACCTCTCCCTCTTTCTGCAAACGCTCCAGCGAGGGCAGGACCACGGTCAGCAGCTGCAGGATGATCGAGGCCGTGATGTAGGGCATGATGCCCAGCGCAAAGAGGCTGAGGCGCGAGAGACTGCCGCCCGAGAAGAGGTTGAGGAAGCCGAGAATGTTGGAGCCGCCGAAGTTGTCCTGGATTTCCTTGACGGCCGCCACGTCGACGCCCGGCGCCGGGATATAGGCGCCGAGGCGGTACAACGCCAGCATCGCCGCCGTGAAGGCGAGCTTCTTGCGGATGTCGGCAACGCTGAACGCGTTGAGAATAGTTCTGAGCATTACGGCTCCAGAGTGTGACAGGAACCGCCGGCGGCCTCGATCTTCTCTTTGGCCGCGGCACTGAAAGCGTGCGCATGAACGTCAAGTTTCGTCGTGATCTCGCCGCGAGCGAGGATCTTGACCGGGTCCGAGCGCTTGGCCAGACCCTTCTCCTTGAGCGTGGCCGGAGTCACTTCGGCCCCGGCGTCGAAGCGCTCCTCCAGGTCAGCCAGGTTGATCGGCTGGGTCTTGGTGCGAAAGTTCTCGAAGGGCATCGACTTCTTCATGTGCGGGCCGCGCAGCTTTCGCATCCGCATGTGAATCGGGTTCTGGCCGCCCTCGTAGCCAGCCTTGCGCTTGGCGCCCGCGCGTGAACCGGCGCCCTTGTGGCCGCGACCGGAAGTCTTGCCCAAGCCACTGCCCTCGCCGCGACCGATCCGCTTGCGCGGCCTTTTCGAGCCCGGCTTCGGCTTCAGGTTGTGCAGCCCGATCTCCTCGGAGCGAGGCGTCTCGGCGGCCATCAGCCGACCTCGACCAGGTGCGAGACGACGCGAAGCTGGCCCTGCAGCTGCGGCGAGTCCTTGCGCTCGACAGCCTTGCCAATGCGTCCCAGACCCAGCGCCCTCAGAGTCGCTTTCTGATCCGGATTGGTCCCGTTAGCGGACCGAATCTGCTTGATCTGGACAGCACTCACGATTTGGCCTCCTCCGCGGCAGGCGCATCCTCAGCCGGCGCATCAGTGGGCGGCGAAGTCTCCTCGACCGCCGGAGCATCCTCAGCGGCGTCGGAGCCCTCGGCAGCAACCGGAGCATCCGCCTCGGCGGCCGGAGCACTCTCCTCCGGGGCCGAACCCTCAGCCTCTGGAGCCGCCTCAACGGCCGGAGCCTCAGTGTCTGACGGCGCAGCCTCCTCAGCGGATGGCGCGGGATCGGAGGTGCCGAGAACGGAGGCCTCGCCCCCGCCCGCAGGCGCCTCCGATGCCGTGGCGTCCGCTGCCAGATGCTCTCCATTGGTCGAGCTACCGTTCAAGTCAAGTCCCAAAACCTGCTTCACGGTCAGACCTCGCAGCTCAGCAACCTCCTCCGGCCGCCTGAGCCGGATCAGTCCGTCCATCGTCGCCTTGACCAGGTTGATCGGGTTCTGAGTCCCGATACTCTTGGTCAGCACGTCGCGGACGCCGCCGAGCTCGAGCACGGCGCGGACGCCGCCGCCGGCGATGACGCCGGTACCGGGGCTGGCCGGGCGCAGGACTACGTGCCCGGCGCCGAAGCGGCCGATGATCCTGTGGGTCAGCGTCTGCCCGTATTTGGGCACGCGAATCAAGTTCTTACGAGCGTCCTCGACGCCCTTCTGGATCGCCAGCGGGACCTCGCGGGCCTTGCCGTAGCCGATCCCGACCACGCCCTCTTCGTCGCCGACGGCGACGAGGGCGGTGAAGGAGAAGCGCCGGCCGCCCTTGACCACCTTGGCGACGCGGTTGATCTCGATCACCCGCTCCTGGAGGTCCAGCCCACGCGGGCTGACCGTCTCGACGTTGTTGGTATCCATTCCCTTCATCTCAAGCGGCCCACCGTAGCGGAACTAGAAGGCCAACCCTCCCTCGCGCGCTCCGTCGGCCAGGGCCTTGACGCGGCCGTGGTACTGGTAGCCGCCGCGGTCGAAGACACAGGTCTCCACCCCGGCTGCCTTGGCTCGCTCGGCGAGCAGTTCGCCCGCCTTCTTCGCCTGGTCGGTCGCCGTGAGCTTGCGCAGCTCCGGCTCGATCCAGTTGACCGCGGCCAGAGTGTGGCCATTGGTGTCGTCGATGAGCTGCGCGAAGACACCGCGGTTGGAGCGGAAAACCGAGAGGCGCGGGCGCGCCGCCGTGCCGCTGATGCGAGAACGAACCCGGCGGCGGCGGCGCAGGCGCTGCTGGCGCTTGGTGACGACCGTCATGCGCGCTTACCCACCTTTCGAAGGACCTGCTCGCCCTTGTAGCGCACGCCCTTGCCCTTGTAGGGCTCCGGCTTGCGGCGCTTGCGGATATCCGCAGCGACCTGCCCGACGAGCTGCTTGTCGATCCCCCGCACGATCACTTCGGTCGGCTGCGGGACCTCGAACTCGATTCCCTCAGGGGCCTCGATCGAGATCGGGTGCGAGTAGCCCAGGGCCACCTCCAAGTTCTTGCCTTTGAGGGCGGCGCGGTAACCGACGCCCTGGATCTCGAGGCGCTTCTCGAAGCCGTCGGTGACGCCCTCGACCATGTTCGCGATCAGGCTGCGGGTGAGGCCGTGAAGAGCGCGGTGCTCGCCGCGATCGGTGGGACGGCCGACGGTGACGACGCCGTCGGCCTGCTCGACCGACATGTCCTGCGAGTAGATCTGGGTCAGCTCGCCCTTGGGGCCCTTGACGGCGATGTTGCCAGGGGCAATCTCGACCGTGACGGCCTCCGGGACGGGGACGGGTTTTCTTCCGATTCGACTCATGAGATCACCAAACGTAGGCGACGACCTCGCCACCGACGCCCTTGCTGCGGGCTTCGTGGCCGGTCATCACGCCGACAGAGGTACTGACGATTGCGGTCCCGGTTCCACCCTGCACCCTCGGCACGCTCTTGTGATCGACGTAGCGACGCCGGCCGGGACGGGAAACGCGCTCGATGCCGATGATGACAGGGCGCCGGTCCTCGGTGTACTTGAGGCTGATGTTGATCGCCTCGCCGATCGTGGCCGGCTTGCGGTGGAAGTCCTTGATGTAACCCTGCTCCTTGAGGATCCGCGACATCTCCATCTTCAGGCCCGAGAGGGGAATGTCCACCTCGTCGTGGCCGGCGCGGATGGCGTTGCGCAGGCGGGTCAGGTAATCGGCTATGGGATCGGTCTGCATCGTCTCGTCCTACCAGCTCGACTTGGTCATGCCGGGGATGTACCCCTCGTGGGCGGCCTCGCGCAGGCAGATCCGGCAGAGGCCGAACTTCCGATAGTAGGCACGCGGGCGCCCGCAGCGACGGCAGCGGTTGTAGCTGCGTGATTTGAACTTTGCTTTGCGGCCCTGACGGACCTTCTGTGAAGTCTTAGCCATCTTTTGAAGTCTCCTCGTCGGCTCCGCCTGAATCGGCCTCGTCGTTTCCGTCCTCGGCGGCGTCCTCGCCCTCACCCTCGTCGCTCTCGGGCTTGGCGTAGGCCTCCGGGTTCTCCTCTTTGAGCTGCTCGAGAGCGGCCTGCTCGACCTCGGCCTTGAGTCGGGCCTCCTCTTTGCGCTGCTCCTCTTCTTCCTCGGCTTTGGCCGCTCCCCGCCCCTCCTGCCCGGGGCGCCCCTCCTGAGAGAAGGGCATGCCCAGCGCCAGCAACAGCTCGAAGGCCTCGACGTCGGTCGCGGCGGAGGTCGTGATCGTGATGTCCAGACCGCGCACGACGTCAACCGAGTCGTAGTCGATTTCGGGGAAGATCAGCTGCTCTTTGACGCCCATCGAGTAGTTGCCGCGGCCGTCGAAGGAGCGCGGGTTGAGGCCGCGGAAGTCGCGGATCCGCGGCACCGCGATCGAGGTCAGGCGGTCGAGGAACTCCCACATCCGGGCCCGGCGCAGCGTCGCCGAGACGCCGACCGGCATCCCCTCGCGCAACTTGAAGGAGGCGATCGACTTGCGAGCACGGCGCACGTTGGGGTGCTGGCCGGCGATCAGCGCCAGCTGTTCCTGCGCCGATTCGAAGGACTTTTTGTCCTGTTTCTCGGTGCCCAGCCCCATGTTGAGGGTGATCTTGATCAGGTGCGGCGCCTGCATCGGCGTCGTGTAGCCAAATTTCTTGGTCAGCTCGGGCAGGATCTCCTGCTCGTAGCGCTCGCGCAAGCGCGGCGGCGGGGTTGCCTGCTGGGTCGCGGTTGCCTCCATCAGTCGATCGCCGTCCCACTGCTCTTCGCGTAGCGGACTCGCTTGCCACCGTCGTCGCGGCGGACGCCGACCCGGGTCCCTTTATTGCCTTTGGGATCGAGCAGCATCACGTTGGAGACGTGGATCGGCCCCTCCTTTTCGACGATGCCGCCGGCCTGGGCGCTTTTCATGTCCCCGGTCGAGCGCGGCCGTTCGTGGCGCTTGATCATGTTCAGGCCCTCGACGTAGATGCGGCGCTTCTGCGGATCGGTCCGCGTGACGCGGCCGGTCTTGCCGGCGTCCTTGCCGCTGATCAAGACGACCTGGTCGTCGGTCCGGATGCGCATCGACTTCGTCATCAGAGGACCTCGGGCGCCAGCGAGATGATTTTCATGAAGTTGCGATCGCGAAGTTCGCGCGCCACCGGACCGAAGATGCGGGTTCCGCGCGGGTTGTTGTTGGCCGGATCGATCAGGACCGCGGCGTTCTCGTCGAAGGAGATGTAGGTGCCGTCGGGGCGGCCGAGCGGCTTGCGGGTGCGCACGACGACGGCCTGGACGACCTCGCCCTTGCGGACGCTGCCCTGCGGGCTGGCCTGTTTGACGGTGGCGGTGATCACGTCACCGACACTGGCATAGCGGCGGTGCGAGCCGCCTTTGACCCTGATGCAGAGGATCTCGCGGGCGCCCGAGTTATCGGCGACCTTCAGTCTCGACTCCTGCTGGATCACGCTCTACCTCGCCTTCTCGACAACGTCGACCAGGCGCCAGCGCTTGGTCTTGGACAGCGGACGGGTCTCGACGATGCGGACGACGTCGCCCTCGCCGGCCTCGTTGCGCTCGTCGTGCGCGTGCAGCGTGCGCGAGCGGCGGACGATCTTCTCGTAAGTGGGGTGACGGCGGGCAAAGTCGATCCTGACCGTGATCGATTTCTCGCCTTTGTTGGAGACGACGATCCCCTGACGGGTCTTGGCCGCATTGGAATCGTGCTCGGCCACAGGCGTGCCGGTCTTGGGCTCGCCCTTCTTGGCCTTGGTCGCTGCCCTTTCCTTACGCCGTTCGTTCGCCTTCTTCTTACGTGCCTCCAGACGCGAGGCAGCACGCTCCTCGGGCGTCTGCGTCGGCTTCGCCTCACTCGGCCTGCGCGAACGCTGCAGGCGGCGACGCTCCTTCCAGGGAAGATCGTCCTCGGGATCCGGCTCCTTCTCAGGGGCGGGCGCGGCAGCAGGGGCTGCCTCAGCCGGAGTCTCCTCAGCCGCGGGCGCCTCCTCCACCGTCTCCTCGACGGCGGGAGTCTCCTCGGCCTGGGGCTCCTCGGTCGTCTCGTCTTTTTTAGTCTCGTCGTCGCTCATATCCGCTTCGTCTCTTTCTCGACATCGATGCCTCGGCCGCGGGCGATGGTCAGTAGCCGCGCGATGTCGCGTTTGGCCAAGCCCAGCCGCGCAGTGTTCTCGAGCTCGCCGGTGGCGTGACGGAAGCGCAGGTTGAACGCCTCCTGCTTGGCGTCGATCAGCTTCGCCACCAGCTCGTCGTCTTTCAGATTATGGGCCTCGGACGCTTTCATCAGTCCTCGACGCCCTCGCGCTTGACGAATTTGGTCTTGACCGGAAGCTTGTGCCCCGCCAGGCGCAGCGCGTCGCGGGCGAGATCCTCGGGAACCCCGGCCAGCTCGAACATCACGCGCCCGGGCTTGATCACGGCGACCCAGCCCTCGGGGTTGCCCTTGCCGGATCCCATCCGGGTCTCGGCCGGCTTCTTCGTGTAGGGCTTGTCGGGGAAGACGTTGATCCAGACCTTGCCGCCACGTTTGATCTTGCGGGTCATCGCCACGCGAGCGGCCTCGATCTGGCGGTTGGTGATCCAACCGCGCTCGACCGACTTGAGGCCGTACTCGCCGAAGGCGACGGTGCTGCCGCCCTTGGTGTTGCCGCGCATCCGGCCGCGCATCTGTTTGCGGTGCTTGACCCGCTTCGGCATCAGCATCAGCGACCACCTCCACGACCGCCGCGATCGCCGCCGGGACGGCCGCCACCACCGGGCCGGCCGCCGCGATCGCCGCCGCCGCGTCCACCGCGGTCGCCGCCGGGACGGTTGCCACCACGACCGCGCTGGGGCGGCGGGGGCGGCTCGTTCTCGGCCTGTTCGGCGCGGAAGCCCTCGGGCATCACCTCGCCCTTGTTGATCCAGCATTTGACGCCGATCCGCCCGGTCGTCGTCTTTGCCTCGAAGAAGCCGTAGTCGATGTCGGCGCGCAGCGTGTGCAGCGGCACGCGACCGTCGGAATAGCCTTCGGTCCGCGCCATCTCGGCACCGCCGAGGCGGCCGGAGACCTGGACC
>Ga0193706_1000418_pt1 | contig 25163 bp, 25 predicted proteins | sample U3c1metaG_FD_160130 | JGI IMG/M metagenome (GOLD analysis project Ga0193706, IMG submission 160130) | Soil microbial communities from a riparian zone of the East river system, Colorado, United States - U3c1 | ecosystem: Environmental > Terrestrial > Soil > Riparian zone | place: USA: East River... | reverse complement strand
CCGCGGCGAGCACGGCAGCCTCGTCAACCACCTGGTCCAGTCGCTGAAGGCGGAGTCGCTCTACAAAAAAGACAAGGACTACGCGGTGATCGACGGCGAGGTGATGATCATCGACGAGTTCACCGGCCGCATCCTCGAGGGCCGGCGCTGGTCCGAGGGCCTGCACCAGGCGGTCGAGGCAAAGGAGGGCGTGGCGATCCGCGAGGAGAACCAGACCCTGGCGACGATCACCCTGCAGAACTACTTCCGCCTCTACGACAAGCTTTCCGGGATGACCGGAACCGCCCTGACCGAGGCGACCGAGTTCATGAAGATCTACAAAGTCCCGGTGGTCGAGGTCCCGACCAACCAGCCGATGGTCCGGGCCGACCACAACGACCAGATCTTCAAAACCAAAGACGGCAAGTGGAAGGCGGTCCTCGACGAAATCGTCAGCCGCCACGAAAAGGGGCAGCCGATCCTGGTCGGAACCGTCTCGGTCGAGGTCTCGGAGATGATCTCCGAGGCGCTGAAGCGCGACGGAATCAAACACGCGGTGCTGAACGCCAAGCCCGAGCACGCCGAACGAGAGGGCGAGCTGATCGCCCAAGCCGGGCGCAAGGGCGAGGTGATGATCGCCACCAACATGGCCGGCCGCGGCGTTGACATCAAGCTCGGCGGCGACCCCGAGCACCTCGCGATCCACGAGCTGAAGAAGAAGGGCGTCACCCACGAGAGCGAGGGCTACGAGGAGATGCTGGCGGCGAGGACCGCCGAGCTGGAGCCCCAGTGCAAGGCCGAGGCCGGGGAAGTGCGGGAGCTGGGCGGCCTCTTCATCTGTGGCACCGAGCGCCACGAGTCGCGGCGGATCGACAACCAGCTTCGCGGCCGCTCCGGCCGCCAGGGCGACCCCGGCGAGTCGCGTTTCTTCCTCTCGGCCGAAGACGATGTGATCCGGCTCTTCGCCGGCGACCGCATCTACAAAATCCTCGACCGCCTGGGCCCGGTCGACGAGGACGGCACCGAAATGCCGCTCGAGGCGAAGATGCTGACCAAGACCGTCGAGAACGCCCAGAAGAAGGTCGAGGAGCAGAACTTCCTGATCCGCAAACGCGTGCTCGAGTACGACGACGTGATGAACGAGCAGCGCCGGGTCGTCTACAAATACCGCCGCGAGATCCTCGAAGGGCGCGACATCTCCGAAACCGCCCGCGACGAGCTGGAGGGGGTAGTCGATCGCCTGGTCGACGAGTACACGGCCAGCGACCTGCTCGAGGAGTGGGACCTGGGCGAGCTGGAGACGCAGCTGCGGCTGATCTGGCCGGTCGGCGTCGACGTCGCCACGCTGGCGCCGGAGACGGTCGACCGCGAAAAGCTCAAAGATGCCCTCGACGAAGACGCGATGAACGCCTACGACGAGCGTGAACAGCAGCTCGGCGAGGAGCTGATGCGCCATCTGGAGCGCTCGATCCTGCTGCAGGTGATCGACAATCGCTGGCGCGAACACCTCTTCGACATGGACTACCTGCGCGAAGGCATCCACCTGCGCGGCTTCGCCCAGATCGACCCCTTGGTGGCCTACAAAAACGAGGGCTACACGATGTTCTCGGACCTGATGCACTCGATCTGGGACGAGTTCAGCAAGCTGGTCTTCCGCGCCGAAATCGAAATCGACCCCTCGCAGGGCAACGGCGCCGGCAACGGCGCCAATGCCCCGTCCGCCCTGGACTACTCCGGTGGCACCGCCGCGGCGCAGCCCTCTGCGCTCGAACAGGTCGCGGTTGCCGGCGGCGGAGCCGGCGCCGTCGATGCCGCCGCCTCCCAGGCGGTCGGCGGCGACGTGGTCGAGACCGTGGTCAAAGACGAGCACGACAAAGTCGGCCGCAACGACCCCTGCTGGTGCGGCTCCGGCAAGAAGTACAAGAAGTGCCACGGGGCCTAGACCCCATCCGGGAGTTCATCCGCGCGTTCAACGAGCGGGATCTAGATGCTTTCGTAGCGGTGCTCGATCCCGAGGTGGAGCTGCACTCGGGCCGGGGGTTGCGCAAGGGCGTCGAGGCGGCCCGACTGTGGGCGACGCGAGATCCGGGAGGCGTCCAGCAGACGATCGAGCTGGAGCAGCTCTACGAGGAAGGCATGGAGAGTGGGGGCGGCAGCGCCGTGGCGCTGATCGTCCGGCGCTGGCACTGGGCCGAGGACGGGACGGCTGCGGGCGCGGACGAGATGGCCTGGGTATTCGAACTGCGCGCCCAGAAGGTGCGCGGCTGGCGGCCTTATGACGATCGCGCCGCGGGCCTACGGGCCGGCGGCTTCGAGAACGAGGCCGGCGCGGCTGGATAACCTGCAGGCATGGCCGACGCCGCGTCCACCGAATCGATCGCGCCGCGTCTGGCCGCCGTCCGCGAGCAGCTGCTTCTGCTCTCGGACTACCTTTGACCCGGCTGCGCTGGAGGCCGAAGCGGAGCGCTTGGAGGCCGAGATGGGCCAGCCGGGTTTCTGGGACGCCCAGGAGACGGCGGCCCGCACGTCCGCGGCCCACGCTCGCGCGCAGAAACGGCTGAAAACCTTCCGCGGGCTGGAGTCCGACGTGGCCGACCTCGGCGATCTGGCCGAGATGGCGGCAGAGGACGAGGAGATGGCAGCGGAGCTGGGCGCGCAGCTCTCCTCGGTTGAGCGGCGCCTCGACGAGCTCGAGGAGGCGCGGCTGTTCAGCGGCGAGTACGACGCCGGCGACGCCGTCGTCACCGTCCACGCCGGAGCGGGAGGGACCGACTCCCAGGACTGGGCGGAGATCCTCCTGCGCATGTACCTGCGCTGGTCGGAGCGGCGCGGCTTCGAGGTCGAGATGAAGGAGGCCTCGCCGGGCGAGGAGGCGGGGCTGAAGTCGGCCACCTTCATCGCCCGTGGCGAGAACGCCTACGGCCTCTTCGCCGCCGAGCGAGGCGTCCACCGACTGGTCCGGATCTCCCCCTTCGACTCCTCCTCGCGCCGCCACACCAGCTTCGCCCAGGTCGACGTCGGCCCGCTGGTCGACGCCGGGCCCGCGGTCGAGGTCGACGAGACCGAGCTGCGCATCGACACCTACCGCGCTTCGGGCGCCGGCGGCCAGCACGTAAACAAGACCGACTCGGCGGTGCGGATCACCCACCTGCCCACCGGCGTCGTCGTCCAGTGCCAGAACGAGCGCTCCCAGACCCAGAACAAGGCGGTGGCGATGCAGTTCCTGCGCTCGAAGCTGATCTGGCTGGAGGAGCGCAAACGGGCCGAGGAGATGGCCAAGGCGCGGGGCGAGGTCAAAGACGTTGCCTGGGGCTCGCAGATCCGCAGCTACGTCCTCCATCCCTACACGATGGTCAAGGACCACCGCACCGAGCACGAGGTCGGCGACGTGCAGCGGGTGCTCGACGGCGACCTCGACGAGTTCGTGCGCGACTACCTCAACAAGACCGCCGCCGCCTCGGCCTCCTAGGTGGCGCCGCTGTCCTACCTCGAGCGCCCGGCCGGTGCCGAGCCGGACGGGCTGCTGGTCCTCCACCACGGGCGCGGCACCGACGAGCGCGACCTGCTCGGCCTCGCCGATGCGCTCGACCCGCGGCACCGCCTGCGGGTGGTGACGCCGCGGGCGCCGCTGAGCCTGCCGGGCTCACCCGGCTACCACTGGTACCTGGTGCCGCGGGTCGGCTACCCCGACCACGACAGCTTCCACGCCGCCCGCGCCGCTCTGGCCGAGTTCCACGACCGGCTCTGGGAGGAGGCCGGGGTCGGGCCCGAGCGGACCGTGCTCGGCGGCTTCTCGATGGGCGCGGTGATGAGCTACGCGATGGGCCTCGGTGCCGACCGCCCCGCGGTGGCGGGAGTCCTCGCCTTCAGTGGCTTCGTCCCCACGGTCGACGGCTGGGAGCCGTCGCTGGCCGATCGCCAGGCGACGCGGGCCTTCATCGCCCATGGCAGCCGCGACCCGATCATCGGCGTCGAGTTCGCCCGTCGCGCCCGGGATCTGCTCGAGGCGGGTGGGCTGACGGTCTCCTATCGCGAGTCCGAGCTTGGCCACCAGATCGACCCGGCCCAGCTGGCCGATGCAACCGCCTGGCTGGAGGAGACGCTGGCCGCCTGAGCCTTATTCGGACTGCTGCCAGAGGAGGCCGCTGGGAGTGGCCCGCCTGACGTTCAGCTGGCGGTCGAAGAGCGCTTGGCAGTAACGCGGGGCGGCGGCGATCCGCAGCCGGACCGTGAAGCCCTTGGCGGCCACGACCTTGGCCATCTGGGTCTCGGTGAGGCTTCTGTTGAGGCGCAGGACACCCTTCCTGCCGAGCTGCTTCTTCTCACCTCCCAGGAAAAGCGAGCCCTTGCTTCCGTGCAGGCCGTAGGTGATCGCGACGGTGGTGGGGGAGGTCGTCGTGTAGTTGACCTGGAGGCGAACCTTGTCACGGTTGGCCACGGCGAAGACAGTCGCGCGGACGCTGCTCAGCAGGCACTCTTGCGGCGCTTCGGGCCCGGATTCGTCTTCCATGCATTCTTCCGCCTCGTCTTCTTCGCACGCTTCGACTTCGAATTCTTCGTCTTCGCTGGCCTCGGCCTCCTCCTCGGATTCTTCTTCGAAGAGTGGCGCCGGCAGGGCAGCGGCTACGAGCCCGCCGTCGGCGGGGACGGCCTGCGCCTCGGCCGATTTGGCGAGGCCCAGGATCGCGATCAGGGTCAAGGTGGCGAGGAAGGGCGTCCACCGAGCGAGCCTGGGAGACGGCCCGTCCTCACTCGCAACAGCGGAGGCAATCCATCGCATGCCCCTTGATCGGTCCTGGACGGCAAAGCCTTTAGCGACGCGGGTCTTCGAGGACTCCCTCGAGGCGCAGCAGCGCCTCCTTCATCGGCAGGCCGCCGCCATAGCCGCCGAGGGCGCCGCCGCTACGCAGGACGCGGTGGCATGGGACCACTAACGGGATCGGATTGGAGCCGCAGGCGGTGCCGGCGGCGCGGACCGCGCGCTCGTTGCCGGCGCTGATCGCCATCTGGGTGTAGCTGCGGGTCTGGCCGTAGGGGATGCGGGCGATCGCCCGCAGCACCCGGCGGCGGAAGTCTTTGCTGAGCTGCCAGTCGAGTGGCAGGTCGAAGTCGGTCAGCTTGCCCTCGAAATAGAGGTCGAGCTGGCGGCGGGCGGCGTCGAGCCTGGGAGCGGCCTCGAGGACACGGGGGGAGACCCGCGCCGCCAGGTCCGCCAGCAGCCCGCTGGCGTCTTGGCTCGGCAGGCCGACCCGGACCAGGCCGCGGGGGGTGGCGGCCAGCAGCAGCGGCCCGAAGGGCGAGTCGGCGGTCGTGTAGGCGACGTCGAGCAGCCCCTCGTCGGAGGCGCGTTCGGCAAGCAGGTTCAGCGAATTCTTCATGCCAGCTCCTTCCTCAGTCGCTTGATTCCCTCGTGCAGGCTGCGCCGCGCGGCCTCGGGCGAGCAGCCAAGGGCGGCGGCGATCTCGGCGTGGGGGAGGTCGCTGCCATAGCGCAGGGTCACCGCTGCCCGCTGCTTCGGCGGCAGGGCGCCGACCGCTGCCCAGATCCCGTCGCCGGGCTCGGGGTCGCTGACCGCGACCTCGGCCACTTCGGCGACGGGCACCGGCCGACGGCCCCGGGCCCGGTGGTGGTCGATCGCCTTGCGGTGGGCGATCGTGATCAGCCAGCCGCGCAGGTTGCCGGCGTCGCTCAGCTTTGGGTAGGCGCGCAGGGCGGAGAGGAACGTCTCCTGGAAGCAGTCGTCGGCGTCTGCGCGCCCGACGGCGCCGCGCAGCATCGCCAAAACGTCGTCGGCATGCTCATCGATCAGGATCTGAAACGGGGGCAGCTCAGTCACCTCGTGGATTAAACGCCCCCGCCTGACTGAAACGTGAGGTCCCTCCCGACGAGACTGCAGTTGACCACGCTATACGGGGCCAAATGCAGTCTCGCCGGTGATCTAGGCTGGCGCGATGTCTGACCAGGCGAGCCCTTGAGCGAGATCGTCCGCCGCGCCCTGGCCGAGGACGTCGGCTCCGGGGACGTTACGACCGAGGCGACGGTGCCGGCCGGGGCCCGCGCCCGGGCGCGGATCGTGCAGAAACAGGCGGGCGTCGCCTTCGGCCTCGACCTCGTCGAGGAGGCGATGCGCCAATGCGGGGCCGAGCACGTGGACAGGCTGGTGGTCGAGGGGCAGTGGCGGGACGGAGTCCCGGCGGAGGTGGCGCTGGCAAGTGGGCCCGCCCGGTCGCTGCTCGCCGCCGAGCGCACCGCGCTCAACTTCCTCGGTCACCTCTCCGGCATCGCCACGCTGACGGCCAGCTTCGTCGAGGCGGTCGCCGGCACCGGTGCCCATATCCTCGACACGCGCAAGACGACGCCGGGGCTGCGGGCGCTGGAGAAGGCGGCGGTCGCGGCCGGCGGCGGTCGCAACCACCGCATGGGCCTCTATGACGCGATCCTGATCAAGGAGAACCACATCGCCCTCGCCGGTGGGGTGGCGAGGGCGGTCTACGCGGCGCGCCGTGCGCAGCCGGAGATGGCGATCGAGATCGAGTGCAGCGACCTGGAAGAGGTTGCCTACGCGCTCGGGGTCGGGGCCGAGCGGCTGCTGCTCGACAACATGGACGCCGAGACCCTGCGCCACGCGGTCAAGCTGCGCGACGAGAACGCCGGCGCCGGCAAGGGCCCGGCGCTGGAGGCTTCCGGCGGCGTCGACCTGAAGACGGTGCGTCCTATCGCCGAGGCCGGCGTCGACTTCATCTCGATCGGCGCCCTCACCCACTCGGCTCCCAGCCTCGACTTCAGCCTCCTCCTCGAGCCTGCTTAACCCCTACTTGAGCAGTTTCGAGAGGCGCCGGTCTTTGAGGACGCGGCCGCCGGTCTGCTCTTGTGGGCAGTAGTTGGTCTGGTGCTCGGAGAAGAAGACGGCCTCGATCGGGGCGCCGCAACGGGGGCAGGGCTGGCCCTCGCGACGGTGGACCTGGAGCGGCATCGGCACCTTGTCTGGAACCTCCTCGCCGATCCTCTCCTCGTAGTGCTCGATCGCGTCGCCGAGGACATGAAGGGCGGCGTGGAGGCGCGCGATCTCCTCCTCGTCCAGCTCCGATCCCTTCTTGAAGGGCGAGAGCCGTGCCTCCCAGAGGATCTCGTCGACCCAGGAGCGGCCGATGCCGGCGATGTCTTTCTGGTGGCGCAGCAGCGGGTGCAGGTGGCGCGGCTGGGCGATCGCGGCGGCGAACGCGTCGAGCGGGGGAGCCGGCCAGGCTTCGGGGCCGAGGGTCGCCACCATCTCGTCTGTGGCGACCTGCCCGACCGGCAGCAGCTTCGCCCAGGCGCGCTGCTTGGTCCCGAACTCGCGCAGTCGCAGCTCGCGCCCGTCCTCGAGGCGCACCAGCACCCGCGAGGCGCGGTCTTTGGGCGAGGCGCGTTTGTCGAAGGCCCTCAGCCTGCCGGCGGACATCAGGTGAATCAGCAGCGCCAGCTCGCCGAACTCGACCACCGGCATCTTTCCCACCCGCATGACGCCGGTCACCTTTCGTCCAACCAGCGCATCCAACGGAGGATCGAAGGTCTTCATCACGTTCATCCCCGGCGCCAGCGCCGATTCCACGACAGCTCCCGCCAAACCGGCGTTCAGCCTGCGCGCGACGATCTCCACCTCCGGCAACTCGGGCATGAGCGAAGTCTGCCGGGCCCCGCAAGCCGAAGCAGTAGACTTCTTCTACGTTCATTCGACTGGTCCCGAGGCTCGCGCCCGCCCAGCGAACATGAGGAAAGGAAGGGCTCGTGCAAGAGCTCCCGACGATCCAACCCACCGCACCGGACGCGCCATCGCCCGCAGAGATCGCTGCCCTCAGCGAGGAAATTCGCGCCCTGGCGCTGCAGCGCAACGCGGTGATCCTCGCCCACAACTACCAGCTGCCGGAGATCCAGGACGTCGCCGATCACATGGGCGACTCGCTCGGCCTCTCGCGGCAGGCCGCCGCCACCGGCGCCGACACGATCGTCTTCTGCGGCGTCCACTTCATGGCCGAGACCGCCTCGGTCCTCTCGCCCGAGAAGACGGTGCTGATCCCCGACCTCGAGGCCGGCTGCTCGCTCGCCGACTCGATCGACGCCGATCAGCTGCGCGCCTGGAAGGCCGAGCATCCCGGCGCCATGGTCGTGATGTACGTCAACACCTCGGCCGAGGTCAAGGCCGAGACCGACTACTGCTGCACCTCTTCCAACGCGGTGAAAGTGGTCGAGCGGATCTGGGCCGAGCACGGGCCGGAGACGGAGATCCTTTTCGGCCCTGACATGTGGCTGGGCGCCTTCGTCGAGCGCGAGACCGGCCTCGTCGACGATTCCGAGCGCCGCGCCCGCTTCCATGTTTGGGACGGCGAGTGCCACGTCCACGCCGGCATCCGGCCCGAGGACATCGTCAAGACCAGGGCAGAGAATCCCGAGGCCGAGTTCCTGATCCACCCGGAGTGCGGCTGCTCGACCCAGGCGATGGAGTACGTCGCCTCGGGCGACATCGATCCCGAGGGCGTCCACATGCTCTCCACCTCGGGCATGCTCCAGCACGTCGAAGAGAACCCGGAAGGCAGCTTCGTCGTCGCGACCGAGAACGGGATGCTCTACCCGCTCCAGCAAGCAGCGCCGCAGGCGAATCTGATCGAGGCGAACCGGATGGCCTTCTGCAAGTACATGAAGATGATCACGCTGCCGAAGCTGCGCGACTCCTTGGCGGAGACGAAGTTCGAGGTCAGCGTGGCGCCGGAGATCGCCGAGCGGGCGCGGATCCCGATCGAGCGCATGGTCGCGATCGGCTAGGCCTTCGGACCTTTTACTAAGGTCCGCTCACAGTTCGCTAAGATTTTGCCAACCCAAGATGGGCGCACTCTTGCGTGCTCAGCGGGGCGAAGGAGTCACCCTGTGTCCGCAGAAGCCCCCCTCCGTAATGGCCCGATCCAAGAAGAGACAAGCCGATGACGAGCAGTCGCGGCGCTCCGCCGGCCGGCGAGCGCCGATCATCGAGCTGAGCGAAGTCACCAAGGTCTACCCCGGCGGCCACATGGCCCTCGACCGGGTCTCGCTGGGGATCGGCCGTGGCGAGTTCGTCTTCCTGGTCGGCCCGACCGGCTGCGGCAAGTCGACCCTGATCAAGATGCTGATCCGCGAGCTCGCCGCCACCGAGGGCACGGTGAAGATCGCCGGCCGCGACATCGGCGCCCTGCCGGAGAAGAAGATCCCGCAGCTGCGGCGCAACATCGGCACCGTCTTCCAGGACTTCAAGCTGCTGCCTGACCGCACCGTCTACGACAACGTCGCCTACGCCCTGCAGGTGATCGGCGCCAGCCGCGCCGAAATCCGCGAGCAGGTGCCGCAGACGCTGCGCCTGGTCGGCCTCTCGACCAAGCTCAACAGCTACCCGGATCAGCTCTCCGGCGGCGAGCAGCAGCGCGTCTCGGTCGCCCGCGCCTTCGTCAACCACCCGCCGCTGCTGCTGGCCGACGAGCCCAGCGGCAACCTCGACCCGGTCACCTCGATCGGGATCATGCAGCTGCTCTACCGGATCAACAAGGCTGGGACCACGGTCCTCGTCGTCACCCACGACCGCGAGATGGTCGACAGCATGCAGCGCCGCGTGGTCGAGCTCTACGAGGGCCGCGTCGTCCGCGACGAGGTCAGCGGCGGCTACACCGAGGAGTCGACGACCGAGTTCGGCCTGCGGATGCGGGCCGAGATGGGGGTCGGGCCGGAGGGCGAGGGCCAGACCAACGGCCACGACCAGGGGTCGCTGCTCTGATGTCGCGCCTGATCTTCTTCCTCCAGGAGGCAATCCGCGCGCTGCGCCGCAATGCAGCGCCGAGCCTCGCCGCGGTCGTGACCACGGTCGTCACCGTGATCCTGCTCGGCGTCCTGATCCCGATCTTCCAGACCACGCAGGCCAAGAGCGAGGAGATCCGCAGCGAGCTCAACATCCACGCGGGGCTCTACGACGACGCGACGCCGGCCGAAACCGCTGCCCTGGAGACGAAGCTGACGGCGATCCCGCACGTCGCCGAAGTCACCTACGTCAGCAAGGCCGACGCGCTGAAGACGCTGAGCAGCGAACTCAAGGACAAATCGATCGTCGAGCAGCTCAACAGCAACCCGCTGCCGGCCAGCTTCGAAGTCAAGGCCGATGACGCGGCCAACCTACCCGGCATCCGCGAGGCGATCATGCCGACCGGAGCCAACGGCAAGCCGCAGCCGATCTCCCCGATCGTCAGCAACATCTTCGACCGCCAGGACGCTTCGAAGCAGATCGAGGAGGTGACCAGCGCCCTGAAGATCGTGCTCACGGTGATGACCGCACTGCTGATCGCCGCCTCCCTGATGCTGGTCGGCAACACGATCCGGCTTTCGATCTACACCCGCCGCCGCGAGGTCGAGGTGATGAGGCTGGTCGGCGCGACCCGCTGGTTCATCCGCTGGCCGTTCATGATCGAGGGGGTCGTGGTCGGCTTCGTCGGCGGCCTGGTGGCCATACTGATCCTGTGGCTCGGCAAGCTCACCGTCGTCGACCCCCTCAGCGATTCCTTCAACTTCCTCGCGGCGCAGAACAACAGCACGCTCTCCTTCCCCGCCCTGGTGGCGATCCTCTTCGCCGCCGCGGTCCTCGTCTCGACGATCGGGTCCGGCATCACCCTGCGTCGCTTCCTCAAGGTCTGAGGCAGTCGTGAAAGCGCGGGGGGCGGTGGCCTACGGGGCGGCGCTGGTCGCCTTTCTCTGCGCCGGCCTCTGGCTCGGCGGTCACCCGGCCAAGCTGCCGGAGATCATCCGCGAGCCGTTCGTCGGCTCCCCGGCGGGCCTGACCGCCGAAGCCGCGGAACTGCTCGAGGACAACTACTTCCGCCCGGTCGGCCGCACCGAGCTGAGCAACGCCTCGCTCCAGGGCATGGTCCGGGAGCTGCGCCAGCGCCACGGCGATCGCTTCACCGAATACTTCTCTCCCGAGAGCCGCGAAAGCTTCGATCAGGCGATCGAAGGCCGCTTCTCCGGGGTCGGCCTCTCCGTCGTGCCGGTCAAGCGCGGGCTGCGGGCGGCCCAGGTCTTCCCCGGCTCTCCCGCCGCCGAGGCCGGGATCGTGCCCGGCGACACGATCGTCTCGGTCGACGGCGACTCGATCGCCGGCGAGAGCAGCACCGAGGCAACCGGCAAGATCCGTGGGCCGGAAGGGACCGAGGTCACCGTTGGGGTGCGCGACGCCAAGAGCGGCAAAGTTCGCCAGGTGCGGCTGACCCGGGCCGAGGTGGCGCTTCCGAACGTCAGTAGCGGGCTGGAGAGGGCCGGCGCGCGCAAGCTGGGCTACGTCCGCATGCTCAGCTTCAGCGAAGGCGCCCATGCCCCGCTGGCCAGGGCGGTGCGCAAGATGCAGCGCCAGGGCGCCGAGGGGATCGTGCTCGACCTGCGCGGCAACCCCGGGGGCCTGCTCGACGAGGCGGTGCTCAGCGCCAGCCTCTTCCTGCCCGAGGATCGGGTCGTCGTCTCGACTGACTCCCGGACCCAGGGGCGTAGCGTCCACAAGACCGTCGGCGGCGCCTTGCCGCGGGTCCCACTCGCGGTCTTGATCGACCGCAGCACCGCCTCCGCGGCGGAGATCCTCGCCGCCGCCCTCGCCGACGGCGTGGGCGCCACCGTGGTCGGTGCCCGCTCCTACGGCAAGGGCGTCTTCCAGGAGGAGAAAGGGCTTGCCAACGGCGGCGCCCTGAAGCTGACGGTCGGCGAGTACTTCACCCCCGACGGGGTCAACCTGGCGCGCAGCCACGGCATCCACCCCGATGTCAAGGCCGGCGACGACCCCGAAACCCCGGTGGACGAGGGGAAAGAACGGGCGCTCGGCGTGCTGGCCGGTCAGGTCGACGGTTGAGCCGCCGGCAAGCCCGGCCCGGGCGAGCGCGACGGGCGCGCAGCCGTGCGCAGAGCGCTCCACGGGCCCGCGATCCACTCCCCAAGGCGCGCGACGTCGTCGAGTCGATGCTGCGCGAGCAGCTCGGCTTCCGCGGCTTCGGAGCCGCCCTTGAGGTCGAAGCCGCCGAGGCCGCCGCGGCGGCGGAGCGCCACTCGGGCGCCCGTCGCGATCTGACCGCGCTGGCGACCTTCACCGTCGACCCTGCCAGCGCCCGCGATTTCGACGACGCCGTCTCCGCCCAGCGCGAGGGTGCCGGCGCCAGGGTCTGGGTTCACATCGCCGACGTCACCGCCCACGTCCCGCCTGGCTCGCCGCTGGATCTCGAGGCTCGCCGCCGCGCCAACAGCACCTACGTCCCCGGCGCCGTCGAGCCGATGCTGCCGCACGCGCTCAGCAGCGATGCCTGCAGCCTCGCGCCCGAGGTCGAGCGGCTGGCGGTGACGGCGGAGATCGAGCTGGGGCCGGGGGCGGAGCCGCGCTCGGCGCGCTTCTATCGCAGTCGCATCCGCTCCGATGCCCGCCTCGACTACGACCAGCTCGACGCGATCTTCTCCGGCCGGGTCGCTCCGCCCGAGGCGGTCGCCGAACCGCTCGAAGCTGCCCGCGACGTCGCTGCCGCCCTCGGCGAGCACCGTGGCGCCACCAGCCTCGACGTCGAGTCCTTCGAGCCCGAGTTTCGCTTCGATTCCGCCGGCGACGTGATCTCCGCCCGGGGCGTTGCCCAGACCGAGGCCCACCGGCTGATCGAGCGGCTGATGATCCTCACCAACGAGCGGGTCGCCGAGCTGCTGCAGCGCGAGCGGGTGCCGGCGATCTACCGCGTCCATGCCCAGCCCGACCCGACCCGGATCGAGCGCCTGGTCGAGCAGCTCGCGGCGCTCGGCGTCCCCACGCCACCCCTCGGCCGGGGCCTCTCGGCGCAGCAGGCGGCGGAGGTTGCCGCGGAAGCCAGCCGGCTGGCCCTGCGCGAGGCCGCGCGGCGGGGGCACGGCCGCGAGGCGTATACCTCACTCGTGCTTCGCTCCCTCAAGCAGGCCTCCTACAGTGAGCGCAACAGCGGCCACGCCGGCCTTGGCAGCTCCGCCTACACGCACTTCACCTCGCCGATCCGCCGCTATGCCGACCTGGTCGTGCACCGGGCCCTCTTGGCGGCGCTGGGGGAGGGGGAGGAGGCGCCGCGCCTCGCCGAGGCCCGCGAGGTTGCCGCCGATTGCTCTGCCCGCGAGCGCGAGTCGGCGAAGATCGAGCGCAATGCCGACGATGTCTGTGCCGCCTATTTGCTGGAACGGGAGCTTGGCGAGCGCGGCCTCGACGCCGAGTTCGAGGGCGAGGTCTCGGGCGTGATCCGGGCCGGGGCCTTCATCTCCTTCGGCGGCGAGCTCGGCGACGTCTACGAGGGCATGCTGCCTGCCCGGCGCCTGCCCGGCGGCCGCTACGAGCTAGACCGCGCCGAGATCGCCCTCGTCAACCGCGGCTCCAAGGCCTCGTTGCGCCTCGGCGACCCGGTGAAGGTGAGGGCGACCGGCGTCGATGCCCCCCGCGGCCGCGTCGACCTGGAGCTGGCCGGTGGCTAAGAAGTCGAAGAAGCCGCGCCTGCCAGCCTCCGGCGACGTCGTCACCAACCGCCGCGCCCGCCACAAGTTCGAATGGGAGGAGAAGATGGAGGCCGGCATCGTGCTGCGCGGATCCGAGGTGAAGTCGCTGCGCAGCGGCAAAGCGCAGATGACCGACTCCTACGCGGTAGTCGAGGACGGCGAGGTCTGGTTGCGCAAGCTGCACATCCCCCCGTACGAGTTCTCCAGCGTCGACGCCCATGACCCCGAGCGCCCCCGCAAGCTGCTGCTGCACCGGGTCGAAATCGAGCGGCTGATCGGCAAAACCGCCCAGAAAGGGTTGACGTTGATCCCCACCCGGATCTATTTCAAAGGGCCGCGGGCCAAGGTCGAGCTGGCCCTGGCGCGGGGCAAGGAAGGCCGCGACCGGCGCCGTGAGATCGCCGACCGCGACGTGCGCCGCGAGGTCGAGCGGGAGTTCAAGGGGCGGATGCGATGAGCGTTTTCGGGCGCCTAGAACGTCGGTCCGCGGCGAGGCGCCGCCCGGGCTTGCATCGGCCGCCGCACATGCAAGGATGCAGGGGAATGAGGATTCGCCTGCTCATTTCGTCGTGCTTCGTCGGGCTCGTTTCCCTGGCCGCGGTCGCACCTGCCACGGCCAGCGCGGAGTCTTTCCCGGAAAAGGCCAGCGACTACGTCAGCGACAACACCGTCTACTTCGTCGGGGCGCTGGTGCTGGCGATCCTCCTGCTTCTGCTGGCGGTCAGCATCAGCCAGCGCCGCAGCAAGGAAAAGGCAAAGGCGGCAAAGCCCGGCTCGCCGCCACCTTCAGACGCGGTAGCGGCCCCGGCGCCCGGGGCGGCACCGCCGGCCACGGCTGCGCCAGGCAGTCCCCCTCCAGCCTTCCCGGCCGCAGCTGCACCTACCGCAGAAATGGCCGCGGTGCCGCCGCCAGGCGTGCCGCCGGCAGTGCCCGGCCCGCCGCCTGCCGTGCCGGGCGTTCCCCCGCCGCCCCCGATCGGCGGGCCCGAGAGTTCCAAGGATCGCCGTCGCCGGGTGCGCGAGGAGCAGCGCGCCAAACGCAACGAAATGCGCCTGAAACGTCGCGAGGAGGTCAAACGACGCAAGCAGGAACGCGCCGCCAAGCGCGGGCGCGGACCACAGCCCGCCGTGCCGCCACAGCCCCCCGCCGCCCCGCCCCAGCCTGGAGCTGCCGGCCAGCCGGCGGCCGTCCCCGAGCCACCCGCGCCCAAGCAAAAGAGCTTTTTCGGGATCAAGTACGGCGGCGGCAAGCAGAAGCGGGAAGCGGCCCTGGCAGAGCAGCGGCTAGCGGCTGCCCGAGCTGCCCGCGAGCGCGAACTCACCCAGAGCGGGGCCCTGCCCGCCACCGCGCCCCCTTCGCCCGAGCAGCCGCCTTCGATCCAGGCCGTCCCCCCGATCCCGCCCGCACCGCAGGCGCCGATGCCCGCGGTGGCGCCGCCCGTCGGTGGCGCCGTCACTCCGGAGCCGGCCGAGTACGACCCAGTCGCCGCCGAACAGCGAGTGCGCGACAAGGTCGAGGAGGTTCGCCACGAGGAGCAGCGGATCCGGGCCGAGGCCGATCGCCGCCTCGAAGAGGCTGGAAGGGCGCAGTCGGCCCCGCCGCCGATGCCGGACCTGCGCAGCGCCGAGCAGAGCCTGCGGCAGGAACGCGAGGCGCAGGAACGTTCGATGGCGGAAGCGGAGGAGCGTCTGCGCCAGATCGAGGAGCGGACCAAGGCCGCGGAAGAGCGCGCCGCCGAGGCGAAGCGCCTGGAAGCCCTGCGGTCGGAGGAGGAAGGCCGCCAGCAGCGCCTGCGGGAGATGCAACAGAGCGTCGCCGAAGCCGAAGAGCGCGCCCGCGAGGCAGAGCGCCGGGCCGTCGAGGCCGAGCAGGCGGTGGTTCGCTCCGTGCAGGCCGCGCCGCAGCCGCAGTTCCAGCCGCAGCCACCGGCCCCCGCCCCGCAGCCACCGGCCCCGCAGCCACCCGCTCCGGCCCCGCCGCCGGGCCCAGAGCCGCCGCCAGCGCCAGCGCCGGAGCCACCGGCGCCGTCACCGCTGCCACCTCCGGCTCCCTGGAGCCCGCCGCCGCCCGCTGCTGCTGTGAACGCCGCGCCCGCCGCCGGCGGAGCGATCGACCTCAACAGCGTCACCTTCGAGCAGCTTCGCGAGCAGAGCCTCTCGGTCACCCAGGCCACCCGTCTGCTCGCTCACCGCGAGCGCCTCGGTGGCTTCCGGTCGGTCGACGACCTCGACCAGGTCGCCGGCTTCCCAGAAGACGTCCTTGCGGATCTGAAAAGCCGCTCGACGGTCTAGCCGGCCGGCTGGTCGCGCTGCTCGTACTTCTCCAGGAGTTTGAGCCAGACCTCGCTGCGCGAGGGGTAGGGCGCGATCGCGTGGCGCAGGCGCGATAGCGGCACCTCGGCGACGATCGCCACCGTCGCCGCCTGGAGGAAGTCGGCCGTCTCGAAGCCGGTGAAGGTGGCCCCGACGATCGTGCCGCGGGCCTGGTCGACGACGATTCGGGAGGTGCCACCGGTGTCCTTGCCCTGAAAGCTGGCGCCGGCCGAGCCGTCGGTCGGGACGTCGATCGCGCGAGCATCCAGCCCTGCTTCGCGAGCCTGGCCCAGCGTCTTCCCGGCCGCCGCGACCTGTGGGTCGGTGAAGGTGATCCGAGGGGAGCCGATGCTTTCGGCAACCGCCTCGGCCGGGCGGCCGAGCAGGTTCTCGGCGGCGACCCAAGCTTGGTACTTGCCGATATGGGTGAAGAGGGCGCGGCCGTTGACGTCGCCGATGGCGTAGAGCCAGTCGCGGCCGCCGACCCGCAGTCGGTCGTCGGTCTCGAGGAAGCCGTGCTCGCCGGTCTCCACTCCGGCCGACTCGAGGCCGAGCTGTCGGGTGTGGGGCGTTCGGCCCACGGCGAGCAGGATCTCCGCTCCCTCCGCCCGGCTGCCGTCGCTGAGCGCGGCGATCACGCCGGCGCCGCCGGCCTCCAGCTTCGTGGCCTGGACCCCGGTACGGACGTCGACGCCGAAGTTGTCGTGCAGCGAGGCGGCGACCTCTTCCCCGGCGAACGCCTCCTCGCGTGAGAGTAGGTGCCCGTTGCCCTCGACCAGGACTACCCGCGTCCCCAGCGACGACCAGGCCTGGGAAAGCTCGCTGCCGACCGGCCCGCCGCCGAGCACGATCATGCTCTCGGGCACCCGCTTGGAGGTCGTCGCCTGGCGGTTGTTCCAGGGCTCGACCGTCTCGAGCCCGTCGATCGGCGGCCTTGCCGCGCCGCTTCCGGTGGCGACGATCACGGCGACGCGCGCGGCGAGCAGATCGTCGCCGACTCTCACCCGCCGCTCGCCGTCGAGCCTGGCCTCGCCGCGGTAGAGGTCGATTTCGCGCTCCTCCAGCCAGGGCAGCTGGCCGGAGTCGTCGAGGTCGTGGATGACCTCGTCGCGGCGGTCGAGGACCGCCTGCGGGTCGAGCTGGCCCGTCACCGCCTCGGCGACCCCCGGGATGCGCTTCGCCTCGGCGAGGACGTCGGCGGGACGCAGCAGCGCCTTCGAGGGCATGCAGGCGTAGTAGGAGCATTCGCCGCCGATCAGGTGCCGCTCGACGATCGCCACCCTCATGCCGCCCTCGGCGAGGCGCCCAGCACAGACCTCGCCGGCCGGCCCGGCGCCGACCACGATCGCGTCGTATGCACGCTCGCTCACATGGTCACCATTCCCGACACCGTACAATTCCAGTCGCAGTGCACGGGGGCGACAGGCTTCGACGTGGTCGACTCGTGCGAAAGGTTGCAGGTCGAGGTTGCCGGAGGCCTCGTTAAACCCCGGCACCAACCAATACGTGCGGACCATGAGTTCGCCCTCGCCGCTTAGCTAGAAACTAAGCGCTGTGAGAGTCGGTCCTTCCTCGCCCGCAGGAAGGGCAGCCGGCTTCAGAATGCGGGCTCACCCCGGCGGATCGCCCCGTCTTCCAGGGGAAATTTCAGAGGGCTGTGTCTCCCGTAGTGCCCGCCGGCGCGGACCCCGGGAGACGAGAAAAAAGCGCCGGCTATACCTGTAGACGCCTTCGCGCCGCGGCCGCGGATCCGAGTTCGAATCTCGGCGCCTCCATCAAGCTCACCCGCCCGACAGGGGTGGGTGAGCCATGCACTTGGGCGGTCATGCACTTGGGCGGTCGTAATTCCCTCCCCTATGCGGTGGGAATTACGACCGCGCTGCTGTGGTCGGGCGTAGGCTGCGGGAATGGAGCGCTACGTGGCTTTCCTGCGCGGGATGAACCTCGGCGGGCGGCGGATCAAGAACGACGACCTGCGAGCCGAGTTCGAGCGGCTGGGCTTCGCCGGCGTCGCCACCTTTCGCGCCAGCGGCAACGTCATTTTCGGCTCCGACGGGGGCGAAGGGGAGGGCCGGCTCGGCAAGCGGGTGGAAGCCGGCCTCGGCGAGGCGCTCGGCTACGAGGTGCTGGTCTTCCTGCGTAGCCAGGCCGAGGTGGTGGCGATCGCCGCCCAAGAGCCGTTCGACGCAAAGCTGGTCGAGGCCTCGAAGGGCCGGCTCCAGGTCTTGCTGGTGGGGGAGAAGCCAGCCGCCGCGGCGCGCCGCAAGGTGCTGGCGCTGGCCAGCGACGAGGACCGACTGGCGCTCGCGGGCCGCGAGCTGTTCTGGCTGCCGAGCGGCGGCACGATCGGCTCCGATCTCGACCTCAAGGCGATCGACGCCGCCCTCGGCAAGGGAACCATGCGCACCAAGGGCACGATCGACCAGATCGCCGCCAAGCTGGAAGCTTTAGCGGGGCCACGGCCCCGGTAACTGCTCAGCGAACGGTGGGCGGTGCGGTGATCTAAGTTGGTTCGTTCCGATGGCCATCGCGACCGCAACCTCCCTCGACGTCCACCTCGGTGGCAAGCTGCTGTTCGCCGACGTCTCTTTCAAGCTCGAGCCGCGCGAACGGATGACCCTTTCCGGGCGCAACGGCGCCGGCAAGTCGACGCTGCTGCGAATCCTGGCGGGCGAGCTCTCGCCCGACTCCGGCTCGCTGACGATTCACCGTGGCGCCCGGGTCGCCCTGCACGACCAGCGGCCACCGCGCGACTCCAGCGCCACGCTCGGCGACTACGTCTTCTCCGGCCGCACCGACATGCTCGAGACCGAGGCGGATCTGGAGCGCCTGGAGGGGGAGATGTCGAAGGGGGCGGACGAGGAGACGATGGCCGCCTATGCGGCGGCCCAGCACCGGCTCGAAGCCGGCGGCGGCTACCGCTGGCGCGACCGGGTGCTGGAAGTGCTGCGCGGCCTCGGCTTCGACGCCGAGCAGGGCGAGCGGTCGCTCTCGACCTTCTCCGGCGGCGAGCTGACCCGGGCTTCGCTGGCCCGGGCGCTGGCGACCAAGCCCGACCTGCTGCTCCTGGACGAGCCCACGAACCACCTCGACATCCCCTCCCTGGAGTGGCTCGAGTCCTATCTCGTCGACCTCGACGCCGCCGTCGTCCTCGTCGCCCACGACCGCTGGTTCCTCGAGGCGGTGGGGACCTCGGTGCTGGAGCTGGAGGCGCAACGGGCGCGCTTCTTCGCCGGCCCCTGGCACGCCTGGCGCCAGGAGCAGGCGGCGCGCCAGATCGCCCTCGGCAAGGCGATCGAGCGCCAGCAGGCCGAGACCGAGCGGATGGAGCGTTTCGTCGAGCGCTTCCGCTACAAGGCGACGAAGGCGAAACAGGCGCAGTCGCGGGTCAAACAGATCGACAAGAAGAAGCGCGACGGGCCGCAGGCCGAACGCCGCGACAGCCGCCACCTGCGCTTCTCGTTCAAGCCGCCCGAGCGCCCGGGCCGGGTGGTGCTGAAGATGGTCGACGCGAAGATCGAGGTGCCGGGGCGGGTCTTGCTCTCCGGCGCCGAGCTCGAGGTCGAGCGCGGCGAGCACGTCGTCCTCGTCGGCGCCAACGGGACCGGCAAGACGACCCTGATCGCGACCCTCGCCGGCCAGCGCCCCGCCGCCTCGGGCATCGTCCGCACCGGCCACAACGTCAAGCTCGGCTACCTCTCCCAGCACGCCGACACGGCGGCGGGGGAGGGCACCGTGCTCGACGCCGCTCAGCGCGAGACGGGGCTGGCCGGCCCGAAGGCGCGAGCGCTGCTCGGCGGCTTCCTCTTCTCCGGCGCCGACGCCGAGAAGCAGCTGGGCGACATCTCTGGCGGCGAGCAGCGCCGGCTCTCGCTGGCGATCCTGGTCGCCTCGGGGGCCAACGTCCTCATCCTCGACGAGCCCACCAACCACCTCGACATCGAGAGCCGCGAGGCGCTCGAGGACGCCCTGCTGGCCTTCGAGGGGGCGGTCGTCCTGGTCTCCCACGACCGCGCGCTGCTGGAGGCGGTCGGCAGCCGCACCCTCGTCTGCGAGGACGGCAAGCTGAGCAGCTACCCGAGTGGCTGGGCCGAGTACCAACGCCGTCGCGACGAGCGCGAGGCGGCGAGCGCCGCGCCGAAGGCGGCCGCGAAGTCGGGCGGGGGCAAATACAGCGCTACCAAGGCGGCCGAAAAGGCGGCAAGGAAAGCGGCCCGGCTGGAGGAGCGGATCGAGCGCGCCGAAGCCGAGCTGCGGAAGGTCGAGGAGGAGCTCGCCGACCCCGCCGCCTGGTCGAGCCCAGGCCGCGCGGAGGGCGCCGAAAAGAGCCACCGCGCGGCCAAGCGCGCCGTCGAGGACCTGCTGGAGCAGTGGGAGCGGGCGCAGGCGAGCGCCGAGTCCCAGCCGGCGCCCAGCTAGCTCACGGGCGGTCGCTCAGAAGACGATCGTGCGCTCGCCGTCGAGCAGCACGCGGTCGTCGAGGTGGGCCATCGTCGCCCGGGCCAGAACCAGGCGCTCGATGTCCCGGCCGATCCGGACCAGGTCCCCGACCTCGTCCCGGTGGCTGACCCGGGTCACGTCCTGGTCGATGATCGGGCCGGCGTCGAGGTCGGCGGTCACGTAGTGGGCGGTGGCGCCGATCAGCTTGACGCCGCGCTCGTGCGCCCGCCGGTAGGGGTCGGCGCCGACGAAGGCCGGCAGGAAGCTGTGATGGATGTTGATCGCCGGCGCCCCGAGCGCGCTCAGGAAGCCCTCGGAGAGGACCTGCATGTAGCGGGCCAGGACGAGTAGGTCGATGCCCTCGAGCAGCTCGAGCGCGCGTCGCTCGGCCGCCTCCCGGGATCCGCTCTCGACCGGGACGTGATGGAAGGGGAGGCCGAGCGCGGTGACCTGGTCGGCATGGTCGGGATGGTTGGAGATGACCGTGACCAGCTCGCCGCCGAGCTCGTGGCTGCGCCAGCGCCAGAGCAGGTCGGACAGGCAGTGGTCTTCGCGCGAGACCATGATCGCGACCCGCTTGCGCTGGCTCGACTCGGCGAAGCTGTGCTCCATCTCGAAGGGTCCGCCGACCTCCTCCTGGAAACGTCGCTGCAGGTCTTCGCGCTCTCCTTCCGGCAGCGGGTCGAAGACCATCCGCATGAAGAAGCGGCCCTCGGCGGTCGAGTGCTGGTCGGCGTCGACGATGTTGAGGCCGGCGTCGGCGAGGAAGCCGCTGACCCGCGCGATCAGCCCCGGCCGGTCCGGGCAGGCGAGCAGCAAACGGGTTGTCGAGTGCTCCGCGATCCGCGGATCATGCCGCAAGTCTCGCTGCATCGAGCAAGATCGCCATCGCCGGTTCGTGCCTGAGCTAGTGCGGATCGGCTCTTTTAACCGGGTTTGTGTGATCGCGGTCACCGAGCGGAGCCGCAAAGACCGCCACGGTTCCGCGCTTGCTTACAAAACGCACACATATCTTCCCTGCCCTGTTCCTGGCCCTTGCCTGCCCGGCCGCCGCTCTCGCCGCGACCGGCTCTAGCCAGGGCTCCGCCAAGGCCGGCATCGCCGACGCCCGGGTGGCACAGCTGGCTCCGCTGCAGCGACCGATCGACCGCTTCCACCGCGTCGTCCACGTCGTCGCCAGGCAGATCCGCGCCGAACACCGTGCCGCCCTTCGCAAGCAGCGGCGCGAAGCCTTCGCCACCCTCCCCGGCGGCGTCAGCCTGGCGACCCTCGAATCGATCGCCTCCTGCGAGTCCGGCGGCGACCCGACCATCGTCTCCGCCGACGGCAGCTACCGCGGCAAGTACCAGTTCGACTACGGCACCTGGGAATCCGTCGGCGGCTCCGGCGACCCCGCCACCGCCCCCGAGGCCGAGCAGGACTACCGCGCCGCCCTCCTCTACACCCAGTCCGGCTCCAGCCCCTGGCCCGTCTGCGGCTGACGGAGTTTGGGTCCAAACGCGGGGAAGGGGTCGGGCACCCCTCCCGCGCGCTGGGATTTTCGCCTTTAACGGTGCCTCTCTCGCCGACGGGCGCCGCGAAAATCAGGACGCCGCTTTGCGGGAGGGGTGCCCGACCCCTTCTCTACGATCCGACCATGAGCGAGCCAGTCCCGACGCCCGATCCGCAGGGGCCGACGCGCAAGCCGCCGAAAGAGGCTGTCGCTGAGGCGAAGGTGAGGGCGCCGACGCGGGGGAATCGCAAGCTTGAGAATTTCTTGGAGGCCGTGAACGGCGACGAGCAGGTACGGGCCTGGTGGTACATGGCCCAGGTCCAGTCGGAGCGGCTCGGCATGTCCGATCACTCTTGGGTCCACATGCAGATCGTCCTCAACATCGCCCTGCGGCTGCTGCGGCTGCTGGTCAAGGCGGGGGTCGAGCCGGCAATGGTCAGCGAGCACGGGATGAGGGACCGCGACGCCGAGGTTGTGGTCGCCGGCGGCGCCCTGCTGCACGACGTCGGCATGTCGATCCATCGCGCCGACCACGAGGCCTACTCGCTGTTCCTTGCCAACGGCGCCCTGGAACGGCTGCTGGCGGACTCCTACCGCGAGCCGGAGCGGACGATCGTCGCTTCCGAGATCCTCCACTCGATCATCGGCCACCGTCGCCGCGGCGAGCCCTACACGCTCGAGGCCGGCGTCGTCCGCGTCGCCGACGCGCTCGACATGGCCCAGGGCCGCACCCGGATCCCGATCGAGGCGGGGCACGAGGGGATCCACTCGATCTCCGCCGCGGCGATCGACGAGGTCCGGATCGAGGCGGGGGAGGAGCGCCCGGTGCGGATCGAGATCGAGCTCAACAACTCGGCTGGCATCTTCCAGGTCGACGACCTGCTGGCGACCAAGATTCGCGGCACCCCGCTGGAGGGCCGGGTGGAAGTGGTGGCGAAGATCGAGGGAGAGACGGAGAAACGACTGCTGACCGGATTCCGGCTCAGCTGAGGCGCTGCAAATCCGTGCGGCGGCGTTCCTTGCGCTTCTCCAGCTTGCCCTGGATCAGCGACATCACGATCGGCAGCAGCGCGAAGAAGGCGATCACGCCGAAGCAGAAGAAGGTGACCGTCTTGTCGGTCGTCGGGCCGGCCAGGCCGACGCCGTTCTCGGCCAGCGCCGCCGGCGCCAGGACGAGCATCGCCGCCAGGATCGAGACGAGGGTAGCCGCGGTCCGCTTCACCGGCGGAAATCTAGCGCACCGGGCCGGCGTCGAGGCGCCGGGGCGGCGCCGTCTCGTCGCGCCTTTAGGGCATCTCCATAGGATGCGCCGCCATGAACGCCCTCGAGGCCATCGTCCTCGGCCTTGTCCAAGGGCTGACCGAGTTCCTGCCGATCTCCTCCAGCGGCCACCTGCGGATCGTGCCGGCGCTGCTGGGCTGGCCCGATCCCGGCGCCGGCTTCACCGCCGTGATCCAGCTCGGGACGATGGCGGCGGTGCTGATCTACTTCCGCGCCGACCTCTGGCGCATCGCCGTCGCCTGGCTGAGGGAACTGCGCGTGCCGATCCGCCAGAGCAGCCAGGACGCGAAGCTGGGCTGGTTCATCGTCCTCGGCACGATCCCGATCTCGATCTTCGGCTTCGCTTTCAGCGCTCAGATCGAGTCGGGCGCGCGCAGCCTCTACCTGATCGGCTCGGCGCTGATCCTCTTCTCCTTCGTGATGGTCCTCGCCGAGCGGGTCGGAAGCCGCCAGCGCAGCCTGACCGCGATGGACGGCCGCGACGGGCTGTTCATCGGCATGGCCCAGGCGCTGGCGCTGATCCCCGGCGTCTCGCGCTCGGGAGCGACCATCTCCGCCGGGCTGTTCCGCGGCTTCGACCGGGTCTCCGCCGCCCGCTACTCCTTCCTGCTCTCGGTGCCGGCCGTGGTCCTGAGCGGCCTCTTCGAGCTGCGCAAGGTCGGCGAAAACGGCAGCCCCTCGGCCGGGGCGACGGCGATCGCCACGCTCGCCGCCTTCGTCTCCGGCTACGCGGCGATTGCCTGGCTGCTGCGCTACCTCAGCACTCACACCCTGGGGATCTTCGTCGTCTACCGGATCGCGCTGGGCGTGCTGGTTCTGGCCCTGGCGGCGACGGGGGCGATCGCCTAATACCGCAATTTGGTGGTGGCAAGCCTGTGAAAATCCTGTGAAAGCAGGCAATTCTGCCTCCCGGTGGGCATACAATCGCCCCATCGTCCGTCTCGCAGTCATCGACAACGACAGCGGTTTCGTCACTGTGCTCGCCAAGCGTGCCGATGCCGCGGGCTGGCAGCTGCGCGTGGCATCCAGCGCGATCCCGCCGGAGGAGCTGGTGTCGATGAAGCTGAACGCCCTGCTGCTCGATCCGGCGCTGCTCGGCGTGGACGGCCCCGCCTACATGGAGCGCGTCTGCGGGATGCTCCCCGATCTCGGCATCGTCGTCTGCACCGGCCGCTCCACCGTCGCCCAGCGGGTCCGCGGCCTGCGCCTCGGGGTCGACGACTGGATCACCAAGCCCTGCCACCCCGAGGAGGCGATGGCCAGGGTTGAAGCGGTCTCGCGGCGCCACCGTCGCGGCCGCCCCGAGGCCGAGGCCGGGCCGGTCGTCGCCGGCGAGCTGGAGATCCGCTCCGACCAGTTTCAGGCCTTCGTCATCGGCGGCGGCAGCCTCGACCTCACCCGGCGCGAGTTCGAGCTGCTGCAGCTGCTCGCCGAGGCCAAAGGGCAGGTGCTGGAGCGGGAGGCGATCTACCAGCGAGTTTGGGGATATGCGATGGCCCATGGCGACCGCTCGGTCGACGTCTTCATCCGCAAGCTGCGCCAGAAGCTCGAGAAATGCTCGCCCGGCTGGGGCTACATCCACACCCACTTCGGGGTCGGCTACCGCTTCGACCCTGAGCCGGCCGGCGAGGTCGCCCCGCCCTCGCTCCCCGAGCCTGCGCCTGCCGTCGACCCGGCGCCGGGCCTCGAGGCTTCACAAGTCGTTCACAGCGGCTTCACGGCGAGGTAACCGCGACGCTGTCGCCGATCGCCAAGCTTGGCGATCATGGCGACGACCCGAACTGGGCATTCCCCACCGCGGCTCGGCGGCCGCTTGGAGATCCGCCCCGAGGAGCATGCCGCCCTTGTCGACGGCCGTCCCCTCAGGCTGACGATGCGCGAGCTGCAGCTGCTCGTCATCCTCGCCTCCCATCCGCAGCGGATCATGACCCGCGAGGAGCTGTTCACAGAGGTCTGGGGGGGCCGGCCCAGGCGCGAGGATCGCTCCGTCGACGTCTACGTCAGCCGGCTTCGCGCCAAGCTCGGCGAGGCGCTGCCGGAAATGCGGCTGATCCACACCCACAACGGCATCGGCTACCGCTTCTCGCCCGATGGCTGAAACCGTCGCTCAGGCCGCGCGTCGTGCAGGGCTTTTACATCT
>Ga0193706_1000417_pt1 | contig 25165 bp, 18 predicted proteins | sample U3c1metaG_FD_160130 | JGI IMG/M metagenome (GOLD analysis project Ga0193706, IMG submission 160130) | Soil microbial communities from a riparian zone of the East river system, Colorado, United States - U3c1 | ecosystem: Environmental > Terrestrial > Soil > Riparian zone | place: USA: East River... | reverse complement strand
TCGTCACCCACTGGCTCTCCGTCGACTCGCAAGACGGGCTCGCTATCGCGTTACGACGCGTCATTGCCGGGGTTGGTTCGAACACGCTGGATATCGGGTTCAACTCAGGTGATCTCTGGGGTTAGGCGTGCCCGTGATGGCTGGAGAACCGCGTTGCATAAATTGGACTAGCGATTCTTCCCTTGGGCCACGTCACTGGCAAACTGGTAGTATTCACGCATCTTTACCGTCCAATCGATGTGAGTTTGTGCCCAGGACCGCATTTTCTCGCTGAGGCCGGTGCGGTTGCGTAGGTCGGATGCAAACTGAATCAACTCATCCATCGAAAACGGGGCATCGGAGGCGTCGAGCTTTTTGCAGAATGGCAGATCGGCGGTCAAATCGACATCGTCGTAGCCGTAAACAAAGGGCAGCCCGCGCGCGACGTACTCGCGAGTCTTCAGGACGCAGCCCTGCCTCAGCCCGATCCGCAACATCCCGAGGCTGCTAATCGCCAGCATTGAGTCGCGAAACACGGCTTCCAATGGTTCTCCGCGGAGAGTTCCATGGTTGATGATCGTCAAAGGCCCTTCCACCTGTCGGGTACCGGCGGGTGTCTGTGCAGCATCACCAACCATGTGCAGAACGATTCGTACAGGGCCTCGATAGGAACGCACACTCGCGAGCAGTCGCTCCGTACCGTGCCACGGAGAGTGCGAACTAGCTATGAAGAGCAGCCTGAGCTCGGCACCGGCAAACGGAACGAAGCCGCTGGTGGGTACGCGCGACACATCGATGCCGTTGGAGACAGTAAAGGAAGGGATAGAGCGCGCGGCGCGTTCGAGCTCGTAGCGACGAATCTCGTCGGTCACGGCGGAAATGCCATCCACGCGCGAAAGAAATCGGTGGCCATTAAAGCGCTCGATAAGGGCTCGGGCGTATGAACCAACTCCGCGGCGCCAACTCAAGATCTCATCGACCTCCTTCGTATGATGCACCGTTATAATTGGGCAACGACGTGCACGGAGTAGCGCCAGGGGATCCAAGTCGATTGCCATCGGATAACGGACCAGAGCGACATCGTATTGATTCAAAAGTTCGAAGCGTTGCAATAAACGCGATCGAAACAGGCGAGTTGCATTTTCACCAAGGCGGCTCTGCTCGAATCGCTTGTAATGTATGCCATTCTCAAGCTTCTCTTGAATGGGATTAATAATATAGAAATCAATCGGAAGATTGCATTCTTGCGCGGCGCGTGCCTGACCTCGTATGGCCTGAGTCAGGCCCAGAAGTTCATCGCCCAGTTGCAAATTGACAAACGCTACGCGAGTCGGCATTTCGTGATTAGCTCTCGACAAAGCGTGCTAGCAGTTCAGCGACTCCAGCCGCCGCGTTTCCGCTGCCGTAGTCAGAGACATCCGTGCGAGTAGCACCGCCGGCTAACGACGAATTCGCGACGTGGACGATTTCATCACTATCTGCTGGGTTCGCCAAGCGATTCCAACCCGCTGCGAGCGTCTCCGGCCACTCGGTTTCGGTCCGAATGGTTACACACGGAGTACGATGAAAATACGCCTCCTTTTGCACCCCACCGGAGTCGGTGATGATGAGGGCGGCATTTCTTTCCAACCAGGTCATCTCTGTAATCCCTAGAGGGGAAAGGATTCGAACGGAAGCTGGTATACTGAGGCCACGAGCTGCTATCGCCACTTTAGTACGTGGATGCATGGGAAAGACGACGGGAAGGCGCTCCGAAAGGCGAACCAGCGCTTGCAATATCGCCTCCAACCTAATTGCGTCATCCGTGTTCTCGGCTCTGTGAACAGTGACAAGGACGAACCCTTTGTGCGGCAGTTGCTCGTCCAGAAAGCAAGCTCGGGCCTCGGCGCGGACGGCGACGGCCAGGGCTACGTCGTACATCACGTCCCCACTATGATGCACACCCCGAATGATCCCCTCGGCCCGCAGCTGTTCAACCGCCAGCAGAGTTGGGCAAAATAGCAAGGATGACAAGTGGTCAGTCAAAACTCTGTTCAGTTCCTCCGGCATGCAACGATTGAAAGAACGGAGTCCGGCCTCAACGTGTGCCACTGGAATATGAAGTTTCGCAGCAGCTAACGCGCCGGCGAGCGTCGAGTTGGTATCCCCATAGACCAGGACCAGGTTGGGTTTCTCTGCGATGAGAACGGCTTCAATGCGTCGTAACATCTCCCCGGTCTGCTGACCATGTGTACCGCTTCCTACCTCGAGATTGTATTTGGGTTGAGGGATGTCGAGTTCTTGAAAGAATACATCAGAAAGCTCGGCGTCGTAGTGCTGTCCGGTATGGACGATCGATTCACGCAACTTGTCCTGTCTTGCTAGCTCGCGTGAGACCGACGAAGCCTTGATGAACTGGGGCCGAGCGCCTACCACCGTCAGTACAGACTTCACGCCTTTGCGTTCCGAGCGCGCCGTGTGACCGAGAGTGTTGATCGATAAAGGCCTCTTGCTGCCAAGTAGAAGCGGGAGTTGAGCATGTTGGGATAGTCGGAATACCGTCGGTGCGGCGCACACATAATTGCGTCGAATTCGTGCTCAGTGAGGCCCAATTTCTTGATTACATAAGCGCGGTCTTCCGTCTCAAGCTCGGGCGATGCATACGGTGGCTTTGCAACCTCGTTGAGAGCATCGCCACGCCCAATTTCACCCGAGAGGATGCGATTCGACAGATGTGCCCGACGCTTGTCGAAGCCAAACTTCTTCGGGAGAATGTGCGCTTGAAAGAAGCGCGTGTATACGGACTCGTGGTGCTTGCCGCCATAATCGCGCCACCCAAGCTCGCGTTGGATCGCAGCAATGGCCCCAGTCCGCGAGTAGTCCACGTAATTGAGAATGTTCAGTATTTGCTTCCCCCCCCAAAGCCGATATCGAACGTAGTGCGGAAAATCTAGATGGGGAAACGACTTCAGCGGCCGTTTGCCGAACCGACGGTGGACGGCGCAGATGTATCGCCAGTCGAAATGCCCTTGGGACCAGGCTTGAGGAAGAATGAACTCAGTTGCCTTGTTGTGACCCATGACGAGGTGCGAGATTCCCCGTTTCCAGGCCGTATGAAGAACTGTTGAGAAGATAGCGTGGTCGGACGGTATCTCAGAATCAGGCGTAGAAGCGCGAAGGAAAGCGACTTGGAGATCGCGAAACTCCTCCCAGTCGAGAACAGTGGTTACTAGCTCGACGCCCAGCTTGTCCAGCGCACCTTGAATATTGCCGACGGCGATTTCGGAGTCCCAACCATTGTCGAGGTGTACGGCGAGAGGGCGCAATCCCATTTGTTTCGCAAGTAGCACGACGTATGTGCTGTCGACGCCACCGCTAACACCCACGAGGCAGTCCCAGCGCTTGCCTTTTCCATCCCGCCGAATGGTCTCGATATGGTTCCTGAGCCGAAACTCACGTACTTCCGGATCGGATGGCTCCTCGGCCATGGCTGCGTCATACGCTCTGCAATGATTGCAGACGCCCTGCGTGTCGAACTCGATCTCAGGGTCGCTCGTGTCCATGATGCATCGTATGCACGTTCGGAGTACGGGCTCTGAGCGTAGTTCGAGCATATCGTTCTTGCGTCTATCACGAGCTTTGGAGAGCGACAACCGCGGACACGTGAGTAGGCACCGGCGACTGGCGCCGGCGGTGAGCTGAAACTAGACGGTACGCTCGTCCATCGTTGGCGTCAGCCGCCAGGCTCATTCATGGGAGAGTGAGCGACAAATGGAGTAGCGGCGCCGAGGCGCAGGAGATCAGACGCGGCAGCAGACGGCATGAAGCTGTCGCCGACGAAATGGGGGGGGGCGTGACCGGCTGCCGTTCTGCGAATGATCTGCAGGAGAGGTTGTCGCCATCGATGCACGGAATAGCGGTCAATGACTGTCTTCCGGGCCGCAATTCCAAGCCGAGATCTGAGAGGCGGATCTTCGATGAGTTGCTCGAGTCTCGATACCCATTCATCCTCGGACTCAGGGAGGTAGCCGGTTTGACCATCATGGACAATTTCGGAATTTACACCCACCGGAGAGGACAGCGTCGGAAGTTCAGTAGCCATATACATCAACGCCTTGAGGCCGCATTTGCCCCTGGACCACTCGTCGTTGGGCAGTGGCATGATGCCGATGTCCATCGCCTGGAGAGCGGCCACTTCAATGTCGCTCCGCCACGGTTCTCCTTGGATTCCGAGCCGCTCATTTCGAAATTCTGGATCACCGACCACTTTGAAACGCACGCGGTCACCGTACTTTTGCTTGATGCGCGCGAGCACCGGCAGCGCGAGTTCAAAATGAACGATGGTAGACGGACTTCCGCTCCAACCGATGACCACAGGCGCATCCGGTGCACGCGCTGCGGTTCGAGGTACGTACCGATTCGTGTCGACGCAGGTTGGCACGATGACGACGTTGGGGTTATGCGGCCTGGCCCAATCGGCGAGGTATTTGTTGCCGGCGATGACAGTGTCAGCGACTCTCAGAATGGCTGGGATTTTTTCGACGTTTTTCAGAGAAGCGAATCGCCGATTTCCTCGCGAGATATCGGGCATCCAAATCGCATCGTCAAAATCGAAAATGAGCGGAGCCCGGCGGGAAGCGATCCGTTCGACCCAAGGGCCACCAAGAAAAAACGCCTGGCGCTGGACGAACACGATCTCGTACGAGGAGCGGACGAAGGAGCGCGTTAACCCACGCCCCCGGCGAAGTGCCGCTTTCACAGCCACGCCCACCTTGGCTGGCAGCTTTCGGCCGTAAAACGCGCGGTGGTCAGACGGACCGAGAACCCAGTCGTAGGTCGTCTTCAGGCCACGCTGTTGCCAGTAGTTCAAAAAAGGTTCCACACGATAGCGCTGACTCGGCGACCGGTCCGGTGCCCATAGGGCGAGGTAGAGCATTCTTAGCGCAGTGATCTCGGCGGCGTTGTGATACACGGAGCCCCCTCCTCAAGCCCAACGTCCGTCGCTGGAGCCCGGAAAGCTGCGCCAGTCTACCATGGACGTCCGTCCCCGCTTGGCTCGAATTATCGTCGCAGAAGAGCGACTGGAACGAGTGGATTTATTTGTCTCCCTCGATACCAGCTCGGCGCTTGGTTCAACTCATCTTTTCATGGTACGGGGCTTCGATGGACGACTCGGCGCTCCCTACCCCTTACGCTCTGCTCCGCGATCGGACGGTGCGAATCGCGCTCCTGTCGGCGTTGATTTTCCGGGTCGCCCTTGGACTGATTCCGCAATTGCGGCACTACACGCGAGACAGTTCAAGCTATCTCGCACCAGGAGTGAACTTCTTTTTGCACGGAGTGTACGCGCAGGTCTGCGAACCGCGATGCATTCCGACCCTCTTCCGAACTCCAGGCTACCCCATATTCGTGGGACTGGTCGTTGGCGCGGGCAAGTTGCCGCTTGTCGTCGTTTATGTTCTGCAGTCAGTTGGCGATACCATTACGACGTTGCTGGTCGCGGGTATTGGCTGGGCCGTCGGCTCGCGCCGAGTTGGCGTCGTGAGCGCCTTCGTGTACGCGCTGAATCCGTTCGCGGCGGTGTTTGCCGGCCAGATCATGACCGAGTCGATGGCCACCTTCGTGCTGATGAGCATTGTATATGCCCTCGTTCTCATGAGACCGCTTCGCTCGATCGCTCCGGTATTCAGGTGGATTGGACTAGGAGCAATGTTCGGCCTTTTGACGCTGGTTCGCCCAACCTTTGCTCTGGTTCCAGCCATTTTTGCCCTCACACTCTTCGAACCGTCGCATTGGCGCCAACAGGTGCGCGGATGGGCTCTGGCTGCAGCCGGCTGTGCACTCGTAGTGGCACCTTGGGTAGGTCGTAATTGGGTAGTGACGCGCGACAGTGCTGCCGACGATCGGTTCAGTCCGCTGGGCACCTTTTTCTCGTCGACGTATCGCGATCTCCTGAAACCAGGGCTCGTCCGGTGGCACCAGAGTTTTGAGGAACCATTTATTTGGGACCGACCGAGCGAGCCGCCGGTGGTCGCCACGTATTTTCTGCCGGGCGAGAGAGAGCGCGTCGGGAATATGTTTGGCGAGCTGCGAGCATCCTCTATGGTCGTCACGCCCGAGCTCGACGCGAAGTTCGAACAGCTAGCGAGTGAGCGTATGGCGGCCCACCCATTTCGTACCCGCTTCCTGCCTCCAGTCTCGCGAGCACTGCGTCTCTGGATTACGCCGCGATTGAGTTCTTTTGGAATCGAATCGGCTCGCCTCTCCAGTTTCGGAGGACGTGTGCTTTTTCTCGTTGCGACGGTCTACAACGCCGTTCTGGCACTCATCGCGTTTGCCACAGGTTTTGGCCTCATCCGGAGCGCGACAATTCGTTTGCTTCTTGTCGCACCTCTTTACCTTAGCGTCTTGCACCCATTTGTAATGTGGGGAAACCAATCACGCTATGTGGTTCCGAGTTTTCCTCAAATCTCCATACTTGCGGTACTCGGCGCATTCTTGTTAGTGGAACGCATCCACAAGCGCCGGTCGACCGTTGCGCGCGCCTCTGCAGCTGGGCGGCTAGAGACGCCATGAAATTGGGGACCCCCCAGTTGCACATTCTCTATGTCACCTTCGATGGGGTGCTGCAGCCTCTTGGGTTTTCGCAATGCGTTCGAGTCGTCATAGCCCTTGCAAGACGGGGGTTTCGCTACGATCTTCTCTCCATCGAAACGAAACGGGATGTTGACGATCGCAGGAGAGTGGAAAGCGTCAAACAGCTTCTCGCCGATGTCGGTGTGGCCTGGACGATCATCGGCGTCGACCTTAGCGGATCAGCACGGCGGTCATCCGAAGCCTTTGCAAGGGTCGGCGCGGCGGCATTCGCGATCGTAAATCGTCGACACACCTCCTTGATTCACGCGCGAGGCTACCAGGCTGGTGCGATAGCGAACGCGATCCGGCGCTTGAAAGGGGTGCCCTACCTTTTTGATGCGCGCGGATGTTGGATCGACGAAAGACCAGAGTGGTTCGCCGGCTCGACGGCTTATGCGGCAGGAAAGTTTGTCGAAAGGAAGCTGTATGAGGACGCCCTAGCAGTTGTTACGCTGACAGAGTTGCACGCCAATGACGTCGTGGACGGTGCTTTTGGAACGAGGAACCGAAATGCGGTAATGGCCATTCCCACGTGCGCAGACTACGACGACTTTAGTATCGCTCCGAATCGACCTTCCAAGCCTCACGCTTCAGCCGTGGTACCTGCAGACGTACGGCAGCGTCTGCAAGACCGCATCACGTTAGGCATAGTTGGGGCATTAAATCGATCGTATCTGTCGAAGCAGACACTGACGTTGGTCAAGCGGGCATGCGAAATGAATCCGCGAATACACCTCCTCGTGCTCACGCAACAGCAAAGTGAGTATGCCGCTTTATTGACCTCCAGCGGCATGCAATCCAAAGATTTTACCCTTGCTTCAGTGGTGCATGAAGACATGCCGGCGTGGCTAAGCTGGATCGATTTTGGCCTTTTGTTGCTCGTTGACAAAATTGCCAAGCGAGGGTCCATGCCAACGAAGCTCGCGGAATTTTTCGCGGCCGGAGTGCGGCCAGTTGCACATGGTTGCAACTCGGAAATGACCAGCTGGGTGCGTCGGGCCAAGTCCGGTGTGGTGCTCGATGCGACGGAAGAGAAGGACCTGGTCGATGCAGCCCAAGCCATCGCGAGCTGTCATTCGAAGGCCGATGACCTGCAGCGGGCGCGCCATATTACTGCACCGCATTTTTCCCTCGTAGCGGGAGTCGACCGCTATGCCAGTCTTCTTGAGCGATTATACTGAGAAGCGTCCGGGATAACGCTGCGAGCCGTTCATTTTTTCTCTGGTCAATACCCCAGCACCGTTGGCAAACTTCGCACAATGAACTCGCGACCTCGGCGCAAACGGACGATCTGGAAGTCACGGTCTCGAAGGGCACTTGTGCTCACACTGGCCGCCCTTGCGTTGTTAGTGGCCATCGCCGGTGTGACGGCCTTCTATTCTGGGCGTTACGAAGTTTTGGAGCGATTCGGTGGCCCTACAAACGACGAATAGGCATCGGAAGCGAGCCGAGGCAGGTCGGGCTGTCAATGGGACAAAGGAGAGTCCGGGGTAGCCGGAGCCTCGTCCTTCGTCGAGTGGTCGGTCGAATAGTAGTAACCGTATCGCCGATAGTAGTAGTGGTAATACTTGTACTCGTGCTTATCGAGATCGACGAAGTTGAGTATGGTGCCGGCTGTCTTTGCGCCCACGTCAGCAAGAAGTCGCATCCCCTGGCGACAAACTTCCTTCGTCGTTGAAAACGCTTTGATTACGAGCACTGTACTGTCGACGAGCGTCGATAGGATCGCTGCGTCTGTCACCGCTACAATCGGCGGACTGTCGATAATTACGCGATCGTAGCGTTCCGATAGACGAGCGAGAAAATCCTTGAAACGAACGCTGTGCAGCAGCTCGGCCGGGTTAGGCGGAATTGGACCGGCGGGGAGCACGCTCAGATTGGGGATCTCTGTCTTCAGCTGCTCAGCCAATTCATCGTTGGTGATAGTTGCTGAATCGTTGAGCAGCTCGGTCGTAACGCCAGTCGCTGACGTTTTTCCAAAGATGCGGTGGATCCTCGGTCGTCGGAGGTCGCAGTCAACCAAGATTACGCGCTGGCCGGCCTGAGCCATGGCGATCGCAATGCAGCAAGCGACAGTCGTTTTGCCTTCCGCTGGCCCTGCACTCGTCAGGAGAAGCACCCGATGCGGATTGTCCGGAGACATGAAGAGCAGATTGGTTCGTATGGCTCGCGACGCCTCGGCAATGCCACTAGTAGGCTGTTCGTGGACGATGAGCTCACGATTTTGGAGATCCTTCTGCTGGCGTTGTCGCCTTCGTTTGCGGCCGTAGTAGGCTCCTCTCGAACCATCCGGTCCGATTTTCGGAACCAAGCCCAGAAATGGAAGTCCAAGCCCCCGCTCCAAGTCGTCCGGGGTTTTAACGGTACGATCGAGTAGACCACGGCCAAGCGCCGCCGCGATCCCCAGGCCGAGGCCGCAAAGAGCGCCGAGCGCAATATTCACCGGAACGCGAGGTCGGATAGGGGAGCTCGGGAGCCGTGGCGTGTCGAGCAAGTGAATGTTGTTTACCCGCATCATCTGGGTAAGCTCGCTCTCTTTGGTTCGTTCGAGAACGAGACTGTATAGCTTCTCTGTCTGTGTCTTGGATCGGTAGAGACGGTTGTATTCTATCTCCAAGAGATTGAGGTCGAGTGCCTGCGTCTTCGATTGCCCGAGAAGCTTCGATAGTCCGACTTCTTGTCTGCTCACAGTGGCCAAGTCAGCGGCGGCCCCGTGTTGAATATTGGTGATCTCGCTCAGCAGCGCCCCGCGGCTGGTATCGATCCGCGATTGAATGACGGCAACCTCGGGATGCTCCTTGCCCTTTCCACCGGCGATAAGGCCATCACGATCGCGGAGGGCCTCCTCGTACTGTTGGCGGAGCACCTGGAGCAACGGGCTTCGCAATAGCTCAGTGGCTGGCAGCTCACTGGGATTATCCGCAGAAATTTGCGAAAGTTCGTCGCGCCGCGCTGTGGCCTCCTCGCGCCTGGTGCGCACGCTCGTCAGAACTTCGCTGACTTGCTTCATCTCATCGCGCAACATGTTCGACTGATCGTCGAACGCAACGGAAAGAATGTTCTTGTTGAGCTTGTACTCATGCAGCGCCATTTCGCTTCGCTCGAGCTCGGCCTTGAGGGTGTCCAGCTGGCCCCGGAGCCAATCCACTGCCGTGCCGGCTGATGCAAGCGCGTCATCGACATTCTGGGCGAGGTATCGGTCCAGGATGGCATTGAGGATCCGACGCGCCCTTTCGGGGTCAGCATCGGTGTAGCGGACCATCGCCAAGCGACTATCTTTGATCGCGGCAACCGATAAGCGGCTGCGTAGTACCTCGGCCGCGTCCTCAGGTGAGGCGGTGACAGGAGGCGCCGGCAGTCGGGGAGGTAAATTGCGAAGAAAACTTGCATCCTTGTTCAAGTTGAGCTGCTGCACGACGGACAGCGCCAGGCGCATTGACTGTAAAATCTTGTACTGCGTCTCGTAGTATTCACGGGTGGCCCAAAAGGTTCCACCACCGTTGTCGAATATTGAATCGACCTGTTTACCGAGGGGGCGCGGTGGACTGGGATCGAACTGCAGTGTGCCTGCCGCCTCGTAGATCTTGGTCTGACCCAACGTATAGAAGGTCGTCGTCACCATGATCGTCATGGTTACCGCGAGCGTCGTTATCCAGTATTTTCGGATGACTCGCCAGGCCGCGAGTAGCGTCAACCCCGCCTCCGCCGCAACGCTCTCGCCCGAGCGAGAAAACAATTGTGAGATCGAACTCGGATTTGTCACGCGGGTCATTCCTTAATGAGGGAGTCTACTCGGCCCGACTGGGCGAACTGTCCGAAGGCTCGCAGCTTACCTGCGCATCCTTGCAGGTTGCAATGGAACTATCATTGCGGAGGGCGCCTTCGCACTTTGGGTGCGCGACACGGTGTCGAGGTTCACCGAAGGGCATCCGTCTGGCTGACGAGCCACGAACCATAGTCCTTTTCCCCAGTTGCCGTCCGGGGCATCCTCGGTGCCGCATTTCTATGGGAGAGACAAGAGGGCAAGCATGAACTCGACACGGCGTGGCGGCGCGGCCGCCAGGCGGCCCTTTCTGCTCCGATCCGCTTGCACAGAGCGCCCGCTGCGTGTACCGAGGGGTGGCATGCATCGGCGGCTTCTCGACTTACTCGTTGAGCCCCTCAACCAGAACCCGCTGCGCGCGGAGATAGTAAAGGCCGAGGGGGATCACATTGTCGAGGGGCGGCTTGTCTGCGAAGAATCCGGCAGATGGTATCCTATCGTCCGAGGGATTCCACGCTTCGCCAACGCAGCTAACTACACCGACTCCTTCGGTTGGCAATGGAACCGTTTTCGGAGCGCTCAGATCGATACGGAGACCGGCGCTCGTCATTCCCAACAGCGATTCGACGCCGAGGCCGGATGGTCGGAAGGGGACCTTAGAGACAAGTGGGTCCTCGATGCGGGCTGCGGAGCGGGACGATTCGCCGAGGTTGCCGCGGCGCGAGGGGGTCGAGTCGTAGCCGTCGATTTTTCATCAGCCGTTGATGCTGCGGCCGAAACCCTTCGCCGCTTCGACAACGTGGATCTCGTCCAGGCTAGCATCCATGAACTGCCTTTTAAGCAGGGGTGTTTTGACTTCGCGTATTGCATTGGGGTTATTCAGCACACTCCGGATCCGCGGCACGCTGTCCAAGCTGTTGTGCGGACGGTCAAGCCGGGAGGGCGATTCTGTCTCACTATCTACGGACGGCGGGCTTGGACCAAGCTGAGCGGCAAGTATCTACTCAGGCCTATAACGAAGCGTATGCCGAAAGGCACTCTGCTTCGAACTATCGAGACGGTCATGCCAGTCGCTTTTCCTCTGACAGATATGCTCTATCGGGTACCGCTGGTTGGCCGCGTGGCGCGTTTCGCCTTACCTATCGCGAACTACGTCGACCGGGAAGGATTTACGCGCGAACAAAGGTATCGTGAAGCGGTTCTCGACACCTTCGACGCGCTCTCGCCCCAGTATGATTCGCCTCTGACCGCCGAGGAAACTTCGCAGGCGCTACGCGGCGTCCCTGCCAACTCATGGAATTTTCGTTCACGCGTCCCCGTTGTTGTCGAGGGGACAAGGTGACGAGGCATCTCAACGGACGTCCTACTCTGCGCACGGCGGTTCGCCCAAATCTGCCCCCCAATCGGCGAGAATAGCGGATGTGTGGCATCTTCGGCGTTGTCTTCAGGGACTCGCGTCGCAAGCTCGACGTTGCGGCAGCCGTCACATCGCTAAATCCTCGGGGGCCAGATGCGCACGCAATTGACGAAGGCGTAGGGTACGTTTTCGGCCATACTCGACTCTCTGTAATCGATCTTTCACCAGGCGGAGCGCAGCCGATGGTGAGCGACGATCGCCAGACAGTCGTCGTATTTAATGGTGAAATATATAATCATCACGAGCTCCGCCAAGAACTGGAGAGTGGAGGATTCATCTTTCGATCGCGTAGCGACACGGAAGTGATTGTTCAAGGTTACCGAGCATGGGGTGCCGACGTAGTTGCGCGACTGGACGGGATGTTCGCATTCGGGCTTTTCGACGTCGCGGCGCAAACGCTTCTCGTCGCCCGGGATCGAACGGGCAAGAAGCCAGTCTTTTACCAATACGAACATGGAGAGCTGAGGTTTGCGTCGGAGCCAAAGGCGCTCTTTGCCTCGGGGGTTGACCCGCAAGTCGATCCACACTCCCTTTCGTTGCTGCTATCGCTGGGGTACGTGCCAGCGCCCTGGAGCCCGTTCCGCAACGTCGCCCAGCTTCCTCCGGCGTCGATTCTCATGCTGACCAAGGCAGGTGAGTTGCGGACCCATCGATACTGGTCTCCCCGCTTCGCTGCGCAGCCACGGCATACGACGGTCCACGCCGCTGCGGGGGAAGTTCGCGGCCTCGTCATCGAAGCGGTCAAACGTCGGATGGAAGCGGACGTCCCGCTGGGCGCATTTCTGTCAGGCGGGCTCGACTCAACCATCGTGGTGGGAGTCATAACTCGCCTGTTGGGTCGAAACCTAAAGACCTTCTCTCTCGGGTTTTCCGGTGACTCCCGGTACGATGAGACCGCGTATGCAAGACAGGTAGCGAACACTTTCGAAACGCAACACGAGGAGTTTATCGTCGAGGCGACGTTCTCTGCGGACATGTTGGACCAGTTGGTACGCGCCCACGATGCTCCGTTCGGTGATTCGTCGGCAATCCCGATGTCGATCGTGTCGCGCCTCGCTCGGCGTCATTTGACAGTCGCCTTGACGGGTGATGGCGGCGATGACGTATTTTGCGGATACGACCGGTTTCTGGTGGCCGAAACGTTGGAGCGTCTGCCGGCCGGAGTGCTGGGGCGGCTTTCAAAGAAAGTCCCAGCTCTTTTGCCCCGCAGCGCGAGCGAGCGAAGTACGCTGGGAAGGGTGCGCAGGCTGTTGCCCACCGCTGGCGCGCCTTTGGCAGAGCGGCTCGTGGACCTTTACCCGTATTTCGGCGCAGATCCCAGCCGAGTCCTGCGGAGCGAGTATTTGCCATCGGCCCACCGAGCACTGGAATGGACCGAGCAAGTTCTGGAGCGTAGCAAGGGCAGAACCCCTCTGGCCCGGGTGCTCGACCACAGCTTCGAGACCTATCTTCCTTACGATCTACTCGTAAAAGCCGATCGGGCGTCGATGATGCATGGCCTTGAGCTTCGATCGCCGTTTCTCGACACGGCGCTGATCGACTATGCTTCCGCTCTACCCGACGCTTGCCGGCGCAAATTCACGACTAAGAAGTACATCTTGCGTCGAGCCTTTGCCGATATCGTTCCCGAGGCGATCCTACGCCGCCCAAAGATGGGGTTCGGCATACCGCTCGCAGCGTGGTTTCGATCGGGGGCACAGTCCTTGGCCCGGGAGCGCCTGGCATCGGGCGCAAAGCTCTACCAGTTCGTAAATCCAGCCTTCGTGTCACAGCTACTTACAGAGCACGAGCAGAGTCTCGAGGACCATTCGCATCGGATATGGCTGCTTCTTACGCTCGAAACCTGGTTAACCCAGCTTCGAGGTTGATCCGGCGGCGCGCTGCCTCTGCCTCGACTAACGCGGCGCGAGGCACCGGTCTATAGAACGATGCCAAAAATGCCATGGCGGCAATCACGACGAGCCGCTGTCGAGCGATGAGCCCCACGTTGGCCATCGACGTTGCGTAGGCGACGGTGCATGGCAATGCGAACGTTAGAACCATCAGGTACACCACGCGCAAATCCTTAAATCGCGTTGCGCTCCATGCACGTATTAAGAAGAAGATGATGATGAACACGTCGATCTTGCCGACATGGAATCCGAGCGAGCCGCTTGCCCATGGAAACGGCGAAAAGAGGGTATAGATGATCTTCAGCCACAGCTGACCATATCTACTGCCACCGTCATCAAAGGTTACCCCCGATCCGCCTTTCGCATTCCAAGCCAGCGTCCCTTCTGCGGTTCCGCCCTCGTACGTATCCCATGCGCTAGATGAAAGTTGCTGCCCCGTGTCGGTGAGTGCAAAAGCGATCAACCCAACCATGGCAATGGCAAGCGAGCCGAACAGCGGTCGCACAATGGACTTCGATCGCATTCCAAGTAGGCCCACTAGAAGTGGCGCGGTGGTAATGAAAATGAGATAAAATCGCACATACCACAATCCCCATAAACACAGCATGCCGATGGCGATGTGTAGAATCGAAACCCGGACGGCCAGTCGAATGGCGCTCGCAAGCGCCCCAACTGTGAAACAAACTACCAAACCGTCCTTGAACATGTCGGACGTGTAATGCAGGTAAGTCGGTCCCAGATAAAAGAGCGAGATGGTCAACCTGCTGATCCTTGGATCTGCGCCGAACTGAAGAGCTAGGTGATAGAGGTTGAAGCAGGTGATTCCGGCTGCGAATGCAACGAGCGCCGTACACCCCAAACGGGTGGTATCTCCCGCATTCAAATAGATTATGAGAGCATAGAGGTTCTGTGGCAGCGCCGTGGGCCCGATACCCGGTAGCTCGGTGTCGGTCATAAAAGTGATCCCAAAAACGCGCCAAAGTCTTGCAATCTCGACGCCTCCCTGTTCGTAGCCTTGGCAATCGCCGCCGGCTACGTGGCTGAAGAACTCGATCTCGCGAACGAAATTCTGCAGGAATAGCCGCAATATGTAGCCCATAATGATGATGCCCATCATCGTGAGACCATGCTGGCGGTCGGCCGTTCGGACGATTGCGATCAAAAGGAGGCCGAAGAAAAGGGCGCACAGGATGCCAATCATACTTCACCCGCTGATATCGGCAGGCGTGGGAGCTCCTCGACCACGGTGCGGAGCCGACCGAGCCGCTCCTTTCCGACAGTAATCGCTACGGCAACAATCCTGTCGCTATCGATGGTTCGCGACGCGAGGAGTACCCGTTCGGCGAACCCCGATCGCATGAGCCCTTCGATTTCGCTGCTGCCACCAAGCACTGGGATGCCGTGAATTTTCCGACCGCGCTTGGTGGGATCGTCGTCTATGAAACCGACGGGCACGAGTCCCTCTTCGGGAGCATCGAGCAACTTTCGCACGAGCGCCGCACCCAGATCGCCCGCGCCCCAGACGAGCAGGCGGGTCGAGGTTTTGTCGCTCACATTCCGCTTCAATAGTAGCCCGAGCATCCGAAAACCAATGCGCGAACAAGCTAGCAATGATGCGTAAACGACGCCGTCCATGAGCAGTGCTCCACGCGACAGAGTCCCAAGGCGGAGCCAAACGGCTGCGATGAAGAAGGCGGCCGCTGACCCATAGATCGCACCACGTACCAGCCGCAAAAGGTCCGGCAGTCCGGCGTAACGCCAGACGCCGTCGTAGGCGCCTGCCGCGAAGAGTAAAGCGACCTTGGTCACGACAATGAGCGGAAAGACGCGGGCGAGATCGCCGCCGGTGTCGTTAGGAATGTCCCCATCGAAGCGAAGAAGGAACGCCGAAATGAGCGCGACCACGGCAAGCACGAGATCGAGCAGGACTTCGAAGATGCGTCTTTTGTATCCGAAGGCTCGTAGCCAACCGAGAAGGCCGACGGCTCCAGCCGACGGCTCGGGAGAATCCGTGCGCGCCAAGTGGATGGCCACGAACGCGAGAGCGATTACGAGGAGGGGTGCTCCAATCCAAATTCCGAACCTGAATCCGACGCGTGCGGAAAGAGCGATCCCTCCACCGATCGTGCTCACTGCCATCAGCGTGGCGACCGCTACACGTTCGGAAAGGCCGAGTGTGACGAGACGATGCGACGTATGATCACGCCCTCCTTGCGACACCGGACGACCCCGTAGGATCCGTGTCAGTGTCACGAAAGTCGTGTCGAAGATCGGAACAAGCATAACCATGACAGGCGCCGCGATGACGACGAGAATGGATCGCGAACGCCCGTACGTTTGCTGGAATGCCAGAACGGACAGTGAGTAGCCGATAAATAGCGAGCCGCAATCACCCATGAAGATAGAGGCAGGATTCCAGTTGAAAAAAAGAAAACCCATGAGGGCACCCGCAAGTGCCGCGCTCGTTCCCGCGAGCTCCTGCTGATCATGGAGAAACGAGAAAATGCATTGGAATAGAGCCATGATGGTCGCTACACCCGCGGACAATCCATCCATATTGTCAAGAAGGTTCACGGCGTTGGTAATGCCGATAATCCAAAATAGCGAGATCACCTGATTGATGATGGGAAACGGCGTCCAGGGAAGCGTAGGTCCCAAGGTGACAGTTAAACCCGCGATAACGAGTTGACTCGCCAACTTGGCATACGGCTTGAGCTGGAAAACGTCGTCGATTAAACCAAGCGAGAACATCGCCGAAGCACCAAGCAATAGCCGCCACTGGTGGAAATAAGCCATGGCTGGCCCAAACGCGACAAAGATGCCCACGCCTCCCGCGAGCGCCGTCGGCCGCTGGTGCCATCGTTCGGCCCTAGGTTTGGCAACGAAACCGATGCTCCTCGCGACCACGCGTGTGACATACGTTGCACTGAGCCCGAACGCGCTCGTTGCCAGCAAAATGGTCAAAATCCAGACCACGCGGTCCATCGGCGCCCCCTATGTATCGGAACGGCTTTCGAACGCGATTACGTCGTGGATGACCTCGTCGAGCTTTCGTGTTGGTTCGAATCCTATCAAGTGCTTGGCTTTCGTCGTATCCGGTACTCGCCTCATCATGTCTTCGAAACCTTGTTCGTAGGCTTCGTCGTACGACACTCGGCAAATCGGCGACTGCGAATCGGCTAGCCTCTTCACGCGCTCCGCCAGACCGAGAATCGAGATCTCTTCAGAACCCCCGAGGTTAAACACTTCCCCAATCGCGCGATCTTCGATAGCGAGCGCCTGAACGCCGCGAATTACATCGGCGACGTGGCAGAAACATCGAGATTGCTCGCCGCTGCCGAAGACGGTAATGGGCTCATTGGACAGCGCTTGGCGTACGAACGTCGGAATGACCATGCCATACCGCCCCGTTTGGCGCGGACCCACAGTGTTGAAGAAACGAACCACCGTCGTCGGGAGCTTTCGTTCCTTCCAGTAAGCTAGCGCGAGAAACTCGTCGATGAGCTTACTGGCCGCGTAACTCCACCGACCCTTCGTTGAGGGGCCGAGCACCAGATCCTGATCCTCGCGAAAGGGAATCTGTTGGCTCTTACCGTAGACCTCGGAAGTACTCGCGACGATGACGCGCCGGCCCTTCTTGGCGGCAGCCTGGAGTACAACCTCGGTGCCGTGCACGTTGATTTCAATCGTGCGCACTGGGCTCTCGACGATCAGCTTGACGCCCACGGCAGCTGCTAGATGGACGACTATGTCGGCGCTATCGATGAGCTCGGTGACGAGCGGCACGTTGGCAACGGTGTCGACGACAAGCTTGAACTTGGGATGACTCCGAATCGAAGCGAGATTTCGGGCAGATCCTGTCGAAAGATCGTCCAGGGCTGTGACGCGGTTACCCTTCTCAATCAACGCCTCCGCGAGGTGGGATCCAATGAATCCCGCGCCCCCGGTGATAAGCCAGTGCATCCTGCCTCCGTCCATAGACGTGTTGCGCCTGCCTTGCGCGGCGTTCACGACGTCCGGTTCTTCTCGAGAAGACTCGTATATAACGCAATGTGGTCTTCGATCAGACGAAAAACGCCAAAACGGCGGCGGGCGTAGTCCTTTCGCGCCGTGACGGCGGCTTGGGATAGCGCGCGCCCTTCCTCGACCGCTGCGTCGAGCGCGTGCCCGAAATCGGCACGGCGCCTCGACCGCACGAGCCTACCCCACTTTCCGCCCTCTAGGACGTCTTCAACACCGCCGACCGCCGTGCTTACGGCGGCGCGGCCTGCTGCCAGCGCCTCGATGAGCGCGACGGGTGTCCCCTCGTTGCGGGACGTAAGTGCAACGGCGTCGGTGTCCGCCAGGATCCGGTCGAGGTCCGAGCGAAATCCCAAAAAATGAACGCGGCCGTCGAGCTGCAGTTGTTTCGTGAGCTCGCGCAGACGGGCGTCCTCTTCGCCGCCGCCCACGATGAGCAAATGGGCGTCCTTGCGTGCGAGGCGAAAGGATTCGAGCAACAGGGCGTGGTCCTTGATCGCCGTAAGACGTCCGATGGAGGCGATGAGTGGCGTGTCCGCGCCGAGTGCGAGTTCGCGCCGGAGCTCGCCCCGAAGCGCCGACAAATCGTCGAACCTCGAGAAATCGAATCCCAGGGGAATGACGTGAACCTTGTGCGACGGTGCTACCCCGAACTTGCTCGTGATGTCGCTCTGCTGCCCAGGCGAGAGGGTGATGACAGCGTCCGTCATTCGGCCGAGCGCTCGTTCGATGGTCAAGAAGGTGCGGTTCAGCAGAGGGCTGAAGTACCCGTCAAGCACGTGCCCGTGAAAGGTATGAACGACGATGGGAACCCCGAGGATTCGCGCAGCGATGCGTCCCAACGTGCCGGCCTTGGCTGTATGCGTGTGAACGATGTGCGGACGGAATTTCCGTAACTCATGGACGAGATTCCACAATGCCATCGCATCGGCCGGGCGAATCGCTCGGCCGAGGCCTGTCACTCGAACGGGCTCAACCCCCTCCCGTCGCATCACGTCTGACATCTCTTCCTCGCCTAGGCCGATGTCGCCGACGAACAGGCGTGAAATGAAGGGCGCCGGAAGCCGCGAGGTGAGATTGCAAACGTGAATGGCCGGACCGCCGACGTTCAGGCGAGCGATGACGCGTGCGACGCGGATTTCGCGTTCTGGGATCATGAACCAAGTGCGACGTACACGAAAAACGGCGCGACTATACACCGTCTCGAACGAAGCGCCGTCCCGTGGGAATTCTTGCGGCAATCCGCACCCGCGCAGCGGACGCCAGGGGCTCGAAGGGGGCACCGGCTCATTTCCGCAATTCGCCGGCGATGGTGCCCTTCAGGTTCGTTGCGTCGTTTCGATGGAAAGGGACATCGCTCCACTGCGATAGCCACGCCTCGGTCTGGAACCACGCCATGTGAAAGAGAGCTCGTGCTTGGTCTTCCCGCCCGTCGGCAGCCGCGCGCGCAAGAATGCGGAGCAGAAGCGTGTCACTGGGTCGAACTTTGCGAAGAAAGCCGAGGAGCGCAACGAAAGCTCCGCGAGGAGGGCGCGGTCCAATGGTATCGCGGACTGCCCGCCATGCTGCGACCTTCCGGTCGCGCACCATCCAGTCAGCCACAATCCAGCCGATTGTCGCGGCCCCGACTTCGCGCAGGAGCCGCACCAATTTTTCCGCATCGAAGTCGCGATGGGAAGGAAGTCGTTCGATGTCACTAACCGCCCAACGGAACGCGTAGACAAGCCTATCCTTGAATACGTTCAGCACCAAGACGATGGCGTGGTCCTCGAAGCTCGGTAGAAGGTGTGGGAAGCCAAGCACGGTGCTGGCTTGGGCGCGTTCGAGCATGGCCGCAACCGTTAGCCGCGACAGCCCGGGAACGCTTGGGTATCCCCTCGCGTCGATGCAGACGCCGTCGACCACGAACACAACGTTCGCGTAGGCGCGCAGACGTTGAATGACTCGCCAGCCTTCCTGTCGAGCAAGCACGAGTACCCGGTCGAAATCACCCGGGAGTATCCTCAGGTCCACGTCGGTCAGTAACCTATCGGCGATATCGTCGTAGAGCGTATGCGCACTAACAATGCCTTTGACAGGTAGGGCGGAGATATGGGCCACATTGAATCGTTCGAGCACCTTGCGGAGCGCGCGCGCGTGACGCAGTTGCTGCGTCCAGGCAATGACTTGATCCTGCATAGATAAAGGTCGCGGGTCCAAGGAGAAGCGCGCGCAGCGATAACGAAGTTAGCCCCTTTGCAAGCGAGGGACATCCGCAGTATGCCCCTCGCCAACGACGAGTGGTCCAAAGGAAAGTCAAGATGTCGGTGCACAACGCCGGCCTCGCTGGTCAGCGGCAGGTGGACGCTAACCGGAGCCGTCTCTATCTGGTAGTACGTCCGAAGCGCTTTAGGCCGACGAGTGCTCTAGGGCGGTATCGGTGCACATGAAGCACGAGGGGCCTGTGGTACCTCTTGGGTGCGCGTGACCGTGACACCATTCAAGAGGCGATGTTCCATTCACGCGGCGCCGACCCAAGGGTAGTAAGGAAGCAGAGCCGACCGCCTCTCCCTCATAGCAGCGCCTGGCGTATCGAAGGCTCGCCTGCGCGATCAGTCCAAGACCAAATTTTCAACACTCTGGAGCGCTTTTGGGCATACTTTCCCCATGCTGTCCGTGACGAGTGGCTTACACCACAAAAACGGTGTCGAACCGGGTCGATCCGACTCCATCAGCGTCGTACTCCCCATCTACAACGAGCGAGAGAATCTCATCCCGCTGCTCGATGAGCTCGAGAATGCACTGTCACTTCTCGACAGACGCTACGAAGTCATCGCCGTCGATGATGGAAGCCGCGACGGAAGCAGCGAGGTTTTGCGTCGCGCAGCCGCCGAAAGAAAGCATGTAAGGGCGATCTTTTTTAGGCGCAATTCCGGGCAAGCAGCGGCATTCGATGCGGGGTTTCGGGCGGCCTCCGGCGACATCGTCGTGACGATGGACGCTGATCGTCAAAACGATCCGGCGGACATTCCCAGCATGATTGCCAAGCTCGACGAAGGATACGATGTCGTCACCGGATGGCGCAAAAAACGAAAAGACGGTCTGTTTTTGCGTCGACTCCCCTCCCGCGTCGCAAACTTCATCATCCGCCAGCTGACGGGAACGTCCATTCACGACCTTGGTTGCTCTCTCAAGGTGTATCGCCGTCACGTTACCGACGAGATGCGCCTCTATGGAGAAATGCATCGCTTCATCTCAGTCCTGGCCGTAGGACAGGGCGCCAACGTTGGCGAAGTTGTGGTCAATCATCGGCCGCGTGTCGCTGGACATTCGAAGTATGGGCTGACGCGGTCCGTGAAGGTATTGCTGGATCTCACCACTGTCTGGTTCATGCGACGCTACCAGACGAAGCCCATCTACGTGTTCGGCGGTCTCGGCATATTGATGTTCATGGTTGGTAGTTTGCTATGCGCGATCGTCCTCTACCAGAGGTTCGAGGATGGCGCTTTCGTACATCGCAATCCACTCTTCATCATTGCCATCACTTGCTTCCTGATGGGCATGCAGTCAATCGGTACGGGAATCCTCGCCGAGTTCATTGCGCGGACCTACTTCGAGTCGCAGGGGAAGACCGCCTATACGGTGGCAGCTCGAATTGGCTTCGAGGGCGAGAACTGATCTGTGTGCGGCATCGCAGGCTTCATTGACAAGAATCCGCCGCCAGATGTCCTTCCACGCATGCTCGCCCGGATCGCGCACCGCGGGCCCGACGGCGAGGGCCAATGGTACAAGGACGAGGGCCCCTGGCGTATCGGCATCGGCCATCGCCGCCTTGCCATCATCGACCTCGTCGACGGTGCGCAGCCTATGTCCAGTAATGACGGGACGGAAGTCATTACATATAACGGAGAAGTCTATAATTACATCAAGCTGAGGACTGCGTTGGAACGGGCGGGGCGCCGGTTCAAAACGCGTAGCGACACCGAGGTCATCCTCCAGCATTTCGATCAACACGGTCCTGCGGGCCTTCACCAGCTGAACGGCATGTTTGCGTTCGCCATCTGGGAATCGCGAACCCGCCGGCTGCTTTTGGCTCGCGACCGGGTCGGCATCAAGCCGCTCTATTACGCCGAGCTTTCGGGAGGGGGCATCGCCTTCGCCTCGGAGTTGCCGGCCCTACTCGCCCACGAGGGCATAAGCCGCGACATTAGCACCGAAGGCCTCGTTTCCTATTTCTTCTCCGACTACATCCATCCGCCCTACAGCATCGTCAAACGCGTGCGAAAGTTGCCTCCCGGGCACACGGTTTCCTGGAGCGACGGCAAACTAGGCGAACCACGCGCTTTCTGGCAACTGACTGCGCCGAGCCGGCCACCAGCCGATGATGACACTCTCGCAGCCGAGCTCTGGAATCGCCTCTCAGAGGCAGTCGAGTCGCAGCTAGTAGCGGATGTTCCAGTCGGGATCTTTCTGAGCGGCGGTCTCGATTCGTCCTGCGTCGCGACACTCGCGGCCGGCCGCGCTGGTCATCGCATGAAGGCGTTTTCGATCGGCTTCGAAGATCGGACCTTCGACGAGAGCGGCTATGCGCGAAAGGTGGCCGCGGGACTCGATGTTGAACACGTTCAGGAGACTCTTCACGAAGGCAATCTGCTGGACGTCGTTGATCTGGCGCTCGACAAGCTCGACGAACCGCTCGCCGACCCGTCCTTCTTGCCAACGTTCCTTCTCTCTCGGCTCGCCGCACGGCACGTCAAAGTGGTCGTGGGGGGGGATGGTGGCGACGAGCTATGGGGCGGATATCCAACCTATCGTGCCCACGGCTACGCGGCTCTCTACGCTCACGTTCCCAAAATATTCAAAGCATTCGTTGGCCACGGTATCGCAGCTTTGCCAGTCGATCATCGCTATCAGAGCCTGGAATGGAAACTCCGCCGCTTCACGCAACGCTGGAGTGACGACCGGGTAGAGCGTCATCTCCGATGGATGTCGAGCGTCGATTTGCCGGATCTGCCACGTGCCATTCCGGCCGCGCACGGGATATCTCCCGCTACCTTGAGCACTCGCTTGCCTGGAACGGACGACTGGCTGAATCGGCTCTTGGCTTTGGATCTGCTGAGCTATCTACCTGGCTCCGTTCTCACCAAGGTCGATCGCGCGGCGATGGCCCACGGTCTCGAGGTGCGGCCGCCGCTCCTTGACAATGATCTGCTTGATTGGGCTTTCTCTCTCCCGTCGTCCGTCAAGGTTCGCGGTAGACAAGGTAAGTACCTGCTCAAGCTGGCCGCGACGGGCAAGCTTCCCGACGACGTGATTCATCGCCCCAAGAAGGGATTTGCCATTCCATTGGCCGCCTGGTTGAGAGGTCCTCTCAAAGATCGTTTGGAAACAGCACTCGCGAGTTCACCCATTTGGGACCTGAAAGTCCTCGACCCCTCTGTCTTCCGCATCTGGAACGCGGAACACCAAAGCCTCACCACCGACAACAGCAAGCCGCTTTGGGCGCTATTGGTACTGCATCGATGGGTTCAGCAGAACTGGACGTGAGATGGCGGTTTCTCTGCCAAAACCAGCGCGGACACTCCGAACGGTGGCCGAAGCCAGCCTGCCGTGGTGACGTCCATCGCGAACAATGAAGTTAGTATCGTATTGATGAGCGGCGAATTCAGCTCGTTCTCGCTTCTGATCGACGGCTTGACCCATTTCATCAGCTGCCGGGCCGTCCAGATTGGCGAAAAGAGAAGGTAGTTGAAGTAGAAGGCATCGATGGGTACGAATCCGCAGCTACGAATTCGTTCGAGGAGCTGACTCTTCCGATAGCGGCGCTTATGGCGCGAAACGTCGTCCTGCAAACCCCACAGTGACATGAAGGCGGGCACGGTGATGAGAACGGAACCACCTGGCCGCAGGACGCGGTAAATCTCGGAGAGCGCTGCGAGATCGTCGTCAACGTGCTCGATGATGTCGGTCGCCAGAACCAACGAGAACTCCGCGTTCTCAAATGGCATGCGCGTGACATCTCCCAACCGGACGCGGCCCAGCCCTTTGGCGGCACAAAAAGCAATCGCGTCTTCGCTCGCATCGAGACCCACGACACTATGAAATCCGAGATCCCTCAAGAGTCTCAGGTTCGTCCCGGTGCTCGTGCCGACGTCTAGTACGGGTGCCCCGCGCTCCAGCGGAAGTCGCCTGATGATCTGGCCGAAGAGTTTACGGCGCCCAGAAAACCACCAATGAGTCTCTTCGAGCTTCGCTTCGACTTCGTATACGCCAGCTTCCATGACGTGTTTGGCACGCTAGCAAGAGTGTAGAGGTCATTCAACGAACCGTCAGGTGACGGGCGACCTGTGCAACCGGGAGGGTTGGTGACACAAAATTCTACGAGCCTGGGTGACACTTGCGCGATGGAAGGAGCTCAGATTGTGGGTCATAGGGTCTTCGGAAACGGCTTTATCTTTTGAAATTGGAACTTCTTACGTCCAAGTTCAGTCAAGCAACCAAGGAAAACGGGGCCAAACCAGAGGTGCCAGAGACCGTCGTCGATTGGCTCGAGGCCGATACTCTCTCGGGCGACAACGACGCCGAGCGAGACCGAGACTTCGCGCACGCCAATCACACCGTCTGCCCTCGCGCGCCGAGTCTCGAAGTGCGCTGGATACTCCGGATCTCCAACGACCTCGGGGTAGGGCCGCGCGCTCGGCCGGTACAGCGAGGCGGGCGTCTGCATCGCAAGTGCTTCGTGTGGGCGAAGATGGTTGAACTCGCGCTGCCAGCTCTCGATCGCTTGCAGTTGCTCGGCCCAGCTGGACCGCGGAGGGGAGGCCACATCAGCCTTGAGGGTGCGGTGCATTCGCTCGTGACCTCCGTTTTGTTCTGGATGACCAGGCTCGATCCTCTCCGGCAAAATGCCCAGCTTGACCCACCAGACGCTGAGTGCGGACAAGCCGCCGATGCCCGTCGAAGCAAACGGTGTCCCGTTGTCGCTGCGCATCCGGAGCGGCAAACCATACTCGCGAAAGGCGGCCTCGAAGACCGGCTTCGAGGCCTCCCTGCACTGGCCGACGAGCGCGGTGCACCGAATCACGAAACGACTGTGAGCATCGGTGATGGTGAGCGGATGGCAGTAAGTTGGATCGACCTTGAACTTGCCCTTGAAGTCCGTGCACCAGACGACGTTCGGCTCGGTAGCAGCGGCGAGCGGAAACGTCGATTGCGGCGTCCGTCGACGTGGTCGCCGTTCCTTCACGAGCCCGTGGCGCTTGAGAATGGCAGCGACGGTGCTCAGTGCTGGCCATGAGACTTGGGGCTGCTCGTTCGCGAGGACAACGAGCAACTTCTTCGGTCCCCAGGTAGGGTGCCGTTTTCTTTGCGCGAGAATGGCCGTCACGAGCTCTGGGGGGATCTGAGCTTTCCCGGATTTCCTGGACACCCAGCGAGGAGAGTATCCTCGAGGTCAGGCCATGGAAACGAAGACCACTCGAAAGCGCAAGAAGCACGCAG
>Ga0193706_1000416_pt1 | contig 25184 bp, 20 predicted proteins | sample U3c1metaG_FD_160130 | JGI IMG/M metagenome (GOLD analysis project Ga0193706, IMG submission 160130) | Soil microbial communities from a riparian zone of the East river system, Colorado, United States - U3c1 | ecosystem: Environmental > Terrestrial > Soil > Riparian zone | place: USA: East River... | reverse complement strand
GTACGTATGGATGAGCGCCCGCGCGCTCCCGATGCTCCATTCCGACGGGACCACGCGCGAATGGTTCGGCGTCACTTTCGATATCTCCGGCCGCAAGGCGGCAGAGGCGCGGGTAGGAGAGGCACTCGCTCGCGAGCATGCGGCACGACTCGAAGCGGAGCGAGCGCAGGCGCTGTGGACGACGACTTTGCGAAGCATCGGCGACGCCGTCATCGCCACCGATACCGCCGGTCGCGTGACCTTCATGAATCCGATCGCCGAGATGCTGACGGGATGGTCGGTGGAAGAAGCGCGCGGGCGCGCGCTGTCCGAGGTTTTTTCGATCATCGACGAGGAGACGCGGCGTCCTATGCCCGATCCCGTGGACAAAATCCGGCAGGGGGGCACGATCGTGGGCCTCGCCAACCACACCGTGCTCGTGCGCCGCGACGGGAGGGACATTCCCATCGACGACACCGCGGCCCCCATCTTGGACAGTTCCGGTGTGCTCTTCGGCGTGGTTCTCATTTTTCGGGATGTCACCGAAGAAAAGCGGGACGCGGCGCGCCGCGAGTACATCGCACGCGCCGGAGAAGCGCTGACCACGACCCCCGACTACCGCGAGTCGCTGCGGACCGTCGTTCAGCTGGCGGTGCCGCGCTTGGCCGATTGGTGTGCGGTCGACATCCTCGAGCCCGACCAGCCGGCGCCGGTGCAGATCGCGGTGGCACACGTCGACCCCGCCAAACTCGCCCTCGCGCGTGAGCTCGGGCGGCTCTACCCGCGCGATCCCGGGGCATCCACTGGGGTGCCGAACGTGATCCGAACGGGCCAATCGGAGCTTCACCCGCGCATACGGCGCGAGCTCTTGGAAGCGGCGGCAGTGAACGACGAGCACCGCGGCCTGATTCGCGACCTCGGTCTGCGCTCAGCCATGGTCGTGCCCTTGCGCGGTCGTGACCGCACGTTCGGCGCTATCACCTTCATCTATGCCGAATCGGGGCGCACCTATGGAAAGGAGGATCTGCAATTCGCCGAGGAGCTCGCTCATCGCGCAGCGCTCGTGATCGAGCGGCGTAAATTGGAAGACGAGCGCGCCGAGCTTTTGCTCGCCGAGCGGCACGCGCGCGAACAGGCGGAGATCGCCAATCGCACCAAGGACGAGTTTTTGGCGACGGCGTCGCATGAGCTGCGCAATCCGCTGCAGGCCATCCTCGGGTGGACGCGCCTTCTTTTGCAGCGCGAGCTGCCGCCCGAGCTACTGAAGCCGCTCATGACCATCGATCGCAACGCGCGAGCGCAGGCGAGGCTCATCGAAGACGTTCTCGACGTGTCGCGCATCATCAGCGGAAAGCTTCATCTCGATTTGAGTCAGGCTAGCGTGCCGCACGCGATTGCCGACGCCATCGAGGCAGCACGTCCCGCCGCGGACAGCAAAGGGATCACCCTTTGCTCGCGTGTCGATCCCGGCGCCGAAGTTTATGCCGACCAAGTGCGACTGCAGCAGATCGTGTCGAACCTGGTCTCCAACGCCGTCAAATTCACGCCGCGGGGGGGCGAGATTTCCGTCGCGGCCGAGCGTACGGGGTTATTCCTGAGGCTTACCGTGAGCGACAGCGGGGAGGGCATCGACCCTGCCCTGCTCACCGCGATCTTCGAGCCTTTCCGGCAAGCCGACGCCTCTTCGACCCGCAAACACGGCGGTCTCGGGCTGGGTCTTTCCATCGTGCGCCAGCTCGTCTTGGCTCACGGGGGCAGCGTACGCGCCGAAAGCACGGGAAAGGGTTGCGGCGCCACTTTCATCGTCGAGCTACCGGCGCGTGCGAGCGCAAGGCCGCCCAGTCCGCCGCGTCAAGACGCGCCGCCGCGCAGTGTTCCTCGCCTGCCAGCGACTCGGGTGCTGATCGTCGACGACGATGCCGACGCGGTGGAGCTCGTTCACGAGCTGCTGACCAGCGCCGGAGCGGTGGTGCAAACCGCCCATTCTGCTGCAGAAGCGTTGCAGCGATTGGCGCCGTTCCGTCCCGACGTGCTCGTTAGCGACATTGGCATGCCCGAAATGGACGGCTTTGCCCTCATCCGACAGGTTCGCTCACTCGACCCCTCACAGGGTGGAGCAACGCCGGCGGTGGCCCTCACCGCCTATGCAAGTTCCAACGATGCCGCTCGCTGTCTCGCATCCGGTTTTCAGCGTCACCTGGCCAAGCCGGTCGACCCCGAGCAACTCGTTCGGGTCGTGGCGAATCTGGCCGGGCTTTCCAGGGATTGACAGGTTGCGCTACGAAGGATGGCGCAAGGTGCTGTCGACGATGTTCAGCAGATCGAAGGCGGCGCAGGGCTTTTTCAAATAGCCGGATGCGCGCAGCTCGAGGGCGCGGTTCCTGGCGTCGGGATCCGCGGTAAAGAGGACGACCGGAATATTTCGCCACTCCGGCTCCGCTTGCATGGCCTGCATCATTTGGCCGCCGTTCATGAGTGGCATGCTCCAATCGAGCAAGATCATCGCGGGCCGCGCGTGCGCTCGCAGGTATTCGAGCCCAGCCAGTCCGTTGCAAGCGTGATCCACGTCGAAGCCGTGGCGCGCCAACAGCTCGCCAACCGCCTCTGCCGTGTCTTCTTCATCGTCGACTATGAGGATAGGAGCATCTGTCATGAGAATCTCTCTTCCAGCGCGTCACGGCGCAACTCGTCCTGCCCGCCCATTTTTCGCTCGCTTGCCGCCTTCTGGTTGGGTGGACATCGGGGTTTGATCGCGATCGGCGCTCGTCTCGAAACCTTCGGGGAGCAGCGACTCGTACCCTTGCTGCGAGGCGGCTTCGAACGCGCGCTCCATTTGAGCTCCCAAGGTGTCGAGCTGTTCGTCGTCCATCGCATCCTCGACGGCGGGGAAGAGCTCGTCTTCCTCTTCTTCGACATGGTGAAGGATGAGCTCCTTCAAGGTCGTGACCTTGGGCGCGAAAGTCGAATCGTCGGCGGTCGTTTCGAGCAGGCGTTTGAGCGCGAGCTCGGCCACGGCGTGCTCCTGGTAGCTTTCGCCGACCATCTCAGAATCGATCTCTCTCACCGCCGGATAGAAGATTGCCTGCTCGATCGCCATGTGTGCGGCGAGGTCATTGGCGAGCTGCCCGAGGACCGCCACAACGTCGCCCTTGCCCTTCTCGAGTGTTGCGAACATTCCCTCGACCTTGCGATGCTGTTTTTTCAACAGTGCGGTTGCCTTCATGGGACGTCCTCCTCGGACTCATTAGGCAAGTAGCGTACCCGCCGCTTTGCGTAGAAAATATGCCCTGATGAGCTTGCATTGCGGCGCATTTAGCGGGCTTTTTCTCGATTGTGCAAACGGTGGGTCATGACGAGAACGATGTGCGGCATGAGCCACGCGCGTGGGGCCAAAGTCCTTCGCGCCCGCGTTCACCGTCTGGTTCGAAAGAGCGTACCGATTCGAAGACGACCGCGTCTAGTTTGAATGCGGCTCCGCCGTGACGGCAGCGCCCATGGCCTCATGGCCTGAGCGAGGAGGAGAGCATGAACGTTTCGGAGCTCATGACGAAGAACGCGATGACCTGTCGCCCCGATGAATCCGCCCAACGCGCGGCGCAGATCATGTGGGATCACGATTGCGGCTGTGTGCCGGTGGTCGACGATTCCAACGTCATTCAGGGGATGATTACGGATCGCGACGTGTGCATGGCCGCCCTCATGCAGGGTAGATCCTTGCGCGAAATATCCGTGGGAAGCGCGATGTCGCGCGCTATCTACGGGTGCTCACCGAACGACGACGTGGACAAGGCCGCCGAGCTGATGAGAGTCCGGCAAATCCGCCGAGTCCCCGTCCTCGACGCACAAGGCCACGTTGTCGGCGTACTCTCGCTCGGCGACTTCGCGCGCGCACTGGCGCGCAGCGCGAGTAACGGAGTCACCACGCCGACGGTCGCTCGAACCCTTTTCGATATTTCGCAGCCGGCCGCCTAACGCCAATCCTCAGAAGATCCGCGGATCGATGGGGTTGGCATCCGGCGCCGGCGGGTCGTCGATGACCGGTGGCGGCTCACCGGGTTCATGCGGAAGGGGGGGATCGCGCTGAGGAGGTTCTTCGGGAGGAGGATCGCGTCGCGGAATCTCCCGAGGGCCGGGAGGCCCTGGATTCAGGTCGTGCATCACACCGGGCGTCGGCCGGCCGGGCTTTCCCGGAGATGGCTCGTGCGGTTCGATAGGGCGCGACGGAGGCACTTCGATCTCTGCCATACCGCACACAACCTAGCGACGCGAACGACGGCAGGCATGGCCACAAAGGCCTAATCGCTGGCGGGAGGCACCGTTTCGCCGCGACCGGTGACCGGACCGGAGTTGCGATTCCCGCAGCAGTGCTCTCGCACAATCTGCAGGAGAATTTCGAGATCGACCGGCTTTTTCAACGTAGTGTGCGCCGGTACGGTCGCGGCATTCGCCGCGGCGGACATGACGACCACCGGTATCGTCGCGAGACGGTCGTCGCGCGAAAGCATCTGGACGAGCTGCCACCCGTCCATGCGCGGCATGATCAAATCCACGAGAAGCAGACAGGGTCGCGGGAGACCGGCGAGGAGTTCGAGCGCGCGCTCCCCGTCTTCGGCGAGAGCAATCTCGTAGCCCTCGCTCTCGAGGATCTCCCCAATAGCTTCGCGGATATCGTCATTGTCTTCGACGACGAGCACGGAGGCGGGGCAGGCCAATTTCGTCATGGCGGGCTCGTAGTCTACCTCAGGTGCGCCGCAAGCAGAGCTCCGCGACGATGCGGACCACCTCATCGAGGTCGAAAGGTTTTCTCACTCGGCGAAATCCCTGTGGCGCCTCCTCATCGACGGCGGAGATCACGATGACGGGAAGTGTCGCCAGCCGATCGTCTTGCGAGAGCGCCTTGATCAGCTCCCAACCATTCATGACGGGCATCATCAAATCGGCCAAGATGAGCGAAGGGTGCGGAATCTCTCGCAAGAGCTCGAGCGCGCGGGCACCCGTCTCGGCTTCGTAGACTTGGAACCCCTCGTTCGCGAGTACGCTGGCGACGACCTCACGGATATCGTCATCGTCCTCCACGATCAGCACGGCCAAGCACTGCGGTGCGCTCACGTGTCACCGCCGGAAAGGGCGCGCGCGGGCAGAAAACACCGCGCGGACGGCGACAAAACGACGGCCATCGACCACCAGTAGATCTACCGAGGCGTCCCTGCAAGGGGCCGATGTTCCATGGGGAAACGAAACCCCTCGTGGCAACGAAGCGAGACGCGCCGGCGGAAACGCGTTTGGCGACTTTGGCAACCAACGGCACGAAAAGTGAGCAAAAACCGCGCTTATGCACCCGCTCGATCTTCGACTCCCGGACAATGCGCTCTCAGAACACTGAGTATCGCCTCGAAACTCGTGAGCCTCTTGGCAATGATGGGTAACCCGTCAGGGGTCTGACCGCTGGCGGTGATCCCGATCGGAATCGTTGCGAGGTGAATACCGAGGCGGCTCGCGGTTGCGATGAGCGGCCCACTCGCCACAAGGGTCGTGGGATCCCACAAAGCGAGACAGGTGGAAGGAAATTCGTTCAACATCGCCACGGCGTCATGGATGGTGTGCGCGCAGCGGACATCGTATCCGCGCTGCGTGAGCAGGTGCTCAATCAACGTTCCGAGCTCGTGATGGTCTTCAACGACTAGAACGGAATTCGACATTCCTTGAAGCTAGGTTCGCTCGCCGCGCCCGTAAGTCGACCGATCAGCTCCCCCCCCGCCCTAAGTTCGAGCTCTTTTGCGACCTACGCGCCATCCGCAGGCGCGGCTATTGGCGAATGCCGCAAGCAATGCGGCCAGTCGCGGGATAGCGATAGATGATGCTGAAGCACATCTCCGTGTCCGAGCTCTCGCCGAACGTGACCGGTTTACCGGTCGAGTTGTCGTAGGTGCATTCGGTTTTGACCGTGTCGCCCTGATGCAAAAGGACGGGTCCAATGGGCAGTTGGTCCTGCTCTTCGAATTGATAATCGGCATCGTGCATCACCATCGGTGTCCCGGCGACGGTGAACGTCGTTTTGATGTGGCGCCCCATTTGATGCATGTGCGGAAAGAGCGCAAACGCCGTCTGATCATCGGATAGCTTGCACGTATCCTCGATCGTTGCTTGGGTCTGCGGCGGGATCGAAAACGTCGTCGGTCCTGCGAACATCAGATCGGCCAAGTTCTTTACCTCTTCGGCGTTGGCGCGCACGATTTCGATCTTGGAAGTACCGGCGAGCGGCGCGGCGCTCGGGTTGTAGACGTGCAGGTTCAAGAGCAGCGCTTTGCCGGCCGGGAGCTTGATGGCGACGCCCTCTGGGATCAGCACCGTCGCACTGCCCACGCCAGCGGCGAAGATCATTCCACCGCCGACGAAGGCGCTGCCGGCGCAGCTGGTCGACCCATTGTCGTCGACCAAGCTGAGCGTCGTGTGATGGGTACCGGGTGGATGAACGGGGCGGATGGCCGACACGTAAATATCTTCCCGGATGGGATACTTCTGGCACCAGCGCGCGTTCTCGCTTCCGGGCTCGAGCGACCAATCCCCGCTCACGAGCTCCGTCCACTGAGCCGGCGGCTTACCCGATGGCGGCACGGTGTCACCGGGCGGCGGCATGGAACCTCCCGGCGGTGGTGTCGAATCGCCGGGCGACGGCGTGGCGTTGGTGGCAGTCGCGCTCGAACCACAGGCGCTCGACAGCGCGACGAGCGAGACCAGCAGCGTGCGAAAAGAGGACGAGGTCATTGATGTTCTCTCTGAGGAGGGCGGTCACGGACAGACCCGGGCGATTGAACGCTTGCGACCGGGGCGAACGTGGACGCGATTGGCGGCCATGCGCAGCAGCACCGGTGGTGCCTCGAGTAGAGTGTGAGTAGCGATTCAATTCGATCACCCGCCGTCGGCGATTTGGCGATTGTGGCTCGAACGGTGACATGTGCCGCATCATCGCCCGGCTCGGCGCGCACACCGACGTGACCTGCCCTTGGCGCGAGGTGCCTTTTCGTTCACACTATGCCGCCCCTGACGCGCCGAGTGACCGATGGACCTCCTCTATTTCGTCATCCTCATCTCGGCGCTCATCTTCGTCCATGAGCTCGGGCACTACGCGTGGGCAAAGATCTTCGGGGTCAAAGTCATCACCTTCTCGCTCGGCTTCGGGCCCAAGATCCTGCGCTTGCGCGGCAAGGAGACGGAGTACTGCGTCGGGGTGATTCCCCTCGGTGGGTTCGTGAAGATGCTCGAGGAGACCAAGGCCGATCCGGTGCTCCCCGAAGATCGCAAGCGGACGTTCGAGTCGCAGGCCTTGTGGAAACGCGTCGTCATCGTGTTCGCCGGGCCGATCATGAATTTGATCTTTCCGGTCGTCCTTTACTTCTCGGTGTTCGTCGGTGAGCGCAATTTCTTGCCCCCCACCATCGGTATCGTGCTGCCCGGCCACGCCGCCGACGGCAAGCTCCAGGCAGGGGACCGCGTCCTCGCGGTCGACGGCGAAGAGATCGGCACCTACGCCGAGCTTGCGCGCATCGTGCGCAAGAGTCCCGGGCGCGAGCTCTTGCTCAAGGTCTTTCGCCAGGCGAGCTACGTCGAGGTTCCCGTCACGCCCGAAGAACTCATCGAACGGCGCGAGCTGGAGATGGTCGAACGCGTGGGCAAGCTCGGCATTTATCCGAGCCTCCCGCGCGCCGTGATCGGCGTACCGAGGCCCGACTCTGCTGCTTACCGCGCCGGCTTGCGCACCTTCGACGTCGTCATCTTGGTGGGCGGCAAGCCGATCAAACGTTTCGTCGACCTGGAAACGGCGTTGCGCGACAACCGCGGCGAGAACATGCCCGTCACGTACCTGAGACCGCGTGCGGTCGACGGTGCGCTGGGGGGCTTGGTCGACGGCGCCGTCTACGATCCCGGCGTTGCCAATCTCACGCCTGATCCTGCGGCGGGCGATCTCTTGTCGCGAACGGGTATCGAGCTCGCCGATCTCTACGCCGCAGTGGTGCCCGATGCCGCTTTGCGCCAGGCCGGGCTCATGCCGGGCGACAAGGTGACCGATCTCGACGACACCCCGCTGCCGGCGTGGTCCGTCTTTCGCGAGCGACTCTTGAGCGCGCCCGATCAACCGCACACGTTGGGGTGGCTGCGCGATGGGCGGCGAATGAGCGGCACCATTCAGATGCGCCGCGAGCAATGGACCGACGATTACGGACAGCATTTCGATCGCTACGTGATGCGCACGACGCACTGGATCCCGTCGGCCGCCGAGCCTTTCGTGGAAAACCCCCACGCCATCCGCTACGCCCTGCGCAATGCCTTCGAAGAGACGGCAGACGTCATGCGCTTCATCCTGGTGGGCATCGTGCGCGTGGTGGAGGGCCGGGTCAGCCTTTCCTCACTTTCCGGTCCCATCACCATCTACGACGTCGCCGGCGAGGCGGGTGCGCGAGGCACCGACTACTTCGTGTGGGCGATGGCCCTCATCAGCATCAATCTCGGGCTCTTGAACCTGCTGCCCATTCCGGTGCTCGACGGAGGCCATCTGCTTTTCTTCGCCATCGAGGCCATTCTCCGGCGCCCTTTGCCGCTGCGCGTTCGCGAGGTGGCGAGCTTGGTGGGGATGAGCTTTCTCTTTTTGCTGATGGGCATCGCTTTCAAGAACGACGTCGATCGAAAGTGGGACGTCATCGTTGGACAATTCAGCGAGCTCTTCGGCTGACCTCACGTAAGTTCTCCGTTCCCCGCCCACCTCTCCATGCAGAACCGCCTCGAGCCGAATGCGCGCAGCATCGCTGCGCACGTGGTGGAGCGCGTCGCGCGCGAGGGGGCCTTTGCCGCGGCGGTCCTCGATGCTGCCGTGGAGCGCTTTCCGGAGCTCGACCCGCGTGAACGCGCGCTCGCCACCGAGCTCGCCTATGGCGCGCTTCGCACCGCGCCTTACCTCGAGCAGCGGATCGCCAAGCATGCCGCGCACGGGTCGCGCGAAATCGAGACCACCGTTCGCGCGCACCTCGTCGTGGCGGGCTACCAGCTGCTCTTCCTCGAACGCGTGCCTGCCTTCGCGGCCGTTTCGGAAGCCGTGCGCCTCGTCACCGCGGTTCGGGGCAAGCGCGTCGGCGCCTTTGCCAACGCTGTCCTGCGGCGGCTGGCGGCAGAGAAGACTGGCGATAAGCGCGCGGCGCTCGAGCTGGCGACGCGCGCTTCGGTGTCGCCGCAGCTCTGGACGTCGCTCGTGCGATCACTCGGCGAAGCGGGCGCCGCAGCTTTCCTCGCGGCGAGCGCGCCGCCGGCGGTGGGCCTGCGCATTCGCGTGGGCGAAGACCGCGCCGCGTGGCTCGAACGGCTCAGCGCGCACGCGCCGCGAGCGACGTTCGCGCCGGGCGCCGTGTCGCCGCTCGCCATTCTCATGCGCGGCGGCGGCGATCCGCAGAAGCTACCGTTTTTCCGCGACGGCGAGCTAGCTATCCACGAAGAAGGCGCGCAGATCGTGGCGCTCGCGCTCGGAGTCAAAGCGGGCGAAACCGTGCTCGACGCATGCGCCGGGCGCGGCAATAAGACGGCGCTGCTGGCGGAGATGGTAGGGGAGACGGGCGCGGTGGACGCCGTCGATCAGCATCCGTCGAAGCTGACACGTCTCGCCGCGGAGCTTCTGCGCATGCGGCTCGCGGTGCGCGCGACGTACGCGGTCGATTGGACGGTCGGGTCTGGCGAAATTCCCGCGACTTACGACCGTGTGCTCGTCGATGCGCCGTGTTCCGGCACCGGCACCATTCGCCGGCGCCCCGATTTAGCGGCGCGGTGGGAAGCGGCCAAACTGCCCGAGGTCTACGACCTTCAGGTCAAGATTCTCCTCGCCGCCGCGGAGCGGGCCAAATCGGGGGGTACTGTCGTCTATGCGGTGTGCAGTCTTCTTCGCGAGGAGTGCGAAGACGTCGTCGCCGAAGCGCTGGCACGCGCCCCGTGGCTCTCCGAAGCGCCGCTGAGCGGCGAATCGGTTGCGCTCTTGTCGGGACTAACCGCGCTCCGGCTGACGCCTCACGAGCACGGAACGGACGGGTTCTTCTTGGCCGCGCTGCGGCGCGGCTGAGCGCTACGAAATCGTGGTTGCCTTGGTCGTGAGCGCCTGGCGCATGGCGCCGAGCTCGGCAATGTCGGCGTGGGAGAGGCCGAGCGCGCGAGCCTCGGCCGTCAATTCGATGGGCTGACCGATGGTGGCGAACTCACCCGCCGCTTGGCGTAGCACCTCGAACGTGCCGCTCTCGGGCGCATCGCCCACCGCGTGACTGGCCAGCTCGTTGGCGAGATGGAGAACCATCGCGTTGCGGCCGTCGCTCTTGGCCAGATGGGGCTCGTGATGATAGCCGATGGCCTCGATGAGCCGCGGCGGCATCGCCCACGCGGCGGCGAGGCGCGCCCCGACTTCGCCATGGCGCGGTTTGAGGAGTGTGAGCAGCCCGTCCACATCGCGAAACGACGTGACCCGGGGCTCGATCTCGACGAGCGCGTGGAGCAAGGTGGGAATGCCCACATCGTGCAAGAGTCCGGCGAGGAAGGCCTCGTCGGCATTCATGCGCGCCTTCTTGGCGATCTCTTGCGCAAACAGCGCAACCAAGACCGAATGAGAAAAAAGCTTGCGGATAGGATCCTCCCAGCCGCGCACACGGAAGACTTTGGTGTCGCAAACGATGAGCAGAGCGATCTGCCGTACTTGGAACATGCCGAGGCGGCTCAACGCGGTGCGCAGCGACGAAATAGGGTAGCGAGAGACGAAGAGCGGCGAGTTGGCGAGGCGGAGCAGCTGAGCGGCCATGGTGGGGTCGGCCCGTACGACTTCCGCGAGCCGATCGAGATCGGCGTCCTCGTCTTCGGTCATGAGGAGGAGCGTCGCGGCCGCTTCGGGAAGCAGCGGGACAGCGAGGGACCCCTCTTCGATGCGCCGATCCAGCGCCACCATCGCGGTCTGAAGCCACGATGGAAGATCGCCGAGCGACAACGTGCGCTCCGGGGGTGAGGTAGGTTGCGGGGGCTGTTCGGTCGAGCTGATCAAGGCGGGTTTTGGCGCGAGTCTCCAGTGACTCAGTTCTTCGTGAACGGACCGGGGGCCAAACGCTTAACTCCATCGCGTCCGTTCTTTCCTCGTCGAATCGCCGCGGGCGTTTCAGGGCCCGGCGTGGCACGTAGCGCTTGCATCCGTCGCCGGAAACCGTAACGGTACGGCCATGTTCTCCCCAACGAGTCTCACGGGGGCCTACACGGCGCTCGTCACGCCCTTCACCGAAGACGGGTCGGCCATCGACCTCGAGGCACTGAGTGGCTCGTCGAAGGGCAGCTTGCAGCCGGGGTCAGCGGTCTCGTTCCCTGTGGCACGACCGGAGAATCTCCTACATTGACCGACGCCGAGCAGAAGCTCGTCATCGAGCGTACGGTGAAGACCGCGCGGGGCCGCGTTCCCGTGATCGCCGGCGCCGGCTCGTTCTCCACCCACAAGACGATCAAGACCGCGCACACCGCTCTCGAAGCAGGTGCCGACGCCGTCATGATCGTGATGCCGTATTACAGCCGGCCGACCCAGGCAGGTCTCGTCGAGCACATTGCGCACGTGGCGCAATCGATCAAAGCGCCCATCCTCCTTTACAACATCCCGGCGCGCACCGGCGTCGACCTGGGCATCGAAGCGACGGAATCGATCTGCGCCCGCGCTCCCAACGTGATCGGGATCAAGGATGCCACCGGCAACGTGCTGCGTTGCCAGGAGATCGTCCGCCGTCTCGGCGATCGGCTCACGGTGATGTCGGGAGACGACGCACTCACGCTGGCGATGATGGCGTGCGGCGCGCGCGGTCTCATCAGCACCACTTCCAATTTGTTTCCCAAACCCGTGGCCGACACGTGCCGGCTCGCACTTTCCGGAGAATGGAACGAGGCGCGACGCCTCCACTTCACGATGCTGCCCGTCTACGACGCTATGTTCATCGAGGCGAGCCCCGCGCCGGTGAAGTTTGCACTATCGCAACTCGGCCGCACCAAAGCCGCGGTGCGGCTGCCGCTCGTCGGCGTCAGCAAGGCGGCCCGCGCTAAGATCGTCGAAATCGTCAAAAGGTACGAATCGGGCGCATGAGAATCGCACTTCACGGCGCCACCGGACGCATGGGGCAGGCCCTCGTGCGCCTGGTGCACGAAAAACACGAGGATCAGATCGTCGGCGCCATCGCCGCACCCGAGGACATGCAGCAGGGGCGCGACGTCGGCGAAGTCACCGGCATTGGTCATATCGGCGTGGCCGTAACGCACGATCACGCGGTGGGCCTGCTCGGCGCGGATGTGGTCATCGATTTCTCCCACGCCGGCGCGATGCAAACGCTCACCCGTTCGATCAAGCGAGCGCGCGTGGCCCTCGTGAGCGGCACCACCGGGATTGCCGCATCGGATCGCGCCGCGCTCGACGAGCTTGCGCAAATCGTCCCGATATTGTGGGCGGCCAACATGAGCCCCGGGGTCGAGGCGGTCGCGCAGATGGCGCGGCTCGCCGCGGCGACGTTGGGTGAAGAGTACGACATCGAAATCGTCGAGACGCATCACCGGCAAAAAGTCGACGCCCCTAGCGGGACGGCGCTGCGCCTCGCAGAGGCCGTGCGCGAAGCGCGGCCGGACCTCGTCCTGAAGCACGGGCGCGAAGGGCGTCCCGGAGCGCGTGGCAAAAACGAGCTCGCCGTGATGGCCCTGCGCGGAGGGGACGTCATCGGCGATCACACCGTGCACCTGCTCGGCCTGGGCGAGCGCATCGAGATCACCCATCGCGCGACGCAGCGCGACGTCTTCGCGCGTGGCGCCCTGCGCGCCGCGCGGTGGCTCATCGGCAAGAAGCCGGGCCGCTATGCGCTGCGCGACCTTTTGCGGTGAGCATGCGAGCCTCGCGAAGGACAGAGAGCGCGGAAACGGATGATGCTGGGCGATTGACGGTCGAGCTCGAGGCCGCGCTTTTGCGCGAGCTCCGGGCGAGCTTCGACGAGTTGAACCAGAGCTATTTCAAACGCGCGTTGCGCTCGCCCGAGATCAGGATTTCCGACAGCGCGCGGCGCCTGGGGCAATGGGATCCATCGCGACGGCGCATCGAGATGGCGCGCGCGCTCTTCGTCAAAGAGCCATGGGGTACGGTGCTCGAAGTTTTGAAGCACGAAATGGCGCACCAATACGTCCACGAGATCTTGGGGCGCGTGGACGAACCGTCACACGGCCCCGCCTTCCGCGAGGTCTGCGAAAAGTTGGGCATCGACGCGCGTGCCGCGGGAGTGCCCGTGAGCCCTGCGGCTGGCGTGGAGGTGGGGCGCGAGCAGCACGTCAAAGTTCTCGAGCGCATCGCCCAGCTGCTCGCGCTGGCGCAAAGCTCGAACGTTCACGAGGCGCAGGCCGCCACCAGCTTGGCTCAGAAGCTGATGCTGAAATACAACGTGGAATCCGCGGCTCTCGGAACGCGCGGGGGTTACGAGTTCCGGCACCTCGGCGTCCCCTCCGGGCGTATCAGCGAGAGTGAGCGCCTCTTGTCGATCATCCTCGGCCAGCATTTCTTCGTGGAGGTCATCTGGGTCCCGGTCTATCGGCCCCTCGAAAAAAAACGAGGGCACGTGCTCGAGATCTGCGGCACGCGCCCCAACCTGGAGATGGCCAGCTACGTCCACGCCTTTCTCATGCGCTCGGCCGAGCACCTCTGGACCGAGCACAAGCGGGAGGAGGGCATCCGTAGCAACCGCGATCGGCGCACGTACCTCGCCGGCGTGATGGATGGATTTCGCGACAAGCTCGAGTCCGAGACGAAGCACCACCGCGAGCAGGGGCTGGTGTGGGTCGGCGATGCCGATCTCTCCAAGTACTTCCGCAAACGTCATCCGCACATCCGGCACACGCGTACCGCGGGACCGTCGCGCAACGCGGTGCACGGCGCGGGCAGAAATGCGGGGCGACGCCTCGTGCTGCATCGCGGAATGCACAATGGTCCGGCGGCACAAGGCGGGACCAAGCTCTTGCCGGCACACCGGCGCTGACGCGTCACCTCAACTTCTAGTGAGTCGAAAAGGAAACCAATGTCCGCCAACATCGAACGACGGTTGCGCGAGCTCGCCATCGAGCTGCCCCAGCCAAGTGCGCCCGGTGCCAACTACGTTCCTTACGTGCAAACGGGCCCACTGCTCGTCATTACCGGGCAGCTCTCGCAATGGAACGGCGAACGCCGCTTCATCGGCAAATTGGGGCGTGAGTTCAGCGTCGAGGAAGGGCAAAAGGCGGCGCGTCTCTGCGCGCTCAATTTGATCGCGCATGCCCGCGCCGCCGTGGGCGGTGATCTCGACAGGATCGTGCGATGCATTCGCGTGGCTGGCTATGTCAACGGCACGTCCGAATTCACGGCGCAGTCGCAGGTGATGAACGGAGCGTCCGACGTTTTCGTCGAGATCTTCGGCGATGCGGGACGACATACGCGTGTCGCGGTCGGCGTCAACGCACTCCCCTACGACGTAGCTGTCGAAGTCGAAGCGATGTTCGAAATCCGGATCTGATCGGTCGCAGGGCCCACGCCTCGGCCGTACGCCACGTGGGCTGTCGCCGCGCCGTCGTGGCATGCTCGGGCACGTGAACAAGGCCTTCACCAAGGAAGACGAGACGAGCGCCCCGCCGATGGTGCCGGCGCGAGCACCTCTGCCGGCAGGCACGCCCAACTACGTCACGGCGCGCGGTCTCGAAAAGCTGAAGACGGAGCTCCGCGAGCTCGACGGCGAGCGCGCGCGTCTCGCCCTTCTCGCCGCGGGCGTGGATCGTGCGCAAGCGCTGGCCCATCTCGCCGCGCGAAAAAGCGCGCTCGAAGAGCGTCTCGCCGGCGCAACGCTGGTCGACGCAACCAAGCAGCCTCGCGACGAAGTTCGGTTCGGCGCGAATGTCGACGTTCGAACTGCGTCCGGGGCATCGCGCACCTACAGGATCGTCGGGGTTGACGAAGCGGAGCCGGCGGCAGGTCTCGTCGCCTTCATTTCGCCGATCGCGCGGGCGCTCCTCGGGCGCAGCGCGGGCGAATCCGTGAGCGTGCGAACGCCGCGTGGCGAGGAAGAGCTCGAGATCGTTGGCATCGCGTACGGCGAGCCAGCGGACGCGCGCACCTCGTGAGACCGACCGACGTCCGACGGATGAACCGCAATTCATTATTGACCCACGTCAGTGCGCGCTGCTAGAGAATCGGCCTCGATCTAAGAGGCAAGAAGATTTCGACAGTAACATTGGTTGTTCAATTGCGCGCAGGGACGGAACTCATGACCAAACGATTCGTGCGACATGCGACGATTTCCGTCGCGTTTGCGCTGGGAACGACGGCGTGCGGAAGCGAAAGCGGCATCGGCGTGCCGACATCGGGCGATTGCGTCGCGGCGCCTCTTCCTCTTCAGAATGCGCGCTCCTTCACGCTGGGCGAAACCTTCTACTTGCCGAGGCTGTCGGCGACGGCATGCCCGACCGATGCGGCGTGGCAAGTGACCTCGGCTCCGCCCGAAAGCAAGAACCGCGTGTTCATGCAAGGCGCGCCGGAGCCACGCTTCACTCCCGACGCCCCCGGCCTTTTCCGCTTCCGCGTTCCTGGCGCGGCCGGCGCCGAGGTCGAGCTGAACGTCGTGGCACGCGGCGCACGCGAGCGATTTCGCAATCACTATCTCCCTGCGCTGTACGGGGCGGCGCGCGTGGCAGACGAAATCTGGACGGCAAACGGCGCCACCTACACGGTGACGCGGGTTCGTCGCGGACCTGGTGAAGCACGTTGGGAAGCGTCACAGGAGATACCCGTGGCGTCGTGGCCTGCCGCGATCGCCTGGAAATCGCCGCTGCCCTATGCCCTCGTCGCCCAGCGCGGCGCCGACACGGTGGGTTTCGTGGATCGCGAGCGGGGCGTGCTCGAGGACGCGCTTTGGGTGGGCGACGAGCCGACCGCTCTCGCGGTGAGTCCTGACGCGACGAGGCTCTACGTTTCGCTCCCCACGATGCGACAAGTCGCCGTCGTCGATCTGACCACGCGATCGGTCGTGGCGCGAGCCGAGGTGGGTTTCGATCCGCGCGCGCTGGCGCTTTCGCCCGACGGTGAGCGTCTTTTCGTCGCCAGCTACCGGGCCGGCAATCGCGAAAAGGATCTCAAGGGAACCTACGGGCCGACCGATGGGCAGGCCCTCTGGGTCATCGACACGCGGAGCCTTGCCGTGGTGGACACGGTGACGTCGCTCTCCGCGGTTCATCGCGCGCTTGCGCTCTCGGGCGATGGCAAGGAGCTGTACGTCGCTGCCTCCGACGGCGATCCGATCCCATCGCAAGGCGACGCCAGCGCCAAACCGTTCATTCACGAGGCCATCGCGCTCGGCGTGGACGCCGATGGCGTGGGGCACGGCGGGCCGCTGCGCCGCGTCGACCTCACCCGACAGCAGGGTTCGGCGGGGCCGGCGGTCAGCCCCGCCGCGATCCTCGCGCAGGGCGACACGCTGTGGGTAGCGGCGGAATCCTCGGGAATCGTCGTGGCGCTCGATCGGCAAACGTTCGCGGAAAAGGGCAGAACCGCGGTCGGTGCCGGAGCGCGACAACTCCTTTCACTCGACGACGGGAGCATCGCCGTGCACTGCACGCGCAGCAACGAGCTCTGGTTTCTCGACGCGGCGGGAGCGCCGCTCGGCTCGGTACCGCTCGTGAAGGAGGACGGACGCCCGCCGGCCATTGCGATCGGCGAGCAGGTGTTCACGAGGCCTGGTGGAAACTTCGGCACGAACCACGGCTGCGCGAGCTGCCACACCGAGGCCGAGAACGACGGCATGGTGTGGCGTTTCGGCGCTGGACTTTGGGACAATGTTCGACCGCTGCAGCTGCTTTCCGCAACGACCCCCGTCGGATGGGCCGCCTACGTCTCCAATACACAGGTGTTCGGGTACACCGGTCCGAGCTCGATCATCAGCCGTCCCGTGGCGCCGGAAGAGGCAGAGGGGCTGGATGGCTTTCTCGCTTCACTCATCGGCGCGCCGCGTGCCACCGGGCATACGCGGCTCGACGGCAGCTTCACCGAAGCTGCAGCGCGCGGAAAGGCGCTCTTCGAGTCGAAGGCGATGTGTGCGACCTGTCACAAGCCTCCTCTCTATACGAGCCGCGAGATGGTTCCCGTCGGCAAATCGGGCGTGCCCGCCGACGTCCCTACGCTCCTCGGCGTTTATCGTCACGCTTCGTTCTTCGTGAAGGGGACCGCGCGCACACTCGAGAACGCCGTCGATGTCGCCGTCGATTTCGTGAAAATCCCGCTGAGCGCATCCGAAAAAGCGGACATCGTCGAATTTCTCTATCAATTGACGCCCAAAGGCGGCGCGCCACTCGGCATCTGGCCCGACATCGACAGCGCCGAGGGTGTCGAGCCGACGGTGAACCCGTGGGTAGAGTTCGCCGATCCCGTGGACGCGAGCCGGCCTGGTACGAGCGCCGCGGATGCCGCGCGACCTTTCCTCAAGCTCGAGACCGCCGAAGGCGTCGAAGTGCCGGGCCATCTCGCACTGGACGGTTGGCGCGTTCGCTTCGTACCCGACGCTCCTCTCGCAGAAGGCGCGGCGTACGTATTCCGTGTCCTTCCCGGTTTGCCCTTCCAATCCGGCGGTGAGCTCGATGCCGAGCGGCGAACGCAGTTTCGAACGGCGACGAGCCCCGTCGGGACGTGGCCCCTGACGGCCGCGATGCAGGTGCAACTGTCTTTCCCGCCGGGGGCGCCGCCGACGCCGGTGCCCTTGCTTTTGCAAGCGCGATCCGCGGCGACGCCGAGCGAGCCGCTCGGCGTCGTCATCGCGCCGACGATGCTCGCGACGCAGCAGCGGCAGCCGGCTTGGGTGCGCGTAGATGGCGATCGGGTTCTCCTCGCGCCGTTTGCCGTCCCAGTGACCCCCACCGCGGTGGCCAATGCCTCGCAGGTGACGGGCCGGGTTACCCATGTCGAAGGCGGTGTCGTGCGCAAAATCGAGGGCACGCTTCGTCTCAGCGGGCCGGGTATCGATGTTCCCGAGGTCCCGTTCGTGATCGACGCCATGCCTTAGGCGCGCCGCTTCGACTATTCCAACAGCGCTGCGCGGATCAAGTCGCGCGTTCGCCGCGCATCTTCGTCGTTTTCGTACTTCTGCCGCGGCCAAAAGAAGCCGCGTAGACCGTCCTTCTTACGCCGCGGCACCACGTGCACGTGCAGATGGGGCACGCTCTGACTGACCTTGTTGTTCATCGCCACGAAGGTCCCGTCGGCGGCGAGCCCGGTCTCGACGGCGCGTGTGATCCGCTGCACGAACGTAAAGAAGGGGCCCACGACGTCGCCCGGCAGATCGGTCAGCGTGTCCGCGTGTCCGCGCGGCACGACGAGGCAGTGCCCAGCAAACACGGGTCGATGATCGAGAAAAGCGAGGAACTGCGTGCTCTCGCCGACGATCAGCGCCGGGGCCGTGCCCGCGACCATTTTGCAGAAAAGACAATCGGCTCTGCTGCTCGTCGCGGAAGGCGCGCTCCGAACTGTGTCCGTCACTTGGCGCCTATCGCCTTGGCCTGCCGATCGGCCTCCGCCCGCGCCGGATGATCGGCGGGAGCGTCGACGAGAAAGCGCTGGAAGAGAGGCTTGGCTTCGGCGGGTTTCTTCATGAAGTCGGCGAGAAGAATAGCGAGATTGAACTCGGCCCCCACGTTGTGCGGATCGCGCGCGAGCACGCCTTCCAAAATCTTCTGCGCCTCGTTCCACTTGGCGGTGTGATCCTTGTCGCCCTGCGCGCGCAGCGCCGCGGCAAGCCCGATCGATGCATCCGGATCGTCTTTGACGTCTTTGAGGACGGCGCGAAACTGCTCTTCCGCCTTGCCGTACACGCCGGCGCGCACGAGGACGGTTCCGATGTTGAGTCGAGAAGTCGTGTCTTTGGGATCGAGGTGCGATGCCTTGACGAACGAAGCGAACGCCGCCGCGTCGTCTCCTTTGGCGAGCGCGACGAGGCCCGCCGTGCGATGGGCGATGGCGCTCTCCTTGTTGCTGGCGATCGCTTCCTTCACCAGCAACTCGGCGCTGTCGCGTTCTCCCTTGGCCAGCTCGGACAACGCGAGCTCTGCTAGCGCCGTCGCGTCGCCCGCTTTGCGCCGCAGGGCGTCTCTCGCCTGGGCAATGGCGGCATCGATCTGTCCCGAGTCGCGCAGCGCCACCACGTAGAGAGCGCGCGCTTCTTTGGCCTCCGGGTGCTGCTCGACGAAGAGTTGAAGCCCATCGGCTGCCTTCCGGTTTTCGCCCCGACGCCGTCGCACTTGACCGAGAGCCATCGCAATTTCTTCCGCGCCTGGGGCGAGCTGCGCCGCGTGCTCGAGCGACGGTTCTGCTTCCGCCAAATCGCCGCTCTGTGCCAAAAGGACACCGAGGTTATAGTGTGCTTCCCACAACTTGGGATCGATCGCGATCGCTTCGCGCATGAGCGCCGCCGCGCGATCGCGTCCGCTCGGCGTTTTCGCAAACTCCACGCCGGAGATCATCTTGGCAGCCGCGGCGGGGACGACCGCGTTGGCGGCCGGCGCGGCGACGGGTTTCTTCTTGGAACCACCGCAAGCCGAAAGACTCAGCGCTAAAGCGACGCAAACGCCGTTGATGGCCGAGCGCGCGCCGGTCATTTCTTGGTCGCTTTCGAGGCAGTCACCGGGGGAGGCGCAGCCGATTCTTGCCCCGCCGCGCGCCGCGGCCCGGAGATGAGCGGGGGCAGCGCAACGGGCGCCGAGGAGCGAACTTCGATGCCGATCTCTTTGGCCGGCGGATAGAGCTCGGCATTGAGTCGGCCGAGGGCCTCGCGCATCTTGGCGGTCCAGCTGTTGAAAATGCCAAGCTCGACCGCCTTTTTCCAACCGCTCTCGTACGCTTCGAGGCTCTTTTCCTCGATGGGCACGACGAAGCCGTCGATCTGGGCTTGATACGCTTCTTTGTCGGCGTCGGAGAGATTCGACGGTGGGGGCGCGTTGCGCAGCGACGTCGCGAACGCCTCGTAGGTATGCCCGATCTGGTAAAGCGCGGCCGTGGACCATTCGGCGACGCCCATGCTCACACAGTCGAGGAAGATGGTGGCCGCCTGTTTGAGGAGGGTCGCCTTTTGCCCGAGGCGGGCAGAAAGCTTTTTCATGTCGCCGGCAATTTCGATCTGCTCGAACTGGGCGAGGACCCGCTCTCCTTGCATGTAGCGCGCGTGAGCCGCTGCATACTTGCCGTCGGCACCGAGCGCCGCGCCTTTCTGCTTACCGAGCGCGACCGCGTCCTGCAGGGCGTCGTCCACTTCTTTGCCGCTTTTCAGGTTGAGCAGCACCGTCGCCAAGCGCACGTAAGCCTCGGCGCGCCGATCGACGGATTTCGTGCTCTTCGCATAGCCGCGATAGAGGTCGGCCGCCTCGCGCCACTTCTTTTCCCGTTCGTGCGCCTTGCCCATCAAGAACGCGACGTCGTCAGAATCGGAACCGGCCGGATATTTCTGGCGATAGAGCTTGCCCGCGGCGATCGCCTTCTCGTGATCGCCCACCGTGGTGCGCAAGAGAACGGAGTTGAAGGCGGCATCCTTGGCGTGCTCGCTCTTCGGAAAACGCTCCGCCACGACTTCGTGGTACGTCGCAGCGTCGGCGAAAAGGCCCATCCCCTGAAATTGGGTGGCCGCGGTCCAGGCCCCGAGCGCCGCTTCGGGCGCGTCGCGATGGTCGGTGATGAGCAGATCGGCGGCCGTTTTCATGGTGACGATGTCGCCGGCTTTTTGCGATTCGATCTCGGCATTCACACAAGCTTGAGCGGCGCGGGCATCGTGCGGAAATTCCTTGGCCGCGCGCAGGTACGCGGCGGCGGCCTCGGCGTGATCGCCCGCGGCGGCCTTCTGTTCGCCTTGTTTGAAGACCGATTGCACGATCAGCATATCGAGCCGTTTTTGCCGCTCCGCTCCTTGAAACGACGGCGCTGTCTTCAAGCGCCGCGCCCACACCTCGATGTTGCTGTAGTCCTTCGATTGATTGAACGAATCGAGGACGAGCTCGCCGGCCCCGGCGGCAAACTTCGAGCTCGGGTACTTTTCGAGCAAGAGACCCCACTGGCGCACCGCGGCGTCGTACACCTGATGATCGTAATAGAGCTTGCCCTGTCGGAAGAGGAGCTCGGGAATGTCGGGATCGTTGGGATAGAGCTGGATGTAGAGCTCCATCGCTTCCGTGAATTTCTTGTCGACCTCGGTCTCCCCCTTGGTCTTGTTCTTTTCGAACTCCGCGTACCGTATGCGCTCGAGCGCCGAGATGGCGTTGTAAAGCGCGTCGTGGGTGAGCGATCCCTTGGGATTGCGGCGCGCCGTGGCGAGGTAGTGCGTCGCCGCGTCGCTCGGCTTGGCGAGATGATAAAAATAGATCTCGCCCAGGTTGAACTCGATCTCGTACGAGGCGGCCGAGCCCCCGAACTTGCCGAGGTAGACCTCGTACAGCGCGGCGGCACCTTCGTACTCGGCGCGGCTCGTCTTGTCCCGTTGCGCCTTGCCGTGCAGGTTGGTGGCGTCTTCGCGCAGCTGCTTCTCGATGCGCGCATGCGCCGCCTTGACCGTCTCGGGATTGGGTTGCGCCCGCGCCCAGGTGCCCCCTTCCGCCCCCTGCTCGGGAAGGGTGAACGTCTTGAGCAAGCGGTCATAGGTCGCCTTGAGCTTGCCCCAGTCTTCGATCGTCGAGTAACCCTGGGCGACGGCGAGCCCGTAATCGGGCGCTTCGGGGCCGACAGGATCGAGCTTCAGCATCAGCTCGTAAGCTTCGATGCCGCGCTCGTAATGCGCCTGCTCGTAGAAGGCCGCGGCGAGCGCCTTGACGATGCGGCCGGCGAACTTGTCGCCTCCCGCCTTGACGAGGAAATTGTAAACGTCGTCGGCGTTGTTCTTCTCGTCTTCGGTGAAGACCTCGACCAAATATTTGAGCGCCTCGGCCTGCAGCTCGTCCAGCTGTCTGCGCTTCTGCGCCGAGACATTTTCGCCGGCGTCGGTGACCTGGAAGACTCTCAAAAAACGCCGTGCAGCTTCGTCGCCGCGGCCGAGGCGCCACATGCACCATGCGCTTTTGAAAAGAGCGAGACCGTAGAGGTCCGATTGCCGATACTCCAGCACCTTCTCGTATTCGACGAGGGCTCCGGCATAGTCGTACTTTCCATTGAACATCGCCTCGGCCCGCGCCATGTGCGCATCGGGGACAAAGCGGCTCTTCGGAAAATCGGCGAGGATGCGATTCCATCGCTCGAGCGCTTCCTCCTCCTTGCCCTGCTCGGTGGCCAAGAAACCATCGACGTAGAGCGCCAGGTCGTACTGTTCGAAGTTCTTGTAGTTCTTGAGCACGCGAGCAAAAAGAACGCGGGCGCGATCGAAGCTCGGCTCGGGCACGGCGCCCCGCTGATCGATGGGTCTCTTTTCCCACGCCTGAAAACGGAGCACGAATTGCTCGCGTTCCGTCTCCCAGTAGAGCTCACCGAGGCGCATGAGCGCTTCCGGCATTTCCCGCGCACCCGGCGACTCTTCCTTGACGAAAATTTCCAAGAGACCGACGGCTTCTTGGCGGAGCTCTTTCTGCCCCACGATGTCGCGCTCGATGCGCCGCGCGATCTGCGCTTCGAGCGCCTTGCGCAAGTGCTCGGGAATACGCGGGCCCAGCGATTTGGCGGCGTTCTTCGCTTCTTGTTTGGAACCCGCGGGCCGTGCCGCGCGGCCCACCGCGCCGCCGGCCACGCTCCGCTCGGCGGCGGGCTTGACGCTCGATTTTTCCGAAGCCATCGCCGGCGAATCGGCGGGGGGAGGCGCGGCCACGGGCGGAGGCTTTTTGTCCGCGCCCCACGCGTCGTGCGCCAAGCCGCAGAGAAGCAGCGCGGCGACGGAGGACGAAACCAAGAGGGGTGCGCGCCCGCTCCGCATCGCGCTCAGTTGATCCCCTCTCCGCCGACGTATTCGTCGGGCCAGTCGTCTCCTTCGAAAGGCCAGTACTCTTCGCTGTCTTTCAAGTAGCGCGTTGCCTCCAGTGAATCGAGCGCCGCTTGCGGAAGGACGCCGGCCGAGAGCGCTTCGACTTCCACCTCGAGCGCTCGCTTGCGGCCGAGCACCGACTCGATGCGGGCGAGTCGCGCACGGCGCAGCAAGCGGGAAAGGCGCTGATTCAGGCGATTGACCGCGTCCTTGGCGAGCGCCGTGCGCGCCTCGAGCAGCTTCATGCGCGCGGCATCGGCGGCGACGTAGAACTCCGTTGCCGATGCGCGATCCGTTTGCAGAAGCCCGGGTAGATCGGCCCCCTCCGGCAAGGTAGCGCCATCCTTTCCGGGGATGGCGTCGCGCGCGGGTCCAAGCGACGACTCGATCTGCTGCAAGCTGGCGCGCATCGCCGCGATCTCGGCTGCGGGCGCGTGGGCTCGCTCGAGCGCGTCGAGCTGGCGCCGTACCCCGTCCGCTTCGGCGCGGGCGCGACCCGGCGATTGCGGCGGGCCCTCACCGAGCCCTTCGGAATTCGGGCGCACGCCGCCGACGGTGGCCACGGTGCGCATCAGGCCGTCGAGCTGCCCCATCGAGCCACGCAGCCCCCCCATCTCTTGCTCCAGCTGGGCGAGACGCTTGCTCACGACGCCGTAACCAGCGTCGATACGCACCAGCGCCGCGATCGTTCGGGCGGCATCGGGCGTCACGCCGCTGGGGTCGGCCGCGGCGTCGGTGCCGCCGCGTGACGCGTCGAGCAGCCGCATCAGCGTGCGCTCGTCGCCCGCGAGGCGCCGCGCCGCGTCGCGCACGGGCTCGTAGCGAACGATGAAGCCTTTGAGCTGTGCGTCGGCCTCCTCGAAACGGCAGCGTGCCAAGTCGAGATACGCGCTCAAGATCCAGGCCTCGTCCTCGTAGCGGTGATGCACGCCGAGCGCTTTCAGCTCGTCGAGAAGCTCGCGCGCCGATTCGTAGTCCTTCTTCTCGTAGCGACCCGTCGCCGACTCGTAGAGCGCTTCGGCGAGCCGCTCCGAATCCTGCGGAACCAAATAATAGTAATAGCGGGAGTCGTCGAAGCGAAATTGCTCGTGTGCCACGCGGCCGAGCGCGAGACGCGCGAGGTCGCGCACGGCGAAGAACTTCTCGTCGGCAAAGAAGGGCGCGGTTTTGTCGGCCCGCCCGGGGTCGGCCACCTTGCAGAAGAGGTTTTCTCCCTCTTTCATGCGCCCGCGCTCGACCTCGATCATCCCCGAGAGGTAGACGGACTGCGCCCAGAAGCGCGATTCGATGCCGACTTCGGCGAAGAACTTGAATGCCCCGTCCGGATCGCCGCTCAGTTGCCGCGCGCGCCCGTTGAGATACGCGATCTCGCCGCGCGTTTCGGGCGGTTGGCCCGCGGCTGGCACCGCCCGGAGGTCCTCCAAGATGGGCGCGATGTTCTCGGTGTCGATGGCAATCTCTGCCAGCCGGCGCACGGCGCGCCGTGCATACGTATCGCTCGGTGAAATGGGCAAGAGACGTTTCAGATAACCGCGCGCCGGCTCGTGCGCGCCCGCCGACGCGAGCGCGTCGCCGAGCGCGTAGGTGGCGGCATGTCCCTCTTCACTATCGGCATAGTCGGCAAAGCGGGGACTCTCCACGAGCCGCACCAGGTTGGCGATGACCTCGTCCCGCCGGCCCGCGCCGGAAAGTTCCTGCGCCTCGAGCAACCGCTCGCGAATGACGAGCGGCGAGAGCGCGCTCGATGCTTCGAGCCTCCGCTCGGCGAGGGCCTTGTTGTACGCTGCCATCGCCCCGGACCGCGTGTCGGTGGAGGTCGAGCGCTGCTCTGTGGCGACCGGCTCGGTCGCGCGCGACACGGCAGTCGCTTTGGGGGTCGGCGCTTCCGTCGCGCCGGGCCGCGTCGTCGCAGCGGGTACGGCCTTGCTCGGCTTTCGGGTCGTCCCTTGCGCCGCCGCTCCCGCGGCCACCATTGTGCCGACGGCGGCTATCGACAATGCCAAGATCGGTCGCATGGCGCGCGCTTTTTTTCGGTCGCGCATGGCTACTTCCTCGCCTTGGCGCGAACGCGAACGCGAAGATCGTAGCCGCCTTTCTGGCTCGACGGGAAATCGGAACCCATGTCGGAATCGTCGTCGATGCGGATGCTCGTCTCGAGCCTTTGGTTCTCGGGGATGTCGAGCGTCACCCGGGAATGATGGC
>Ga0193706_1000415_pt1 | contig 25203 bp, 18 predicted proteins | sample U3c1metaG_FD_160130 | JGI IMG/M metagenome (GOLD analysis project Ga0193706, IMG submission 160130) | Soil microbial communities from a riparian zone of the East river system, Colorado, United States - U3c1 | ecosystem: Environmental > Terrestrial > Soil > Riparian zone | place: USA: East River... | reverse complement strand
GCAGGTGCCTTCGGTCGACAAACCGGTGGGCGCGCAGAAACCAGCTCGGCAGAAGCGAAAATCCGCATCGTCGCAGGGTTCGCCCTTGCCGACGAGCTGCAACGGTTGGCAAACGACATTGCGGCAAAAGAGGCCATCGCGGTCGTTGCACGGCGCCGTCGCGCAGGATTCGCCCGCATTGGCCGAAACCGCACACCTGTCGATCATGCACGACAACGGATACTGGCATTCGAACGAGTCCACGCACCTCGCCCCGACGCCGCCGGGCAGCGCACAGACGTCGTTGAAACACTGGAGGTTGCTCTCGCACTGGCTGCTCGAGGTACAAGGGGCTCCAGCTGCACGGAGCGGTGCGCCGCACCTGCCGCACGCTGCGCCTGCCGGAAACTCGCAGGTCACCGTTTGACATTGGGCCGGCGTTCCGCAAGCGGCGCCGGTTGGCAATGCCCCTGGTAGCGCCAAACAAGCACTCACGGCCAGATCATTGTCCAAAAACTGCGCGCAGGTCGCGGATGTTAGGGCGGCGGCGCAGGCATCTACCGTGGCTGGCCTGTCGCTTGTACCTGCGATACCCAGTCGATTGCGGCACAAGGTTGCGGCGTATTGGGTCGCGCACGTATCGACATCGCCGAAAGTGGCTTGCAACCACCGCGGGCGGCACGCGTTGTATTTCTGGCAATTGGCCGTCGCGAGACGCAGGCACGCCTCTTCCGTTGCCCCCGGATCAGGCGGGGAAGAGCATCCGACCGCTCCCGTGAAGCCAAGGCCGGTCATCATGGCGAACGCCCAACTTGCATAAGCTTTCATCTTCAGTCCTCTGTCAAAAGTTGAGGCCTACCGCGGAAAGTAACACGAGCCCTTGCTGTCTCGAACGATCGGCGTTTTAACAGGCTCGCATTTTCGTTTGCAGCGTCCAACGATCGCCGAAGGCAAGGGGACGTTGTCCGGCCCTGCGCGTGATGGCAGCGCGCCACCGAACGCGCGTCACGATGTAGGTTTCTGGTAGCCATCTGCGCACGCCGTTCGAAGAGCGGTGGATGGCTCTGGAAAAAGCGAACTTCCGCCGCCTCCGACGTCGCAGTTTGAGCAAGGCGCGGCGCCGATGATAATGAGGAAATCATGGGAAAGCTCACGGGCGGAGCGCGCTCCTCGATCCCGCGCATTGGCGTGGTGTCGCTCTGGCTTTCCGGCAATCCCTACGAGCGCGACGTGGTGATCGGCGTGGTCGATGCCGTCGAGGCTCGCGGCGCCAGCGCGGTGTGCTTCGCGGTGCACGGGATCAAGGATGACTTCGACGCGTTCATCGGAACGGAGAGCGTCGACGGCCTGATCGTTCTATCGGCGTCGCTGGTTCAGTTCGTGGGCAAAAAAGCACTGGAAGCGTTTTGCGACAAACGGCGTTCGCTGCCCATTGTCGCCCTCGGCATGGAACTTTCGGGCGTACCCACCATTGGGGTGAACGACGCGGGAGGCGTCAAAATGGCCATCTCGCACCTCGTCGAGGTGCACGGCCGAAGGCGCGTTGGCTTCATCCGAGGCCCCGAGGCGAGCGGCGACATCGGCGATCGCTTTTGCGGATACCGCGAGGCGCTGGCCGAGCATGGCCTCTCGTTCGACCCCACCTGGGTCACGTCGAGCTCGGGGTTCGGCGGGGCCGGCAACGAGGTTCGCGCGTTGCTCGAGGGCCCTCGAGAGCGGCTCGAAGCGATCGTCGCATTCAACGACGCCACGGCTCTCGCCGCGCTCTCCGCCCTGACTGACCGCGGCATCCGTGTTCCTCAGGACATCAGCGTCGTTGGCTTCGATGACACGATGGAAGCCGGGTTTTCCATTCCGCCCCTTACGACGATCTCCCAGCGTTTGGAGGAGCAGGGTCGGCGCGCGGCGAGTCTGGTTCTCGACGCGCTCGACGGCAGACCCATTCCCCATCACGTGGTCCTCGACACCGCGCTCGTGGTCCGGCGATCATGCGGGTGTTTTCCGCGCTCGGTGCTCGAAGCTGGTGGTACGCGTCTGCCGTCGAGCCGGCCGCCCGGCGACAAGTCGTTCGAAGCAAGCCGGGAGGAGATCGCGGCAGAGATGCGACGCGTTCTGGCGACGGACCAAGCCGCCGCGGTAGGCGGCATTCTCGCGGCATTCTCATCGGATCTCGCAACCGGATCGACCCATGAGTTTCTGGTTGCCTTGGACGAAGAACTCGATCGCTCGGCACGATCGTTTCCCGATTTCGTGCGCTGGGGAGACGCCATTTCGGCCATGCGCCGGCTTGCGCTACCGTACCTGGCCGGTGACGCGACACGCCTCGCTCGGGCCGAAGACGCGTGGCACAAAGCGCGCGTTTTGATGAGCGACACCGGCCAGCGGGCGCAGGCATTCCTCCGTCTCTTGGACAGCCAGAGGACCGATGCGCTCGCGGACGTCAGCCGGTCTCTCATCACGACCCGAAACCTTCCCGATCTCGCCGTCGTCCTATCGGAGAGCCTCCGCCGTTTCGAGGTCAAGAGCTGCTACTTGTCCCTTTACGACGCTCGCGACTCGAAGGAACGCTCCACGCTCGTCCTCGGCGTTGACGATACGGGTCGCGTGTCCGATCGTGTCTCGACGCAATTTCGCACGAGCTGCCTGGCGCCGGAGGGTATCTTGCCCGAGCACCGCAACTATCTAGCGGTGGTCATGCCCCTCGCGTTCGAGGACCAGCAGCTCGGCATGATCCTTCTGGAAGGGCACCCCAACCAGGCGACCGCCTACGACAAGCTGCGCAACCAGTTCGGCGCGGCCTTCAAACGAATGGCGGACGAAAGGGAGCTTGCCGCCCTGCATGCGGCGCTGCAAGAGCGCCTCGAAGAGCTCGAGCGGGCGCACCAAGCGCTGCGCGAGAATCGAGAGCGGCTGCTCATCTCCGAGAGCATGGCTTCGCTCGGTCGACTGACGGCGGTCATGGCGCACGAGATGAACACGCCCCTCGCCGCCGTGCGCGCCGCGCTCGGCGAGCTTCTCGACCTGATAAGCGAGTACCGCACCTCCATCGATGGCCCCGACGTGACGTCTCAAGACCACCGCGACATCGCCGCCGAGATGGAAACCGCGGCCAAGCTGGCCGACAATGCCGCGCAAAATGTGGCTGGTTTCGTGCGAAGCATCAAGACGGAAACGCGCGACGTCGCGAGCAAGGACCTTCGCCACTTCGACCCCCTCGCCGTGACGAAGGACGCGCTGCTGCTCGTCGCTCACGGAGCGCGCGCCGCCAACTGCACAGTGACGCTCGGCGCCGAGCCGCGGCCGATGGACCTGTTCGGCTCTCCAGGGCGGCTGGCGCAGATCGTGACCAACCTCGTGACCAATGCCATCCGCGCGAGCGCTGAGAAAGGCGGCGGCCCCATCGTCGTTCAGTTGCAGCCGTCGGAAGGCGCGATCGAGCTCCGCGTCAGCGATCGCGGCATAGGTATCGCGCCCGACAACGTCCCCAAGATCTTCGAGCCAATGTACACCAGCAAGCCCTTCGGGGAAGGAGCAGGCCTCGGTCTTACCATCGTGCACGACATCGTGACGGCGCATTTCAACGGCACCATCGACGTCGAGACTCAGCCGGGCCTTGGCACCACCTTCATCCTCCGGTTGCGTTCCGCAGGTTGAAAGAGCCGCGCGAATACCGCGAGGCGTCGTCATGCGTTCACCACCGGGCGTGCGAAAGCCGACGGCTCTCAATGGCTCAGTGGATCCTTGACCTCGATCTGCAGAACCCCTCCCCACTTGGCGTTGTCGGCCCACGGATTCGGGACGCGCAGGCCGAGAGCTACCCCCACCTGTTTCGTTACCCGAAGTTGCGGACCAAAAGTCGCTGCCCCATTCGCATGATTGCCGAAATCCCAGTCGGCCTGAATCTCGAGAAGGTCCTCGAGCACCTCGATGTCGCAGCCGAGCCACGGCCCGACTTGGAGCGCCCTCCCGCCCACGAAAATACCGTTGGTGAGGTACGCGCCTGCAGAACACCGTCGGTTTTCGCCCCACTCGACGACGACGTTCGCGTAGCCCCGCGCACTCATTCGAATGTCCGCAACGGGCCCTACGTTTGGTCCGGCTTGTCCCCCGAGTACGACGGCGAAATCCAATGAAGTGTCGAACCGCTTCTGCACCGTCCCGAGAACGAGGGGACCGAACGGGTCGCCGCGATCGCTATGGTTCGCCTCGACATGAATGGCGCCGCCACGACGAACGAAGTCGAAATTATAGACGCTCATGCCCGCATCGAAATTCGAGCCCAATCCCACCATCCCTTGCAACGACAGATCGAGCCTGTCGGACAGTGTTGATTGCTGTTGGAAATAGACGTCCGCCGGTTTGGCGATGTCGCCAGTCGGTACCTGGTAAAAGGTCGCCTGGGCATTCACCGCAGCAAGGGGCGAGCACACGCCCATTGAGATCGTTCGGAAAAGAACGAATGTCCGTCTCAGCACGCCGTAAGAAACGAAGCCGGTCCTGCGGTGCGGTTCCATCATGATGGGCGTATGCCACTCACCAACGATTCCATTCCCATAGCGCCGCCTTCGATGGCCGACGCAGGAGAAAGGTCCGGCCTTGGTTCACCGATGCCGTCGACGAACTGCCATCTAACCTAAGTCGGCCAAAACCGCGAAGGGCCCATTCGCCCGAGGTCCCCCGATGGGGGGGAAACGTATTTAAAGGGAGAGAGATCGATGGCACTCCTTCAGGCACTCTTCTCTTTCATTGGAAAGTCAGCCGGCAAAATTCTCACGGCCATCTTCGGATGGGCCGTGGTGGCGCTGTTCGGCCAGACCTCGCCGAAAGAACACACGCTCCTGTCAGGCCTCGTGGCGTCGGCCGCCGCCTGGCCCATTCTCGTCGCGGGTACCATTTTCCCGCGGATTGCTACTTTCGTCGTAGCTTTCGTGCCGCTGTCCGATCGCGTGCCGACTTCGGTCCTCCGCATCGTGTGGCTCGGCTTGGCTCTCCTGGTGCCCATCCTGATCGGCACTGTCGTAGCGGCGAAAGCACCGCCCGGGACCGCTCGCGAAAGCTTCGTCAAGCGGACCCTGCGAGGCTTTCCCATTGCTCTTGGCATTTCAGCCGCCTTCGTTTTGATGTTCGTGAGCGTTCCGGTTCTTCGTGTGCTGTCGGCGGCACGTGGCCGAAAAGACGATCACCTCACCTGCATTACGAGGGGCGACAAGTACGACGCTATCGCTCGCGTCATCGACCATTTGCTCGAAAGAAACGCGATCAACGCAAGACGAACCGAACCATCGTGGTGGCTCTCCGGACCTGCCAATGTCCTGCGCAAGCTCGGCGGCAAGGCGCTGCGCGGATTCATGCCCGAGCACACGGCCTACTGGTCGGGACCGGAGCTCGAAATCGCTTTCTACCCCAGCGATATTCTCATCCGAGGAAAGAATCGTCAGACTGCCTGGACGCACGGCCTCTTGGCCGAGGCGCTGGCACACGAGCCCTGCCGGCAGACCTTCGATCCGAACGCGCAAGATCTGGAGCGACAAATCCGCCAAGTCTGGAGCGTGTACGACGAAAATCCGTCGGCGCATGTTCGCTCCGCTGCGCTCTTATCGAGAGTCGTCGACATCACGAAGGAACTCTCGAAGATCAAGATTGACCACGACGAGTGGCAGATTCTGTATCGGCAAGTACTGCAGCTAGCCCGCGCTTTACATGGCCAGCCTCAAATTCTTCAGGACGAAGTGACATCAACGGAGCCGTTCATGCAGGAGCCAGAGACATCCACCAAGGACGAGCAGCCTTTGACCGTCCTTTCCACCGCTGAGCTGGTGGCGCAACTCACCCAACAATCCACCGACCTCGTCAAGAAACAGGTCGAGCTCGCACAGTCCGAGCTGCGCTTGGACATCAAGCGGGAGATCACGGCCTTTGCGGGATTCGGGATCGCCGGAGCGTGTGCATTCGCGACGTTCATTCTGTTACTCGTGGCAGCAGTGTTCGCTTTGGCGGAGGAGATGTCGGGGTGGCAGGCGGCGCTGATCGTATCCGGCGCGGTGCTGGTGTTGGGCGGCGTCGCCGCACTCGTCGGCTGGTTGAAACGGGTGAAGACACCGCTCGGCTTGACACAGAAGACGTTGAAGGAGGATGCCCAATGGGCGAAGGAACGTCTGACCTGAGCACGTCGGTCCAGGGGAGACGCGCCTCCACCGGGTGCACCCGACCGAGTGGCATGCCCTTGAGCGGCGTCCCCGGCAAATGCCTGGAGCAACGGCACGAGCACACGAACCCGCCCTTGTTGAGGAGGATTGTCGACTGTCAATTGTCGAATACGTTCGATATCGGTCCGTGCCTGCTCCAGCAGCGCCGGTCGGGTCACGGCGCTCACCTGCGCTTCGCGAACATGGAGCCGGCAAGCGGCAACCGCCAGCTCCACTTCGTCGGTATGGCGCACCCACTCACTCGCTTCGAGAAGTTGAGCCCGAGCCACGAACATACCGACGATGGCAGATGCGAGACTGACCGCCCCCGCCCCGAGCACCGCGAAGATCAATCTCCTGGTGAAGAAGGCGACATTTTTCCCTGGGCGCACCGATCCAGCTTACGACACTGCCGTCACCGCGTCGGACATTCAATTTTGAGCGAGACGCAGAACGCCTGGATTGCCCGCAGTCGGCGGGCCAAGCACGACTGTGGATGGTCCTACGCGATGGTCGCGGCGGTAGCGATTTTGCTGCGTACAGCGTGCGGGTAACTCCATGATGGGTCATCGCTACTCGGCGATCGCTTCCGTCTCGTTCGTGAACGAACGCACCGACTTAGGTACGACCATCGCGATTCGCGATTGCCCTCACTTGTGCTCCCGCGATAATGTTGCCGCTTCTTGAAGGCCAAGGAGGCATCATGACGACGTATAGACTTAGCCACTTCCTTTTTGCGCTGGCAGCGGGGGCGGTGTTGGCCGTCGCCTGCGGAGGCGAAGAAGACAGCACCCCCGGGACCGACGGCGCGGCCGGATCGGGTGGGCGCGACGGCGGCTCGACCACGACCGGAGGTTCCGCGGGACGCGGTGGCGTCACGGGTACCGGTGGCGGCAGCGGCTCTGGCGGCGTCACGGGTACCGGTGGCGGCAGCGGCGCTGGCGGCGTCACGGGTACCGGTGGCGGCAGCGGCGCTGGTGGCGTCACGGGTACCGGTGGGGCAGGTGGCGTCGGTGGCGCGGGAACCGCGGGCACCGGTGGTGCCGCGGGCTCTTCGGGGAGCAAAGATGCGGGGGTGGACGCGGGAATCCCGTGCGGGGCGACGACCTGCAACCCGAACCAGACGAACCGTTACTGCAATCCGAACGGGCCCGAGGGGCCTCGCTGCCAGGCTTGCCTGACGGATGAACACTGCGCGACGAACATGCAGAACCCGCCGCGTTTGTACTGCGACGCAGCGGCCGGCTCTTGTCGTTCGTGTTTGAACGACACCCACTGCATGGCGCCCAACCACTGCATCGTGGGCACGAACAACAACACCTGTCAGCTGCGCTGTGCTTCGGATGCCGACTGCGCAACCTCGGCGACCAACCGCGCATGCAACCTGACGACGATGATGTGCGTCGAGTGTCAGAGCAATCCGCATTGTGTCGGCAACACCGGCGGACCGATCTGCGTCGGCAACAGCTGCGAACAGTGCGGCGCTGACACGGACTGCACGGTGCCCCCCAACACCACCTGCGACGCGACCAACAACACCTGCGTGCAGTGCCGCGACAATGCGCAGTGTGCCGAACCGACGCCCATCTGCGTGACGACGGGAGCGAACACGTGTCGAGAATGCGGCGCGAATCCCGATTGCGCCAACAGGCCAGGAGGACCGGCCTGCGTGATGAACGCGTGCCGTCAATGTTCGGGCGGCGTCCCCTGCCCCGCCGGCAACACTTGCACGATGAACACCTGTGTGCCCCTGCCCGAAGCAGGGATCCCTGACGCAGCCCCCGACGTGTCGAACGACGCCGAAGGCGATGCGGAAGACGCAGAAGGCGGTACGGAAGACGCCGAGGCCGGCTCGCAGGACGCAGAAGGCGGTACGGAAGACGCCGAGGCCGGCTCGCAGGACGCAGAGGGGGGCTCGAACGACGAAGGCGGTCCGCCCGACGGGCCCGACGGCGGAATCGACGCTGGGGACGACGCAGGCTGACGGCGCCCGCGCTCGCTGCCATCGGTCGGCCAAAGGGGGTCTCGCACCGTCCGCGCACGGTAGAGGCCCCCAATGGGATCTTTCGGTCACCGAGAGATCGCTTTTTCGCTCAAACGCCACAAGATTAGAGAGAACCGACTGCTTCGTCGCAATGGAATAGGGGACGGGCAGCCGGAGGCACGACGTTTGCGCGGCCCTCATTGAAAAATGCCGCGACCGTCGTGAGGAGGCACCGATGCGTACTCTTATGGACCGCAACACGAGCGGTAAATTCTTGATCTTGGTCGAAGTCGATTTTTCCGAGCATGGCCCGAGCGTGCTGCAATCGGCGGCCGATCTCGCATCGACGACGCCCGATGCCGAACTGCATCTCGTGCATGCTTTTGGTCCCGCGGTCCGAGCCGATCAGCTGCGCTGGTTTCCTGCGTTGTCGGATCTCACATCGATCGAAGATTCCGACGCAGCAGGAGCCGCTCTGCTTCGCATTGCGGCGTCGATTTCGCTGCCAGACACGCGAGTGTGCGCTCACGTACACGACGGGAGCGCGACGACCGTGATCGCCCAGTTGGCCGAGGACATCGAAGCCGACCTCGTCGTCGTCGGAAACCACGATCGCGCGGGAGTGAATCGCTCCTGCTTCGGGTCGGTCACTGAGAAGCTCGTTCGAATGGCGCCTTGTCCCGTCTTGATCATCCGTTCCAAATCGGTCCCCTCGTCCGAGCCGATCGCGCCTCCGTGCCCAGCGTGCGAAGCCAGCAAGCGGCTCACGTGGGGAGCGCACCTCCGGTGTCTCGATCACGCACCGCGCCGTCCCGGCGCCAGTACGCCCCATCAAACACCGTCGAGCTTCGACCGCAGCGCATAAGACTGCGCGGAGATCCGCGAACGTTGAGCTGATCGGCTGCCTTCACTCCCTTCGCTGCGCACCCAAACCGGCGACGATGACGGAGAGGCCAAATTCGAACGAGGCGTCGAAATCCCAAGGCTTGGAGGAGACGGCATGGACGACGGCGGGAAAGGCGTCGCGGCGCCTTCTCGGCAAACTGGGAATTGAAAAGATCGACTTCATGGGCTGGTCGCTGGGCGGCGGTGTTGCCGAGTATGCGCGGCAGATCGAGCAGTCGCCGCTCGCAGCAACGTATCCCGACATCGACTGGGAAGTGATGATGCGCAAGACCGGCGAGATGAACAAGGGGACCGACGACTGGTCTGCCGATGTCGCCAAGATCGCATCGCCGACGCTCCTCCTCTTCGCCGACGCCGACATGATGTACCTCGAGCACATCTTCGAGTTCTATCGGCTCCTCGGCGGGGGCACACGCGATGCCGCCCTCGATGGTTCGCTGCGTCCGACGCCCAACCAACTGGCGATCATTCCCAGCACCACCCACTACGACCTGATGCTGACGGCGACCAAGAGCGCGACGGACCACGCCAAGGCGTTCCTTGCACGATAAGCATCGCTGCTCGAAGCCCGCCAAGCGCGATGCAGTGACCGTGCGATCGATTGACGGCTCAAAATCGTCACGAGATCGCTGTTCATTGACGAAGGGCAGTCTGGCCTCTCTGCCTCAGGGCAGCGGCCCACCCAAGTGATAGACGAGCAAGTATTCGAACGTTGCCGCGGCCTGGTGCGTACGCAAACCCGCGACGCCGTTCGGATTGAGTAAGCTGGTGCGGGTGACCCGCTGCCCGGTGTCGGGAAGCAGGCAAAAGACGTTCATCCCGTGGGCTCCGGCCTGAAGGCGGAAGCGGTCGCCGACTTGGGGAGGCGGGATCGCGGTCTGCGGCGGATTCATTTCGCCTTGGTCACCGCCCACGATCGTGGAGACGGCGAGCAGCGAACGATTACTGACTGCGCACCCCCATCCGTTGTGGAAGAGCGTATCCATCCGGAAAGTGAGGGTCGTCCTACTGTCGATGGTGGGCAAGGCATCGAGGGTGAATCGCGTTTCGACGAGATAGTCGCTCCCGCTGGGAAACGTGATGCGATCGATTTGCTGGGAGTCGGACGTCGCCGTTTCCACCAGCGTGTCAGCCCTTGACTGCCACGTGCCGGCATAAACGGACCATTGGGTGTCTATTTGCACCGAGACGAACGAATCGAAAAGCACGATCGCGTCACCCGCCAAGGAAGGTCGCGGGTCGCAGGCATCGCCGACGCCATCAGCGGCGAGCCCTGCCGCAATTTCCCGCTGATCGGTTTGATCCGCGTTGGGCATCGAGGGGCAGTTGTCACATCCGTCGAGCACGCCATCGCCGTCTTCATCGTGCGACGGCATCGAACCGATGCAGCCGCTGTCTTGCCCAGCGTCGGCGACGGCCGGCGCATCGCTGTCGCTCGCCCCCCCTTCCGCATCTTGCAGCCCTCCGCCTTCGAGCGCGCCTCCTTCGCCATCCCGCTCGCCCGCCACGCTGTCGAGCGCGCCTCCTTCGACGTCGCGTGAAGCGGGGGCGTCCGCTTCACGTCGCTCAGCGTCCACGCCGCTCGGGCTGCCATCGGCGTTCGCGTCCTCGGAGTCATGGCCGGGCTTGGCATCGACTGTCCCATCGAAACCAGGCGTGCCATCGTCGGAGCCCGAGACGTCCGAGCCAGCGTCGCGGATTTGCGCGTCTCCCGAATAGGGACCGAATTGCTGAAGCTGTTCTCCATAGACAGTGCACGCGGACGCGCCGAAAGCGATGCAGCCGCAGGAAATTCGACAAAGACGTGCGGTGGTCGAGCAAGCCTTACGCCTGCCCGCCGGATCTCCAATCGGCGCCGCTGGAGAAAAAGTCTGGGCGCTGCGCATGCTCTCCTTTTTCTGAAAGGAAGCCACCGAGTCGGATTCACTTCTACTTCGATTGAGGATAGAGAGAGGGGCGCTCGTTCGCTAGAGGATTATGGATTTCCCCGAGCGAGAATCGCGAATGTCGCTTGGGGGCAGTCAAAACGGCGGACTTGGTGAATGCGAAAGCGAGAGCAACCGCTCGACCGTTCCGACATTCTATGCAACGCACACCACGGCGGATCACCTTTATCCTCTCGGCAATGCCGGCGATGAACGAGCTCCCGCGATCGCCTGGCTTCGTCTGTGGGTCTACGCCGACCAAGGAGCGCGCCAATACTTCTACGGAGACGATTGCATTTTATGCCAGGCTCCGTGGGTGAATCCCCAACGAAAGAACTGGCCGTAGCTCGAAGCACGTGCGGCCATCATGGCGCTAGAGAATGCATTCCCACGCCGCGCGCTCCTCGTCGTGGGGAGCCATTTCGGTGCGGGTCGTCACGTCGAAGATGCGCGTCATGCGCCGCTCGACGTCGAAGCGCGGCCATTCTCCCCCCGCCGCCTCGGGAGCGCCGGTGGCGGCGAACGAGCTCCACGCGCGCATCATGGTGTCGGAAAGCGCGCGGACGGTGGCGCCGCTGCCCGCGAAGTGCTCCTGCATGGGAGCGTCGAGCGTCCCGAACACGAAGGGGAGCTCGAGAGCATGGCAGGCTCCCAATGCGCCCTTTGCTGCCGGCGAGCAATAGGTAAAGAAGTAGGCATAGGTCGGCAGATTTCGCGCCGCGTGCATTTCGGCCATGCGTATCGTCGGTAAGCGAAAGCGCAGGTCGCCGAGCACTGCCCGCCGCAGCGCATGCCCAGAATGAGGCAAGCCTTTTTGTGCGCGCGATCGGCGATAGACGTCGAGAAGTTGGGGGAGCTGGTCGCGCTTTTCGTCCGGAAAACCTTGGGCGACGAGGTCGTCCGTCGGATCGAATTCCACCTTGGAATCGTCGGCAGATGGAAAATCGAAGAGGTTCCACTCGTCGCGATTGGTTCCGATCATGAGCGGTACCCGAGCGCCGCCGCCGCCGGTAAAAACATCGCGCGGCTGCTGTGAAAGCGTGGCGGGATCGAGTACGGGAAAAAATCCCAGCCAATCGGCCGGGCGCCCGCGGACGAGCACTTGTGCATCCACGATGGTTTGTGCCGGCAACTCGCGCAGGCGCTCACTTTCGGAGAGGCGAAGATTCAGGGCGGCGAGCAGCTGCTCGGCCAGCTCGACCGCGACGGATCGATCGGGCAAGGTCAGCGTCGGCCCGGCGCTTTGCGCGATCGCACGATGGAACAGACCTTCGGCAGCAGGCATCGCGACGAGGTGAAGAAGCGAGGTCGCTCCCGCCGACTCCCCGAAGAGGGTGACATTGCTTGCATCGCCACCAAATCGATCGATGTTGGTCCGGATCCAGCGCAGCGCGGCGAGCTGGTCGAGCGCGCCGAGGTTGGGTACTGCGCCCCAGCGCGCACCTTCCTCGCCGAGGCACAAATAGCCGAATACGCCGAGCCGGTAGTTGAAAGTGACCACGACTTGGTCGCCGAGCTCGGCGAGTCGGCCCCCATCGTAGAGCGGCGAGCTGCTCGAGCCGGCGATGAAGGCGCCGCCGTGGATGAAGACGAGAACCGGACGCCGTCTTCCATCGAGGCCCGGCGTATAGACGTTCAAATAGAGACAGTCTTCACTCATCGGCCCTTCGGCTCCCGCGCCAGGGACGAATGGCTCTCCCTGCATCGCGGCAGGGCCGAAGGTGCGTGCCGCGCGCAGCTGCGTCCATGGCTCGGGGGGTGCGGGCGGCGCAAACCTCCGCTTGCCGATCGGTGGCGCGGAGAACGGTATTCCGCGAAAGGCGATATGGTTCGTTCGAATCTCTCCTTCGAGAGCGCCGGACTCGATTTGGGTAATGGCCGCCATCGCGCCTAGAATACTGTCCGAGCGCTCTACGTCGAGCTGTCGGCGCGAGCTGCGCATCGAATTGTCGCATTCGGTTCCAGCGTCGCTCCGAGCGTGCGTCGCGAGTTTCCGATTGACGCTCTCGGGCAATGGAAATGCCGGATCTGGTGACTCGCGGGGGCGGCGGTGCTCGCTGGCCGGGATGGCACTCTCGCCCCCCGAGCTGAAACCAAGCCGACGCGGCGCCGTTGCCTTTCGCTCTCAATGTGCGTCCGGTCACGCCGAGCAGGCGCGGAGATCAGCGAGCGTGACCAGGAGAGTCATCGGACTCAAGATCGGCGGCGCGCTCGCACGCGGGCGAGGCCGTCCACGCATGGTAGGGTCCGGCGTGCGCCGGCGGATTTGGTCGCCGAGCGGAGGACCACATGATCACGCTCTATGGCTTCGGACGTATCTTTCCCGAGGGGCGCGGCGAGACGAAAGACCTCCGGGCGCAGTGGGCGCTCGAGGAGACCGGGCTGCCGTATCGAGTCCACGCGCTCGACCATACCGCCGGCGAGCTCGACGGCGACGCCTACAGTCGGATCAGCCCCTTCCACCAGGCGCCGGTCATCGACGACGACGGCTTCGTGGTGGCCGAGTCGGCCGCGATAGTGCTCTATCTGGCCGAGAAGGCCGGCAAGCTGATCCCGGGCGACGCCCAGGGCCGTACCCGCGTCGTCCAGTGGTGCTTCGCCGCCGTCAGCACCGTCGGGACGACCCTGGTGTGCATCGACGTCATCGAGATGTTCGACCGCGACAAGACCGCTCACAAGCTCCACGCGGAGGTGCGCAAGCTCGCCGGCCGCTGGCTCGGCGACGTCGAGCGGCGCCTCCAAGACCGCGAGTGGATCGCCTGCAGCGATTTCACGGTGGCCGACATCATGATGGCCAGCGTCCTGCGCGGCATCCGCAAGACCGACCTGATGGAGCCCTTCCCGAGGATCAAGGCCTACTACGAGCGCTGTCAGGCCCGCCCGGCCTGGCAGCGCACCCTCGCGCTCTACGCCGAGCGGGTCGGCGTGAACGTCGACGACATCCGCTAGCGCCCGCCGGCCGACGCCATCAGCAGCCAGCCCGCGCCATCCACTGTACCTCTTCCGCCCCCTTTCCCCGGCGAGCTGGAAACGCTCGCCAAGAGCAGCAACGCTTTCGCATTCGATCTTTTCGAGAGGTTGCGCGCGACCAGTGGCAACCTCGCTTTTTCCCCGGTCTCAATCACGAGCGCGCTCGACCAGCACCCGGCCGGAGCCGTTTCGCACGTCCGGCACGGCGGAGCACCAGACGGCGACCATGCACGCCGTCGATCGCTTCGCCTTTGCGGCGCTCGATCAAGTGAAGCTCCTGGAGATGCGGTATGCGGGCGGCGACGTGGCCATGGTCATCGTTCTGCCTGACGCGATCGACGGGCTCGCCGCGGTCGAGAAGACCATGCGCGCCCCTACCCTCGGCAAATGGGTTGACGCGCTCAAGCCAGCTGAGGTCGACGTGGCGCTGCCGACTTTCGAGATCAAGCCCCGCGAGTCGACGCCCCTCCGCGCCCACCTGAAGGCGTTGGGAATGGCTTCCGCGTTCGATGAGGCGAAAGCCGACTTCACCGGCATCGCCAAGTCGGGCCTGACGCGCGCTAGGCTCCGTGTGTTGACCCGCGCTCGTCGTAGAGTGAGCACCCGGAGGTCGTCATGTTGGAAAAGTATCAAGGCGGTTGCCAGTGTGGAGCGCTCAGGTACGAAGTCACTGGCGAATTGGGAAAACCAAGCATCTGCCATTGTCGAATGTGTCAGAAGGCTTTTGGAAGTTTTGCCGCTCCGCTAGTTCCGGTACCCATCCAAAATTTTAGGTGGACTAGGGGCGCTCCGTCGGAATTTCGGTCGTCCGCGATCGTCGCCCGCGGCTATTGCAAAGAGTGCGGAACGCCAATGTACATGCTCGAAGACGGCGAACCCAATATCGAAATGGCGATGGGCACCTTCGACCAAGCCCAAAATCTCGGGCCACTCGATCATCAATCCGGCGTGGAAAGTCGCGTTCCGTGGTGCAAAGACCTAGACCACTTGCCCTCTCAAAAGACGACGGACTATCGGACCCCCGAGGACATGATCAAGCTCAAAAGTTTACAACATCCTGATCATGATACTGAAATTTGGCCGCGATAATGCAAATGAGAATCGCCTCCGGCCGCAGATGTGCCATCGCGAGGATTCAGGCGGTGCTCCCTGATCTCGTCGCAAGAAGGATGAGCCGATCGCACACCGTCGACGCCACCTGGTAGCCGTGCAGGCCCACCGATCCACCTTGGTGACACTCTTTGCCGTACTTTGGGTTTGGCGATGACGGAGAGCGCCGTTGTCGGCGAGAACGCGAAGAGAGCTTCACGGCCCTTTCCGTCATGAAGCTTCGCGACGAAGGGGCGGGTCATGCTCGACGAACCGGCCGCGACGTACTTTCCCGAGCTCCGTTCTCTCGCGCGATGGCGTGCAGCTCTCGACCACACCCGGGACGAGATACGCCTATGCCAACCTCGGCTGGGCGTTGCTCGGCAAAGTCGTCGAACGCGCTTCCGGGATTGCCCGGCCGTGGATGACACCTCGGGCCAACGACGAGCAGCGTGGCTCGGTCGAGCTACTCGCCCGCACCTTTGCGATCGATTCGTCGAGCCCCTCTCGCTCGAACGGGCAGCCGGCTGCGCGTCTCCACCATCTGCGAAGGTGCTAATTCACGGGGCTGACCGGCGCTCGTCGGGATTATCGCGTCGACCGACCCCGCGGTAGGGTCGGCACTGGCGCGGCCTTCGTCTTTCGCCTCTTCGCGCCTGCGCCGTCGATGAGGACGTCCACGATCCGCGAGATGATGACGTCATCCACGCGCTCGTTCTTCAGGAACAGCCGAACGTGTAGTGCGCCACCAAGCATTTCGAGGAGGAGTTGGATGTCCACCTCGGGATCGAGCTCGCCACGCGTGACGGCTTCGCTGAGCAGATCCCGTAGCCGCAATGAGTACCGCTCGTTCAGCGTTTTCGCAATCTCGGCCAACTCGGGCTCGGGGTGCTCGAGCAGGCGAAGGCGAAGAATGCCTTGCCCTTCGAACGACGACGCGAACTCGAGCATCCGTCGGCCGATACGCAGGAGGTCGCCTCGCAGCGAACCGGTCGACGGTCCAGGTGCCGTCGCTTCCGCGACCGTCTCGAGAGCCGCACGTATGAGGTCCGCCTTCGTCGGCCACTGCCGGTAGACGGTGGTCTTGTTGACTCCCGCGCGCGTCGCCACGCGCTCGATGCTGAGGCCGCCGTAGTCCGCACGCGCCAGCTCTTCCAGGGCGGCGCTCAGGATTTCGCGCTGCCGCTTGGGCCCGACCAACCGCACTGGGCGCGTCGCCTTCTTGTTCTTGTTCTTCATCAGGATCGCGTCGCAGGTCGTCATGCAACTACATGTTGCATGGTGATGCAAGCGAATACACCTTATTACCGACATACTACGGCCGCATTTTCGAAACGGAAAGGCACATGCAACTTTGTGTTGCGGTGAACTTCGGTCCGAGTAACGTCGATGTGGCGCGCCCGCATCGACCATGCACTCCCGAGCAAACCACGTCCGCTGTCTTTCGTTTGCCGTCGCCTCGGTTCTCACCGCCATGGCAAGCACGGCCTTCGCGCTACAACCGCTCGAAGAGTTCCTCCGCGGAGCGCGGACCGCGAACCCGAGGAACAAAGAAGCCCAGGCGACGCTCATGCAGCGCACCGCCGAGGCCGACGTTTCGACCGCACGCCTCTACCCCGCGCTGACCGCGTCGGGCACGTACACGCGCAACCAGTACGAGATCGCTCTCGCGCTCCCTCCCGCGCTGGGCGGCAATGGGCAGACCATCGTGATCCAGCCCCAGAACCAACTCGATGCAGCCGTGACGCTGACGGTGCCCATCGTCGACGTCGGTGCGTGGGAGCGCCGTGCGGCGGCGAAGGCCGCGGCGGACGTCGCGTCAGCGAGCCAGGCGGCGACGAGCTTAGAAATCGAAAAAGGTGTGGTGCGCGCGTACTACCAGCTCGTGGGTCAAGATGCCGTCCACGAAGCGGCGCGCCGGAGCCTCGAGGTCATGCGCAAGAACGAGACCTTGGTGCGAGACCGGCGAGCGAGCGGAACGGCCTCGGAGCTCGACGTGCAGCGTTCCGTCGCCGAGGTCGCTCGTGCCGAGGGCGATGTCGCATCCGCCGAGCTCGCCGTCATCAACGCGCGTCGCTCGCTCGCGACGGCGACTTACGTGGAGCCCGCGCCTAGCTCCGAATTTCCGACGGACGACCTTCACGAAGAGACCGCGCTTGCCGGCTGGCTCGCGGCGGCGGCGAAGACGCCTGATGTCGTCTCGGCGCGCGCCGCGCGTCGCAGCGCCGAGAAGGCCGCCGACGCCGCCGAAGCGAGCTGGCTCCCGACGCTGTCCGGCTCCGCGCAGGAGCGATTCACGAACGCAACAGCATTCTCCGGACGCAACTCGCTCTACCTTTTACAACTCACGCTTGCGTGGCGGCTGGATGCCACGCTTCCGGCAAACGTCCGCGCTTTCCATGCGGTCGCGGCGGGCAGTGTCGCCAGGGCGGAGCGAGCGGAGCGAGACGCCGAAGACGCGGTGTTCCAGTCCTGGCACCAGATCGGCGCGAACATCAAGCGGGCCCGCGCCGCACGGGCACAGCTGTCTGCGGCGAAATTTGCCGCTCAGCTCGCCGCCGACCGCTACGCGGGTGGCGTCGCGACGCAGCTCGAGGTCACTCAGGCGCAGCAGGACGCCTTTCGGGCCGAAGTCTCGCGCATCCAGGCCGACACAGACATCGCATACGCACGCGCCGCATTGCGACTGAGCTCAGGGCGCCCGATCGGAGCGGTCGTCCCGTGAGCTTTCGTACCCTCGTCGCTACCTTCGCGTGCCTCACGGCGGTTGCGTGCAAGCGCGATGGCGGCACCCCGCAAACACCCGTCCCGACGGCGCCGAAGGCAATCCAGGTCGAGACAATCGTCGTGGACGAGCGGCCAGTCCCCACGACGGTCACGATCACCGGCACGCTCGAGCCGGATCAGCGCACCGATCTCGCGGCCAACGCGTCCGGGCGCGTCGTACGTACGTTCGTTGAACGCGGCGACCACGTGAAAGCCGGCGCGTTGCTCGCGCAGCTCGATACGCGTGCTGCTGCTTTCAGCCAGCTGGAAGCGCAGGCGAACGTCAGCGCCGTCACCGAGCAGCTCGCCGCCGTCCGCATGGAGTGCACCCGCTACGAGGAGCTTCATGCGAAGGGAGCGATCACGCAGCAGGAGTTCGATCGACAAGCAGCCCAGTGCCGGACCCAAGCCTCGAGCGAAGAGGCTGCGCGCGCTCGCGCGCGCGTATCGCGTCATCCGGGACGCCGCGATACGCGCGCCGTTCGCGGGCGTCATCGGCGAGCGATACGTCAATGTCGGTGATTACGTGCAACCGAGCAGCAAGGTCGTCACGCTTCTCGTCGACGATCCCCTGCGGCTGAGGCTCACCGTTCCGGAGCCTGCGATCGCGTACGCGCGCCAGGACGTCAACGTTTTCTTCAAGGTCGTCGGCATTCCCGACAAGACATTCACGGCGGTGATCAAGTACGTCGGCCGCGAGATCCGCGCGATGACTCGCGACGTCGTCGACGAGGCGATCGTCGACAACCACGATCGCCTGCTCCTGCCCGGCATGTTCACTACGGTGCAGCTCCCGACGGGTACCGCGCCGCAGGCGATCGTGCCGAAGTCAGCCGTCCTCCGCACCGACAGCGGACCGGCGGTGTTCGCCGTCGTCGACCAGCACCTCCAGCAGCGCGCGGTCCGTCTCGGGCTCGAGCTCGACGACACCATCGCGATTCCTGAAGGCGTCAAAAAGGGCGATCGGGTCGCCCTTCGCCCATCCGCGGACATGATCGACGGCTCGCTCGTCGAGTGAGGTGAATCGATGCAATGGCTCGCAGCGCTCTGCATTCGGCAGCCCGTTCTGACATGGGTGCTCATGCTGGCCATCGTCGTCATCGGCGGCGTCGGCTACACATCGCTCGGCGTCGATCAATTTCCGAAGATCGACATTCCATTCATCATGGTGTCGACGACGCTGAACGGCGCCGCACCCGAGGTGGTAGAGACCGCCATCAGTGACAAAATCGAAGCCGCGGTCAACACGATCAGCGGCATCGACGAGCTCCGGTCGACGTCGAGCGACGGCGTCTCTCTCGTCCTCATCAGCTTCGCGCTGGAGAAGGACATCGACGTCGCTGCTCAGGAGGTTCGAGACCATCTCAATACAGCCCTCCCCGAGCTTCCCAAGGGGGTCGACCAGCCCGTCGTCACCAAGCTCGATCCCGACGCCGCGCCCATCCTGCTCGTCACATTCCGCGCGAATGGCTCCGTACGCGACGTCACGGAGCTCGCGGACAAGCGCGTCCGGCGGCTGATCGAGAGCATCAACGGCGTGGGACAGGTCTCGATCCTGGGCGGGCAGAAGCGCCAGGTGAATCTGTGGCTCGATCCTCCCCGGCTGGCGGCCGCGGGGCTCACGGCCGCCGACGTCCAGCGTGCCCTCGCCGCGCAAAACCTCACCGTCCCCGGGGGCACCCTTGACACCGGTCCGCGCCGGATCTCGGTTCGCGTCGAAGGCCGCGTCGCATCGGTCGAGCGTATCGGGCAGATCGTCGTCCGCGAGCTCAACGGTCATGCCACGCGCGTGTCCGATGTCGCTCGTGTCGAGGACGGCGAGACCGAGCTGTCGTCCTATGCCTCCGAGGACGGCAAGGCCACGGTGGTGCTCTCCATCCGGAAGCAATCAGGGCAGAATACGGTCGCCGTCGTGGACGCGGTCAAGGACAAGCTCGCGAGCGTCGAGAAGACGCTCCCGGCGGGAAGCACGCTACGCGTGGTCCGCGACAATTCGCAGGCGATTCGCACGAGTTTGAATGCGGTGAAAGAGCATCTTGTGCTCGGCGCCGTCCTGGCCGCCATCGTCGTCCTCCTGTTCCTCGGCGACTTCCGCAGCACCTTCATTGCCGCGCTCGCCATCCCGATCTCGATCATCGGGACTTTTGCCCTCATGAGCGCGATCGGCTTCACGCTGAACCTGATCACATTGCTGGCGCTCGCACTCGCCGTGGGCATCGTCATCGACGACGCCATCGTCGTGCTCGAGAACATCACCAGGTTCGTCAGGGAGAAGCGGCAGAAGCCGTTCGTCGCCGCCGTGCTCGCCACCCGCGAGATCGGGCTTCCCGTCCTCGCCACCACGTTGTCGCTGCTCGCCGTGTTCCTCCCTGTCGCGTTCATGAGCGGCATCATCGGGCGCTTCTTCCGCAGCTTTGGGATGACGATGGCATTCGCGATCGCCGTGTCGCTCCTCGTGAGCTTCACGCTGACACCGATGCTTTCGGCGCGTCTCTTGTCCCCCGTGCCTCCGGAAGGCGAGGTCCGCCGGAGCTGGCTCGAGCGGGCCAGCGACCGGCTGTATCTACCGGTCGAACGTCTCTACACGAAGGTACTCCGCTGGGTGATGTTCAGGCGCTGGGTAGTACTCGTCGCATGCGCCGTGACACTCGGCACCTGCGTGCCCGTCGCCAACGCAGTCCCGAAGGGATTCCAGCCCGAGAACGACATGGCCGAGTTCGAGGTGCACGTGCGTGCGCCCGAGGGAACTTCGCTCTTCGAAACGCGCCTCATCGCCGAGCGCATCGCGAGCGAGATCCGGCAGCTGCCGACCGTGCGGCAGACGCTCGTGACGATCGGCGGGGATCAGCTGGCATCCCGCAACGTGGCCAACGTTTATGCGCGGCTCGTCGATCCACGAGATCGAGACCAGACGCAGCTCGAGATCATGAATTACGTCAGGCGCGAGATCGTGACGAAGCAGCGCAAGGATCTCCGCCTCGAAGTCGCGATCTCGCAGCAGATCAGCTCCGGCCAGTCGAGCGCGTCGGTGCAGTACACGATTTATGGTCCCGATCTGGCGCGGCTCGAGCAGTACACGAAGCAGATCCTCGAACGGTTCCGGCAAGTGCCCGGAGCCGTCGACGTCGACTCGAACCTCGTGGTCGGCAATCCCGAGGTCCGCGTCGTCGTCGATCGCGAGCGGGCGGCGAACCTCGGCGTCGACGTCGCCACGATCGCAAGCACGGTTCAGCTGCTCATCGGCGGGTTGAAGGTCTCGACGTATCAAGAGGGAGGCGAGGAGTACGACATCCGATTGCGCGCCGAGGCCGGATACCGGACCGATTTGAGCGGCCTATCCGTGATGACCGTCCCCACGCGGGCCGGCGGATCGGTGCCGCTCGCGTCGGTCGTGACCTTGAGGGAGACCGTGGGTCCGTCGCAGATCAACCGCTTGGCGCGCCAGCGTCAGGTCACGATCATGGGCAACGTCGCGCCGGGCGTGGGTCAGAGTACGGTTTCGGACGCGCTGAAGTCGATCATCGACGAGCTGCACATGCCGCCCGAGTATCGCGCGGTGCCGGCCGGTCTCACGCGCGAGCAGGGTCGCATCATCACGGCGTTTGTCGTGGCGATCGCCATGACCGCGATCTTCATGTACCTCGTCCTCGCCGCGCAGTTCGCCTCGTGGATCCATCCGGTGACGATCATGCTGGCTCTGCCGCTGACCATCCCGTTCGCGTTCTTGTCGCTCCTCCTCTTCCGGCAGGAGCTCTCGATCATGTCGGCGCTGGGGATCATCGTCCTATTCGGCGTCGTGAAGAAAAACGCGATCCTCCAGGTCGATCACACCAATCAGCTTCGCGCGCACGGGAAGGAGCGCCTCGAGGCGATCCTCGAGGCGAACCGCGATCGCTTGCGGCCGATCTTGATGACGACCCTCGCGTTCGTGGCCGGCATGATCCCGCTCGTCCTCTCGCGCGGGGTCGGCGCGGGCATGAATCGCTCGATTGCCGGTGTCGTAGTCGGAGGACAGACACTGTCACTTGCCCTGACGCTGCTCGCGACACCCGTGGCTTACTCCTACTTCGACGACGCGGCTGCCTGGCTGCGCCGCGTGCGCGGCAAGAGCAAGGTCGACCGCGGCGAGGACCAGGTGCTGGGCGCCAGGGCAAGCTCCCCAGAGCAGCTCGCAGCGGAAGAGTGAGCGATTTCGCTCAAAATTCAACGGCTTACGCCGCGCGAACGCTGCACTCCAAAAAAAAGCCGTGGAGCATGTCGATCCGGCGATCGCTCGTTCGTCGCCGTTTCAGAGCGAGGGAAGAACGCCGTGCTCGACCATCTGGATGGACACCGCGCAAACGGCCTCGCCCAATTGAACAAAAAGAACTGCGACTTTCCACCACGGAGAAATGGCAATGACCACGACTGCAACGTTGAATGTGCATGAAGCCGCGGGAACGATTCAACCAACGGGCGAAACGATGAACGCCACCACCGGGGAAACGGGCCGAAGGAAAGCGACAATTCGGACTTGGATTGGCCGCGTGATGAGCGGGCTGGTGATCGCCTTCATGCTATTGGCGTCCGCGGCTCCGAAATTCTTCATGCCCCAGCTCGCGATGGAATCGATGCACGAGTTGGGATGGGATGCGAAGCACCTGTTGCTCATCGCCATCCTCGAGCTCGTCGGCACCGTTCTGTACGCCATCCCGCGCACGGCGGCCCTAGGCGCGGTCGTCTTGACGGGTCTTCTCGGGGGCGCGGTCGCAACCCACCTTCGCATCGACAACCCCTTGTTCAGCCATACGCTGTTCCCCCTGTACGTGGGGTTCTTGATGTGGGGAGGACTCTGGCTGCGCAACGCTCGGGTGCGGGCGTTCTTCGCGGGGTGACGAGCCAGTCTCGCGCCTAAGGCTTGAAGGGCTCGGCGATGGGCGCGTCGCTCGCGATATCGACGAGCGCTTCGATCAGGACCTCGGCGCTCCGCATCAGATCGGAAACTGGCACCTTCTCGTCGACGTCGTGGCCAGGGTACGGCTTTCCTGGGAACCACATGCCGAACGCGACGGAGCGGGGCAAACGCTTGGCGTAAGAGCCGCCCCCTGAGAATTGCGCCGGCTCCCGCTTTCCGGTGGCGCGCGCGTAGGCCGCCAAGAGCCGCTTCACGATCTTGGCCTCCGGATCGAACACGAGTGGCTCGTCCGCCCAAAACCCGCCCGTGACGAGCTTGGCGCCGTTTGCGGCGTTGAAGTCGGAGACCACTTTCTCGAGCTTCACGCGTAGCTCGTGCCCTGTGAGAGGAGGTGGACGGCGGGTGACCACCGTGAGCTGGCGCGTGGTCGGCGTACTACCCTCGGTCGACTTCTTGATCATCGCCACGTTCACGCTGTAGCCGCCCCAGGCCGAATAGGCGTTCGGCTCCGAAGCGACGAGACCGAGCCCACCGCCTCCGAAGTCCCGCCCCGCCAGACGAGCGAAGGTCAAGAGGTCGTCGGCTCCGCCACGAGGCAGCTCACCTTCCGTCGCGCGCGCGAGGGCGACGAGCGCGTTCCTCCCCCCTTCGAGGTTCATGCCTCCGTGGGCGGACTTGCCCGTGAAGCGAACGACGGCTCGACCGCCCGCGGTCTCGAAGGCCAGAGTTGTCCCTGGGGGCAAAGTCTTTTGGCGAAGTTTCGTTTCGAGCTGCCGCCAATCGGGGCTGCCCGCACCCTTCCACTCGAGGGTGAGCTCGGCGCGATCGGGAACGATGCTGGGAGACAATCCCGCCTCGAGCTCGGCGACACGGTAGGGCAACGCTGGACCGCCGCCGCGCTCGCCGAGCTCGGCCGACACCGTCAGGGCGTTCCAGGCCTTTTCGCCTACGACCACCGGAAACGCCGAATCGAGCACCAGGCTGAGGAGCGGCGGCTCGTGGCTCTTCAAGTACACGACGAAATCCTGGTTCTCACTTTCTTCGTCGCTCCCCACGAGAAGCCGGATGGTGTGGGTGAGGCGTGCGCCGCTTTCTTTCAACGACTTCATCGCGAGGAGCGCGGCCACGAGCGGCCCCTTGTCGTCGGCCGCGCCTCGCCCGAGCACATGGCCATCTTTCTCGACGCCGGCGAAAGGGGGAATCGTCCACTTGCTTTCGTCTACCGGCTGCACGTCGCCGTGCACGACCAAACCGAGCACCGGAGCGCCCGCGGGGCCAGGCAACTCGATCTCCATCACCGGACCGGCATCGCGGGCGACAAGACCGAGCTCGTTCGCCACACGCAGGAGCCAAGCCTTCTGTTGCTCATGGGCCGCGGTTTCGCCGGCCACGGTGCGGAAGCGGATGACCTCGCACAGGAGCGGCACGAAACGCCGCGCCTCTTCGCGCTCGAACCTGGCGCGGACGGCCGCCGCCGGCCCCTCTGGCCGCTGGGGCGCGTTCGGCCGCGCGCCGCAGGCAGCGAGGATGAGTGCGAGCGTTACGGCGATCGTCGAGATTCGCATGGCACGATCTCTACAACTTCATGCCACCGCCGGCCATCGGCCAATCACGAACAAATCGCGAGACCAGCGCATGTCGCGACGCGAGAGCCCGCGTCGTCAGAATCGCCGCTCTGGATCATCGAACGGCGGAAAGACATGGCACTCTGCTGCCCGCTTCACTTCGGTGGCGGGGGCGGAGGCGGTGGTGGCGGCGGAGGCGGTGGTGGCGGTGGGATTTCGGTCGGCGGCGGGGGCGCTCCCGGAGGTGGGATGCTCGGAGGACTCGGCGGAGGCGGGGTTCCTGGAACCGGCGGGGGAACGACGGGCGGAATCGGCACGTCGCGATCGGGAAGCGCGCATGCCGACAACTCGAAGATCAGAAACTCCCACGCCTTCTCCTGCGGAGAAAGAGGAGCCGTCCCACACGTCGAGGGAAAGGGGCCGCCGTTCCCAGCCGAAGTCAAATGAATCCCCGTGTGGACGAAGCGCCCGCATTGTTCTGCCGGCGTGGACGCCTTCTCGACCGGCATCGGTACGCTGAAATAGGGAACTCCGCCGGACGTGTTGATCCAAGCCTGAGCGAGGCCGGCCGTCAGCGACATCGCCGGCGATTCGACGCTGGTCAGCTCGATCTGGCCACGGGTCGTCGAAGCGCCCACGTTGACCAGCCAGTCGGCAAATGCATTTCCTTTGGGAAATCCGGTCTCGATGGTGTACGGCGCATCGGAATTGCCGTCCCAAGCCGCAATGAGCGGCCAAGGCGAGGGCTGAAACTGCCGCGCGTCCGTCGTCCCGGGCACGCCGCGGAAATAGCCGAAGGAGAAGTGCGATCCGAACACGCGACCGCCCTGATCGACGAAGCCTTTCACGATCTGTTTTTCGGCGAGCGGCTGGGCGCGCGACCTCGCGCTTTCGCCGTGGCACGAGATGACGACCATGTCGTAGTTCCGGATGACGGCCG
>Ga0193706_1000414_pt1 | contig 25215 bp, 20 predicted proteins | sample U3c1metaG_FD_160130 | JGI IMG/M metagenome (GOLD analysis project Ga0193706, IMG submission 160130) | Soil microbial communities from a riparian zone of the East river system, Colorado, United States - U3c1 | ecosystem: Environmental > Terrestrial > Soil > Riparian zone | place: USA: East River... | reverse complement strand
CGACGACGCGATCAGGCCCGAGCTCAAGTGCTTTTCATTGCCGTCGTGGAAAGTTCCGCCGAGGCGCGCGGCCATCTGCTTGAGCGTCGGGATGTCCTGTCGCGATTGACGCCCGTCGATGAACTTGCCCGTGCGCGAGTCGCCCACGCCGACGACGAGGACGGCGCGGATCGACGGAGGGAGCTTCGGCATGCCCGTCGCCGGCAGGGTGTCGCCGTCGGAGAGCACGAGCAAAGTCGTGCTGCGAGGATTCCAGGGCTTGGCGATCTTGACCGCTTCCTCGAGCCCGTCGAAGAGCTTGGTTTTGCCCGCCTTGAAGGCATAGTGCATCGGCAGATCGCCGAAGATGTTGCGCACCACCTCGAAGTCCTTGGTGTCGACCACGACGGGCTTGGCGCCGTTGTAGACCGCGACCACGCTGACACGCGATTGCTCGATAGGCACGCGATCGAAGAAGGACTCGATCAAGGCGCGGGCGCGGGCCATGCGGCTCTCCTTGTGCTCCGGCCCCGCGTCGACCAGGCGCATCGAGGGCGAGACGTCGAGCACGATCAGCACGTGCTGGAAATCTCCGCTCGAATGCTCGGCCGACATGCCGGTCGCGTAGCGGCGAGGCTCCAGGTAGAGCAGGGTCACGATGCCCCAGGCCAGGGCGGAGAAGGCCGCGATGCGCAGCCAGGGAGCCGCGCGAGCCCAGGCGGCCGGCTTGCGGCTCGGGCCGAAGGCGAGGGGAGCCAGTCGGCGCACGCGCACCGAGTGCAGCGCTTCCGCGGCACTCGCGAGCACCAGCACGGCGAGGGCCGCGAGCGGGGCGTAGAGCTCCGGGTCTACCACGGCGTGTATCTCAGCCCGAACAGGGCGAGCAGCGAGACCGCGAGCAGGGCGAGTCCCGCGAGGCACCAGGGCCGGAAGTTGTCCGCGGCCTCGGCCTGGGATTTTTCCATGCGCGCGAGCTTCATCTTGTCGATGCGCTCGAACACGCGCTTCAAGCCGTCGGTGTCCTCGGGCTTGAAGGCTTCGCCGCCGGTCATCGAGGTCAGGCGCACGATCGGATCGGGGATCGCGCCCTCGGCGATGTGCACCGAGAACACGACGATGTTGTCCTTTTTCAGCTCGCGCGCGATGTTCTCGTCGTTGCCGTTGCCGAGGTCGAAAGAGTAGCCGTCGGTGATCAGGATGATCATCCGGTCGCCCTCCTCGCGCTCGGTCAGGATCTTGCGGCAAGCCATCAAGGCCTTGCCGATCTCCGTCCCGCCGAACCAGGGCGGCAGATTCTGCGGGCGCATGAAGGGCGGCGCGCAGCGGAAGGCGGAGATGTCGGTCGTCACCGGCACCCAGTGCAGCACGTTGTTGCCGAAGAAGGTCAAGCCGAAGGCGTCGCCGGTGCGGTAGTCGAGGAACTGGTTGATCGCGGCCATCGAGGCCTCGTAGCGATCGCCTTCGCCGAACTTCGCGGTCATCGAGCCCGAGACGTCGACGCAGAACTGGATGTTGGTCAGCACGCGCTTCGTGCGCGGCGCTTCCCATGCCTGCGGACCGGCGAGCAGCACGCAGATCACGGCCATCAGGAGCGCCGGCGTCGATTCGAACAGGCGCAGGAAGAAATGTGTCCACGCGCCACGCGACACTCCGGCGTGGTCGAAGGGCAGGACCACCGCATTGCCGCCGCGATTCCAGGTCCACAGGAGCAGGGCCAGGGGCAACACGAGCAGCATCAGCGCGCTCGGATGGCGGAAGAGGTCGATCGAGTCCATCGTCAGCCCCTCGAAGCAATCGCGAGGGCCTGGGCGTCGATCTCGGGTATCGCGTCGGCCGGCAGATCGCGGTAGGGCGCGAGCAGATGCTCGAGGTCGACTTCCTGCGGCGGCGCCGGCATGTGCAGCCAGGTTTCGAGGCTCGTGAGCAGCGGTCCGGCCTGCTCGTGCTGGCGCAGGCGCGCCATCATCTGCGCGGGCCGCTCCTCCTCCAGCGCGAGCTTGCGCCTCCAGTAAGCGACCAGGCCGAGCTCCAACTGCGCGCGCTCTTCACGCGAAAGTTTTCCCGCGATGGCGTTCTCGACCAGCGGCCGCAGGCGCTCCGCCAGGGTGCGCGGTTTCCAGTTCGCCGCGGCGAGGGCCAAGCGGCGCCGCCGCCAGCCGAAGAGGATCGTCGCCAGGCCGGCGAGCCAGACGACTCCGCCGGCGATCAAGAGCTTCTTGTAGCCGCCGAATCCGGGCAGGGCGCCGGCTCCCGGCGAGTGCGGCTTGATCACGCCCGGGGCGAGCACGCTCGCGACCTCGACCGGGATCGAAGGCACGGCGTCCGCCGCATCGCTCGCCGTGACGATCGGCGTGCCGTCGCGGCGGCGCAGGTAATCGCGCAGATCGAACTTGCCCGGCTCGACGCCGACGTACTCGAAGTCGTAGCGCCAGGCCGTGCCGTGTTGCGAGACGCGCGTGATGCGCAGCACCAGCGGGCTCTTCGCATCCGCGGCCTTCACTTCGATCTCCGATCCGGGCAGGACCACTTCGGTGATGCGCGCCGGCATGCCGACGCTGGGCACGGCCGCGGCGGGAGCTGGCGTCTGCGCGCGCGAGCCGAGCGCGAGGACTGCGACCATCGCTGCCGCAAGCAGCAGCCGCGTGAGCGAGGAGGAGGCCGCGCGCTCGTGTAATAAATGGTGGTGGAATACCGGGTACCTCATCGCTCGCCCTTGCCCATCCAGCCGCGGGAGCGGAACAGCTGGCGCAGCGAGTGCGCGAAGGGCTTGTCGGTGCGGATCGAGAGGTGGTCGATGCCGGCGCGCTTGAGCTGGGCGGCGGCCTGGCTCGGATTGGCCCAGCGCCGGCGGCCGTGGGTGAGGAATTCCTGGCCGGTCTCGGCTTCGCGGGCTCGGAAGAAGCCGCTGCCGCGCCAGCCGCGCTCGGCGGGATCCTCGAGCTGCAGCACTATGCAGTCGTGCAGCTGCGAGAGGCGCTTGAGCGCCGCCATCGCGCTCGGATCGTGCAGATCGCTGAGCACCACGAACATCGAGCGTTGCCCGAGGCTGGGCATCAGCTGCGCGATGCGTCCGCCGATGGTCGTGCGCTCGTCGAAACGGAAGCTGCGCAGGAGCAGCAGCCATTGCATCACCCGGCCGCTCGACAGGCTGGGCTGGATGCGCAGGGCGCGCTCGCCGACGCAGATCATGCCCACCGGGCTGACGCGATCGAGTGCCGCGAGGGCGATCCCTCCAGCGATGAACAAGGCCGTGCGGTACTTGCTGCGCGCGTGCGAGGAGACCGTCATCGACGCCGAGGTGTCGACCAGCAAATAGCAGGGCATCGACTTCGGCGTCTCGTACTCCTTGACGTGGTAGCGGCCGGTGCGCGCGGTCACGCGCCAGTCGATCTGGCGGATCGAGTCACCCTCCTGGTAGGGCCGCGATTGCACGTACTCGACGCCGGAGCCGACGAAAGGCGACTTGTCGATGCCGTAGGACAGACTGTTGGCGAGCTTGCGCAGCGCGATCACGAACTGGCGCGAGTCCAGCGTGTCGAAATCGTCGATGTGACCTTCCATCGTCCTGAGTGCGAGCGAGCGCCGCGAGCGGGTCAGCTGTCTTTCCCGTTGACGTGGGATTCCATCGGCCCGCCGCCGAGCGAGCGCAGCAATTCGGCCACGATCTGGCGGCCGTTGACGCCCTCGGCGATCGCTTCGTACTTGAGCCGCATGCGGTGCAGCATCACGTCCTCGGCCAGGGCGAAGAGGTCCTCGGGGATCGTGTAGTGGCGGCCGTGCATCAAGGCTCGCGCGCGCGAAGCCTTGATCAGCGCGATGCCGGCGCGCGGGCTGCAGCCCAATTCCACGCTGGGGTGCTTGCGCGAGCGGTTGACCAGGTCGACCACGTGCTCGACGAAGGTCTCGCTGACGTGCACGCGGTGCACGGCTTCCATCGCCGCTACCAGCTCGTTGGTCGAGCCGACGGGCTGCTTGTCGAGCACGTCGAACTCGGTCTGCACGATCGCGCCGCCGTCCTGGCGCTGGACCCCGAGCGCGGTGTTGCGCACGAGGATCTCGCGCTCTTCCGCGGGCGAGGGATAGTCGAGTCGGTGCACGAGCATGAAGCGGTCGAGCTGGGCTTCGGGCAGCTCGAAGGTTCCCGACTGCTCGATCGGGTTCTGGGTCGCGATCACCAGGAAGGGCGCCGGCAGGCGGAAAGTCTCGCTGCCGATCGTGACCTTGCGCTCCTGCATGGCCTCGAGCAGGGCTCCCTGGACTTTCGGCGCCGCGCGGTTGATCTCGTCGGCGAGCAGCAGGTTGGTGAAGATCGGCCCCTTGCGCACGCGGAACTCGTTGATGCGCTGGTCGAGGATCTCCGAGCCCAGGATGTCCGAGGGCAGGAGGTCGATCGTGAACTGGATGCGCGCGAACTCCAGGTCGATCGACTTGGACAGGACCGAGATCAGGAGGGTCTTGGCCAGGCCCGGCACGCCCTGGAGCAGCAGGTGGCCGCCCGTGAACAGCGAGATCAGGAGCCGTTCGACGACGATGTCCTGGCCGACGACCACGGTCGCGACCCGCGCGCGCACGGCGCGGATGAAGGCCTCGGTCCCGGCGAAATCGGCGCGAGTGAGCGGGGTTGCGGTCTGCTGCATGGGAGAGTTCCGTCCTGGCCGCGCTAGGAGGTCCGGCGCGGGGTGAGATCCTAATGGGACGACGCTCGGGCCGCGCACCCCAATTAGAGGTGGTGGCGAGCTCGGTTTCCGTCCCGGCTTCGGGCCCTGCGGCGCAGACTCGGGCTTCAGCCGCCCTTGGACTGGAGCTGCTTGCGCGCCGCCTCGATCCGCGCCCCGGCCATGCCCTGCGCGCGCACCGGATCGACTTTCAGGGCCGACTCGAACTCGGCCAGGGCGGCGTCGAACTTGGACTGGGACATGTACAGGTCGCCGAGCGCGATGTGCGCGCCGCCATGCCCCGGCTCGAGGGCCAGTGCCGCGCGGGCCAGGGGCTCGACCTCCTCGGATTTGCGCCGCGCCAGGGCCAGCTGCGCTAGGAAGACGTAGGCATCCGAGGAGGGGCGGATCGAAATGTACTGGCGCAGGGCGCGCGCGGCATCGTCGAGGCGGCCCTGCGCCGTGAAGATGCGCGCCTTCTGCTCGAGAGCCGCCCGGTCATTGGGCGAGCGATCGAGGGCCTTCTGCACTTTCGTCATCGCCTCGGCGAGCTTGCGCTGGCCATCGGGGCCTTGAGCTTCGCCCTGGAGCCGGATCGCCTCTTCGATCAATTCCCACGAAGGCAGCATGTCCTTGGGGTCGAGCACGCCGACGGATCCGTCCGCCGAAGTTGCGCTGGTGTAGCCCAGCGAGCTGAGCGCGCTCTGCGTCTCGGCGCCAGCCGATGTGTTGCGCACCAGGAGCTCGGAGTCCTTCGGCCAAGCCGCGCGTCGGGCCTCCAGGTCCGCCGACAGGCGCGCCGCGACCTTGGGATCCTCGTGGCCGCGATCCGCCAGCTCGAAGGGGTCCTTGTCGAGGTCGAAGAACTCAGACCGCGGCGCGCGGATGAACTTCGCGTGGGCGCTGCGCATGCCTTGCAGCGGCGCCCAGCCGTTGTTGAGCAGGGTCATCATCGATTCGATGTACACCGCGCGCTCCGGATCGGAGCGCGTCGACAGGAGACTGTGGCCGTCGAGCTTCGGCGGCGAATCGATGCCCAAGGCATCGAGCAGGCTCGGCATCAAATCGACGGTCGACACCACTTCGTTCGCGACCAGGCCGGCGCTCTTGGGCGCCGCGGGGCAGACGAGGATCCAGGGCACGCGCATCACGGCGTCGTAGATAGTGCGGCCGTGGGTCGACTCGCCGTGCTCGCCGAGACTCTCGCCGTGGTCGGCGACGATCGCGATCACGGTGTTCTCGTGCAAGCCCTGGGCCTTCAACCCGGCGACCAATCGCCCGACCTGAGCATCGACGAAGGCGATCTCTCCGTCGTACTCGTGGCCTCGGAAGTCCTTGTCGAAGGGCGGCGCCAGGGAGTAGGGCTCGTGCGCGTCGTAGAAATGCACCCAGGCCAGGAAGGGCTGGGACGGATTGCGCGCTGCGAGCCAGGCGAGAGCGGCGTCGGCGGTCGCGTCGCCGCGGCGCTCGTTGAGGCCGCCGAAGCTGCCCGCGCCGAGCGTGCGCTCGACGCTGTCGTCGTACACCGCGAAGCCCTGGTCGAGCCCGAAGCGGCGATCGAGCACGAAGGAGGAGACGAAGGCCGCGGTCTGGTAGCCGTGATCGCGCAGAATCTCCGCCAGGGTGAGCCTTTCGCTCCCCAGCGGCGCTTCGCCGTTGTTGCGCACCCCGTGGCTCGGCGGATAGAGACCGGTCAGGATGCTCGCGTGGGAGGGGGTGGTCAGGGGCACGCAGGTGATCGCCTGCCCGAAGCTCGTGCCGCGCGCGGCCAGGGCGTCGATGTTCGGCGTGCGGGCATTGCGCGCGCCGTAGCAGCCGAGGCGATCCGCGCGCGTCGTGTCGAGGGTCACGAGCAGCACGTTGAACCCGCGCGCGCAGCCGGGTGCCATGCCCCGCACCACGGTCTCGCCGCGGTTGCACGCCGAAAGGCCCAGCACCAGGCAGACACCTGCGAGGCCGAGCTGCCGAATCCAATTCTGCCTAAGGGATTCCAAGCAGGGAAAGCTATCACAGCTCGCGACCCCGCCGTGCTCGACGTGAAACGTGCGTTTCCTGGAGACTCGGACCCCGCGGACTTCTGGAATTCGGGTAATCATAAGGAGCCACCTGAGTCGTCCTCTGGCGCAGCGCGAGTCCATGCAGCCCAGGTCAGGTCGAGTTCCTTCGAGCCCGATCGGAAGCTGCCGGAATCTCGCTCGTCCAGCGCTCGAGGTCCAACGCCGTTCCACCCCAACCAGGATTCGCCACTCCCATGCTCCACAGCTCGAAAATACTCGTCGCCCTCTCGACCGCGATTCTCTCGGGTGCAGCCTCCGCCCAGATCGTCGCCGTCGGTCCCTTCACCGGACAACAGTCCGATAGTTTCGAACTCCAGAATCACTCAGGCTTCCAGCCTTGCGTGCAGGGCCGCGTGTTCAACAACACCGCCGACCTTTGCGATCCGACGGGCAACGGGACCAGCATCACGGGCGGCTGGGGTTTCATGTGCTCGATCGGGCCGCACATCGGCAGCAGATTCTTCGGTTCCGCGGGCGGGCCCGCGGAGTTCACGTTCGACACGCCTGCGACAGGCTTCGGCGGTTTCTTCGGCTCGAATTCGGGCTCGGCGGACGCGACCATCGAGTTCTACGACTCCGCGAACACGCTGCTCACGACGAAGACGGCCACCTTCCCCGCGAACTGCACCTGGAACTGGAATGGTTGGCAGGTGACCGGCGGCCCCGCGGTCAAGCGCATCAAGATCATCGGACTCAATCCCTTCGGCGGCGGTTTCGTGATGCTCGACGACATGGAGGCCAACTACGGAGCGGTGTGTCCGCTCCCGGTCACCTACTGCACGGCGAAGATCAACAGCCTCGGGTGCACGCCGTCCATCGGCTCGACCGGCACTCCGAGCGCGACCAGCGGATCCGGCTTCGTGATCAAGGGCATCAACGTGCGCAACGTCAAGCCGGGTCTCTTGCTGTACACGAGCAGCGGTCGAGCCACGACTCCCTTCCAAGGTGGCCTGCTCTGCGTCGCAGGTCCGGTGCGCCGTTCCATCCCGCTCAACTCGGGCGGCACTCCGCTTCCCGCCAGCGATTGCAGCGGCATCTACTCGATCGACATGAACCAGTTCGCGGTCGGAGCGCTGGGCGGGATCCCCGCCGGCTACCTCACGACGGCCGGAACGATCGTCGATACACAGTTCTGGGGCCGCGACCCGGGCTTCCCTGCTCCGAACAATTCCACGCTCTCGGACGGACTCGAATACAACGTTTGTCCGTGATCGCCGAGCGGGCTTGACCCGCGTCAGCCCGCAGTCGCTCGCTCTGAAAACCCCTTCCGCGGCCTGCGGAGGGGGTTTTCATGTCTCCGGGAGGCTCCAGAATGACCGCTGTTTCACCTTTGTCGCGTCCTCTGGACGGGCAGCGCGGCCACCTGGACACGATTCCCCGTTCACATGGCGTAATGTCCAAGTCGGGTGTAAGTTTTAACTGGTCGGGAGGCCGCCGTCCTGCTCGCAGCGGAACGGGTCTTCTCGCCATCCTCACAGTTACCTCATCGTCTCAGGAAGAAAGAGCCAGGAACCAAACATGAATCTGAATTCGAACACATGGCTGTGGTCCGCCATCGCCGCCAGCTGCCTGGCCACGGGAGCCAGCGCCCAGACCCCGTTCACCGACAACTTCGACAGCTACGTCCTCGGATCCGTGATCTCCAGCCCTTCACAGAACGGCTGGAAGCAGTGGGGCTCCGCTGCCTGCGCCCTCAACAAGATCGAGAACAACACGACCGGCTTCGCCCGCAGCGGCAAGTCCGTGTCCGTGAACATGACCATCACTCCCTCGGACTGCAGCGACCTGGTGCACGAGTTCACCGGGTTCACCTCGGGCCAGCACACGATGCGCGCCTTCACCTACGCGCCGACCGGATCCCTGGACAAGTGGTTCTTCATCGTGATGAACACGTACTCCGACCTCGGACCCTGGAGCTGGTCGGTCCAGCTTACGATGGATCCTTCGGTGTCCATCTGGTCGATCGACGCGGGCAGCGCGGCGACCGCCACGGGCGGCCTGATCCTCGACTCCTGGGTTGAAATTCGCGCCCAGATCGACCTGACGGCGAACCTTTGCGAGGTCTACTACAACGGCGCCCTTTGCGCTCCCGCGTACTCCTGGACGGGTGACGTGTTCGGCGGCAACACCGGTGTGCTGAACGTCGCGGCCGTCGACCTGTACCACAACTCGGCCGCCCAGGGCGGGCTCGGGAACAGCCGCGCCTACTGGGACGACTTCAGTTTCACCAACGGCTTCCCGCCGCCGACCCCCTTCGCGTACTGCACGGCGAAGACCAACTCGCTCGGCTGCACGCCGACGATCGGCTTCACCGGCTTCTCGAGCGCGGCGGCAACGTCGGGCTTCACCGTCCGGGCCACGAACGTGATCAACAACAAGCCCGGTCTGCTGCTCTACTCGAACACCGGCGCGGCCGGGGTTCCCTTCCAAGGCGGCTTCCGTTGCATGAACGGCCCGGTCCGTCGCTCGAGCGCCCTGAACTCCGCCGGCAATCCTCCGCCGAACGACTGCTCGGGCATCTACCAGATCGACATGAACGCCTTCGCCCATGGTCTGCTCGGCGGCTTGCCGCAAGCCTACCTGCTCACCCCTGGCACGACGATCAACTGCCAGATGTGGGGTCGCGACAACGGTATTCCTCCGCCGAACAACTCGACGTTGTCGGACGGCCTGCAATACGTGGTCGGCCTCTGAGCTGATCGGCTGCGCTCAGGCGCAGCGAGAAAAAAGGGCCAGCGCCTCGCAAGAGGTGCTGGCCCTGTTCGTGTCCAGGGCGAGTTCCCGGTGCTGCCCCGCATCGCTGTGCTTGGAGGGCGGGCGGCGGCGGCGCGCTCTCAGTCCGGCTTGGGCTCGAAGCGCGGCGGGTCCTTCTCGGGAAGCCGCTCGAGCCACTCCAGGCTCTTGAGCTTGCCGCGCACCACGTCGCCGCCCGACTTCTCGGCACTCATCGTGCACCAGCCCGCCAGCTCGCGCTCGGCGAACCCGTACCAGAAGGCGGGCTCGGTCGTCGGCTCGAGGGGATCGACCACGATCACCGTGGGCATGGTCGCCACGGGCTTGCCCCAGTCGAAGTCCTTGCTGACCTGGGCCGTGGGAAGGTCCGTTTCCAGCTTGCCGTCGAACAAGCCGAAGATCTCGGGCAGCGGGTAGGGGACGAAGCGCGGACTCGTCAGGTCCGTCGGCTCGAGCGGCTTGCCGCCTTCGAATCCCTGCCAGCTGCGCAGGCCGTTGGAGAGGGCGATCGCCGTGAAGGTCTCCGGTTCGCCCTGCTCGGGCCGCGGTCCCGTCCAGCGCGTCTTCGCGTTGACCTTGCCGCCCTTCGCCATCCAGATCTCCGTCGCGAAGGTCCAGCGCACGCTGACCTCGGGATGCTGCTTGTCGGCCGTGACCAGAACGCCCTCCGCCTGGAGATGGATCACCGGAGCCTTCTCCAGCCGCCTGGCCCAGTCGACGAACAGGTCGCGCGGATCGGGAGGCGGAGCCTTGACCGCAGGGGCGGGCGCGGCGGGATCCTGGAGCAGGAGGAGCGGGAGGATCAGCAAGGACATCATGGCGTCGACTTCGCGGCGAGCATGGCGAGCACGCGATCGGCAACCGAGGTCATCGCGACCACGCCCTCGCGCGGCGGGGGATTGGACGAGCCGAAGGGCATCGAAGACAGGTACACCGCCCCATCCTGGGCATCGTCCGGCAGACGACCATGGCTGCCGCGCACCAGCGAGGCGTCGAGCGGAATCACGTCCATCAGGTAGCGCATGCCGAGCTTCTTCTGAGCCAACCGTCGGGCCACGCGCAGCTTGGGGCTGCGCAGACCGGGATCGAGGAAGAGCTCGCAGGGGTCATACCCGGGCTTGCGGTGGATGTCGACGGTGCGCGCGAAATCGGGGGCGCGCTGGTCGTCGAGCCAGTAGTAGTAGCTGAACCAGCATTCGCGCTCGGCCACGAGCACCAGGTCGCCGGCTCTGGGGTGGTCGATCCCGAAGCGCGCCTGGGCCGTGCGGTCGAGCACCTGCTCGATCCCCTTGGCGCCCGTGAGGACCTGCCTCGCCCGCTGCAGGGCCGGCTCATCGCGCGCGTACACGTGGGCGACCTGGTGGTCGCTGACCGCGAAGGCGCGCGAAGCGAAGGTGTCGAGGATCTCGCCCGCGGGCGTCTCGCGAACTTCGAGCAGGCCGGCTTCGCGCAGCAAGCGGTTGACGTGCACCACGCGCGTCACTTGGTTGATCGAATACTCCGAGACGATCACGATCGCGGCGCCCGCGCGATCCGCGGCGGCGATCAGGTCCGCGCACAGCGCGTCGACTTCGCCGATAGCCGCCAGGCCGCGCGGATGATCGGGCCCGAAACGCTGGTGGTCGTAATCCAGGTGGGGCAGGTAGACCATCGTGAGCGCTGGCTTCTCGCGCTCGAGGGTGTCGATCGCGGCGTCGGAGAGCCAGCGGCTCGAGGGCAGACCGGACTTCGGCCCCCAGAAATCGAAGAATGGAAATGGGCCCAAGCGCTCCTCGAGTCCCCGGCCGAAGGCGTGGGGCGCGGAATAGGTCGCCACGATCTTGCGCCCGTCGGCTGGGTAGAAGGGCCGCGGCGTGATCGACAGGTCGACGCGCGCTCCGAGATTCCACCACCAGAAGATCTTCGCGCAGCGCGCGCTGGGATCGCGTTCTTTCATTCGCTCGTAGAGCTTCGGGCCGCGCACCAGCGCGTTGGATTGTCGCCACAGGCCGACTTCGCCGCTCTCGCGATCGAACCAGCCGTTGCCGACCGCGCCGTGATCGCGAGGCATGAGCCCCGTGAGCATGGTCGCCTGCGCGCTGCACGTGACCGCGGGCAGGACGGTGCTCATTGCCGCCATGGCTCCGCGGCGTGCGAGCTCGCGCAAGGCCGGCGTCCGCTCGCCGATCATGCGCGCGGAAAGGCCCACGACGTCGATCAACAGCACGGGCGGCATGCGGAAACTTCGATGGTAGCATGCGCCGATGCTCGGACGACTCTTCGGCTTTCTGCGCGGACCATCGGTCGTGATCCAGGGCGTGGACAAGCTTCCGGAAGGCGAGTCGCGGAAGATCTCGATCGGCGATCCATTGGCGGGCGGCACGGAAATCATCCTGTGCCGTCGCGACGGCAAGCTCTTCGCGGTCGACGTGCTCTGCCCGCACGAAGGCGGTCGCATCATTGGCGGTCCGCTGGTCGAGGGCCGCTTCGTGACCTGTCCGCTGCACGGCTACAAGTTCGATCCCGCGAACGGACGCGCCGTCGGCGTCGCCTGCAAAAGCGCGAAGACGTATCGCGTCGTGGTGCGCGGCGCCGACTGCGAGGTCTACGTTTGAAACCCGCGAGGGGTTCCCTCGAGCACGGCTCCGCCTCGGAGCCCATGCCGTTCGCGATCGATCTGCTAGCCGGCGTGGAAGTCCTGTTCTCGATCGGCGCGCTGGGATTCCTCGGCATCGCCGCCATCGCGCGCAACGCCGGTCAGACCACCGTGCCCGTGCTCGCCGACATCTATCCGCAGTTTCTGCGCGCGCCGGCGCCGACCGCGCTGGCGCTGCTCGCGGGACCTCCGATCCTGGTCGCGATCGGGCTGTTCCTGCGCAAGCCGTGGGGACGCATGGCCGCGATCGCGCTGCACGTTTCGCTCGGCGCCTGCTCGGTGTGGCACTTCGTGGTGAAGTTCTCGGCCTTCCGGAATCAGACTTCCGGATTGCCCGAGGTCACGCTGATGATGCTTTTCCTGCTCGCCCTCTCGATCGGAGTGCCGCTGTTCCTGAGCCGCCGCCACCTGCGCGCGGCCTTCGCCCGCGGGCATCGCTGAGCTCGCGTACAATCGCGGGGCGGCCATGGAGAACAAACACACACGCCTGGGGATCGCTTCCTTCGCGCTGAGCGCTCTCGCCGCGGGATGCACCTTCGCCCTGTTCGCGCTGGGCTTGCTGCTGCGGGCGTTGATTCGCGGCGATCACCACGACTTCCACTTCCTGAAGGTGCTTTTCCTGCTCGGCCTGTTCGCGATCTTCTTCATGAATCTGGCGAGCCTCGGTCTCGGCATCGCGGGACTCGCGCAGACCGAGCGGAAGAAGCTCTTCGCCGTCCTGGGCACGGTCTTCGCCTCGATGCAGATCGTGGCGACGCTGCTGATCCTCCTCGCCAACATGCACTGAGCGGACTCGCGAACGCCGACGCGAAACGATCAGGGCAGGAAGCGCGCGCTCTCGCCCGCCGACGGCAGCCTGCAGCGTGGCGCCTTCCCGAACCAGGCGTGCCGGCGTCGCGCGATGAAACGATAGAGCGCGTCGCGCAGGAAGCTTGGAACGACGCGGCCGATCGCGCCCAGCAGCGACCACGCTCCCCCGAGGTGCCGCAGGATCCGCAGCACGGCATCGCCTCGGACATGCAGGGCTCCGCCGTCGAGCAGCACGAGCGTGTCGAGCTCGCGCGGCTTGGGCTCGATCTCCAGCGCCGCGTAGGTCGTCCCCTGCAGCGGCGCGAAGCGCAGATGCCCGCGCTTGTCGTGGTCGAGGCACCACTGCACGGACCTGGCGCACAGTCCGCAATCGCCGTCGTAGAAAAGGATCGTGGTCGGAGCCAGGTGAATTCGTCCGGAGTCGTGACGGCATCCGCGCGGAGCGTGGATGCCGGAACGACTCCGGACGAATTCACCTGACTCCGTGCGCGCGGTGGTAGGGTAGATCCTTGCATGGGCCTGCGCGAGACTCTCTCGAAGACGCTGCTCGTGGCGATTGCGCTGTGCTCGCAGGCCAGCCCCTCCGCCGCGCATCCCCAAGGCCAGAGCGAAAGCGATCTCGAGTTCTTCGAATCGAAAGTCCGACCGCTGCTGGTCGATCGCTGCTACGAGTGCCACGCGAGCACTTCGAAGCGAATCAAGGGCGACTTCAAGCTCGACACCTACGACGACCTGCTGCTCGGCGGAGAAAACGGCGCGGTGGTGGTCCCTGGCGACCCCAAGTCGAGCCGCCTGATCCAGGCCATCCACTACGACGGCGACCTGCGGATGCCGCCGAAGGCTGAGCTCGCCAAGGCCGAGATCGCCATTCTCGAGGACTGGGTCGAGCGCGGCCTTCCGATGCCGCGGACCGCGCCCGAATCCGCAAAACCTGCCGCGCTGCACTGGGCCTTCCAGCCAGTCTCGAATCCCAAGCCGCCGGCGGTGCGCGACGCCGCCTGGTGCTCGAACGACATCGACCGCTTCATCCTCGCCGGATTGGAAGCGATCGACCTCGAGCCCGCGCCGCGCGCGGATCGCGCCACGCTGCTGCGGCGCTTGTCGCTGGACCTGATCGGCTTGCCGCCAAGCCCTTCGGAGCTCGCGCGCTTCCAGGCCGATCTTTCGCCCGGCGCGTGGGAACGCGAAGTCGACCGCCTGCTCGCTTCGCCTCACTACGGCGAGCGCTGGGGCCGCGCCTGGCTCGACCTCGCGCGCTACTCCGATTCGAACGGCCTCGACGAGAATCTCGCGATGGGCACGGCCTGGCGCTATCGCGACTGGGTCGTGCGCGCGCTCAACGACGATCTCACCTATGACAAGTTCCTGACCTGGCAGCTCGCCGGCGACCTGTGTCCAGAACCGGCCGACACCCAGGCTCTGCGCGATCAATTGACCGCGACAGGCTTCCTGGTGCTCGGACCGAAGATGCTCGCGGAGCAGGACAAGGAAAAGCTCGTTCTCGACGTGGTCGACGAGCAGATGGATGTCGCGTTCCGCACCTTCCAGGGCCTGACCATGGGCTGCGCGCGCTGCCACGACCACAAGTTCGATCCGATCTCCCAGCGCGATTACACGGCGGTCGCCGGCATTTTCAGCTCGACGGCCTCCATGGCCAATCTCGGTTTCGTCTCGCGCTGGAACGAGCGCCAGCTCGCGCCGAAAGCGCAGATCCAGACGCGGCTGGAAGCCGAAGCCAGGCGCGACAAGGCGAAGCAGGCGCTCGAGGACCTGCGCGCGCGCGCGGCGGATTCGCTCTTGCTGCACTGGACAGCCGACACCGCGGCCTACCTGCTCGCCGCGACCGCCGCGGCTCGGTCGGCGGTGATCGTCGAAGCCGAGGATTTCAGCCGCGGCAATCTGATCCGCGACGACTCGACCTACGGATCTCCGGGCAGCGTGATCGCGCGACAAGGCACCGGCGGCCTGCAGTTCGCGGAATACGACCTGACTTTCCAGGCCCAGGGCCGTCAGGTGCTCGAGGTGCGCATGGCCGCGGAAGATTCGCGGCCGATGCGCGTGCTGCTCGACGGAGCGCTGGTCTTCGAGTCGGCCCTCGCCGAAAAGACCGGCTCGTGGAAACTCGACGGCCAGCGCTGGTTCAAGGTCGGCGCACTCGACGCGCGCTCGGGTCGCAACGTCCTGCGCCTGGAGCGCGACGGCTCGGTGCCGCACCTCGATCAATTGCTCCTCTACCCCGAGTCGGGTGCGGGCGAGGGCGCCGGCTGGCCCGTGGCAGGAAATGCACTCGCGGCAGGTCTCGAGCCCGTGTTGCTGCGCGCCTGGACACTTCGACTGGAGTCCGCCGAGCACAAGCAGGATCCGATCTTCGGTCTCTGGACGCGTTTCGCACTCCTGCCCGCGGCGGAATTCGAGCCGCGGGCTCGCGCGCTCACCGCCGAGCTGCGCGCAGCGCGCGACGACAAGAGCTTCGAGCAGAATCCGCTGGTGATCCGCCTGCTCGAAGGCGCGCCGCCCGTGTCTTTGAGCGAGCTTGCCGGACGCTATCAAGTGCTGATCAGCGGCGTGGACGCCCAGTGGCGCGAGCTGCACGCCAAGGATCCGAAGGCCGAGCGCGTGCCCGGCGAGGGCGCGGAGGCCCTGCGGCTTCTCGTCCACGGCAAAGAAAGCCCCTTCCACCTCGCGGCCTCGGAAATGGAGCCCCTGGTCCCCGAGGCGACGCGCACCGAGATCGTCGCCCTGCGCGGCGCCTTCGAGGCCAGCGAACGCGCTCTGCCGCCCGAGATCGACGCTGCCCTCGGTGTCGCGGACGACGCGGAGATCGCCGGCCTGCCGCTGATGAAGCGCGGCAATCACCTCGACAAGAGCCCGCAGCCCGTCGCGCGCGGAGTGCCAGCGAGCATCGCGACCAAGGTCACCTCCCCGAAGATCCCGGAATTCCAAAGCGGCCGCCTCGAGCTCGCGCAATGGATGCTCGACCCCGAGCATCCCCTGACTTCGCGCGTCGCCGTCAATCGACTCTGGCAAGGCCACTTCGGATCCGGCCTGGTGCGCTCGAGCTCCAACTTCGGCCTGCGCGGCGATCCGCCTTCCAACCCCGAGCTCCTCGACTGGCTCGCGCGCGAATTCGTGCGGCGTCACTGGTCGATGAAGTCCATGCACAAGCTGATCTGCATGTCGAGCGCCTACCAGTGCGCCTCGGAAGTGCGGGCGGACATGGAGCTCGCGGACCCGACCAACCGGCTTTTCTCGCACCAGAACCGCCGCCGGCTCGACGCCGAGCAATTGCGCGACGGGCTGCTCTTCGCGAGCGGCTCGCTCGACTTGTCGATCGGCGGCAGCCTGCTCGAGATCAAGAACGCCGAGTACGTCACCAACGACCAATCGAAGGACGCCGCGCGCTACGACGCGCCGCGCCGCTCCCTCTACCTGCCGATCATCCGCAACGCGATGCTCGACCTGTTCAGCGCCTTCGACTACCCCGATCCGAGCATGACGGTCGAGCAGCGGCCGTCGACGACCTCTCCGATCCAGGCCCTGTACTTGATGAACTCGCCGCTGGTCCTGACGGCGAGCTCGAAGCTCGCGAAGACCGCGATCGACTCTCGCGGCGACGCGCGAGCCCGCGTGGATCTCCTCTACGAATCGACTCACGGCCGCGCGCCCGCCAAGGACGAGGTCGACCGCGCCCTCGGTTTCATCGCGCGAGCGACCGCGCCGCGGGCCGAGGAATTGCCGCGCACCAACATCGGTCAGGAAGCCGGCGCAAAACCCGCGGAAGACGCCGCGGCGCGCGAGAGCGAAGCCTGGTCCTTGCTCGCGCAGGTGCTGCTGGTCTCCAATGAATTCCTGTTCGTCGACTGAGCCATGACTCACTTCCGTCCACTGCCCCATTCACGCCGCGAGCTCCTGCGCGCCAGCGGCGCCGGCTTCGGCATGCTGGCTCTGTCGGGCCTCGCGCGCAGTCTCGGCCTGCAGGACCAGGTGCTTCCCGAAACGCGCGGCTCGCTCGGCTCGCCCTGGCCGGTGCGCGCGAAACGCGTGATCTTCCTGTTCATGCACGGCGGTCCGAGCCAGGTCGACACCTTCGACTACAAGCCGCTGCTGCACCGCGACAACGGCAAGCCCCTGCCTTTCGACAAGCCGCGCATCCAGTTCGCAGAGACCGGCAACCTGCTGGAGTCGCCCTGGAAATTCGCGCAGCACGGGCAGTCCGGAGCCTGGGTGAGCGAGCTCTTCCCCGAGGTCGCGCGCCACGTCGACAAGCTGTGCTTCGTCAAGTCCCTGTGGGGAACCAACGAAGCCCACGGCGGCGCGCTGCTCGCGCTTCACACCGGCTCAGCGACTTTCGTGCGGCCGAGCATGGGCTCGTGGATCGTCTACGGCCTGGGCAGCGAGAACGAGAACCTGCCCGGCTTCATAACGATCTGTCCGACGCTGGGTCACGGCGGCGTGGGCAACTGGTCGAGCGCATTCCTGCCGGGCATCTACCAGGGCACGCCCATCGGGAATGCGAGCGTGCCCGCGAAGGAAGCGCGCTTCGCCAATTCCAGCCGCGGCGACGTCACGCGCGAGACGCAGCGCGCGGGCTTGGACCTCCTCGCCGAGGAGAACCGCGCCCACCTGGCTCGCCACTCCGCCGACGCGGCGCTCGACGCGCGCATCGCTTCCTTCGAGCTGGCCTTCCGCATGCAGACCGAGGCGCCGCGCGCCATGGACTTGAGCGGCGAGACGCCAGAGACCTTGAAGCTCTACGGAATCGACGAGAAGACCACCGAGAACTTCGGCCGCCAGTGCCTGCTCGCGCGCCGTTTCGCCGAGGCGGGGGTGCGCTTCATCCAGTGCACCCACAGCTACAAGTGGGACCAGCATGAGAACCTCAAGGCCGGCCACGAGCAGAACGCCCGCGAGGTCGACTTGCCGATCGCAGGCCTGTTGGCGGATCTGGAAGCGCGCGGCCTCCTGGAGGACACGCTGGTCATCTGGGGCGGCGAATTCGGGCGCACGCCGACGGCCCAGGGCATGGACGGGCGCGACCACAACCCCCACGGCTTCACGATGTGGCTGGCCGGCGGGGGCACGAAGCGCGGGCTCAGCTACGGCTCGACCGACGACTACGGGTTTTTCGCGCGCGACGACAAGGTGCACATCCACGATTTCCACGCCACCCTGCTCGCGCTGCTCGGTCTCGATCACGAGCGCCTGACCTGGCGCTACGCCGGCCGCGATTTCCGCCTGACCGACGTCTCAGGACGCGTGGTCAGCGAGCTGTTCGCTTGAGCGCGAGCTAGACTTGTCCTTTGAGCAGGCCATGGAGTCCAGCTTCGAAGGGCGCAAGCCAGAGATCCTCTATCCCTGCCTCTGGGCGTATCAGATCATCGGCGCGGACGAGGAATTGTTGCGCGCGGCGGTCCTCGAGGTGCTCGGCGATGCGCCGCATGTCTTGAAGCCGGGGAACGTGTCGCCGGGCGGGAAGTACCGGTCGCTGGGGATGGAGACGCGCGTCGAGGACGAAGCGGAGCGGTTGGCGATCTTCGATCGGTTGTCGAAGCATCCGGCGATTCGGTTCGTGTTGTGAAGTACGGAGTCAGGTGAATTCGTCCGGAGTCGTGCGGCCTCGGTTGCGCGCGCGCAGCGCGCGCAACCGAGGCCGCACGACTCCGGACGAATTCACCTGACTCCGTACTGGAACGTCCGACGTCGGGCCTGTCACGACAACTACGTCGTCATCCGATACGCCGCCGCCGTCGGTCGGACGGCTCGCGCGAAGTGCAGCGGCCTCCGCAGCGGTCCCACCGCAGGCCGCGCCTTCGCAAGCCACTCGCGATAGACCTCCATCGACTTCTTCGTGTCGACGCACACATCCCCGTACTGATCTTCCGCGAGCGCGCGCGTCACGCTCACTCTTTGGTGCCAGCAGTGCATCCCGCTGACCGGATCGGGCTGCACGGGGAAGGTCAGATTCTGGTGCACGCCGCCATCCGTCCACCACACGCGCTTCGAATCCGGATCCGATGACTCGAACGGCCGGATGTCCTCGATGCGGCGGAAGCGATACTTCCCGCCGCCCTGATCCTCGCGCACGGCTTTGAACGTCGCCCACTCCGAGCCCATCGAGTCGAACAAGCGCCAGCGCCCCAAGTGGTGCGAGCACGCGACCACTCCCGGCCGCATTCCCTCGGTCACCCAGACCTTGTTGACGTAGTGCCCGATCCGCGTCGCCACGCGCACCAGATCGCCCGTATCGACACCGATGCGCGCCGCATCCGTCGGATGGATCCAGACCGGGTTGGTGTTCGACAGCTCGTAGAGCCACTTCGAATTCCCCGAGCGCGTGTGGATCAAAGTCGGCAGCCGGAACGTCGGCACCAGCGGATACTCGCCCTTGTCGACGTCCATGTGCTTGCGGTGCACGTGGCTCTCGATGTACCCGGGCAGCGCATATTCGCTCCAGCCCCAATCCGCCATGGTCTGCGACCACAGCTCGAGCTTGCGCGAAGGCGTCGCGAACCCCGTGCGAGCCGCGCCCTGGGCCACGACTCCGATCGCCGCGCCAGCCTTGAGCACCGTGCCCTCGGAATTCGTCGTCGCGCCTTCGAGATCCTTCGACGAAAGCGTCTTCAAGTAACTCTGGTACGTGTCCTTCTCGACCAGGAAGGCTCCGTAGCGGCGCATGTACTCGAGCGGCGTGAGCCCATGCTTCTTCGCCTCCGCCGGCAAGCCGGGCACCGAGTTCTCGAAGATCCACGCGTAATACTCGTCGACCGTGATGCGCTGCCCGGGCCGATACGGCGATTCGTAGTACTTGCGCACACCGAGCGAGCCGTCGGGATCGATGCGCCACGAAAGCGCGATCCAGAACTCGTCCTCTTCCCAGACCTCGCCCGGATTGGAATCGCGCGTCAACTCCTGCTTCTCGCCCGCGCGCTCCTTCGCCACGCGCAACACCGGCTGACGGAAAGAGATCCACTTCGCCGCGTGCGTCTCCTGGCTCATCAAGTCGTGTCGCTCCGCCCCCAGGCCCATCGGCAGCACGTAATCCGCGTACTGCGCCGTCTCGCTCCAGGTCGGCGTCAGCGCCGCATGCAGCTCGATCTTCGATTCATCGCGCAGCACCTCCTCCCACATCATCCCGTCTGGATTGGTCCAGACCGGGTTGTAGACGCGTGTGAAATACGCCGCGATCTTCCCGCGGCCTTCCTTGAGGAAGTGCGGCAGCAGGAAGGACAGCTCGTGATGCGAAAGTGGCCACTCCTTCGGGTAGAGCAGCTCGTTCCAGACGTTCTGCGGCGGCGGCTTGAGGAACGGCGGCGGCACGAACTTGTCCGACGTGTTCAAGTTCGTCCCGCCCTTCGACGCGACCGAGCCGACGAGCACGCACAGGAATTCCAGACACCGCGCCACCTGCCACCCGCCCTCGTTGCCCGAAGCCGCATTGCGCCACACGTGCGAAGCAAAAGCGCTCCCCGCCGCGCCGATCGCGCGCGCGACCTCGCGGATCACGGTCGCATCCAGTCCGCACTCGAGCGCAGCGGCTTCCGGCGTTGCATGCGCGTACTGGCGCCGCAGCGCCGCGAGGAATTCCTCGAAGCTCGACGGAGCTTGCGGCGCCACATGGGTCAGGAACTCGCGCCAGTTGACCCACTGCTCGACGAAAGCGCGATCGAAGAGCTTCTCCTCGAGGATCACGTGCGCAAAGGCGAGCAGCATGAGCGCCTCGGTCCCCGGATAGGGCGCGAGCCACCAGTCCGCCATCGAAGCCGTGTTCGACAAGCGCACGTCGACCACCGCGAGCTTCGCGCCCTTCATTTTGGCGTCGATGATCCGCTGCGCGTGCGGATTGAAATAATGCCCAGTCTCCAGGTGCGAGGAGAGCAGCAGCATCATCCGCGAGTTCTCGTGATCCGGCGAAGGACGATCCGCTCCGGTCCACAGCGCGTAGCCGAGTCGCGCGGCGCCGGAGCAGACGTTGGTGTGGCTGTTGTGGCCGTCGACGCCCCAGCTCTGGAGCACGCGGTCCATGTAGCCGTCATGTCCGGGGCGGCCGACGTGGTACATGATCTCGGTGCGCCGGTCCTCGATCAGTGCCTTGCGGATCTTCGCGGCGAAGACGTCGAGCACCTCGTCCCAGGTCGTGCGCTCGTACTTGCCTGAGCCGCGCGGGCCGGAGCGCTTGAGCGGATAGAGGATTCGCTGCGGATCCTCGATCTGATTCTTGGTCGCCGGTCCCTTGGCGCAATTGCGCCCTCGCGAGCCGGGGTGGTGGGGGTTGCCTTCGAGCTTCTGGATCTTCCAGGTGGTCTTGTCGACGTAGGCGACCAGGCCGCAAGCCGCTTCGCAGTTGAAGCAGGTCGTCGGAACGAGGGTGTAGCGCCGCTCGACTTTCTTCGGCCAGGCCGCCGAGTCGTACTCCATCCAGTCGTCCCACTGCGCCATCGGCGGAAAGGACGCGAGGGGAGTGACCGTCATCGGCAGCGGATCGCGGGGGGGCATGGTGGGCGAGTATACGGGCGACCCAACCGTGACCTTGAGCGTCGATGCTTTCTGGGATCCTCAACCATTGCTCCGCAGGGCTTGCGACGGAGAAGTACGCTAGGGTCGGCGCCAAGGCTAGCGGTGCTTCGCAACAGCCGATGCAGCCAAGACTTCCCCGCGCAGCCGCCAGACCATGAACCACGATCTCGAGGATCTCGTTTGGAACCGTGCCGCCATGGAGTCGGGTGGCGACACGCCTGGCCCTGGCGATCGAGCCTTGACAGCCCTTCTGCGATTACACGGCCTCGTGATGAATGGCGGGGTGCACCACGCAATGGAGGTGCTCAATCCGGCAGAACTTTGTGCGGCATCAGACGGGTTCTCGTACTTCGGATTCGAGAGTGTGGGCTCATTCTTCCGGAGCGCGTCCCCGATGCTGGCTGAATGTACGGATGAAACCGAGGTCGCTGCCGACCGCAGGTACTCCGAGCTGGTCCCGGATGACGAGCACCTGTTTCGTCGTTTCCAAAACGTCTTCCGCGAGCGCGCTGATCAATTCGCGCCTATCGACCCTGGGCTATAACCCGTCGGTCCTCCGGGAGAGTCACGGGAAAAACCAAAATCGATGGCTGACCGGCTTCCAGCTACGAGCAACGTCGGGGGCCCTGCTCGCTCCCACAAGTCATCAGGATGAGTGAGTCAGGAGAGAGAACGGTTGGTTTCAACAGAAAACCCGCGGATAAGCGACCGACCGTCCTCATGGCGCTCCTTCAGCGCCTCACGCCTTCTTCTTTCGCGCATCTCTCTCGACCAGCGCGCGGCGCTTCTTCTCCCAGAATTCCGGTGTGATTTCGATCGGCTCTCCGCTGTCGAGTCCCTGGAGCAGCTTCTTCTCGAGATCCTCTTGCGCCACTCGCCTCTGCGCCTCGTGAATCAGTCGACGCATGTACTCGCTCGTCGTCGTGCAGCCGCATCGTGCCGCCTCGGCCTCGACGAAATCCCGTTGCTGGCGGGGCAGGGAGATGTTCAGGTTCGTCAGATCGCTTTCCTGCCACATCACCTGAAGCATGAAGCGACTGCCGGGAGTTGGCAAGTCTCGTCAGAAGTGTCCAACAGCGATGCGCGGCAGTTCACCGCGCAGCGCCGCGTTCAGTTGGTCGCGCGCACACTGCCATCGACGGCTACGGCGCTGGCGTGCGACGAACCCATGTCCTGCAAGCGCTCGCGGCGTCGCCACATCGACAGCATGTAGAGCATCAAGAACAGCCCGAACGCGTACTCCTTGGTCTCCCCAGCCTGGAAGTCGACCAGGTAGGGCACCGGTTGGTGAAACGTGCGGAAGATGCCCTTGGGGAGCGTCACGAGAGTCGCAATCAGCGCGCTCGGCAGCACGACGATCGTCGGGATCGTCCAGGCAAGGGGGTGGCGCAACAACGCGCTGTCGCGACCGCGGCCGCGGAACCACAGGGGCAGCAGGACGCCTCCGAAGAGCACGCCGAGGGTCAAAACCAACCGCGGCGCCTGGTCTCCGATGCCGCCCAGGTTGTGCAGGTTGGTCTCCTGCTGCTCGTTGACCGCGGCCCACACTTCGGGGGTCTTCCAGCCGAAGTAATGCTGGCCCCAGCTCGCTTCTTCGCCGCCGAAATACAGGCAGCCCAGAGCCATGAGGAACATCCAGACCGCGTAGCCCGGGGGACGCGCCAAGGGCTTGCGGACGAGCAGAAGGATCGCGCTGGCGAGCGCGATCACGAGGAAGAGCACGGTCCCCTGCTCGACGATCCCGAATTCGCTGCGCATCCAGCGCACGTAGAACTCCTCGGATCTGGCTCGCGCGAGCATCTGCGCGACGATGATCAGCGGCGGGAACCACAGCCACAGCCAGGAGGGGAGTTCTTCCGCTCGTTCGTTGTCTTTCATGGAGGGAGAGGGCGGTGGACCTTCGGGACGGGTCAGGCTCACTCCATCATGTTTACATCATTGCGTTCGACGGCGAAAGGGCATCAGGCCATCATCTTTGCCCTGGCTTGGACGGGACTCAGGAACGATCCCGCAGCGGCATTCAGGACAACGGGGGAAGCTGCGCCGCGCGCACGTACGCGTACTTGAACAGGAACAGCCCGGCCAGCACGCAAGCGGCTGTGATCCAGCAGAAGTACGGAACCGCCGGCGCCATCCGGTGCGGGTTGGTCAGCGCGAGCAGCACGCCTGGCACGAGCACGCTGAGCACGACTCCCATCCGATAGGGCGCGCCGATCCAGCCCATGCGGACGATCGGCAGGAAGCCCGCGGCCTGGCGCGCGTTCGCTGTTTCGTGCTTCCCTCGCAACTCGAGCGACATGAACGCTCCGTGGAGCGCCAGCACGACCCCCAGCCACAAGCGGAACTCGGTCTTCGAATCGGTGAAGAACCAGAATATGACCGCAGCGCACAAGAGCGCTTGAATCAGCAAGTGGGGGAGCAATCTGCGGCTTTGCCACATGTCGCGTCCCTCGCACTGGCGGAACAAGAATGCCGTGTATCCCGCGGCTGCGGCGCCGAGCACCACGTTGAACGAGCGCATGTACTTCGCTGCCTCGTCCTGACCGAACCAGTGCGCGGCCAGGATCAAGCAGGTCAGCGTGCTGAAAGCGATCAGCACCCAGGCGCCGCGCACCAGCCAGCTCTTCTTGTTCGGCCTCGTCAGCAGCGTCAAGAACTTCAAGGGCCGGTGCAGGTCCTCGACGAGCAACGCGGTCGTGATCGTCGTGAACACCAGCGCAAGGATCTCCGGCAGCCAACGCTCCGCGAAAGATCCCACCGGCACGCCGAAGTCGACCAGGAAGGGCGCGATCATTGCCGCTCCCGCCGCGATCGCCTTGGTCACCAGGTACAGCGCCACCGGCCAGCCCCATTCGACCTTGTGCCCGACGTCGAGCACCGTTCGAAGATCCGGCGTCGTGGGCGCCTTCTCCTCCGGCCAGGCCTCGACGCCCGCATCCGGCCGCTCGCTCCATATATAGGTGGACGGCCGCTCGGCCGCCCCAGGCTCGAGCGACAGGGGCTCGACGCCCAGGTAGTGCACATTCGGCCCCGTCTTCTGCTCGGGCCGCCGCACCAGCGTCTCGTTCTCGGCCACCATCATCGCGATCCGCGACATCGGGTCGTGCAGATCTCCGACGACGATCGCCTGCTCCGGGCAGACGATGACGCAGGCCGGCTCGAGGTTCTGCTCGATGCGGTGCGCGCAGAAGTGGCACTTCTCGACCACCCCGGAGTCCTCGTTGAGATAGATCGCGTCGTAAGGACAGGCCTGCATGCACGCTCGGCAGCCGATGCAGGCGTCGCGGTCGATGTCGACGATGCCGTCCACGCGCTTTTCCAGCGCGTTGACGGGGCAGATCGTCACGCAGGGGGCCTTGCTGCAGTGGTTGCAGCGCAGGATCGCGAAGTGGCGCTTGACGCTCGGGAAGCGGCCCTTCTCCGTGTACTTGACCCAGGTGCGGAAGCTGCCGACCGGAACGTTGTTCTCGGCCTTGCAGGCGACGGTGCAGGCGTGGCAGCCGATGCAGCGCCGATGGTCCATCAGGAACCCGTATTGCATCCGCGCAGTGTACGGGGGGAGGTGCGCTCGGGAGTCAGGTGAATTCGTCCAGAGGTGCGGAGTCAGGTGAATTCGTGCGGAGTCGTGGGCCTCATCCACCCGGCGCGCAGTGCCGGGTGGACGAGGCCCACGACTCCGCACGAATTCACCTGACTCCGTACGCTACGGCGCGACCGTGTACTCGATCGCGTCGCTCAAGCTGGTCGCGCTCGGCGCGGGGAAGCCAGGGTCGCGCCCCCAGAACTGGCAATTCACCGTCACGCCGGCCACGCTGAGCAGCGGCGAGGGAAC
>Ga0193706_1000413_pt1 | contig 25222 bp, 24 predicted proteins | sample U3c1metaG_FD_160130 | JGI IMG/M metagenome (GOLD analysis project Ga0193706, IMG submission 160130) | Soil microbial communities from a riparian zone of the East river system, Colorado, United States - U3c1 | ecosystem: Environmental > Terrestrial > Soil > Riparian zone | place: USA: East River... | reverse complement strand
CCTGTACGCGACTCACGTGTGGCCGCGCCATCGGCTGTGTATTTCTGTGGCACTTTCCCGCGGGTTTCCCCGGGTGGGCGTTACCCACCGCCCTGCCCTTTGGTGTCCGGACTTTCCTCGAGGGGTTTTCTCTCCCCCCGCGGTCCGCTCGGCCCGCCCACCGATGGTAGCCCCGCCGGGTCGAATCGGCCAGGCGAGAGCGGGATATGGTGGCAAGGATGCGAACTGCGGTCGTCACCGGCGCTGGAGGGGGGCTCGGCGGTGCGATCGCCATCGAGCTGGCCGGGCGCGGCTTCGCGGTCTGGGTCACCGACGTCGACGCCGCTGCTGCCGCGCGCACCGCTGAGGAGATCGGCGCCAGCGCCAGGTCCCAGGCCCTGGACGTCCGCGACGAGGCCGCCTGCCGGGCTCTTGCCGCCGTGGTGGCGACGGAGGCGGGGTCCCTGGACCTCTGGGTCAACAACGCCGGCATCCTCTCCACCGGCCTCGCCTGGGAGCAGGGCGAGACGACCCGCGGCGCGATGCTCTCGATCAATGCCGCCGGCACCATGAACGGCACCGTCGCGGCCCTGGAGCAGATGGTTCCGGCCGGCCGCGGCCACGTCATCAACGTCGTCTCCCTGGCCGGCATCGTCGCCGCCCCGGGCGAGGTCGCCTACGCGGCCAGCAAGCACGCGGCGATGGCCTTCACCCTCGGCACCCTCTTCGACCTGCGCCGGGCGGGCCGGGCGGGCATCGACGTCTCGGCGGTCTGCCCGGACGGCATCTGGACGCCGATGCTCGAAGACAAGCTCGATGACCTCGACGCCGCCGGCTCCTTCTCCGGACACCTGCTGACCCCGGCCGAGGTCGCCGCCGAGGTCGGCAAGCTGACCGAGCGCCCCCGCCCGATCCTCGTGCTGCCGCGCTGGCGCGGCCCGCTGCTGCGTGTCTTCGACCTCTTCCCCCGGCTGGCGATCCGACTGCTGCCGGCGGTTATGTGGGATGCCCGGCGCCGCCAGCGGCGCTACAAGAAGCTGATCGAGTCCGGCCGCTGGCCGAAGGACCGCGGCTAGACGGAGCGGAAGACGCCGATGACGGTGCCGAGGACCTTGGCTTCGGTGCTGAGGATCGGCTCCATTTCCTCGTTCTCCGGCTGCAGCCGGATGTGGTCCTTCTCGCGGTAATACCGCTTCACCGTCGCGTCTTCGCCGATCAGGGCGACGACTATTTCGCCGTCGACCGCGTCGTCGCTGGGGCGAACGATCACGTAGTCGCCGTCGAGAATGCCGGCGTTCTTCATGCTTTCGCCGCGGATCTGAAGGATGTAGTCGCCGTCCTCGCCGCCGATCACGTCGGGGATCTCGATGTACTCCTCGATGTTCTCCTCGGCGAGGATCGGCGCGCCGGCGGCCACCTGACCGACCAGCGGTAGACCGCCACCCGGCCGGATCGTCCGCTTCGCTTTATCGAAGAGCAACTCGATCGCCCGCGGTTTCGACGGATCGCGCCGCAGCAGACCGATCTTCTCCAGGTTCGCCAAGTGCGCGTGCACGGTCGAGGAGGAGTGCAGCCCCACGGCTTTACCGATCTCCCGCACAGTCGGCGGGTACCCCGTCTTCGCCGCGTATTTGCGGATGAAGTCGAAGATCTCTTTCTGCCGCTTGGTCAGGTCAAGGTCAACCATTGTCAGCCCCTAGTTTTTCCCATTTGCCGGGCACGAAGCACGTTCGAACACTTGTTCGCAGGCTACCGCCCAATTCGGATGCTTTCAAGCCGCCGGCTCCCCCAACCGCCGAACATCTAGAATCGACCGCCCTCGAGCGGCTGTGGCGGAACGGGTAGACGCGCAAGGTTGAGGGCCTTGTGGGTGGAAACACCCGTGATGGTTCGACTCCATTCAGCCGCATGACGGAAGCCCCGCTACGGCGGGGTTTTCGCGTTCTCGGGGTAAGGCAGCCCCAGCGGGGAGTCTTGCCCGTGCGCCAGCTGGTGCGCCAGTCAGCGCAGCTAGCGACTTCTATTCGTCTTCGAGGTGGTCGGCAAGTTCCTCCTCGATCCGCTCCGCCGACCCCTCGCAATCAATTTGAACGCGCTTGACCGGCACTGACTCGTCGGGGAGCACGGGCACTCCCCAGAGGTTGTTGAAGCCCATGAGTTGATGGTCGACCGGATTTAGAAGGATCGCCCTCGCAGGGGCTGGACAATTTTCGTTGTGACGATCAAGCCCGACTCTGATCTGAATCAGATTCTTTCTCTCAAACTTGCTCACGGGATCTCCCCCACATAAGAGAAGGCAATCTCGTAACCCTCAAGCTCGCGGGCGGGCATCTGATCCAGACCCTCCCAGTCCTCAAACGAGGCGCCTGGAACAAAGGCCGCCAAGATCACCGGGAGCGTCTTGTAGAAGTTCTCAGCGCGAGTATCGAAGGCGACCGATATCGCTTCAATCTCATCCGCGAATTCGACAGATACGGCGGTCCCAAACCGCCCCCCTATCTGAGCATGCTCCTCTTTCCCCGATTCACGCGCTCGCTTTAGCAAGAGAGGGGGATCAACAACCAGCATGCGAGCCAATCGAAGGTCGCGCTCGCGATACAGGGCCTCATAGTCCTCGGCCGTCGGCAACAGAACCCCCGCCTGGTCGAGCCCCTTACAAAATGGAAAGAAGTCGCCCGGCATTCCCGATTCATGGCGGCCGTACGCAACAAGCCAGATGACCTCGTGGCTCTCGTCGTGCCAGGTAGCACCGCGATGTTCGTGCTGGTGCCGCACGACCGACATCGCCTTGCCGGATTCAAGTGGCTCGACGCGACTCGACCCCTCGAATTTTTCTCGGCGCTCTCTGACGAACGCCTTCACAATTGGGTGGCTCGCAACCGCCTTGAAGTCCGCGTCGGTTCCGCGATCTAGATCGTCTCTCAGGCAACGCCGAGTGATCCGCAGTTCTCGATCAGGCAAGACCGCACCCGTGCCAAAGAAAAACTCCTGTTTTCGTAGAGCCACGGCGGCGATGCTATGGAGTCATGGAGTCGGACAGATGGCAATGGCCGCCCAGAGAGCCGAATCGCTACGCTGTCCTTGTTGTAGATCATGAGATCGTGAAACTTTATCTCAAGTATCGGGTTGAAATATCCGATATCTGGAAATACATTGAGATGAGCAACTTTCAAGGAGTGTCATCCACATAAGCAAGGAGGGTGCCGTATGTCCGACACCACCACGATTCGCGTTTCGACCGAGATCCAAGGGGAGATCTCTCGCATCGCAGCGCTTCGAGGAGTCTCCTCGGGAGAGCTGCTGGGAGAGGCATGGCGCGAGTTCTTGGATACGCATCGCTCGGAGTTGGCAGAGAACTTGGAGCAAGCCGCAAAGATCCTCAGAGGCGGCACCACTCAAGACCTGGCCGACTTCCTCTCTCGCGACGCTCCCGAGCGCGCAAAGCGCGCCGCAGAGGCGGCTCGCAGCTAATCGATAGGTGCACCTCCGTCCGTGGGTTCCCACGGACGGAAGGTCGCTACCTCAGGCTCAAGCGCGAGGTAGCGACCTAGACCGGAGTCCTCCCGTCGTTTGCGCCTCGACGTACGCATCAACCAAGGTACGCGCCTGATCGCGTACGCCGGGCATCAGGTGCCCGTAGCGGGAGAAGGTCTCCTCAATGGTCGCGTGCCCCATGAACTCCTGAATCGCCTTCGGGTTAACCCCGGCGTCGATCAGCAGCGACGCGAAGGTATGGCCGGCACTCATGGAGCGTGATCGGCTGGAGCAGTTCGGGCTCGCGCCCCTCGCGCTCCGCAAACGCGACCTCGCGCTCGTTGGCTGACGCCCAGGCGCGCTTGGCCCGGTCGTTGATCGTCTTCGGGTCGAACGGCCCTCCTCCCCGGTCTCGCTTGAAGTGAGCCGGACCGGGTTTCACGGAGACCGTGATCCACCCCCGTCTTGACGGAGTCCGGGGATCGCACCCGCAGCAGTGCGCCGATGCGCGAACGGGTGGGGTACGAGCTCGCCCACTCGATCATCGACGACCACTCCCGCCTCGCCTACACCGAGCTGCGTCGCGATGAGAAGGGGCCGACGGTGGTCGGTTTCCTGGAACGGGCGATCGCCTTCTTTCGCTCCCACGGGATCGAGCCCAAGAGGCTGCAGACCGACAACGCCTGGACCTACACGAAAAACCGCGCCTTGACCGATCTCCTGACCCGGGAGGGCATCTCCCATCGCACGATCCCGCCGCGGACGCCAAAGCGAAACGGGAAGGTCGAGCGCTACCAGCAGACGCTCAAACGCGAGTGGGGGCTCGGCCAGCGCTATCGCTCCTCAGCCCATCGGGCCGAGGCACTGCCACACTGGCTCCACCACTACAACCACGCTCGACGCCACAGCTCGATCGGCAACCGGCCGCCCGTCAGTCGCGTTCGGAACCTCTTGAGGCAGAACTAGCCGGGGGTTTTTCTTTCTTACGGGCCGACGTGGCCCGCGAAGTGGTGGGCGACGATGACCAGACCGCTGTTCAGGTAGAGGCGGTGGGCGTCGGCGCGGTCGAGCCCGACGCCCGAGTCGAGGTGGAGCTGGTCGCAGCCGAGTCGCTGGGCCTCTTCGAGCAGCCAGTCGAGCAGGCCTCGGGCCAGGCCGCGACGCCTGGCCTGCGGCAGAGTCGAGAGGTCGTCGACGTAGAGGTAATGACCCCAAGCGAGGCCGTGGGCAACCCGAAAGCCCGCCACCGCGCCGGCGGTTGACTCGCCCTCCGCGAATGCTCCGACGAGGCGATAACCCTCCGCTCGTTGAACCGCGTCGACCCGGCGAACGAACGAGCCCTGGTCGGCGAGGTCCGTGCGCAGGGTCCGCATGGCGTCGAAGGCCGAGCCGGTCTCGGGCGGAAGGATCTCGCGAATCACAGCTGCATCCTGAAATCAGAGGCGGACGAAAGCGCCGTCGCTTCATAGACTCATCGCCATGCCGAATATCTACAAACCCGTCTTCGAGGAGGGCGAGCGGCCGCAGGGGTTTCGCTCGCGGCGCGCCCGCCTCGGCTATGAACTTGGCACCGAGCTGATCGGCGCCAGCTTTTGGGAGCTGCCGCCCGGTGAGGCCGCTTACCCCTACCACTTCCACTATTCCGACGAGGAGCTGGTCATCGTTCTCTCCGGGCGACCCAGCCTGCGAACTCCCGATGGCGTCGAGGAGCTGGAAGAGGGAGAGGCGATCCGCTTTCCGGTCGGCGAGGAGGGCGCGCACCAGCTCCTCAACTCGACGGACCAGATCGTCACCTTCCTGGCGATCAGCAGCCACGGCCGACCGGATGTCGTCGTCTATCCCGACTCGGACAAGATCAGCGCTGGCGAGCGACTCCCCGAGGGCGGCGGCCTGCGCGTCTTCTTCAAGCGCGACGACGCGGTCGGCTACTGGGAGGGCGAGTCACCTCCAACCGACCCCCAGCCCGACTCGCCTTAATCGCTCTACGGTCAGGCGCCGAAATGGGCAGATGGAGAATCCGGGACGGCACGCTGACCGACAGAGGTGCGGTCCTGAACCTGTGGCGAGCCGCGGACAGTCCGCCGACTGCAACCGATACCGATGCAGGCCTCGAGAGTCTCCTCCGCCACGACCCGGACTCCCTGCTCCTCGCCATTGCCGACGCCGAAGTGATCGGATCCACCGACCTGATCCGCGCCGGCGAGGATCGCCTGCGAGAGCTTGGCGCGATCAGGCTGACCGCGATCGTCGCCGGCGGCGAGAGCGGCGCGACTGAGCTGTGGCGGGCTGCCGGCTACGAGCAGCAGAGCGACAGGAGCAGGTTCGTGCGCATGGTGGACTGAGAGCCAGAGATGTCGAAGCCCTCATACGACGAGCTGGGCCGCGGCTATGCGAAGGCGCGCCGGGCCGATCCCAGGATCGCGGCGCGGATCGACGCGGCCCTCGGCGACGCTCGCACGGTTCTCAATGTGGGAGCGGGCGCCGGCTCTTACGAGCCGACCGATCGGGAGGTGACCGCGGTCGAGCCGTCGGCGACGATGATTGCCCAACGACCACCCGGCGCGGCGGCGGCGATCCAGGCGAGCGCCGAGCGGCTACCGTTCGGCGACGACAGCTTCGACGCGGCGATGGCGGTGCTGACCGTCCACCACTGGGCTGACCGGGACGCCGGCCTGAGTGAGTTGCAGAGGGTGACGCGGCAGCGGATCGTGCTGGTCGCCTTCGATCCGCAAGCGCTGGCAGATCTCTGGATCACCCGCGATTACTTTCCGGCGATTCTCGACCTGAAGCGGCGCAGCGCATCCACTGGCCGAGAACTGGCGGCGCTGCTGCCCAACGCCTCGAGCAAGCCACTGCTGGTGCCGCGGAACTGCCAAGACCATTTCTTCGCGGCGCTCTGGGCGCGGCCCGAAATGCTCTTCGACGACGAGGTGGTGCGGCCGATGTGGGTCTGGCAGAGCATGTCGGAAGAGGCGAAGCGGAACGGCAGGGCACGGCTCGCCGCCGACCTGGAGAGCGGCGCCTGGGAGGAGCGCTACGGCCACCTCCGCCAGCAGGCCGAGCTCGACGTCGGCCTCAGACTCGTCGTCTCCGACCTCACTAAGGCGCCAGCAGGGTGAGCTTCCAGCCGGTTCCCTGACGCTCGAACAAGCGGCGCTCGTGCAGGCGGTCGGGGGCTTCGCTCCAGAGCTCGATCGCCTCGGGGCGGATGCGGAAGGCGCCCCAGTCCTCGGGGCAAGCCGGGGCGGTCTCCTGGGTTGCGGCCAGGTGAGCAAGGCGATCGCGGATCGCGTCGAGGTCATCGATCGGCTCGCCCTGACGGGAGACGACGGTCTGCAGCTGGTGGGCGGGGTCGCGCTCGGCGAAAAGCTCCTCGGCCAAAGCGCGCTCCGCAAGCGTCGCCGTACCGGCGATGTGCGCTTGGCGGCCCAGCTCCGGCCAGTGGAAGAGCAGGGCGACCCGTGGGTTGGCCTCGACCTCGCGTGCCTTGCGCGTCCACAGCGCCGAGGTGAAGACGAGCGCATCGTCCTCGAGGCGCTTCAGTGACACCGTTCGCGCGGAGGGGCGGCCATCCGGATCGACGGTAGCCAGCGTCATCGCCCGCGGCGCCGGAACATCTGCCTTTCGAGCATCGTCCAGCCAGGAATCGAGGATCGCGAGCGGATCGCTCATCCCGCTCCCGGGAGATCGATCGGCTTAGCCAGTGGCAGCGGCTGCATTTCAAGATTATTAGCACCATCCGAGTTATAGTTCCAATCCGAGTGACCGCGAGACCGAAACGGGAGACGCGCGCCGAGAAGCAGGCCCGGACCCGGGCCGAGCTGCTGGCGACCGGCGCCAAGGTCTTCGCCCGGCGCGGTTACAAGGGCGCTTCGGTGGAGGAGATCGCCGAGCAGGCGGGCTACTCGCACGGCGCCGTCTACTCCAACTTCGACGGCAAGGCCGACCTCTTCCTGGCCGTCTTCGAAGAGTACATGGCGGAGCGGGCGCGGGAGCTCGCCACGACCCAGCTGGAGATCGACGCGGACGCCCCCCTCGAGACGCGCGCCAGGGCCCTCGCCGACCAGTGGATGGAGCGCTTCGAGCGCGACCGCGAGTCCTTCGTCCTGCACATGGAGTTCATCGCCCACGCTGGCCGCGATCCCGAGCTGGCCGGGCGATTCGGAACCCGTTCGGCGGCGATGCGAGAAGCGATCTCCGGCTACATCTCGCAGTACCAAGCCGAGGCCGGCGTCGAGCTGCGGCTGCCGCCCGATGACCTCGCCCTCGTCCTGCGCGCCCTTGGCATCGGGCTGGCCGTGGAAGCGCTGGTCGCCCCCGAGCCGCTGCGCCGCGACCTCTATGGCGACTTCGTCGAGCTGCTGGTCACCCTGCTGCGCGAGAGCCCGGCCGCGCCCGCCGGGGCGCGCGGAGCGAAGGGGAAGGCGTGAGCGACGCCCCCGCCTACGACCGCATGGGCATCGACTACGCCGCGGTCCGCCGACCCGACCCGCGCATCGAGACCCCGCTCTGGGCGGCGCTGGGAGACGCCCGCAGCGTCCTCAACGTCGGCGCCGGGACCGGCTCCTACGAGCCGCCCGATCGCGAGGTGGTGGCGGTCGAGCCCTCGCCGGTGATGATCGCCCAGCGACCGCCCACCGCCGCCACCGCGATCCAGGGGGTGGCCGAGGACCTCCCCCTCCCCGACAAGTGCGTCGACGCGGCGATGGGCGTCTTCACGATGCAGCACTGGCGCGACGTCGACCGCGGTCTCGCCGAGCTGATCAGGGTCACCCGCAAGCGGATCGTCTTCGTGACCCTGGACGTCGACGTGATGGCGGAGATCTGGCTGGCCCGCGACTACCTGCCGGAGATGGCCGCGCAGGATCGGCGCGACTTCCCGTCGCTCGAGCACCTGGCCGAGCTGCTCCCGAACCTGCGCGTCGACCCGCTGCCGGTCCCGCGCGAGTGCAGCGACGGCTTCTGCATCGCCCTCTGGGGCAGGCCTGAGGCCTATCTCGACCCGCGGATCCGCCAGGGATCCTCGACCTGGCACCGGCTGCCCGCCGCGCCGGTGGAGCGCGCCCTCGAGCGGCTCGGCCGCGACCTCGAGAGCGGCGAGTGGGATCGGCGCCACGGACAGCTGCGCCGACAGGCGACGCTCGACGTCGGGCTGCGACTGGTCCAGGCCGAGCTGGGCTGAGTCGCCGCCGATCCGCGCCCCGTCCGGGCGAAGCCAAAATAGTTTTCGGCAATCGGGGACGCGGGGGTAGGCTCCTCTGGAGCGAGCCGAGTGGGATCGGCCCAACCGAGGAGGAGGTCCGATGTACGACTACGTGATCGTCGGAGCGGGCTCGGCCGGATGCGTGCTCGCCGCGCGCCTTTCCGAGGACCCGGACGTCAACGTGCTGCTGCTCGAGGCCGGCCCGCCGGACGTCAAGGAGAACATCCACGTCCCGCTCGGCTACCTGCAGCTGGCCCGCACCGACGTCGACTGGGACTACTGCACGGCGCCGGAGGCCAACTGCGACAGCCGCCGCCTCCCCCTCCCCCGCGGCAAGGTGCTCGGCGGCTCCTCCTCGATCAACGCGATGATCTACATCCGCGGCAACCGCGCCGACTACGACGGCTGGGGCGTGCCCGGCTGGAGCTGGGACGACCTCTTCCCCTACTTCCTGCGAGCCGAGGACAACGAGCGCGGCGCCTCTGAGTGGCATGGGGCCGGGGGACCGCTGCCGGTCTCCGACCAGCGCTCCGGCAACAAGATCACCCCAGCCTTCGTCGAGGCCGGCGTCGAAGCCGGCCTGGCCCGCAACGACGACTTCAACGGCGCCGAGCAGGACGGGGTCGGGATGTACCAGGTGACCCAGCGGGGCGGGCTGCGCGCCAGCTCCGCCGTCGCCTACCTGCACCCGGCGGCGGAGCGGCCGAACCTGACCGTGATGCCCTACATGCACGTCAACCGGGTCCTCTTCGAGGGCACCCGCGCGGTCGGCGTCGAGGCGAGCCAGATGGGCCAGCCCCAGGAGCTACGGGCCGAGCACGAGGTGATCCTCTGCGGCGGCGCCTACAACTCGCCGCAGCTGCTGATGCTCTCCGGCGTCGGCCCGGCCGAACACCTGGCGATGCGCGAAATCGAGCTGCTGCTCGACCAGCCGGCGGTGGGCGAGAACCTCAGTGACCACGCCGCCGCCTTCAACGTCTGGACGACGCCGCGGCCGGAGAGCCTGTTGCAGGCGCTCGAGCCGGCGGCGCTGGAGGAGTTCGCCGCCTCCCAGACCGGGCCGTTCGCCTCCAACCTGGCCGAGTCCGGCGGCTTCGCCCGGGTCAACGGCGACGCCGCCGCTCCCAACGTCCAGTTCCACGTCGCCCCGGTCCAGATCGTCGACGAGGGCATGGGCGACCCGCAGGCCCACGGCGTCTGGGTCTCCCCCTGCCTGCTGACGCCGGGCAGCCGCGGCTCGGTCCGGCTCGCCTCCAAAGACCCGACCGCGAAGCCGATCGTCCGCAACGACTTCTACAGCGCCGCGGAAGACATGCCGCGGATGATCGCCGCGGTGCGGCTGATGGAGGAGATCTGCGCCCAGCCGGCGCTGCGCCCCTACTGCGCCGAGCCGTTCACGGCGCCAAGCGGCGACGGCGAGGAGGCGATCCGCGCCCACATCGCCCGCACCACCTTCCCGATCTACCACCCGGTCGGCACCTGCGCGATCGGCTCGGTCGTCGACGCCGAACTGCGGGTCGCGGGCCTGGAGGGCGTCCGCGTCGTCGACGCCTCGGTGATGCCGGCGGTCCCGCGTGGCAACACCAACGCCCCGGTGATCGCGATCGCCGAGCGCGCCGCCGACCTGATCAAGGGCGCCGTGCCGCTGCGCGCCGCCGAGGCCGCCAGCTAGTCGGCGACCAGCAGCCGCGCTACGGGGTCGTCGTGCCCAGGGCGGTGTCGATGAAGGGCCCGAGGAGCCGCGCGACCGAAGCGGCCGTCGTCTCCGGCGACTCGCTGGGGCCGGTGATGTAGCTGATCGCCAGCCGGACCAGCGATTCGGAGAGCAGCGCGACATCGGCCTTGGGAGCCTGCGGCCAGCCCTCCTCGATCGTCGCGCCGAGGCGGGCGGTGGCCCATTGGACCACCGGCATGCCCTGGGTGGTGACGAAGGGAAGCATGCCGCCGGTGCCGTCGTCGCTGAGCAGGATGCGGATCAGCGGGTCCTCACCGGCGGTGCGCAGGAACAGCTCCAGGGCGGCGTCGACCGCGGCCCGCGGGTCATCGACGTGCTGCAGGACGGCGGCCTCGACGGCGTCGAGGAAGCGCTCGCCCTCGTGGATCACGAAGGCGAGCCCAAACTCGTTGCGGTTGCCGAACTCCTTGTAGAGGGTCTGGCGGCTGACGCCGGCGCTGGCGGCGATGTCGGACATCGTTATCTCCGACCAGGCCTGCTGCTCGAGGCGGTCGCGGGCGGCGCCGAACAGGGTCTGGCGCAGCAGCTCGCGAGCGGCCTCGGGGTAGGGGGTGCGCGCCGTCGCCATCCCCCCCATCGTCGCACTGGGCGCGGTCAATCGGCCTCCTCGGCGGACTCGAAGTCGACCTTGTCGCGGACGCCGCAGTCGGGACAGGCCCAGTCGTCGGGCACCTCGCTCCACGGCGTCCCCGCCGGGAAGCCCTCGCGCGGATGACCCGCCTGCTCGTCGTAGACGTAGCCGCAGCCGGGACAGCGCCAGCGACTCATAGAAGCACCCGTGAGCACGCAAATCGCCACGGACTCGAATGACCGGCTGCCCCCACCGTGGCGATTTGCGCGCTCACGACGCCGCTCCGTAGCGGGCGAGGATTCGCTCGCGCTGGCGCGGCTGGATGTTGGCGCGGCTGACGTCTCCCTCGAAATGATCGAGCAGGCGCGGGTCCATCACCCGCCGCCACAGCGGCGGGAACCAGGCGAGGACGATCATTCCGGCGTAGCCGGTCGGCAGCTGCGGCGCTTCTTCGACGTGACGTAGGGCCTGGTAGCGGCGGGTCGGGTTGGCGTGGTGGTCGCTGTGGCGCTGCAGGTGGTAGAGCAGCACGTTGGAGGCGACGTTGTTGCTGTTCCAGCTGTGCTCGGGCAGGCAGCGCTCGTAGCGGCCGTCCTCGCGCTTGTTGCGCCGCAGGCCGTAGTGCTCCAGGTAGTTGACCACCTCCAGCAGCGAGAACCCGATCACCGCCTGGATCAGCAGGTAGGGCAGGACGACCGGCCCGAAGACGATCGCCAGCACCGCGAAGAGGCCGACGGTCATCGCCCAGGCGCCGAGGATGTCGTTGTGGATGCTCCAGTGCGACTTGCCGAGCCGGTCGAGGCGGGCCGCCTCGATCTCCCAGGCCGAGCGCAGGCTGCCCGAGACGGTGCGCGGCAGGAAGGCCCAGAAGCTCTCCCCCAGCCGTGAGCTGGCCGGGTCCTCGGGGGTGGCGACGCGGACGTGGTGACCGCGGTTGTGCTCGATGAAGAAATGGCCGTAGCCGGTCTGGGCGAGCGCCACGCGACTCAGCCAGCGCTCCGAGCTGGCCCGCTTGTGGCCGAGCTCGTGGGCGGTGTTGATCGCGATCCCGCCGACGACGCCGACCGTGAAGGCCAGCCCGAGGCTGCTGAGGACCGAGAGGTCGCCGTTGGACCAGAGCCAGCAAGCGAGCACGAGGCCCGAGTACTGGATCGGGATGAAGACGTAGGTGCACCAGCGGTAGTAGCGATCCTGCTCGAGCCACTTGAGGACGCTGTCGGGCGGGTTGCTGGCGTCCATGCCGACGGCGATGTCGAGGATCGGAAAGGCGACGAAGACGAGCAGCGGGCCGAGCAGCCAGAAGCCGGCGAAGCCGGTCAGCGCGACCGCGCCCCAGGCCATGAACGGCGCCAGCGGCACGACGATGCCCAGCAACCATGCGTAGCGCTTGGGGTCGGTCCAGCTGGCGGGATTGACCTCGACCTCGTCGTGATGATGGTGGTGATGGTGATGCGAGTCTGCGGCGGTGGCCTCCATGGGCCTCCTCCTTGTCAGAGTTTCAAAGAACGTCTAGAACGTAGACAAATGAAGGCTATTTGTCAACCACGCAGACAATTGGGACGAAAATGCCTGCAAGTCAGGCCGCACAACATCAAACGGCCCCAATCGAGGCCGCGCATAAACCAGAGAGTGGTTCTCTCTAAATCTTGAGGAGGATGAAGGTGTTCAGCACCCAGGCGAGAGCGACGACGATCGTGGCGCGGGTGAGGTTGCGCTCGACCATCGAGCCACCGCCGAGCGAGCTGCCACCGCCGCCGACGCCGAAAGCGCCGGAGAGGCCCGCGTCTTTGCCTGAGTGCAGCAGGATCAGGAAGATCATGACGACGGAGAAGATGACCTGGATGACGCTGAGAATCGTGTACATGGGTCAGGAAGTCTAACCCTGCGGGACCTTTTCGCGCTTCTCCCCTGCCCCGCCGCCGTTCTCGACCCGCTTGGCCGACCCGTTGCCGTTCTCGACCCAGTCGAGGATCTCCACCGCTTCGCGGCGCAGCTCGGCGTCGACCAGGGCGAAGTCCTCGTCGGAGAGCTTGCCCGAGGCGTGGTCGAGCTCGGCGTCGCGGATCTCCCGGTACTTGGCTTCCTTCAGCGCATCGGTCTCGGTGTGGACCAGGGCGCCGCGACGGCGGCCGCGCGCCGGCCAGAGCGCCAGCAGCGCGCCCAGCAGCGCGATCAGCCCGCCGATCCACATCCAGGTGACGAGCGGGTTGACGATGACCTTGAAGATCGCCGCGGAGTCGTCGCTGAGGTAGCTCCTGGCGATCTTGGTGGCGGTGGCGGTCTGGATGCCTTCGATCGTTGCCAGCGCCCGCGGGCCCAGCGCCGGGTTGGCGGCGGCGGCGCGCATCGTCGCCGCCAGCGCCTCGCACTGCGGCGGCGTGCCGGGGGCACCGCTGGCGCAGGCCCGGAAGCCCTTGTCAGCCGCCCGCACCCTCCCCTGCACCGCCGAGATGTCCGGCTGCACGGCGGTCCAGAGGTCGCTGTCCGGCCCGGGTTCGAGCCCGACCTCACTGGTCGACTCGCCTTCGAAGAAGCTGCCGATCGTCCCCCCCTTCTGTCCGGTCGGGCGGAAGTAGCGGCGGCTCGGGCGCAGAGTCGCGACGACCTTGCCGCCTTCTTCGACCCGCAGCACAGTGCCGAAGGTGAACTTCTCACTGTCGACGGCGACGGTCGGCTTCACGTAGGTGATCTTGCGGCCGTCGACCACGGTGCTCTGTCCCGGCCGCAGGGTGACGTCGCGGTTGGTCTGGAAGCTCGAGGAAGCGGCGATGCCGATCAGGACCACGGCGATGCCGATGTGGACGATGTAGCCGCCGTAGCGGCGGCGGTTGCGGGAGACGACCGCGACCAGCGCCGCCGGCATCGAGCCGCCGGAGAGCGAGCGACGCGCCGCGGCGCCGCGCCAGAACTCCTGCGCCAGCCCCGTGATGGCAAAGGCGGCGAAGACGAAGAGGGCGAACGCCCAGGGCTTGTGGGTGGCGTCGCTGAACAGCGCCAGTGCCACGGCGGCGATGGCGGCGACGACCACCGGCACCAGGAAGACGCGCTTGGCCGAGGCCCAGGTGACCCGGCGCCAGGCCAGCAGCGGCCCGATCCCGGTGAAGAGGACGAGGAGGATCGCCAACGGCGTCGTGTAGCGGTCGAACCAGGGTGCCGCCAGCGAGGCCTTGCTGCCGGTGAACAGTTCCGAGATCAGCGGGAAGAAGGTGCCCCAGAAGATCACCGCGGTGAGCGCGACCAGCAGCAGGTTGTTGACGATGAAGACGGCCTCGCGTGAGACCAGCGAGTCGATCCGCTTCTGCGAGCGCAGGTCGTCGAGGCGGGAGACGATCAGCGCCGTCGAGCCGACCAGGACCACCGCGATCAGGCCGAGGATGTAGGGGCCGACGGTGTTGTCGCCGAAGGCGTGGATCGACTGCAGCACCCCGGAGCGGACCAGGAAGGTGCCGAGCAGCGCCAGCGAGAAGGAGCCGACGATCAGGGCGGCGTTCCAGACTTTCAGCATGCCGCGCTTCTCCTGGACCATGATCGAGTGCAGGAAGGCGGTGATGACCAGCCACGGCATCAGCGCCGCGTTCTCGACCGGGTCCCAGGCCCAGTAGCCGCCCCAGCCGAGCTCGGTGTAGGACCAGCGGGCGCCGAGCAGCAGGCCGAAGCCGAGGAAGGCCCAGGCGATCAGCGCGAAGCGGCGGGTGGAGCGGATCCATTCGGCGTCGAGGCGGCGGGTGATCAGGGCGCCGATCGCGAAGGCGAAGGGGACCGTCAGGGAGACGTAGCCCGAGTAGAGCATCGGCGGGTGGATCATCATGCTCGGGTGCTGCAGCAGCGGGTTGAGGCCGATGCCGTCGGCCGGCGCCGGGCTCAGCGTCGCAAAGGGGTCGACGTCGGGCGCGAACAGCATCAGGCCGGTGAAGAAAGCAGCGACGCCCATCATCACCGCGGTCGCCCAGGGCACGATCTCGCGCAGCTTGTTGCGCGTCGCGTAGAGGGCGGCGCTGGAGACCAGCGAGAGCACCCAGGCCCAGAGCAGCAGCGAACCCTCCTGGCTCGACCACATCGCCGCCAGCTTGTAGAAGGTCGGCGTCTCCAGCGAGGAGTGCTGCTGAACGATGTTGAAGGAGAAGTCGTTGCCGGCGAAGGCGATCTCGATGATCACCACGCAGGCGGTGACCAGCGCGCAGAACGCGTAGACGGTGCGGCGGGAGAGGTCTATGCGGCGGCGGTCGCCGTTGCGGCCGGCCAGCGCGAGTGCGGCGGCGAGAAGGGCAGCGAGAAAGGCGAGCGCCAGCAGCGCGCTGCCGAGGCTAGGCATCGCTCTTGGTCGTGAACTTCGAGGGGCACTTCGTGATCAGGGTTTCCGGTTCGCCGACGAAGGTGCCGCTCTTGACGCTGCCGGTGAGGACGATCTCGCGGCCACCGCGGAAGGGATCCGGCACGGTGCCGGTGTAGGTGACCGGCATACTGCGGCCGCCACCGTCGCGGTCGACGACGCGGAAGGCGATGCCGCTGCCCTGGTGGCGGACGGAGCCCTTGACCACTTTGCCGGTCATCTCGTAGCTGGTGCCGGGGGCAGCGCTGAGCAGCTGGGAAGGCTCCTTGGCCTCGGTGGAAGCCGAGAACGACGTGTAGATCAGGGCCACCGCGAGCAACACGGCAACGCTGAGCGCGACGACGAGACGAATCTTTCGCTTGCGCTGAGGGTCCACGAGCTCGTCGATTATCGCAAGCCGGTCGCGGCGGCGGATGCCCCGGGGTCGGCGGACGCGCTTCGCGCTGAGTGTCCGGCGACCCCGGGGCATCCGCCGCTGTCAAGAGTTGGGAGAATCGGCACGTGGGCGATGGAGGCGCAAACGAGCCGGTATTGCTGATCACCGGGGCGAGCAGCGGCATCGGCGCCGCAACCGCTCGCGCGGCGGCTGGGAGCTACCGACTGGTGCTGGCGGCACGGCGCCTCGAGGAGCTGGAAGCGCTGGCCGCGGAGCTCGGCGGCGCCGAGCGGGCGCTGGCCGTGCGCTGCGACGTCACCGAGTGGGATCAGGTCGAGGCGATGGCCGCCGCGGCCCTGGAGCGCTTCGATCGCATCGACGCCGTCTTCGCCAACGCCGGCTTCGGCGCAACGCGCGGCTTCCTCGAGGAGTCGCCCGAGCACTGGCGCTCGATGGTCCTCACCAACGTTTACGGAGCGGCGCTGACGATCCGCGCCACCCTCCCCCACCTGCTGGAGCGCGGCGACGGGCACTTCCTGATCACCAGCTCGGTCGCCGGCCGGCGCGCCCTGCCGGGGTCGCTCTACTCGGCGACCAAGTTCGCGGCGGCGGCGATCGGCGAGTCGCTGCGAGCGGAGCTGCGCCAGATGCACGAGAACACGGCGATCAGGGTGACCCTGATCGAGCCCGGGATGACCGACACCGACTTCTTCGACAACCGCCCTGGCGAGACGGCGCTGCAGGGCGAGGACATCGCCAAGGCCGTGATGTACGCGCTCGAACAGAGGCCAGGGGTCGACGTCAACGAGATCCTGATCCGGCCGACCGTCCAACCGTCCTAGAACCCCTAGCGGCGCCCGAGCAGGAGCCGCACCGCGCGCCAGTAGCCGCGGAGGACGAGGCGGGCTGGCCAGGACCAGGCGGCGTCGGCGATGAAGGCCGAGTCGAGGTCGGCGCTGAGCCCGGCCGCGAATTCGGCGCTGCTGATGACGCGCTGGGCCTGGACCTCGCGGCGCTCCCGCAGCAGCCGCGGCAGCCAGCGCAGCGCTTCGAGGTTGGCGGCCAGCTTCTGCCCGCCCCAGCCCCCGGCCAGCGAGACCGCGACGAGACCGAGCTCGGTCGCCAGCAGCGCCGGCGCCAGCAGGATCAGCAGCGGCGTCGGGTAGACGCGGACGAGGAAGGCGAGCCGGTTGCGCTCCAGCCAGCGCCACTTGTGCTCGCGGGCGCCGAACTCGTAGTCGTGGTCGACCACGGCGGCCGGTTCGATCCCGAGCGTGCCGCCGCGCAGGCGCAGCCGATGGGAGAGGTCGACGTCCTCGTGGTAGAGGAAGTAGCGCGCGGGGAAGCCGCCGACCTCGCGCCAGGTGGCCAGGGGGATCGCCAGGCAGGCTCCCGAGAGACCGGTGACCGGCCCCGCCGGCGGCGCCTCGGCGATCGGCCGGCCGTGTCCGCCGGCCCAGGACAGCGCCGTGAAGTGGAGTGGGTTACCGGCCGAGTTGATGCGGGTCGCCCCCGAATCGGCGACCAGCGCCTGCCAGGCGGCCCAGCCGCGGCTCTGCAGCCAGGGCCGGCGGATCGCCTCGCCGAAGCCGGGCAGCGGCGCCGCATCGGGGTTGAGGATGACCAGCAGGTCGCCGCTCGCCACGGCGGCGCCGGCGTTGCAGCCGGCGGCGAAGCCGAGATTGCGACCGGTGCGGACGACCTCTGCCCGCGGCGCCAGCTCCTGCACCGCCGCGGGCGTCCCGTCGGCGGAGTCGTTGTCGACGACGATCAGCTCGTCGCCCTCGCTCAGCTCCGGCAGCAGGGCCGGCAGGGTTCTGGCCAGCTCCTCACGGCTGTTCCAGGCGACGATGAGGACGGAGAGCGTCGGGCGCACCGGCGCGGAGGCTATTCGGCCATCCGCGCCGGTGCGAGCGGCGCTCGCTATTCAGCCCGCAGCGCTACTTCTTCCTGTGCTTGGCGCAGGAGCTGGTGTTCAGGCGGTACCTGTTGCTCTTGACCTTCTTGCCATTTTGGGCCTTGATGTTCAAGACGGCCCGCTGCTTCTTCTGGCAGAGGTTGGTCGAGTTGACCAGCAGGCTTTTCTTGCCGCCCTGCATGTTGAGGATGAACTTCTTCACCGGCACGTCGGGCACCGTCGGGAAGACGGTCTTGAGACCGCCTCGCTTGGAGCTGATCACGCCGCGCAGCTGGATGTTCACCTGCCCGCGCAGGTCAGCCACCAGGTTCGGCAGCGGGTCGTCGGAGGAGACCAGGTAGACCGGCCCCTTCAACTTCTGGTCCAGCAGCGGCGATTTCGCTTCCGCGTGGCCGTAGATCGCCGCCTTCGGGCACTGCTTGGCGGCCAGCTGCACCCGCGTGCAGACCGTCCTGATGTGGCTCTGGTCGAGGAACAGCGAGTGCGGCAGCGTCAACGCCGTACGGCTGACGTTGGCATCGCCTTCCCGCGCTTCCAGGATGGCCCGGATCCGCGGGTTCTTGGCCCGCTTGGTCGGCCCGTACAACCGGGTGAACAGCTTCGGCTTGAAGGCCAGCTTGTTGCATTCGGTTGCCTGGAACGCGGCGGTGACCGCGTAGGAGCTGAACGACGCCGGGTTTGCCGGATCGGACCCGCCCCCGTTGATCGTGCCACTGGTCGCACCCGCTTCGCAATTCGTCGGGTTGAGCATGAAGCTGCTCTTGTCGACGTTGACGTCGATCGAGCGGACATCCAGCTTGACCCCGCCAAACACGTTCGGGATCGGATCGGAGACCGCGTTGATCTGGGCGGTGCTCGGGTTGACGTTGAGGGCGACCCGGACGACGACGGTGCCGATGTCGTAGGGGCCGGCGACGCCGGGGGTGATTACGACCATCGACAGCGGAGCGCCCTTGTAGGCGCCGGCCAGGAACGCCTTACCGGCGATCTGGAACGGCTCCGACCCGGAGCCCGCAGTGGTGGAGGTGGTCCCGATCTGACTCGCCGCCGGGCAGCTCGAGGCAGCCTGCTCGGCTTTGCCGCTGTTCGCTTCGGCAGCGGCGATGGCCGCCCCAGAGCAGTAGGGAGTGCCGGCGAGCTTGCCGGTCAAACCCTTCGGCAGGGTGACGTTGACGACCTTCAGCTCCTGCTGACCGTCAGGCCGACCGATGTGCACCCGGAACGGACTGTAGGTGCCCGCTTTGGTGCTGTCGGTCTTGGCCGTGTAACCCGGCGCGAACGGACGCTCGGCCAGCGTCTTCGGACAGTTGCCGCCGCCCGGGAAGCTGGTCAGTTCGAACGAGCTCGATGGCATGTTCTGGTCCGGATTGCCCGACCATGGCGTCAGGTCCGTCTTCGTCTTGTTCGGACCACAGATATCGGGCGTCGACAGCGTTCCCTTCGGTCCGCCGTTGAGGCGGATTTGGAAGGAGCTGAAGGGCGCTTCCGGATTTTCTTCGACCACGACCGTCAGCTGTCCGGTGGTCGGGTTCGGGAAGACCTTTCCGACCAGCCTGACGTTGACGCCCCTTTCGGGACCAGAGGCGTGGATGAAGATCCGGAACTGTTCGCCCGTGGTGGACGCGCCCGGACCATTCTTCAACGGCTCGGCCAAATAGACCGCGCCGCCGATCGAACCGGCCGGCAAGGAGGGCGTTTCGACCTTGACCGTGCCAATCTGCGAGTCACCCGGGCAGCCAATGGGCAGATTCGTCCCCTTGTGGAACTGTTCGTCACTGCAGGTCGGGAGGACCGCCGAGGAGGGATTGATGCCGGCCCCCACCGGGAGAGTGACCTTGGCCGTCTTCAGATAGGAGTTGGTGATTCCTTCGGGTTTGCCTTTTTCATAGGGAATCCCAATTTCCACCATGACCGGTTCCGGCGAATCGGTCGCCTTCGACCCATCCGGCGTCACCTTGACAGTCGGTTTAAATGGCACTTCGTTGCAGCCATCGGCGCCCAGGATCGTCGTCGATGGTTTTTCTTTGATGACCCCTGGTTCCTGGTAGGAGTCGACCTTGAGGATCGTCGTCTGACCACCGTCGCATTCGCTTGGCATCGTCAGGTAGCCGTCGCCCGCACGTCCGTTGAAGACAAGTCGGGAACCGATCACGGGCGGTCCGCCTTCCGCCGGCGACTCGACCTCGGTGTTGAAGGAGATGTGCTGGTCGACAGGATCAAGATCGCCGACCAGGAAGCTGGCGGGCCCGGTCGCTTTGAACCCGGCCTGCGACGGCACACCAAACGGCGGCACGACGTTGTAGACGGGCACCGGAATAGTGGCAACCACCGGTGGTGGCCCGGCGGCGACGATCGCGGTCAGAAAGTCGGTCCCCACTCGTGATTCAGCCGGACAACCGGCGCCGAATGCGAGTTCTTCCAGTTGGGCGACCGTGCACTTGACTGGCGTTGCCTCTGGGTTTACCCCCAACCCACGCGGCAGTTCGACCCGGATGTCTTTGACGTTGCCTTCCGGAACGAATGAGCCAGGCGCGACTTCCTGCGAGTTGAGTTTGAAGGCGGTAATCCCGAAATTTGGATGGGCCGCGGCTTGCGTAAAGAGCTTTTCCGCCTGCGTGCCGAGACAGGGATTGACCGGGGTTTCGTCAACTTTGCAGGTCTGTGCTTCCCAACTTTCGATGCCGAACGCACCCTGAGCCGCGGGCGCGACGAAGACTGCACCTAAGGCCATAACCGCTACGGCGATTAAAAAGCGCTTAGCCATTAAATCCCTCCTCCGTGATCCTGTTGAGCGGAAACGCTTCCCCTGCGTAGCGCTCTGTACTTCTCCCATGAAGCACAGTAGCGGGCGCGGCAGGTGGATCAAGTGCGAATTGCGACAAATTGGACAATGAGTCCTTTCTGGTCGGTGCAGCAGCTACTTGCGAGGACCCTTCTTGCGGTGTGCTTTCTTGTGACAGGGAGTCCTCAACTTCGACCGCTTGTTGGCCTTCTTGCCGTTCTGGCCCTTGATCTGCACGATCGCCTTGACGCCCTTGCCTTTGCAGAGGTTCTTGGAGGCGACCAGGAGGCCGTGCTTGCCGCCGGGCAGGACCATCGTGAACTTCGAGACCGGCACGTCGGGAACGCGGTCGAAGGTGGTCCGGATGCCGCCCTTGAAGCTGTCGATCCGGCCGACCAGGTCGATGTCGACCTGTCCCTGCAGGTGGGCGACGAGGTCCGGCAGCGGGTTGTTGGACGAACGCAGGTAGACCGGGCCGGCCAGCGGTTTGCCGAGCAGCGGCGTGATCGCTTCGGCGTGGCCGTAGACCGATTTCTTCGGGCAGGCGTTGGCGGCGAACTGAACCCGGGTGCAGATCGTCGTCAGGCTGGCCTGGTCGAGGAAGAGCGCGTGCGGCAGCCCGACCGAGACGCGAGCCATATTGGCGTCGCCCGCCTTCGCGTTGAGGATCGCCCGCAGACGCGGGTGCTTGGCTCGCTTGGTCGCCCCGAACAGGCGCAGGTGGAGCTTGGGCCGGAATTTCAGCGCCGGGCAGTTGTTCAGCTGCACCGGGTCGGAGACCGAGAAGGACGAGAACGCGGCCGGGTTGGCCGGGTCGGCGCCGCCTCCCCGCAGCCAGCCGGCGGTGGCGAATTTCGAGCAGTTGGTGCCGGTCAGGGCGAAGTCGTCCTTGTTGACGTTGACCGCGATCGAGCGGACGTCGAGCTTGGCGCCACCGAAGACGTCGGGGATCGGGTCGGAGATGGCGTGGATCTGCGCCGTTTCGGGATCGACGAAGAGAGGCGCCCGGACGACCACGGTGCCGAGATCGAAGGGGCCGGCGACGGCCGGGGTGACGATCGCCAGCGACAGCGGCGCGCCGTGATAGGGACCAGCCAGGTAGGCCTTGCCGCCGATCTGCAGCGGTGAGGAGCCGGAGCCCGCCGCAACCGTGGCGACTCCGACCTGACTGGCGGCGGGACAGCTGGCCTGGTCGCGCTCGGCGCTGCCGCTCTGCGCCGCCGCGGCCGCGATCGCCGCGGGCGGGCAGTAAGGCACGCCGGCCAGCTTGGCGGTTGCCCCCGGCGGCAGGTAGATGTCGATGCCCTTCAGCTCCTGCTGGCCGTCCGGGCGGGTGACGTTGACGGTGAAGGGCGTGAAGGTGGCGGCGTTGGCGCTTCTCGGACCGGCCTTGAAGCTGGGCGAGAACGGCCGCTCGGCCAGCGTCTTTGCGCAGGCGCCGCCGCCGGGGGCCGAGCTGAGGGTGAAGCCCGGGTCCTGGGGACCGCTGTCGGGCGTGCCCGACCAGGCCATCATCGCGTGCGTCGTCGCGTTCGGGCCACAGGTGGGCGGACTCGTCAGGGTCGCCGTCTGACCGCCGTCAAGCTTGACCTGGACGGAGTCGAACGGCACCTGCGGGGCTTCGTTGACGACAGCGGTCAGCTGGCCGGTCTGACGGTTGGCGATGACGTTGCCGACGAGGCGGACCGAGAGGCCCCGGGCGGCAGACTCGGCGTCGAGGAAGACCCGGTACAGGTTCCCCGATTCGGGATCGTTGCTGAGCTGCGAGCCGAGGTAGACGTCGCCGCTCAGGGTCCCGTCCGGCAGCACCGGCGTATCGATCGCGACGGTGCCGATCTTGGTGTCGGCCGGGCAGGCGACCGCAGCGCGGCTGCCCTTCCCGAACTGCGCGTCAGAGCAGGTCTTCAGCCCGGGCGCCGCCGAGGGGTTGACGCCCATCCCGGCCGGCAGGGTGACCCGGGCGGCGCGGACGTTCGAGTTGTAGATCGGCGCGGTCGGGTCGAACGGCACGTTGACGTTGACCGTGGCTCCGGATGGGGAGTCGGTCTGCGCCGTGTTCGGGTCGGCCGAGGTGCTGGGGTTGAAGGGAACGTCTCCGCAGCCGGTCGGGCGGACCCGTGGTTTGCCGGCGACGCGCGGCAGCGGCGCTTCGGCGAACTGGGAGCCGGAGAGGAAGGAGGCGGGAGGTGGAGTCGGGGCGCCGACGTCGTATTCGTCGTCCGGGGCGCTTTCCTCTTTCGAGTCCGCGTGCAGAAGCGTGCTGTAGACGCTGCTCGCTTCAGAGTCCTCGCAGGTGCTCGGCGTGGTCAGGAAGCGGCCGCCGCCAGCCTGGGTTTCGGTCAGCCCGTCGAAGACCAGACGGTTCTCGAGGATCTTCATCCCTTCGACCGAGGGAACGTGGATCGTGAAGTACTCGTGGTAGTCGCTCTGCCAGGCGACGCCGGCGTTGAGGAAGACTTCGCCGAGGTTGACCAGGCCGATGCCGCCGAGGTCGAGCTCGAAGCCGAACCGCGCCGGTTCCCCCGGCCGCGGGGCGATGTTGTAGACGGGGAAGGTCAGGGGCGGGCTGGGGAGCAGTTCGAGGATCACCGCGGTCACCGCGCTGGTGCCGACCTGGGTGTTGGCCGGACAGCCACCGGGCGGGAATTTGCCGTCGACCAACTCGCACTGCGGGGTCGCCTGCGGATTGACGCTGAGGCCGACCGGGAGGTCGACGAGCACCGTCTTCAGGTTGCCGGCCGGGATTTCGCTGCCGGGCAGCAGACCGGGCGCGTGCTTGACGATGATCTGGGTGAAGCCTTTGGACGGGTGGCCGGCCGCCTGGGTGAAGAAGAGGCTCGGGGTTTCCGCCGAGCAGGGATCGGCGCTGCAGGTGCCCGCCTGCCAGCCCGCTGCCGCGGTTTCCGGGTTGCCCCCGGGAGCCTGGCTTTCGATGATGTTCACCGCCTGCGCGGGGGCGCTGAGAGCCAGGGCCAGCGCCACAGCGGCAACCACCGTCGTCAGCGCTCTCGTCCTTGCCCTCATCGATGTTCCTTTCGCTCGCTGTAGTGCGGATCGGCCCGCTCCCGGGACCGCCCTCCCAGGGCCGCTGGCCTGCGCATACCCGGCGCCGGCGATTCTCAATCGGCCCGGTGCCGGCCCTTCCCCTTGTGGTGACGACAGGCCGGAACCCGCAGTCGCAGCCGCTTCTTCTTCAGCTGCTTGCCGTTCTGGGCTTTGAAGTTCATGAACGAGAAGGAGGGGCGGGCGCAGAGGTCGCGCGAGTTGACCAGGAGGCCGCGCTTGCCGCCTTTCATGGTCAGCACGAACTTGCTGACCGGCACGTCGGGCAGCGGGTAGAAGACGTTCTTGATCCGCGCCTTGGCGGCGCTGATGACGCCGTGCAGCTGCACGTTGACCTGGCCCCTCAGGTCGGCGAGCAGGTCCGGCAGTTCGTGGCTGGAGGAGACCAGGTAGACAGGCCCGGCGAGTTCGTCGTCGAGCAGCGGCGTCCGCGCCCGGGCATAGCCGTAGATGGCGGCTTTCGGGCAGTGGTGCGCGGCCAGCTGGACCCGCGTGCAGATCGTGCGGATGTGGGACTGGTCGAGGAACTGGGAGTGCGGCAGCGTCACCGCGGCACGGCCGATGTTGGCGTCGCCGGGGCGGGCGACGAGGACGGCGCGGAATTTCGGGTGCTGGGCGCGCTTGGTCGTCTTCTTCCCTCCGTAGAGCCGCGTGAACAGCTTCGGCCGGAAGCCGAGCGCGCCGCAGTCACTGGTCTGGAACGGGGTGCTGACCGGGAAGGCGCTGAACGCCGCAGGATTGGCCGGGTCGGCGCCGCCGCCGTTGAGCACGCCCGCCGTGGTCAGCGGGCCGCAGCTGGTCGGGTTGAGCGTGAAGTCCTTGCGATCGATGTTGACGTCGACCGAGCGGATGCTGAGCTGGGCGCCGCCGAAGACGTTGGGGATCGGGTCCGAGAGGGCGCGAATCCGCGCCGTCACCGGGTCGACGAACAGAGCCACCCGCACCACCACCGTGCCCAGGTCATAGGGCCCGGCCGTGGCGGGGGTGACTACTGCCAGGGAGAGAGGAGCCCCGTGGTAGGGGCCCGAGAGGAAGACTTTGCCGTCGATGTGGAGCGGCGCGGAACCGGTGCCGGCGGCGATCGAGGCGACGCCGACGAGGCTCTTGGCGGGGCAGCTGGAGGTCGCCTTCTCGGCGGCTCCGCCGTTCGCGGCCGCGCCGGCGAGCGCCGCCTCCGAGCAGTAGGGAATACCGGCGAGCTTGCCGGTCATCCCCGGCGCCAGGGTGATGTCGACGCCTTTCAGCTCCTGCTGGCCGTCGCCGCGGGCGATGTGGAGGGAGACCGGGCTGAAGGCGCCGGCCCTGGTCCCTTGCGGCTTCGCCGCGAAGGCGGGCGCGAAGGGCCGCTCGGCGAGAGTCTTCGCACAGGGCCCGCCGCCGGGGGCGGCGGTCAACACGATCGGGTGCGAGGGAGTCACCGCCGGGTTGCCGGACCAGGGGGTGAACCGCGAAGTCGCGCTGGAGGCGCAGATCGGCGGGCTGCTCAGCACCGCCCGCGGGCCGCCGTCGAAGTCGAGCTCGAAGGAGCTGAACGGCACCTGCGGGTTTTCGGCGAAGGTCGTGGTCAGCTGCCCGGTCCGGGGATCGGCGCTGACGTTGCCGAGCAGCCGCACCGTGATCCCATAGCGGGCGGACTCGGCGTCGACGAAGATCCGGTACTCGGTGCCGCTGGCGGGGTCGCGACCGATCTGCGCCCCTGCGTAGACGTTGCCGCTCAGCGAGCCTTCCGGCAGCGGCGGCGACTCGATCGTCACCGTGCCGACCTTCGAGGCGGCGGGGCAGTCGGTTCCG
>Ga0193706_1000412_pt1 | contig 25240 bp, 21 predicted proteins | sample U3c1metaG_FD_160130 | JGI IMG/M metagenome (GOLD analysis project Ga0193706, IMG submission 160130) | Soil microbial communities from a riparian zone of the East river system, Colorado, United States - U3c1 | ecosystem: Environmental > Terrestrial > Soil > Riparian zone | place: USA: East River... | reverse complement strand
CTCCAAGTGCCGGGCACCATGGTCGACTGCCAGTGGTGGGGTCGCGATCCGGGCTTCCCCGCTCCGAACAACACGGCCTTGAGCGCGGGACTGGAGTATTCACTTTGCCCCTGATCGGAAGGGGCCCGCGAGGCGCTCCAACTCGCATTCACGCTCGCGATTAAAGGCCCTTGATTGACAGTTTCGGCCGTAGGGTGAGAAAGTAGCGCCTTCGGGAGTGCCTGGCAGGCTCGTGCGCGGCGCGGAGCGATCGAATTCGATGCGCGCTCCATCACCAGAAGGAAGGCGAACATGTCTCTGCTCCATTCGATCGTGTCGAAGCGGATCGTCGCGAGTCATCGTCCTCTGACCTCGTCGATCCTGACCCTGTGCGCGGCTCTAGTCGCGACAGCGCAACTTGGAATTGCCCAGGACCAGATCATCGGTTGGGGCCAGCAGGTCTTCGACAGCTCCGTGCACCAGCAGCCGTTCGTCGAGGTGTCGGCCGGCGCTCAACACAACGTGGCGCGTCGCACCAACGGCACGCTCGCAGCCTGGGGTGACAACAGTTTCGGCCAGTGCAACGTGCCGCCGCTTCCTGCCGGACTCACCTACGTCGAGGTCTCGGCGGGCTGGTCTCACACAGCCGCGCGGAGAAGCGACGGCTCGATCGTCGCCTGGGGAAGCAACAACAGCGGCCAGTGCACCGTGCCCCTGCTTCCGGTTGGGCTTTCCTACGTCGAAGTGTCCGCGGCCGGAACCAACTTCGGGAGCTACACCCTCGCTCGAGTCAGCGACGGTTCTGTCGTGGGCTGGGGAAGCAGCACATTCGGCCAGTGCACGATTCCCTTCCTACCGGTCGGCCTCACCTACGTCGAGATCGCGACCAGCCCGTACCACGCTCTGGCGCGCCGCAGCGATGGGTCGGTCGTGGCTTGGGGCGACAACACCTGGGGCCAATGCGTCGTACCCTTTCTTCCAGTCGGGATTTCTTACGTCGAGATCGCGGCTGGCGACCAGCACAGTGTCGCGCGTCGCAGCGATGGGTCCGTCGTGGCCTGGGGATACAACAGCAACGGTCAGTGCACTGTGCCCGCGCTCCCCAGCGGCCGCACTTATGTTGGGATCTCGGCCGGCTTTCGCCACACGGTCGTGCGGCGCAACAACGGATCCGTCCTGGGATTCGGCGACAATTTCTACGGAGCCTGCACTGCGCTCCCGCTTCCGCCGGGTCTCACTTACGTCGAGATTTCGGCGGGCGGAAGCGGCTCGGCGAACCTCAACCACACCCTCGCGCGACGTAGCGATGGGGCGATCATCGCCTGGGGCGACAACAGGTGGGGTCAGCTCAATGCACCTGCCCTGCCGGGCGCACTTTCCTACGCGGACGTGGCAACGGGGCTGGCCCACACCGTGGTGCGGCGCAGCAATGGCTCGGTCGGCGTCTGGGGAGGAGTCGAGCACGGCTGGCAGTTCGCGTGGCAGCTGTCGGGCATCTACAGCTACCTTCAGATTGCGGCCGGCGGGTTGCACTCGCTCGCGGTTCGCAGCGACGGCGCGGTCCTGGCCTGGGGATCCAACTCTCATGGTCAACGCTTCACGCCCCCCTTGCCGCCCGGTCTCCAATACGTCGAAGTGGCGGCGGGCGACATCCACAGCGTGGGGCGTCGCAACGACGGTTCCGTCGTCGCCTGGGGATCCAACTTCTACGGCCAGTGCAACGTGCCCGCGCTTCCCAACGGGCTGACCTACGTCGAAGTCTCCGCGGGTCTGGGTCACACGGTGGCGCGGCGCAGCGATGGATCGGCCGTGGCCTGGGGCAACAACGGCCACGGACAGTCCAACGTGCCCGCCCTCCCCGCTGGGTTGACCTATGTCGAGTTGGCCGCGGGCGGTTGGCACACGCTCGGGCGTCGCAGCGACGGCTCGGTCGTCGCCTGGGGACACAACTCCGACGGACAGTGCAGCGTGCCCGCGCTGCCGGCCGGACTCACCTATGTCGAGATCGCCGCGGGCCAGCGCCACAGCCTCGCGCGTCGCAGCGACGGTTCGGTCGTAGCCTGGGGTCGCAATGACATCAGTCAATGCAGAGTTCCCGCCCTGCCGGCCGGCTTCGTGTTCCGATCCGTGGCGGCGGGTGGAGACCGCAGTGCGGCGGTTTACGGTGTCGACTGCATCGCGGTCGCTGGTTACTGCACGCCCAAGATCAATTCCATCGGTTGCACGCCGTTGATCAGCGCGAGCGGAATGCACAGCGCCAGTGCGAGCAGCGGATTCATCGTCAACTGCGCGAATGTGCGCAATCAGAAAGTCGGTCTGCTGCTGTACGGAACCACAGGACGCGCCGCGATTCCCTTCAGCGGCGGCACGCTTTGCATCGCTTCGCCGGTCAAGCGCACACCGCCGGTCGTTTCGGGCGGCTCGCCATTGCCCGCGGGTGATTGCAGCGGCGTGTATGCGATCGACATGAACAGCTTCGGAGCTGGCCTCTTGGGCGGCAATCCGCTGCCCGCACTCCAAGTGCCGGGCACCATGGTCGACTGCCAGTGGTGGGGTCGCGATCCGGGCTTCCCCGCTCCGAACAACACGGCCTTGAGCGCGGGATTGGAGTATTCGCTCTGCCCGTGATGGGGCGCCGCCGGAGCGGCGCGTGAGTTCGCGTGGCGAATCGAATCGATCCACGCAACGGAGGGACCGGGTCGGGGCCGCGCAGTAGGATCGCGCCGTGAACTTTCCGGTCACGCTGCAGGTTGGGCCCGTCGCGATCTCGGCGCACTTCTTCCTCGAGGCTCTCGCCTACGCGGCGGGCTTCCTTCTGATGCGGCGCGAGCGGCGCTTGCGGAAGGATAGCTTGAGCGACGATGCGCGCTGGACGCTCGTCGTCGCGGCGATCTTCGGCGCGGTGGTCGGCTCGAAGCTCGTGCACTGGACCAACGACATACCCGAGCTCGCCGCGCACGCGCACGATGCGCTGTACTGGCTCGGAGGGAAGTCGATCGTCGGCGGATTGCTGGGCGGGACCCTCGCCGTGGAGCTTGCTAAGTCCCGGCTCGGCATTTCCAGGCGCACGGGCGACGTGTATGTCCTCCCGCTGCTGGTCTCGATCGCGATCGGCCGCATCGGGTGTTTCCTGGCGGGTCTCGAGGACAACACGTACGGCGTCGCGACCTCGCTTCCCTGGGGCGTCGATTTCGGCGACGGCGTGCTCAGGCATCCGACTCAGCTCTATGAGATCGCGGCGCTCGCGCCGATCGGATTCATCCTCCTGCGGCAGCGCTCGCGACTCGCCGAGGGCGTGCTGTTCGAGCGTTTCCTGCTGGCCTACCTCGCCTGGCGCGTCGGTCTGGATTTCCTGAAGCCCTACCCGCATTGGCTCGGCCTCTCCGCCACGCAACTCTGGTCCCTCGCCGGCATCGCCGCCGAAGTCTGGTTCGTGCGCGCACGATCGCGACGCCTCCAAGGAGCACTTTCATGACGACGCGTGTCCGGCCCTGGCAGTTCTACGACGTCGCGATCTCGATCTGCGCGACCTGCTATCGGCGCGTCGACGCGAAGATCGTGTTCCAGGACGGCGGCGTGTGGATGCAGAAGCGCTGCAAGGAGCACGGCGAGGAGCGCGTCCTCGTCGCCGACGACGTCGACTACTGGCGCCGCGCGCGCGAGCTGTTCCTCAAGCCTTCGGAAATGCCCAAGCGCTTCCAGACGCCGGTGCGCCATGGCTGTCCCTACGACTGCGGGCTGTGCGCGGACCACGAGCAGCACTCGTGCCTGACGCTGATCGAAGTCGGCGACGGCTGCAATCTAGAATGCCCGGTGTGCTACGCCTCGAGCGGCCCCAAGCGCATGAACTGGCGCGCTCTCGAAGAAATCGAGGCGATGCTCGACGCCGTGGTCGCGAGCGAGGGCGAGCCCGACGTGGTCCAGATCTCGGGCGGCGAGCCGACGCTGCACCCGCGCTTCTTCGAGATCCTCGATGCGGCGCGGCGGCGGCCGATCCGGCACTTGATGCTCAACACCAATGGGATCCGCATCGCGCGCGAGGATGGATTCGCGGAAAAGCTCGCGGAGTACTCGAGCAACTTCGAGGTCTATCTGCAGTTCGATTCCTTCGAGGAGCGCGCGCTGCACGAATTGCGCGGAGCCGATCTGCGCTCGATCCGACAGGGAGCGATCGATCGACTGAATGCCTTGGATCTCTCGACGACGCTGGTGGTCACGGTCAAGAAAGGCACGAACGATCACGAGCTCGGCCGCATCGTCGACTGGGCGCTCGAGCAGCGCTGCGTGCGCGGCGTGACTTTCCAACCGGTGCAGGAAGCGGGGCGCACCGAGGAATACGAAGCTGGCGCGAATCGTCTGACGCTGACCGAAGTGCGCCGGCGCATCCTCGAGCAGACCCGCGTGTTCAAGCCGGAAGATATCCTGCCCGTGCCCTGCCATCCGGATGCGATCGCGATGGCCTATGCGCTGAAGACAGCGGCCGGAGTGATTCCGCTGACAGGCATGATCGCGCCCGAAGTCCTGATTTCCGCAGGCACGAACACGATCCGCTACGAAGGCGACGGCGAATTGCAGAAGCACCTGTTCGCGGCGCTCTCGACCGCTCACGGGCCGGAGTCGAGCGCGACGAGCCTGGCAAGTCTCCTGTGCTGCCTGCCCAAGGTCGATCTGCCTGCCGGGCTCTCCTATCGAAACGTCTTCCGCGTGATCATCATGCAATTCATGGATGCCCACGCCTTCGACGTGCGCTCGGTGAAGAAGAGCTGCGTCCACATCGTGCACCCGCGCGATTTGCGCATCATTCCCTTCGACACGTACAACTTGTTCTACCGCGACGACCTGGAGCGCACGCGGCTCGCGCCGATCACGGGAGTCGCGACGTGACGCAACCCGTCACGGGGCCGCGGTCACCGATGACCGCGCACGGATTGGGCCTGCTTGCGGGGAGCGCGACCACGATCGGTCTGATCATCGGCTTCATCCTGCTCGTGTTCCTCCAGCTCGGCGAATACCGCGACCGCTTCATGATCGTCCTTTCGGTCGGTTTCGCCGCGGTGATCCTCGGCTCGATCGGTTTCGCGATCGCGCGACTGTGGTCGCTCAAGTCTTCGGATGGAAATATTGCGGGTGCAGGACATGGCCTCTTCCTCGGAGCGGCCCTCGGGATCGGCATCGGCCTGCTGATCGTCGGCACATGCAACGCGCTCGGGCTTTGAGCACTCCAATGAAGACTTCGGACGACAAGAAAGAAACGGACGCGGGAGAAAGCCCTCTCGAGCACGCTGCTGCGACAGCGTCCGAGAGTCGCAGGCGAGCGCTCGACACGATGTGGTTCGGATTCGGGGCGCTGTTCGTCCTGGACGTCGTCGTGGGTCTCCCGGGGAGCTTGGTGGTGGACCGCGTGTTCGGCGGCTACGCCACATTGACCTACATGCTTCTGTTCGGAATCTGGCATGCGCTCTGGGGTTTGCCGCTGGCGGGATGGTTCAAGTTGCAGCGCATGCACCGCGCCATGCGTGGCGTGCTCGTGACGCTCGGCATTACTTTCCTGCTGACCTCCGCCTGCTGGGGGCTGATGACGCTGAGTTGAGATCCGCCCATTGAGCCGCCGACAAGGTATGGATGATTGGTTCCCAGACCTGCCCGAGGCCATCGCGGACGCGAAGCTCGCCGAGTGCCTATCCGGGAGATCGTCGGCAACCTCAGCGCTACAACACGCTGCGCTTCGGAATGCTCGCCATGGGCGCGCTGCATCTCGCCGCAACCCTGCTCCTGTACCTGGCGTCGCTTTTCTTTCTGAACGAGGACATCCTCGTCGCCTTGTCGGGCATCGGGATCACGCAACTCTTCTGGGGCGTGCCGCTGACCTTCGCCTTCCGGAGTCGAGGGATGGAGCATGCGCAGCGCGGCGTGCGGATCGCCATCGGCGTCACGATCCTGCTGAACGCCGTTTGCATTGCGATCGTGATGACTTTGATCCCCTGAGTGGAGCGGGATGAGCTTGCAGAGTTCGCAACCCAAGCGAGGCTCTCAGAACCGCGACACGCTGCTCTTCGGTCTGCTCGTCATGTGCGGAATCGATCTCGCCGTGATTCTGGTCCTGTACGCGATCTCGCACTACTTTCGCGACGACGAGCTGGCCGGGATGTCCCTGCGCGTGATCGGGATCGTGCAGCTGCTCTGGGGCCTGCCGCTAGTCGTGGCACTCGGAATGCAGCGCATGAAGCGAGCCCGACTCGGAGAATGCCTCGCCATGGGCATCCTGCCGATCCTGAGCCTCGTGTTCACCCCCGCTATCATCGAGCACTACTTCCCCACCCAATCCAATCGCTGAGCAGAGCCGAGCAGGCCGTGCGTTCTGCTCGCCATGGGACTCATGCTGCTTTTGAGCGCGGCATGTTTCGGCCTGACGCTGGCAATTGCTAGAAGTGAGCGACATGCGCTGGCGCCTTCCCAGACTTTCAGCCTGCTGGCCTGGGGCATTCGCGCCGTCGATGCTCGCGATCGCGTTCACGCTCAACGTGATCGCGCTGTGCATGCCCTTCATGGACCTGCGCCGCGGCCTCAGCACGAATCCCTATAGCCTTCAGGCCTCGGTGAAATTGCTTTGGGAATCGGAGCTCTACGTGCTGGCCGCCGTCGTCGTCGCCTTCTCGATGGTGTTTCCGTTCCTGAAACTCTTCGTGATGGCCTGCGTGCTCTTCGGCGGCGTGCACAAGGACCGCGAGCGGCGCACGCTCGCCTTCGTCGAGCGCTACGGCAAGTGGTCGATGCTCGACGTGTTCCTGGTCTGGATCATGATCGCGCTGGCGAACGACCAGTTCTGGATCGACGCGCAACCGCGCACGGGACTTCTGTGCTTCACGCTGGCGATCGTCGCGAGCATGCTCACCAGCCGGCACATGCTCGCCAGGCTCGAGAAGAAATCGGCGCGATCGGAATTGGAGATGCGACACCCGCGCTGGCTCGCGGTCGGTCAGAGCGTCCTGCTCGGGCTTCTGATCGCAGTGCTGCTCGTCCCTTTCCTCGAGATCGACGATTGGTTGCTCGAGGACCATCCTGTGAGCATTCTTTCGAGCATCGCCGGTTTGTGGCAGAGCGGCGCGCGCCCTCTGGCCACGATCGCAGCGCTGTTCCTCGTGCTCGCGCCGCTGCTCGCGGGCGTGTCGACCCTCGTGCTCCTCCTCTTCGCCGCTCGCGGCCGTCACATCGAAGGAATCCGCACCTTCGCACTCGAGGTGCGCCACTGGGCCATGCTCGACGTCTTCGCGCTCGCGCTCGGCATTTTCCTCGTCGAAGGCCGCCACTTCGTGCGCACCGAGCTGACCTGGGGCGCCTTCCTGCTCGCCCTGCTCCTCGCGCTCTATTGGCCCGCCTCGACCTGGTACGAGCGACGAGTCTGAAAAGGAGAGGACATGAATTTTCGAAAGACTTGACCCTCGTGGCCCACCGATCAGCATGGGCGAGATTCACTGTGCTATCCTGTCCCGAAATCGTCGCGGAGCAGGCTACGAAGAAACACAATGACAGAAATCAGTTCGAAGGTCACCGACCTATTAGGTATTGCACCTTTGGCGCGATCCACAGAACGCGTCGTAGGTTCAGGATGCGACGGGCTGAGTGCACTGCTGAGTCGTGTTTGCCTACCGGCAGCAGAGGAGTTCGGCCTTCTGTTGCGAGACAGGGTCGGGAATTGGCGGAAGAAGAATGCCGAGGGGGTGGCAAGCAAGGCTGAGAAGCTTCTGATTGATAATCATTCGGAGAGTTCGAAGGCCCCACCCCGCATCGTATTCACCGCCCTCGAACTTGGGTCTTGGACAGACGATGAGGAACTCCAACAAATGTGGGCCGGATTGCTGGCATCGTCTTGCAGCGACGATGGCAAGGACGAGAGCAATCTTCTGTTCACCAACCTCTTGTCGCAGCTGACGGTGTGTGAAGTTCGAATGGTCAATCATGCCAGTAAGACTGCTCCCAAGGTCAAGTTGGAAACGCACGGACTCATCGCCACACAGGGTCGGCTCAAAATGAGCGCCGAAGAACTAATACAAGTCTCTGGTGTGGCAGATGTTCATCAGCTTGACAGGGAACTAGACCACTTGCGATCGTTGGGACTTATACACGAGGGATTCAGCGGATACGACTCACGAGCCGACATCACACCGACTGCGCTTGCCCTTAATCTGTATGTCCGCTGCGTCGGCTCCAAACTGCCTCCGACTGCCTACTTTGGGGTGGATGGTGCACCAGTAGATGCGAGTGCGCCAACAGGCGACCGTTCCGCAAGCTAGAGAAGTCACGAGTATCGGATCAGGTGACTCCGGTTTGGAGGAGCCGGTCGCGCACTTCACTCGCGCAGCCCCACGACAGCGTCACGCCGGCGCCGCCGTGGCCATAGTTGTGAACGATGGTTCGAGCACCGCGGCGCTCGAGCTCGAGGCGGACGACGGGGCGGCCGGGGCGCAGGCCGACCAGGGTTTGCAGGACGCGCGCGGTTCCGACGGCCGGGACGAGGTTGGCGCAGCGGCGGCGGATGTCCTCGCTTTGCCGCGCGTCGGGGCGCAGGTCCTCGCGGCGTTCTTCGCGCGTGCCGCCGAGCACGCAGTCGTTGGAGCGCGGGATCACGTAAGTCGTTCCGCCGCTTGGATCGTGATCCAAGGCGAACTTCTCGACCGCTCCGCGTTCCACGCGCAGGATCTGGCCGCGGATCGCGTACATCGTCGCGTCGCGTGCGAGCTCGCGCGCGCCAAGGCCCGAGCAGTTGACGACGATCGGCGCGCGCTCGAGCGCTTCCTCGAGCGAAGCGAAGTCCGCGACTTCGATCACTCCCCCACCGGCGCCGAACTGGCGCATCAACCAGGGAAGATAGATCCCGGTCTCGATCACCGGAGCTTCGAACACCACGCCCGAGGCGTAACCTGGCCGCAATTCCTCCTCTCGCGCGGGCCGCGCCCCAGGAAGCGCACTCACCAGCGCGGCTGACTCGCAATCCGGCGGATACAGCTCGATGCCCGTGCGCATGATCACTCCGCTCGAAACATCGCGCGCGAGCTCTCGGAACCGTCCATAGCTGACATTCGCCCACGCATCGCAGCGCCCCGGCGGCGAGACGGCGTACGGCGACCAGATGGCCGCTGCGACGTTCGAGACCGTGTCCGGCGGGAGGGCGCGCGCTGCGATCGAAACGCGAAACCCCGCTCGCTGCAATTCGAGCGCGCTGGTGAGCCCGATCACGCCGCAGCCGACGACCAGCACGGATTGGGCTTGCATGGCCTCAGCGCGAGAAGAGGAAGTCCGATTCCTTCGACCAGACCATGAATCGATACAGCGGCACGAGGCGCACCAGCTCGGCGACGAGTTGCGCGGGCACATCCGGCCCGAGCGCAGCCGCGCGCATGCCGACGCTCGCCGGGAGACGGCTCTCGACCGTCAACGAGTGGTCGCCGGGCTTGTAGTACTTCAGGTACTCCGCGATGCGATCGCTGTCGAGCTTGCCGCAGGGCCACTCGCCCTTCCAATCGTCCATCCGCAGCCGATAGCCGCCGAGGCGATTCAGCTCGGCCATCCAGCCCGCCGATCCCTCCTTGCGCACGCGGTTGACCAGGTTCTGGCCGTCGTACCAGGCGTCCTTGTGGATGCGCAGGCTGACCTCGATGAAATCGGCCTCGAGCGCGACGCACAGGTAGGCATTGCGGTACGCCGCATCGAGGTCTTTCGCAAGCTCCGGCCCGATCACCTGCTTGAGCCGCGTCTTCTCTTTCTTCCCGCGGCAGATGTAGGCCCACAGGCGGCGCACGCGCATGTGGTTGAAAGCGTGGGGCTGGTGGAGGCTGGTGCGCTGAAGCAGGGCGACTTCGCCCGAGGTCGCGGCGTCGATCGCCTCGACCGCGGCCTCGGCGATGGTGCCGAGCTTGCGGCGAGCGACCAGGCGGCGGTCGTTGTATTGCGGGTCCTTGGAGAGGGCCTCGCTCAGGACGTGGAAGTCGCCCTCCTCGAACGGGGTCAAGCCCGCCAGGGGCCTGGGCTGTGCATCGGGCTGGGTGGCCATGGATCGCGGACGATAGGCGATCGCGGGCCCGCGGGCGAGCCGCCCCCATTCCAACCGGCGGGGCAATCGAGTATCCAGACATTAGATTGCCACGCCCGCCGCCCGATAGGACTGCGTGCGATCCTCACCCAGCTCGCGACCCCTCCACGGCAGTGCACATCCCGGCTGCATGCAATTCGCCCACTTCACATTCGATCCGGTCAAGGACCTGCTCGGCGAAGGCCCGCTGAGCGAGGTCTATCGCGCCGTCGACGAGACGCTGGATCGGACGGTGGCGCTGAAAATCCTGCGCTCGCATGTGGAGATCGATCCGGAGGCGGACAAGCGCTTCGAGCGCGAGGCGCGGCATACCTCGAAGCTGATCCACCCCAACATCGCGGTCATCTACGAGTACGGCTCCTCGGGCGGGCGCTCGTTCATCGCGATGGAGTACCTCGAGGGGCGGACTCTCGACAAGATCATCAAGGACGGCCAGCTCGGCGCGGAAGAGGGCCTGCGGATCGCGATCCAATTGACCAGCGCCCTGGCCCTGGTGCACAAGAACGGGTTGATCCACCGCGACCTCAAGCCGGCCAACGTCATGGTGCTCGACGACGGCACGGTCAAGCTGCTCGACTTCGGCATCGCGCGCGCCAACGGCGAGGCGACGATCACGCAGCACGGCATGCTGGTAGGGACTGTCCTGTACATGTCGCCCGAGCAGGTGCGCGGCGAGGATTTGAATCCGCGCTCGGACGTGTTCTCGCTGGGCGCGATGCTCTACCACGCGCTGTCGGGCCAGCTGCCCTTCCCCGGCGGGTCCTTCCCGGAAGTCTGCATGGCGATCCTCGATGGCAAGCCGCGGCCTCTGGGCCAGATGCGCCGCGGATTGCCGACGGGGATCGAGAACTTCGTGATGAAGTGCCTGTCGAACAAGCCGGAGGACCGCTACCGCGACGCCGAGGTGGCGCACGGCGTGCTCATGGCCCTGGCCGACACCGTGGCTTCGGGCTCGAGCACGGCGAACACAATTTCCTTTCCGGCGTGCTCGCCATGCCGCCGTTCACGGCGCCCAGCGGCGACGAGCACTCGCTGTCGATCGCGGCGTCGATGCGCAAGGACGTGGCGGCCGAGCTCGCGCGCTCAGGGATGTCGGTCGCCTTCAGCGAGAGCGAGCACCTCGCCCAGGACACCACCAGCGACTTCGTGCTGCGCGGCGCGCTGAAGATCGACGGCTCGCGCGGCGTGCTCGAAATCGTGCTCGATCGGCGTCGCGGGAATGGCGCCGGCGAGACGAAAGAGGTCTGGCGCGAGCGCATCGAGCAGGAAGACAGCGACGAATGGTCGCTGCAGGCGCGGCTGGTGCGCGGTGCGGCGCGCTCCTTGCGCCGCCAGCTCGCGGAGCACTCGCTCAAGCCCGCCGTGGAGCAGAGCGTGCGCGATCCCGAGGCGGCGCGGACGCAGTCCATGCGCGGGCACGAGCTGCTGCACCGCGGCATGACCCGCCACCTTCTGGCCTCGATCTCGACTTTCCGCCGCGCCCTCGAGCTCGATCCCTACTGCGCCCTCGCCTACGCCGGTCTCGCCGAGGCCATGGCGCGCAAATACCTGTACTGGGACGGCGACGAGTCTTTCCTGACCGAGGCGCGCGACCAGGCGCGGCGTGCCCTGGCCATCGATCCGGGCTGCGCGGAGGCCCACACCTCGATGGGTTTCGCCTACCACCTGACCAACCACCCGGTCGATTCGCAGCGCGAGTACCGCCTGGCGATCCAGCTCAACAATGAGGAATGGCTGGCGCACCGCCTGCTCGGCGCGCTGCTTTCGCGCGAGGGCAATTACAAGGCGGCGTCGCCGCTCCTGCGCCGCGCGATCGGCATCAAGCCGACCTACATCAGCACGTACGACCACCTGTACCACGTGCTGCACCGTCTGGATCGCTACGAGGAAGCGATCGAGGTCGCCGATCGCGGCATCGCCGTGGCGAAGCGCCAGCTCGCGCGCGTGCCCGACGACCAGGATGCGCGCGTGCACATGGCAACCTTGCTGGCGCGCATGGGACAGCGCGACGAGGCGTTGGAGCTCTTGGCCCAGGCCCAGGAGCTCGCCCCCAAGGACGGCTTCACCGCCTTCCACGTCGCGACGGTGCAGGCGATCCTGGGCAATCCCCTTGAAGCCCTCTCGGCCCTCGAGCAGGCTCAGGCGCGCGGCTACTTCGTGCGCGCGGAGCAGCGCAACGCCGAGTTCGATCCGCTGCGCGGCATGGCGCAGTTCCAGGCGCTCGGACTCTAGCTCTCGCCGGTTCTAGCGAGCAGAGCCTCGGTCAGCGCGCGTGCGACGTTCTCCCCGTCGCCTGCAGCCCTGCCCCGCCCTTCGCCTCCGCGCCCACGGGCGAGGCCGAGCTGAGCAGGGCCAGGATTCCGCCGATCACGAGCAGGACGGCGAATGCGGTCAGTGACCAGGGCCCGAGCAATGGCTCGGTGGGGGCAGATTTTTCGATCGCGCGAGGTTGCATGGGACCCTCCGGGGGAAGCAGCGCTCAGGGGTGCATGGGGATGGACTCAAGAGGCAATTTGTTCCCTGTTCATCCGGAGTTTCGCTGCTTCGTTACGTGAATTGGATGCGTTTTCGCCGGCCTGGGCAGTCCTTTAGACAGCGGATCCGAGTCAAGGCCCGCGGAGCGCCGTTGTGGGACTCGATGCGCGCGACTACACTGTTCCCCCCTCGAATACGCTGGAAGCAATCTGGATCCGCCTTCTCGGGTCGCCATGGACCTAACTTTCGTCATTCTTGACACCGAGACCGCCACCCTGAGGGGTCCTCCGCACCTGGTGGAGCTGGGCGCCGTGCGCGCCGCCGGGGGCGAGATCGTCGATACCTTCGAGGCTCTGGTGCGCCCGGAGGTGCCCATGGACCCCGAGGCCTGCGATTTCCACGGGATCACGCCCGAGATGGTTGCCGAGGCCGAGCCTGCCGCGGCGGTCCTGGAGCGCTTCAACGCCTGGGTCGGCGACGACGACATGGTCGCCCACAATGCCGAGATGGACGGGCGCGTGCTCGCCTTCGAGTGCGCGCGGGCCCAGGTGGCGCCGCCCTCGGGCTGGCTGATCGACACCCTGCGGCTCTCGCGCAAGCTGATCCCGGAGTCTCCCGACCACAAGCTCGCGACCCTGTGCGAATGCCTGGAGCTCGAGGAGGGCGTGCACCACCGCGCCCTGGCCGATGCGGTCTGGTGCTGGAAGGTGCTCGAGGCCTGCCTCGCGCGCATGGAGCCCAGGCCCGCGACCCTGGCCCAGATCCTGGCGGCGGCGGGCTCGCCGCTGACCATCGCCGCCTGCGCTCCGCGCGTGCGCGCCTCGCTGAAAACACGCCACCGTCCGCTCGAACGCGCCTGCCAGACTCGCGAGCGCGTCATCCTCGTCTACGGCGACTCCGCCACGGCCCCCGTGCCCCTTCCGGTGCTCCCGCGCGTGCTCTACGACCAGGGCGAGCGCAGCTATCTCGAGGCCGAGTGCCTCGCGTCCGGAACGATCAAGACCTATCGACTCGACAGGGTCCACAAGGTACTCGCAAGCTCATGAAGAATCCCGCGATCCGCAACATTGCAATCATCGCCCACGTCGACCACGGCAAGACGACTCTCGTCGATGCCATGTTCCGATTCGCAGGCACGTTCCGCGCCAACCAGAAGATGGAGGTCTGCGTGATGGACTCCGATGCCCAGGAGCGCGAGCGCGGGATCACGATCCTGGCCAAGAACACCGCGATCCAATACCTGGGCACGCGCATCAACGTCGTCGACACGCCGGGCCACGCCGATTTCGGCGGCCAGGTCGAGCGCACCTTGACCATGGCCGACGCGGTGCTCCTGCTCGTCGACAGCCATGAAGGTCCGATGCCGCAGACGCGTTTCGTGCTGCGCAAGGCTTTCGAGCACGGGCTCAAGGCGCTGGTCATGATCAACAAGATCGACCGGCCCGACCAGCGCGCGGACAAGGTGCTCGACGAGATCTTCGATTTGTTCGTCGACCTCGGAGCGGATGCGACGCAGCTCGATTTCCCGGTGGTCTACGGCTCCGGCCGCGACGGGTACGCGATCAACGATCCGGCGGACGAGAAGAAGGACATGCAGCCGCTGTTCGACATGATCATGCGCGAAGTGCCCACGCCGGACGTCGATGCGTCGGCGCCGCTGCAATTCCAGGCATCGACGCTCGATCACGACGATTTCATGGGGCGCATCGCCATCGGCCGCGTGCAGCGCGGGACCTTGAAGTCCGGGATGCGCGTCGCGGTCACCCACCCCGATCGCTCCAAGCCGCTGATCGCCAGCATCAAGCAATTGATGCGCATCGAAGGCCTCAACCGCGTGCAGGTTTCCGAGGTCCTGGCCGGCGACATCGCGATCGTCGGCGGGCTCGACGAGATCATGATCGGCGACACGGTCTGCCCGCCGGACATGATCGAGCCCTTGCCGGCGATCAAGCTCGAGGAGCCGACGATCTCGATGCTGTTCTACGTCAACAACTCGCCCTTCGCCGGGCGCGAGGGACAGTTCGTCACGAGCCGGCAGATCCTCTCGCGGCTCGAGCTCGCCACGCTGCGGGACGTCGCGCTGCAATTGCGCGAGACCGAGAGCCCCGACACCTTCGAGGTCAAGGGCCGCGGCGTGATGCACCTCGGCGTCCTGGTCGAGAACATGCGCCGCGAGGGCTTCGAGTTCGCGGTCGGCAAGCCGCAGGTGATCCTCAAGCGCGTCGACGGCAAGCTCTGCGAGCCGATCGAGCGCACCTCGATCGAAGTGCCGACCGAAAGCGCCGGAAAGATCATCGAATACCTCGGCAAGCGCCGCGGCGAGATGACCCAGATGGAGCCCTTCGGCACCCACACCCGCGTCGAGTTCCTGGTGCCTTCGCGCGGCCTGATCGGCGCGCGCACCGCGATGATGACCCTGTCGCGCGGCGAGGCGATCCTGAGCCACGTGTTCGAGTCCTGGCAACCCGACCAGGGCCCGATCCCGCGCCGCGTCAACGGCGTGCTGATCTCCGACCGCGCCGGCGACACGGTGCCTTACGGAATGTTCGGCCTGCTCGACCGCGGTGAGTTCTTCATCGCGCCCGGCACGGCGGTCTACATCGGGATGATCGTCGGCGAGCACTGCAAGGACTCGGACCTCGAGATCAACGTCTGCCGCGAGAAGAAGCTGACCAACATCCGCTCGGCGGGCAAGGACGACAACGTCAAGCTGCCGCCGCCGCACAACATGTCGCTCGAGGAGGCCCTGGAATACCTCGAGGACGACGAGCTGCTCGAGGTCACGCCGAAATCGCTGCGCCTGCGCAAGCGCCTGCTCTCCGAGAACGACCGCAAGAAGGCCGTGCGCTCGGAGCGGAAGACTTCGCAAGTATGATGGGTCGATGGCGAACGATCCGTCCATCGACTGCGACGTAGCGATCATCGGCGGCGGACCCGGGGGCAGCACGCTGGGCACGCTGCTGCGCAAGTACGAGCCCGGCATCTCGGTCCACATCTTCGAGCGCGAGAAGTTCCCGCGCGAGCACGTCGGCGAGAGCCAGCTGCCTCCGATCGGCGACGTGCTCGAGGAGATGGGTTGCTGGGACAAGGTCGAGGCCGCGAATTTTCCGATCAAGGTCGGCGCGACTTTTCGCTGGGGCCGCAAGGCGGAGCTGTGGGACTTCGAGTTCCTGCCCCTCGCTGATTTCAAGGACGAGCCGCGACCCGCGAAATACCAGGGCCAGCGCCGGCAGACCGCCTTCCAGGTCGATCGCGCGGTCTACGACGAGATCCTGTTGCGCCACGCCGAGGAACAGGGTTGCCAGGTGCACGAGGAGACTCCCGTCGCCAGCGTCGAGCACGAGGGCGACCGCGTCACCGGCCTGACTCTGAAGGACGGCCGGCGCGTCCACGCGCGCTGGTACGTCGACGCCTCGGGCCACACCGGCATCCTGCGCCGCGCCCTCGGTGTCGAGGTCACGGTGCCGACCGCCCTGGCCAACATCGCGATCTACGACTACTGGGAAAACGCCAAGTGGGCGGTCGAGATCGGCGTCGGCGGGACGCGCATCCAGGTGATGAGCCTGAAGCACGGCTGGCTGTGGTTCATCCCGCTCGGGCCGACGCGCACGAGCCTGGGCTTCGTCTGCCCCGCGGAGCACTACAAGTCGCTCAACACCACGCCGGAGAAGCTCTACCGCGAGATCGTCCAGGCCGATCCGCGCATCGCTGCGCTGGTCGCCGGCGGGACCTGCCGCGGCCGCGTGGTGACGACCAAGGACTGGTCCTTCGTCTCGTCGCGAGCCTTCGGCCTGAACTGGTTCCTGGTCGGCGAAGCGGTCGGGTTCGCGGATCCGATCCTGTCGGCCGGCCTGACGCTCACCCACACCGGCGCGCGCGAGCTGGCGTACACGATCCTCGCGCTCGATCGCAAGCAGCACGACGCCGACTGGCTCAAGCGCAACTTCGAGGAGACGCAGCAGAAGCGCGTGCGCCAGCACATCCGCTTCGCCGACTTCTGGTACGCGGCCAACGGCCAGTTCGTCGACCTGCGCGAGAACTGTCAGAAGATCGCGCAGGACGCGGGGCTGAACCTGAACTCGCAAGGCGCCTGGCGCTGGCTCGCTCAAGGCGGCTTCACCAACGACAGCATCTCGCAGGCCGGCATCGGCGGCTACGACCTGTCGGCGATGAAGCAGGTGGCGCAGATGTTCACGACCCTGCCGGCGAAGTGGGCGCTCAACGATCTGAACGTGTTGCGCCTCGATCTCATGGGAGCGAAGGAGACCACGATCCCGGTCTACACCAAGGGCCGGATCGACGCCGTCAAGTGCTACGTGCGCGGAGAGCGACGTCTGCCGCTCACCGGCGTGTTCGACACCTTGACGAGGCTCCTGCGCCAGCCCGCCGAGATCGCGGCCATCCACGGCGCGCTGCAGCAGGCCTTCGCCGCGCAACTCGATCCCCAGCACCACCGTGTCGCGATGCAGCACCACATGCAGACGCTCGAGGTCATGGTCAGCGACGGCTGGGTGGTCGGGAAGCTCGACCCGCGCAAGCCCAAGCTCTCGATGACAACACCCGAGGAAGGCGTGCACATCCACAAGCACGACGCCGCCGAGGATCCGGGAGTCAGGTGACGTCCGGAGTAATGCAGCCAGCCTCGCGTGCGCTATGCGCACGCGAGGCTGGCTGCATTACTCCGGACGAAGTCACCTGACTCCGTACCGGTATCGACTCAAATCACGGCCCGACCGAGAACTCCAAGCCGTCGGACAGCGTGGCGTTGTTCGGCGGTGCGAAGCCGTTGTCGCGACCCCAGAACTGCGAGTCGACCACGGTGCCCGGGACGGTCAGGTACGCCGCGGGAATCCCGCCGAGCGCGCCGACTGCAAAGGCATTCATGTCGATCGAGTACACGCCCGAGCAGTCGTTCGGCGGAGGATTGCCGGCGGAGCTCAAGGCGCTGGAGCGGCGGACCGGACCGTTCATGCAGCGGAATCCGCCCACGAACGGAACGGCGGCTTGACCCGTGTTCGAGTAGATCAGGAGGCCGGGCTTGTTGTTGATCACGTTGCTGGCGCTGATCGTGAAACCAGAACCCGACGTGGCACTGGAGACTCCCGAAGCGCCGATCGTCGGCGTGCATCCGAGCGAATTGACCTTGGCCGTGCAGTAGACGGTCGTGGTCGGCAGGCCGGCGATGCGCACGGCGTGGGGAAGCAGCGGGTCGTTGTTGGCCACGTATCCCCCGACCTTGGGCTTCATGCTCGGATCGCCGAAGGCCGGGTCGCCGAGCGTGTTGGTCCCGCCGCCCTGCCCGAACTCGACGTCATTGGCGTTCGCGATCGAGCCCCAGTTCTTGTAGCCGATCGTCGCCGATCCGCCGTCGTTCTGATACTGGCTGGCCGAGTAGAGGGTGTCGTTGTAGACGAAGTCGCACAGCGGTGCACCCGAAGCGATCGTCGCTCCGCCGTAGATGATCACCTGGTATTGGACGGTTCCCGCTCCCTGGGCATTGAAGTGGTCTTCGTTCGACCACTGGATGATCAGGTTGCCGCCGACCACTTGCCAGTCGAGGGCATTGGCTGTCTGACCAGTCGCCGGGAAGTTGTCGTCCCACAGCGGGCAGATGAAGGAGCAACCAGGAGTTGCGCCGCCGTTGCCGTCAATCGCATTGACGCCCACCGGAGTCATCGTCAGGAAGTTGGTCTTGTTGATGTAGCCGACGTCGTCGGATGCGCTGGCGTTGTTCCAGAGCACGCCCCCGTTGTTTCCGATGCGGATCGTGGAGAGCGGGAAGAGCTCATTGCCCGCGAATCCCGCCGCGGTCAGCTGCGCGCCGGTGACAGCGTGCTCGCTATCGTCCGCCGCAGTTCCCGGCGAAGTACCCGTGGCCGAGATGTCGTTGAAGGCCGTCGTCGCGGTGCCGATTCCGATCTGCGCGGAGGCCGACATGGTGAGCCCGGCTGCGACGACGCCTGAGTAAGTGATGGATTTGAGGACGAGTGCTCGTTTCATGTTTCCTTGATCTCCTGGGGGGAATCCTGAATTGATGCGGAAGCGAGGCTCCGCCGCCTCAATACTCCACCAGGATCGCGGGTTTGGGTAGCTCTACCGAAAAAATTTCCATACACAGCCGGTGCCCGCACATCACATTGCTGAAATATAGAGGGCGGCTCCGGCATGCCGGAACCGCCCTCTTGTGGCCTCCAGGCCCTTGGAATCAGATCACGGTCCGACCGTGTACTCCAATCCGTTCGACAGGGTCGAGTTGTTGGGCGCGGCGAAACCGTTGTCGCGACCCCAGGCTTGCATGTCGACGACCGTGCCCGGCACGGTCAAGTAGGCCTGCGGCAATCCGCCCAGCCCGCCGACCGCGAAGGTGTTCATGTCCATCGAGTAGATGCCCGAGCAGTCGTTCGGCGGAGGATTGCCGGCGGAATTCATCCCGACCGAGCGCCGGACCGGACCGTTGACGCAGCGCAGACCGCCCTGGAAGGGAACGGCGGCGCGGCCGGTGTTGGAGTACAGGTACAGGCCGGGCTTGTTGTTGATCACGTTGATCGTCTTGACCACGAAGCCCGAGCCTGACGTCGCCGAGGGGGCGCCGGTGCTCGAGATCGAGGGAACGCAGCCGATCGAGTTCGTCTTCGCGGTGCAGTAGGTCGTGCCTCCCGCGCAGTCGATCACTTTCAGGTCCCAGCGATTGATCGAGCCCTGGTCGAGGGCTGCCTGGTCGGCGACGATCAAGTTCCAGAGTCCGTTCGAGTTCTCTCCCGCGAACAGCGTCAGGTCGCCGTCCGGCTTCAGGTCGGGAGCCGCAACACCGTTCGTGAAGGTGTAGCCGCCGATCGGGTTGGGCGAATCCGCGCGGAACAGCGTGCCATTGAAAACGTCATCGTTGCCGCCGCCGCGGAGCACGGAGAGATCGACCGTGGTTCCCAGCGGAGACTGGAGCTGGATCAACAGGTCAGCATTCCAGGTGTGCGTGATCTGCACGAAGACCTGGACGCGGACCAGGCTCGGCGGGCCACCGCTCACGAGCAGCGGCGCGACCGAAGTGGTGTTGTCGGAGATCGGAATGGCGATCGCTCCCGTCGTGTAGACGACCGGCGCACCGAGCGACGGCGGAACGTGCACCACCGTGCCATCCGTGACGGAGAGCGACCAGGAGTTCAACGTTCCGGTGTCGATGCCCGCGTCGTCGGTGACCGTCAGCGTCCAGGTCCCGTTCGGGTTTTCGCCGCGGAACGTGTTGTTGAAGCTTTGCAGCGGCCGCAGGTCGGGAGCCGCGATTCCGTTGGTGAACGGATAGGTGAGCAGGTCGTTGATCGACTGATCATCGAACAGCGTCCCGTTGAACACGTTGTCGTTGGCGCCGCCATTGTCCATGGTGACGTTCGCGATCGTGCCGGCCGGCGAGGTCAGGGTGATGTCGAGGTCGGCGGCGTAGGTGTGCGTGATCGCCAGGGTCAGGTCGACGTCGAAGACCTGGGTCCCGAGTCCGCTGATCACCACGGCGTCAGCGATGGTCGAAACATCAGGAATCGCGATCGGCGTCGCGATCGAGGCCTTGGTGACCGTGCTCCCCGGAGTGCCGGAGTCGAAGGCGCCGCAGGGGCCGGCGAAGGAGTAGGGCGGCGCGATAGCGTTGTAGCCACCGCCGGAGGGCGGAGTGGAGGTCGCCTTGGGCTTCTGCAGCAGCAGCATCTGCTGCAGCTCGGCTGCCTTGAGCTTGAGCTTCGTGGCCAGGGCGGGATCGGTGAGATAGATCTGATTGACTTGGCGCTCCAACCGGACCATTTCGTTGTAGATGGGGTCCTTGCTCTGCCCGAAGGACAGGCTGGACAAGGCCAGCGTGGACGCGGCCAGGAGCATGCTCGACTGATGATTCATTGGGACGAAGGTTCCTGAGATAGAGGTCGGTGGCCGAGGTACGCCGGCATTGGACGGCGTACCTCAAGATTCCTGATCCATAAATCCTGCCCGAATTCGCCGAAGTCCGCCATGGCAGCCGCGCGGGCCACAAGTGCGTCAACGAGCGCGGGGCGGCCCCGGGAGTTCCGGAACCGCCCCGCTCGTGCCCGCAAAGGGCTTACTGGCTCAAATCACGGCCCGACGACGAATTCCAGCGCGTCGGACAGCGTCGAATTGTTCGGCGCTGCGAAACCGTTGTCGCGACCCCAGGCTTGCGTGTCGATCAGGGTGCCCGGGACGGTCAGGAAGGCTTGCGGGAAACCGCCGAGCCCGCCGACCGCGAACGTGTTGAAGTCCTGCGTGTAGACGCCGGAGCAATCGTTCGGCGGAGCATTGCCGCCCGAGTTCATGCCGACCGTGCGACGGACCGGACCGGTGACGCAGAGCAGGCCGCCTTGGAACGGAGTCGCGGCGCGACCGGCGTTGGTGTAGAGGTACAGGCCGGGCTTGTTGTTGATCACGTTGACCGTCGACAACACGAAGCCAGAGCCCGCCGTGGCGGAGGAGGCACCGGTGCTCGAGATCGCGGGCACGCAGCCGAGCGAGTTCGTCTTCGCGGTGCAGTAGATCGATCCGCCGAGGCAACCGTCGATGACCTTGAGGTCCCAGCGATTGATGTTGCCCTGGTCGAGGCCAGCCTGGTCGGAAACGAGCAGGTTCCACGTGCCGTTGGCGTTCTCACCGGCGAAGGCGAGCAGGTCGCCGTCGGGCTTGAGGTCCGGCGCCGCCACCAGGTCGGCGAAGGCGTAGGTCGCGATCGGATTCAACGAGTCCATGTTGAACAGCGTGCCGTTGAACACGTCGTCGTAGAAATCTCCCCAGTTGATCGAGAGATCCTGGATCGTTCCCAGCGGCGACTGGACCTGGATGAGCAGGTCCGCGTTGTAGGTGTGCTGGATCTCGACGTAGACCTGAACCTGGTTGAGGCTCGCCGTCGCACCGCTGACGACCAGCGGGACCGTCGAGGTGGTGTTGTCGATGATCGGAACCGAGATCACTCCGGTGGAATGGGTGGTCATCGAGTAGGAGGGCGCCACGTGCACGATCGTGCCATCCGTGACGCTGATCGACCATGAATTCAGCGTGCCCTGGTCGAGACCGGCGAAGTCCTCGACAGTCAGGGTCCAGGCGCCGTTCGGGTTCTCACCGCGGAACGTAGCGTTGAATCCTTGCTCCGGACGCAGGTCGGGAGCCGCGACACCGTTCGTGTAGGGGTAGGTGGTCACGTCGTTCGCCGATTCGTCGTCGAACAGGGTGCCGGCGAAAATGTTGTCATTGCCGCCGCCGTTGAAGAGGCTGACCGTCGCGGCGGTTCCCAGGGGGGAGATCAGCTTGATCTCCAGGTCGGAATTCCAGGTGTGCGTGATGTTGACGTTGAGGTCGACGTCGAATGTGGTCGTCCCCAGGCCGCCGATCGTGATCGCGTCGCTGATGAGCACGAAGTCGAGGATCGGAATCGGCGAGGACGTCATGTTCCCGGTGACCGTGGCGCCCGGCGTGCCCGAATCGAGACCGCCGCAGGGGCCGCTGACCGAGTAGGCCGGTGCGACCACGTTGTAGCCGCCGCCGTTGAGCGACGCCGCCGCGGGCGCGTGCGAGATCAAGCTCTGGCGGATTTCTTCCGCCTTGAGCTTGAGCTTCTCGGCCTGCGCGGGATCGGTCGCGAAGAGCTTGTTGGCCTGGGCCTGGAGGCGGGCCATCTGGACGTGCGCGGGATCTTTGCTCTGCGCAAAGGAGGGAGTGCAAAGGGCGAGCGTTGCCGCGGCCCATAGGACGTTCGACTGAATGGACATGGGGAAGGGGATTTCCTGTTTGGAGGGGACGTGCGCCAAAGCGCCCGCGTCGGATCTGCGATCTGAGACGAAGACATAAATCCTGCAGCATTTAGGGCAACTCCGCTACGCTCGCGATTGGAATGCCCCTCCTCGGGCCCCGCGTTGGCGCGTCGAACCCATTGCTTACCTCACGATGATGCTCCTGTCATTCCTGCTTGCGGCGCAGCTCGACGTGGTCGCGGACCTGACGCGGCGCTCCGCCGAGCTGCACTCCTTCACCGCGAATTACGCGCTGACCAGCACCGCGAGCCCTGGAACGAGCGAAATCCGCATCGAGTTCGCGGCGCCCGCTCGCGTGAGAGTCGATCGGACGGCGGGGAAGGAACATTCTTCCACATGGTGCGTCGACGGCGTGCTGGCGATGAAGAGCAGCGACGGCGAGCGCTCGAGTCAGGGTCGAGCGGATTCCGCGCAGATGTTCGCCGAGCTCGAACCGCTCGAAAAAAAACTGCGCCAGGCCTTTCCGCGCGCGGTTTCGCGCCCGGCCCTCGCTGCCGCTGTCGGCATGCGCTGGGAATTCGACGCCAAGGCGCAGCGCGCGAATTTCTCCATCGAGCCTTCGCTGGTCGACCAGGGCGAAACTCCGCTCGGCTGGCTGAAGACGCTGACGCAGAAAGGCGCAGCCCCGCGCGAAGACCAGGGCCTGCTGCACTTCGAGACCGACTCGGCATTCCAGATCGCGATTTCTCCCAAGACCGGTTTCGTCGAGCACTTTTCGGGCAAGAGCCCCAAGGGCGAGATGAACCTCGTCCTGATTTCACTGGAGCTCGACAAGCCGATCGACCCCGCGCGCTTTGCCCTGCCCGCCCCGGCTCCCGGGGCGAAGGATGTGACTTCCGATCTGTTGCGGGCAGTCAGCCGCTTCGCCGAGGTCGAATTGCGAGGGCGAATCTACGACGCCATGGCCGGGAAGGAGACGCCCAGCGACTGGGACGAGGCCTTCCAGGCCAAGGCCGCCACGGTCCTGCAGCCTTTCTACGAACGCGCCCTGCCCAAGATCCTCGAGTCGAAGGCAGGATTGTGGAGCACCACGCGCGACGAGATTGCCCAGCGCATCGCGGGCATGCGCGCCTCGGGCAAGAGCGAGGAAGAGGTGGAAACGGTGCGCCAGCGCGAAACCGGCTACCTCAAGAAGCAGATGGACGAGCTGGAGCAGGGCTTCCTGACCCGCTTGCAGATCCCGGCGACTGCTGAGCAATTGCCGCGGGCCGCGGAGCTCTTGACCCTGGAAAAGCGCTCCCTGAGCGCCGCTTTCCACATCAAGGTCAGCGAGCCGATGGTTTCTGCCTTCGAGGCGGCCACGAAGAAGCAAGGCCAGTAACTCCCCCGCCGGATCGGTGCTGGGGACGAAGGCAGCCTGTCGGCTGGTTGCTCCAGAGATCGGCTCCGCTAGAGAGTTCAGGACCGCGGCAGGCAGTCGGCCATCCAAGGCCGATCCGACACAAGGCGGTCAATTCCCGGCACAATGAGGCTGACTTCGCGCGCAGCCGCTTCGCAATCTCCGGCCCATGAGTTCCCCCATGACCAACGGCCCTGCAGTGTCGCTGCTGTTCGGACTTTCCTTGCTGGGCCTGTCGGCGCCGCTCTGCGCGCAAGTCACGCCGAATTTCGTCAACTGGGAGACGCCGCACGTCCATCCGCTCGAGCTCACGCCCGACAAGACGCGCCTCCTGGCGGTCAATATCGCGGATGCCCGGATCGAGGTCTTCGACGTCACCGGCGCCGTTCCCCTGCAGCTCGACTCCTTCCCGACCGGCGTCGATCCGGTCAGCGTGCGGGCGCGGACCAACACCGAGATCTGGGTGGTCAATCAGATCTCCGATTCGGTGTCGATCGTCGACCTGACGAGCGGGCGAACGGTTCGCACCCTGGCCACCGATGACGAGCCCGCGGACGTGGTGTTCACCGCCACGCGCGCCTTCGTCTCGTGCAGCCAGACGAACACCGTGCTGGTCTACTCGCTCGCGAACCTGAGCATCGCTCCGACGCGGCTCGCCCTGACCGGCGAGGATCCGCGCGCGCTCAGCGTGTCCGCCGATGGCGCGCGGGTCTACGTCGCGATCGAGCAATCGGGGAACGGCAGCACCGTGATCGGTGGCGTTCCGACGGCCAACGGCAGCTTTCCGCCCGACGCCGTCTCCGATCCCGCGGGCCCCTACCAAGGCGTCAACCCGCCGCCGAACGGCGCCGGAAACACCTGGGTGCCTCCGAAGAGCGGCGGCTTGCCGACTCCGCCGCCCGTCCCGTTGATCGTCAAGAAGAACTCCACCGATCAGTGGGTCGACGATCGCGGCACGAACTGGACCAACTTCGTCAGCGGCGGCCAGGCCGCGAAGTCCGGCAGGCCGATCGGCTGGGACCTGACCGACAACGACGTCGCGGTGATCAACACCACCACGCTGTCGGTCTTCTACGCCAAGCGGCTGATGAATCTGTGCATGTCGATCGCGGTGGTGCCGGGCACCGGGGACGTCGTGGTGGTCGGCACGGAAGCGATCAACGAGGTCCGCTTCGAGCCCAATGTGAACGGACGCTTCGTGCGCGTGAAGTTCGCGCGCATCGCTTTCACCGGCGGCGGAATTCCGCTGATCACCGACCTCAATCCACACCTCAATTACTCGGCCTTCCAGATCCCGCAATCCGAGCGGGACAAGTCGATCGGCGACCCGCGCGCGGTGGTGTTCAGCGCCGATGGAGCGCGGGGCTACGTCGCCGGCATGGGCTCGAACAACGTGATCGTGATCAACGCGCAGGGGCAGCGAGCCGGCCTGAGCGACACGATCTCCGTCGGCGCGGGCCCGACCGGACTCGCGCTGGACGACGCGGCGGGCCGCCTGTACGTGCTCGACAAGTTCGAAGCCGCGATCTCGGTCGTCGACACCGCGTCCGAGCTCGAGATCGCGCG
>Ga0193706_1000411_pt1 | contig 25294 bp, 23 predicted proteins | sample U3c1metaG_FD_160130 | JGI IMG/M metagenome (GOLD analysis project Ga0193706, IMG submission 160130) | Soil microbial communities from a riparian zone of the East river system, Colorado, United States - U3c1 | ecosystem: Environmental > Terrestrial > Soil > Riparian zone | place: USA: East River... | reverse complement strand
GCCCAATGGCCGTCGTAATAGTAGGGCTCGGTTTGTCCCTGGGTGTCCAGCGGATTGGCCAGGTAAAGCGCGCCAGGGATTTGGGCATAACCCGTCAATGCATCGAGGCTCGTGAACGATGCGCCCTCGATTTGCGGCCAGAAACCAGTTAGCACGAGGTAGATGAAATTCAGCTCGGCCGAATCCGCTATCGACGCGAAATAGCGATCGGACAACGCTCCTTTCTTCGCCAGCTCATGGTAGGCGGCAATCGGATCGCTGGCATTGCCGGACGCGGCGCAAGCGAAGTCACGAGGATCGCCACATCCGGCGAGTGAAGACGTGGCGAATCGATCCATCGCGCCGCCATTGATTTTCTCGCGCAAACAGGGGCCTGACCCGTTCGGCACATAGGTGTCGTTTTCAGGACTCAACTGCCTACACGCATCGGCCCCAGCAATGGCCGAAGGCATCCCTTCGCAGCAGGCCGGACCCTCTTCGCAAGTCGGCTCGCTTCCTGGTTGAGCCTGACAATAATGACCGAAGTAGCTGTCGAATGATCGCCCTTGCTGAAGCACGAGTATGAGACGTCGAATGCGCGACTTGGTCTCACGTTCCCAGGCAGGTGGTAACGAGCGAAGTCGATCGTCTTGCGAAACAGCCAACACCTGACCCGCGACGGGATCGATCGCCAGTGGATCGAAAGTGCGCACTTCGAGCGTTCCCGGGTCTCGGTGCCAAATGCCGATCTTGTTGCTCGCCAATACCAGAATTTCGTCGTGTGATCCAAGCTCCGGCCACGTGCCATGAGCCAAGGGTTCGGGGTCGAAGATGTCATCCGGCGCTCGGTCCAGAACGTAGTGCCAGATCCGATATTCGTGTGTCCGCGGAAGCCACTCGAGTACACGGTCCGCGCCGAGAGCAACCAGCCGATGACCTCGTCGAAATTCTTCCTTCTTGCCCAAGATTTCAGAGCGATCGAAAAGGGAATTTTGGGATGTGGGGCGGAATCGAACCAGGCCGTAACTGCCCGTCGATGGCTGCCAATCGAGAATGTTGTTGGCGTCGAGCGCAATGAGCTCGCGGCCACCACCGGGGCGCAACCAAGTCAGCGAGTTTATCGTCGTTGGAGCACTCGGCCGCCAGATGTCATCGACACCGCGGGCCGAAACCGTGAACGGATTGACGTCAACCTGGCCAGTCTTTTGGCTGTAGGCGATCAGCCGATCGCCGAGCACGACGAGCAGAAGATTGAGCTGGTTGATCGCAGAGTGGTAAGCCGACAGCGGTCCCGTCCCCAGAGTGTTGTCCGCGGCAAGTTGCCACAGCTCACTGATGCCCGTGCCCGGCGTCCACGCGAAAATGGCTCCATTTCCGAGCGGCTGTAGCCCTCGAAATCGCGTCGTCTCGGGCCCACATACCGAGATCTCCCGACCCTGCCAGCTCGCCACAGTGCGTGTCAGGTCGGAGCAGCGCCCAGCGGCGGGCGGATCTACCACCACTGCATCGATGGGAGCTGGTGCTTCCCCACAAGCGGCACACAGAATCGCGGCGCATAACGCAACCAGCGTACCGCGCAGTGCTGCATCTCGGTCCATGTCCCGCTCCTACCCTTGCCGCGAAGGCGAGACAAGCGCGTGGACCGTTCAAGGCACATGTAGCCGCTAACAGAAGATGGGCAGTCGTGGACGGCGGAGTCGGTCCGTCGCCATCAGCATTGTTCCTACATGGCCGTCACCGTCGCCCCCGAGGTTCAGGGTATTCGGGTGCACAGCCCGAAACGCCGGCCGCGCGCGGCGCGACCACTCCGTCTCAGTGACGTGCTTGGGGCGCCAACCTGCCGCGAAAGTCGTCGTACGTTCGCTTCAAGCCTGCTTCGAGCGGCGTCTTCGGGTCGAACCCGAGCAGGCGGCGCGCCTTTGCAATGTCCGGACATCGCCGCCGCGGGTCGTCTTTGGGTAGCGGTTTGCGGACCAGCTCCACGCGCTTTTCAGCGACGCGCATCGTCGCTTCGGCAAGCTCGATCATGGTGAGCTCGGTGGGATTTCCCAGATTGACGGGTGAATCGAACGTGTCAGTGCGCGCCGCGGCGAGGAGACCTTCGATGAGATCGGCCACATAGCAGAAGGACCGGGTCTGGGAACCGTCGCCGAAGATGGTGATCGGTTGTCCCTGGATGACTTGGGTGACGAAATTGCTGACGACCCGCCCATCGTTGAAAGCCATGCGCGGTCCGTAGGTGTTGAAGATTCGGACCACGCGCGCATCGGCGCCGAACACGCGGTGCGCGTCGAGCAGGAGCGTTTCGGCGGCGCGCTTGCCTTCATCGTAACAAGCTCGCTCCCCGATGGGATTGACATTGCCCCAGTAGGTTTCTGCCTGAGGATGCTCGAGCGGATCGCCGTAGATTTCGGAAGTGCTGGCGTGCACGATTCGGCAGTTGCGCAGGCGAGCGTGATCGACGAGGCGCATCGCTCCCAGCACGCTGGTGGTGAGGGTAGCGTGAGGGTCGCTACTGTAGTGGATGGGCGAAGCGGGGCAGGCCAGATTGAAGATGATCTCGGCGTAGACTTTGAGCGTCTCGCGGACGTCCCCGATCTCGAGATGAAAATGCGGATCGCGTCCCGCCGCGTCGAGGTTGACCAGATCACCCGTCATCAAGTTGTCGAGACCGATGACTTCGAAGCCGTCGCCGAGCAACCGATCGACCAAATGGGAGCCGAGAAAGCCGGCCGCTCCCGTGACCAGCACGGTTCTACGTACAGAGCCGAGGCCCATTATGCCGCTCCCCGCTGCAGCGAATGGGGCAGTGCCCGGCTCGACGTCCTAACCATTCGCTTTTTCGACATTGGCACTCTCCCTCTTCGATTCGGGAGTCGGTGCAAAGTGCACGCCGGCAGCAGCAATGTCCACCCGGATCGACGGAAAATGGGAGGAACTGCCCCCCCCGGTTCCAACTGTCGGCCCCTTCAGCCGCCGTGCAGGGTGGTAAACCGCGCGAGTAGCGTCGGCGGTGTGGCCGCGCGGCAACACCGTTGCAATGAGGGCACCGTACAGCGAGGGCTAGGACGTGTTCCGCCAGGCCCGGGCGAGGTCGACGCCTGGGTCCAGATGTCCGTCAGACCCCTCGGCCGTTCGACTCGGCCGAAAGCGGCGAGGAGCATTTGCTTTCTAGGAACCACGTGGTGCACCCTAGATGGTGACGGTGGTCGGCTGCCCGGGTGGGGGTGGACGGCGGAGGGAGGCCGCGCGATGAAGTGCATTCTATTCGTGGACGACGAGCCCATGATTCTCGCAGGGCTTCAGAACATGTTGCGCAAGCAGCGCAAGCAATGGGACATGACCTTCGTCGAAAACGGTAAGAAGGCTCTGGAGAAGCTGGCCGGGGCCTCGTTCGACGTGATCGTCAGCGACATGCGCATGCCGGGCATGGATGGCGCCACGCTCCTCAAAACGGTGCAAGAGCTTCATCCCAATGTCGTTCGCATCATCCTTTCCGGTCACGCCGAGCTGGAGACCGCGCTGCGCAGTGTCTCGGTCGCGCACCAGTTCCTGGCCAAACCTTGCGACACGACTTCGCTGCAGAATGTCGTCGATCGGGCGTGCAGCCTGCAGGCCCTTCTCAACGATGACACGATCCGCAGCGCCATCGGCACCATCGGCCGCCTCCCTTCCGCGCCCAAGATCTACGTGGCCATCACCAAGGCGCTCGAAGACCCGGACTGCAGCATGAAGGACCTGGCCAAGCTCCTCGAGCACGACATGGCGATTTGCGCCAAGGTCCTGCAGCTCGTCAACTCCGCCTTCTTCGGCCTGCCTCAGCGCGTCACCAATGTTCAGCAGGCGCTCGCCTACCTCGGGGCGAACATGATCCGGCGTGTTCTCTTGTCGGTCGAGACGTTCAGCATGTTCGAAAAGGAAAAGACGGCCGGTCCGTTTTCCATCGAGGCGCTGCAGGCACACTCCAATGCCGTGGCCGCCGTCGCCTCCAAGCTCATGAACGATCAGACGAAGTCCGCGGACGCGTTCATGGCCGGGATGTTTCACGATCTGGGAAAGCTCATCCTGGCCGTCTACGTTCCCGACCATCTCCTGCGGGCCATGGCGCTCGCGACGGAGCGCAAAATCCCCCTCTATGTCGCGGAGCACGAGCTCTTCGGCGTGACCCACGCCGAAGTGGGAGCGTACTTGCTCGGCATTTGGGGTCTTCCCTACACCATCGTCGAGGCCGTGGCCCACCATCATCAGCCCACCCGGGTCCAGCATGCGGCCTTCGACGTCCTCGACGCGGTCTACGTGGCACAAGCGCTGGTTTCCGAGGCTTCCCAGAAATCCAAGACATCGATCGCTCCTCTTCATTTGGATAGCGCCTACCTCCAGGCGTTGGGGGTAGAATCAAAGGTGCCTGCTTGGCGTGAGATGGTCTCTCAGGTCATGTCGAGCATGGGCGCAGGATGACCCCGACCGCAAAACCCGCTCTTCTCTGTGTGGACGATGAGCCACTGGTGCTGGAGGGCCTGACCCTTCATCTGCGCCGCGCCTTTACGCTGACGACTGCAACGAGCGGCGCGGCGGGTCTCGAAGTTCTCAAAGGGAAAGGGACTTTCGCGATCGTGATGTCCGATATGCGCATGCCGAGCATGAACGGGGCGGAGTTCCTCGCCAAAGTCCGCGAAGGGTGGCCCGACACGGTGCGCGTTCTCCTCACCGGACAGAGCGATCTGCCGTCGGCCATCGCCGCCGTCAACGACGGGCAGATCTTCCGCTTCTTGACCAAACCATGCCCGCCCGACGTTCTGCTCGGCGCGCTCGGGGCTGCGTCGAAACAATACGATCTCCTCTCGGGCGAGCGCGTTCTCTTGGAGCAGACGCTGCACGGAAGCATCAAAGCGCTTACCGACGTTCTTTCCCTGGCCAACCCGGTGGCGTTCGGTCGCGCCAACCGCGCCAAGCAGTTCATGGGCCAGCTTCTCGCAGAAACGCAGCGACCGAGCGACTGGATCTGTGACGTCGCCGCCATGCTCTCGCAAATCGGCTGCGTCACCATCCCCGCCGAGACGCTCGATCGCATGTACGACGGAAGCCAGCTCAGCCCGGAAGAAATGGCCATGGCGGCGCGCATTCCCGCCGTGGCGGTGCAGTTGCTCGGGCCGATCCCGAGGCTCGAGGGCGTGCGCGACATCCTCACGCACATGGACGACCACTACGAGCCCACCAAAGCCGGGCAAACGAAGCGCGGCGAGGCCATCCCGTGGGGCGCGCGCGCGCTCAAGATTATCCTGGACTATTTGACGCTCGAAGCGCGGCTCAGTGACGGCGCGGAGGCGCTCGAAACCATGCGCGCGCGAAAGGGATGGTACGATCCCGCTCTCGTGCCCCCTTTCGCCGAAGTCGCAGCCCGCTCCGCCAGCAACGAGGTTCGACAACTCGTGGTCCGTGATCTAAGGCAAGGGATGATCCTGCGCGAGAACGTGTTCACCAAACCCGGTATGCTCCTCGTGACCAAGGGCAACGAAGTGACCGCCGGGCTTCTGGAGCGCATCGCGAATTTTTCGCGCAAAGTCGGGGTGCGCGAGCCCATCTCGGTGTCCATTCCCTCCGGCCCGGCGAAGAGCGGCTGAGCGTCGGCATGGCAGCACCGTTGGAAAGCGGCTGAGCGGCAGGCGGGACGATGGCAGCCGTCTTTCGTGGCAGAGCCGAAGGCGCGGAAGCATTCGTGCCCGATGGTGCGCCGCTTCCGACCGCGCTGGCGCGAACGACGCATCTCGGTGTGGGCGCTCATCCCGACGACCTCGAGATCATGGCGTGTCACGGCATCCTCGAATGCTACCGCCAGAGCGATCGCTGGTTCACCGGCGTGACGATGTCGAACGGCGGCGGCAGCGCGCGGGTGGGCGCCTTCCAGAGCAAGACCGACGCCGAGATGATCGCCATCCGAAAGCTGGAGCAGAAGAAAGCGGCCGCGCTAGGGGCATATTCGGCGGTGCTGCTCCTCAACTACCCGAGCGCATCGGTGAAGGATGCGAACCACGCCGATGTTGCGGCCGATCTCGACGCCGTGTTGGCGGCGACGTCGCCGGAAGTGGTGTACACCCACAACCTCGCCGACAAGCACGATACCCACGTGGCCGTCGCGCTGCGCGTCATCGCCGCCCTACGCCGGATGCCGCAGAACCAGCGCCCGGCTCGCGTCATCGGGTGTGAGGTGTGGCGCGATCTCGACTGGCTCGACGACGGCGACAAGATGACTTTGCCCGTCGATCGACACGGTGCGTTAGCGTCCGACCTGGTGGGTGTTTTCCAGTCCCAAATTGCGGGGGGCAAGCGTTACGACCTGGCTTCCGCGGGACGCCGCCTCGCCAATGCCACGTTCCTCGAAAGCCACGCCGCGGACGGGAGCGGCGCCCTCGTCTTCGGAATGGATCTGACGCCGCTCGCGCTGGACGAAGCAAAAGATCCGCTGGGATTCGTCGAAGAGCACATGCAGCGGTTCCTCGCCGACGTGAAGATGCGTATCACCAAGATGGGCTAAAGTCGGGCGACGATCCGGATCATCCCCGGCGTTGCGGGGCGCCCAAACTCCGTGAGCCGTGCTAGAAGCACCGAAAAACAATGGCCCAAGCATCTGCATTCGAACCCGAACTTTGCGACCCGACCGAAGAGCACCGGCTTCTACGCGAAACAGTGCGCGGCTTCACCGAGGCAGCGATCGAGCCTCAGGCCGATGAGCATGACCGCTCCGGTGTATTGAACCGCAAGCTCTTCGAGGAGTGCGGCAAGCTCGGGCTGCTCGGCATCACCGTTCCCTCCGAGGATGGCGGCGCGGGGATGGACGCCGTCGCCGCGGTGATCGCCCACCACGAAATGGCGAAATCCGATCCCGGCTTCACGCTCGCCCACCTGGCGCACGCGATTCTGTTCGTGAACAATTTCTACTACGCGGGGAGCCCCGAGCAGCATCGCCGTTACCTCGCCAAGGTCGTCTCGGGCGAATGGATCGGGGCCATGGGAATGACAGAGCCGAGCGGCGGCACCGACGTGCTCGGCATGAGGACGACGGCCACGCGCGATCGCGACGGCTACCATCTCACCGGGCGAAAGGCGCTCATCACCAATGCCCCCGATGCGAGCATCTTTCTCATCTACGCCAAGCTCGAGGGCCGCATCACGGCCTTCATTCTAGAGCGTTCCTTCAAGGGTCTCACCACCGGGAGCCCCACCCACAAGATGGGAATGCGTGCCAGCACCATGGGGGAGATCGTGATGGACGATTGCTTCGTGCCGAACGAAAATCTGCTCGGCGGCGAAGGACAGGGCGTCGTCCACATGATGCGTAACCTCGAAATCGAACGCATCACCCTGGCGGCGATGAGCCTCGGCATCGCCGACCGCTGCCTCGACATCATGGTGAACTATGCGAGGGAGCGCACCTCTTTCGGCAAACCGCTCGCCGATTTCGGACAGGTGCAGCGCTACATCGGCGAAAGCTACGCCAGCATCGAAGCCGCCCGCGCGCTCGTCTACGGCGTCGCCCGCACCATTCGTCACGACCGCCGAAACCGCGTCGGCTCCGACGCAGCCAAGCTCTTCGCCGCACCGGTCGGCAAAGAAGTCGCCGACAATGCCATGCAAGTGCTCGGCGGTTGGGGGTACTGCGACGAGTTCAAGGTCGAACGCTTCCTGCGCGACGCCAAGCTGCTCGAAATCGGCGGCGGCACCTTGGAATCGCATCAGAAGAACATCACCCGCGATCTGACGGAAACGTGATGTTCGCGCGGCGGCGCCGCTCGTTTCGGTCTTTCAATCGACGATGAGAACGACCCCCGTCATCGTCTCGTGGACGTCGCACTGATAAAAGAGCATGTCCGGCGCGGTCGGCGGCACGTCGAAAACGAGATCCCCGGCGGCCGTGTGAGCGCCGGTGATTCCGGTCGTAAACGAAGTGCCGGTCGATGTGCGGATGTAGAAGGGGTGGCCGGGCGCATTGATGGCGAACGTGTACTTGTTTCCGCGGCAGAGGGTGAGCACGGCATTGAGCGGGCCGCCGTTGAAGAGATAGCCGCTCGACCCTTGATTTACGACGGTCAGCGTTCCTGCGGCAAGGCATCGGCCGGCCTCGCCTGCCTCGCTCGCCGGCGTGGCGTCGCTCGCAGCGTCGCGATTCCCGCCTCCGCCCGCGCCCGCGCCACCGGATCCCGCATCGGGATTGCCGGTCGTGCCGCCCGATCCGCCGGATCCGCTCGACCCAGCTTCGCCGCCGGTGCCCCCCGAGCCTCCCGTGGAACCGGCCGCCCCACCTGGGTCCGATGAGCCCCCCGCTCCGCCGGCACCGCCGGTTGCGGATGATCCGCCGGATCCCGTGGGACCGGATCCCGTGGGAGTCGAGTCGTCCCCCGAGCATCCTCCGAGCACCAAGCCGACTGTCGTCAATAACCACCAGCCTCGTCGTCTCGTCATGACTCCTCCGGAGCGGCCCATTCTCACCTCAGCTGGCGGAAGATGTAAATCGGCACCGCTCCCCCCCCCGGCGCGTCAGCGATCTCAGACGCCCGCCACGCGACGCGCCACCCTTCGCACGCCTTCGCGAAACGCTGCGGTCTCGGGGAGCAAACTGAGCACGAGAAAGCCGTCACCCTCGAAGTCGAAGAAATAGCCGGGGTGCACGACCACGCTGTCCTCACGGATCAAGAGCTCGACCCAGCCATCGTCGTCGTGCAGGCGCGGCACTTCCAGGACGGCGTACCACCCCCCTCGCACGGGTAGACGGCGCACGGGAGAGGCGGGGCCAAGCTCGTGGAGCGCCTCGTCGAGGGCGGCGAGGTTCTGCTGCAAGCGCGCGCGCACCGCCGCGGCCACCGCGGGTTGCTCGGCGAGAAGGGCGGGGAGCGCAAGCTGTACCGGCGTCGCGACGGAGAGGTAGGTGTCGGCAATGAGCTCGAGCCGCGCCTTGGCCTCTTTCACCAGAGCGTCGTCTCCCGATACGGCGATCCAGCCGAGTTTGCATTGAGGCAGGAGCAACACCTTCGAAAGACCGCTCAAAACGAACACGAGCGGGGCTCGGCCGCCGACCTCGGTGAAGCTCTCGAGCGCGTGCGGGGGCAAAGGGCCCAGCGCATAGTCGCCGAACACCTCGTCCGCAATGAGCGCGAGATCGTGCTCGCGCGCGAGCTCACACAGCGTTTCGGCCTCGTCGCGCCGCACGAACGAGCCGGTGGGATTGTTGGGATGCACGAGGACGATGGCGCGCGTCCTTTCGTCGATCTTTCGGCGAAGATCGTCGAGATCGATGCGAAAGTCGGCATCGCGCCGGAGCGCGTACGTGCGAAGGGCGATCCCCTCCATCTCACCAATCCAGCCGAAGAGCGGATAGCTCGGCCGAGGGATGACGATGGCGTCGCCCGCGTCGGCGAGCAGCGCGAAGAGCCACGCATAGGCCTCACTCGTGCTCGCCGCGACCACGACGTTCGCCGCGTCGATGACGAGGCCCCGCGACGCATAGTATCGGGCGATCGCCTGCCGTGCCGCGGGGTGTCCGAGGGGCTCGGGATCGTAGGCGGCACCGCGCGGATGACCGAGCTCCGCGATGAGACGGGTGGTGTCGAACAGCGCCGCGCGCGTTGGGTTCGATTCGGTGAGATCGATGACGCGGCGCTGCGACGCCCTGGCCTGTTCGAGCGCTGTTGCGAATCGGTTCGGCGTCCGGTCCCATTGGGTTCGAGCGGAAAACATCGCCCGCGAAGGTAGCAAGACATCCCCACGGAATCTCGTCAGAGCGAAGAGTTCTACCCTTTGCGCTGGGACGAAAGGTCAGCTACGAGCTTTTCCATGTCGATCCACCGACCGAAGCGAGCCACCTCCCGAAAAACCGAGAGCGCGCCTACGCGCGGCTCCTCTCCATCGAGCGCGCCGAAACCGCCGAAATGGAAGGATGTGGTCGCCGACAAGCCGGACGACGCTTTCGCCACTTACGCATCGGCTGCTCGCTATGAGAAGGACGCGCTCATCGCCCACAGCAAGTTCGGTAAGGGGGTCGTGGTCGAAGTGGACGGCAACAAAGTGCACATCCTCTTCGAAGAGGGGGTCCGCAAGCTCCTTCACAGTACACCTGCGTAGCGCGGACGCTACGGTCGTACGATCTGCGTTCCTTCGGGGGGAGTGAAGTTGAATTCGCTGTTCGGCACGGGGGTATTGACGAGCGGGTTATTGAAGTCGAAACGGTTGCGGTTGCCCTGGGCGTCGAGAATGAGCACGCGCCGAACCTGAGATGTCGCGGTGTCGACATAGAGGAGCACCTTCTGGTACGCGGGCGTCGCGTCCTTGGGCGTCCCCTCGAGCACCCACCCTCCTTCGAATTTGACCGTGGCCGGGTCGAGCAGGCGGAGGGTGAACGAGCGGGTGAGCTCGCCTTGCCCCATCAAGAACGCCAGCGCCGCCGGATACTGCGATTTGTCGACGGGCTGCTCGAACATCTGCTGGTTTTCGCGGTCGTAGACCTTCAGCGTGCGCCCGTCGGAGACCACGCGGTTGCCGTTCGGCTGATCGTACTTCCAGCTCATCTTGCCCGGTTTTTCGAAGGCGACGCGCCCTTCGGAGGTGCGGTGTTGGTCGTGCATTCGGATGAAGTATTCCTGCTTGAACCCGGCCTGGAACGTCTTGGTTTGGTCGTAGAACGCCTGCACCCGGGCAGCGATCGCATCCGCGCTGGGGGTCGCCGGGGCGGCGGCAGCAGAGGGGGTGAGCCACGACGCGACGGGCGAGCTCATCGCGGCAGCGCAGACGAGCAGGGTGGCGGCAAAAGCACGGTTACGCATGAGATTCCTTGGTCCTCCGATCGGTTGTCTGCATCGAGCGGCTGCTGGTTGGACGGCCTAGGTCGCCTGGGTCTTCAAGTCTTCCATCACCGCCGGCGAGAAGCCAGCGCTGCGGCTCGGGCAAGGTGCCCTTCGACCCCCGCCGCATTGGCATGGGCGAAGGCGATGGCGAGCGCGTCCGCGGCGTCGTGGCGCGGCGGGGAAGGCAGGCGCAGCAGGACGGCGATCATCATCGCGATCTGGCGCTTGTCGGCGTGTCCATAGCCGACGATGGCCTTCTTGACGCGCGTTGGCTCGTACTCGGCGATGGGCAGCCCGGCGCGCGCGAGCACGAGCAGCGCCACGCCGCGCGCATGACCGAGCTTCGCGGCAGCGGTGGCGTCCTTCGCGTAAAACAGGGCTTCCACGACGGACGCCGTGGGGTGGTAGGTGGCGACGACGTCGCAGAGCTCGCGCTCGATCTGGCAAAGACGCAGGGCGATGCTCTCCGTCACGTCGGTGTCGATGACGCCATGAGCGACGTGGGAAGGGCGCGCGCCGTCGCGCCGGACCACGCCCCAACCGAGATGTCGGGTGCCGGGATCGATGCCGAGCACGATCATGTCAGCACGCGCCATGCCCCGTGGTGGGGAAGATCTTTCCGGGATTGAGGAGCCCCTTCGGGTCGAACGCGCTCTTCAAGCGCAGCTGCAGGGCGATGAGCTCGGGAGATTGCTCGAGGGACAAGTAGGGCGCCTTCATGATGCCGATCCCGTGCTCGCCGGAAAGGGTGCCGCCCATGGCGACGACGTCGCGGAAGAGCTGCTCGATGCTGCGCTCGACACGCGGCTCGTCGTCCGGATCGTTCCACAGGAAATTGACGTGCAGGTTACCGTCGCCAGCGTGCCCGTAGGTGACGGTGCGAATGCGCGTGGCCTCCGACGTGCGCTCGACGCGATCGAGCAGCTCCGCAATGCGCTGGCGCGGGACGACGACGTCTTCCGCGAGTTTGAAGCGCGACAGCGCACGCACCGCGGGCGACATCTCGCGGCGCGCCGTCCACAAGCGGGCCCGCTGGGCGGCGTCCTGCGCGACGAGTACATCGAAGGCGCGCTGCGTGGTGCAGACGTCGCCCACCCGCTGCGCGCCCTCCTCGCAGGCACGCGCGTCGCCGTCCACTTCGATGAGCAGCAGGGCCCCCGCCCGTTCGTCCACCGCCACGCCGCGCATGCGCACGGCGGTGAGCGTTCCGCTGTCGAGCAGCTCGATGCAGCGGGGGACGAGACCCGCCGCGACCATGGCGGAAACCGCTTGCCCCGCGGCGCGCACGTTTTGAAAGAGGGCCATCAGCGTCGCCACTTCCGGCGGCTTGGGCCGCAAGCGCAACGTCACTTCGCTGAAGACCGCGAGCGTTCCCTCGCTGCCGGTGAGAAGCGCGGTCACGTCGTAGCCGGTGACCCCTTTGACCGTGCGCCGTCCGGTGCGAAGGCGCGTGCCGCCCATCAAAATGGCTTCCAGGCCGAGCACATAATCCCGCGTCACGCCGTACTTGAAGGCGCGCGGGCCCCCCGCATTTTCCGCGACGTTCCCCCCGATGGCGCACATCTTGAGCGAGTTCGGATCAGGTGGGTAAAAGAGCCCCTCGCGTTCGACGGCGTCGTGCAGATCGCCGGTGATGACCCCGGGCTCGACCACAGCCACGCCCTCCGCGCGGTCGATCTCTTTGATCTTCGCCATGCCCAGCGTAACGAGCACGATACCGCCCGCGACGGGTACGGCGCCGCCGGTGCGCCCCGACCCCGCCAGGCGCGGGGTCACGGGCACTTCGGCGGCAGCGGCCACTTCCAGGGTGCGTGCGATGTCGTCGGGGCTTTCGGCGAGTACGACCGCGTCGGGCACCACCGGGGTAGCCTCCGATTCGTCGCTCGCGTACTGCTCGCACTGCGCCGCGGCGGTCATGACCTTGGACGGCCCGAGCGCCTTTTCCAGCATGGATCGCGCGCGATCGACGGCGGCAGGCGATGGACGAGCGTGGGCAACGCCCTTGACTAGCATCGCACTAGGCATAGCACGAACCTAGCGTTCCCCTTGCGTACGGTGCTACGAACGCGCAGCGCTCGCCATGCGAAAGCACGCCGTCGTCCTCACGCTCACGCTGCTCGAGCTCTTGGCCCTCGTCCTTTTGGCGTTCTTCTGGCTGGTGATGCGCCCCGACCTCATCGCGACCTACGGCATCGTCGAGGGGGGTGTCACCCCAACGCCACTCCCGATGGCGACGAGGATCGCACTCACGACCGCGCTCGTGCCGCTGGTCGGCGCCGCGGGTGCTGTGCTTTTCGTGTCGGCGTGGCTTTGGCGACGCAGCGTCCCCGCGCGAAGCAGGCTCCTCGGCGCGGCGCTCGTCTTGACGGTGCTCGGACTCGCCTGGGCGGTCTGGGCGGCGTATGCACCCGCGTTCGAGCGATTAGAGTAACTCAAGCGTGAGTTACGTTTTTGCCGGGGTCATTTGATGATGATGGGGGGCGCTGCGCAGTGGCCGCCGATGCAGACCAGGGGAGGCATCGTCGCGCAGCAGTCGGCGCTCGTCATGCAGCGGTCTTCGATCTTGGAGCAGGGCGGAGGCACCATCTTGCACATTCCCTCGGTACAGAAGCCGCCGCAACAATCGAGCCCGCTGGTGCACGTCGTGCCGTCGGTCTTGCAGGGCGTGAGCGTGGCGAAGGCGCGGATGTTCCCCGACTGCAGCTCTTGGCCCGGAAGGTAGAAGGCGGGGTGGCTCGGATCCCCCATGAGCGGGCCGGGGATCTCGCCCCGCAGCGCTTCGATGTCGATGGCGGCGACCCAGATCTTCTTGGTGACGGCATCGATCTCGAGCTGCGTCATCACGTTGCCATAGCTTCGCCGGCTGGTGAAGAAGGCCCAGAAATAGCCGCCCGCGGCGACCGGGCTCACGGTGGGGTAGTAGTTGAGATCCTGATCGCGCACCGCGAGCCCTTTGCCATTGGCGAGATCGAGGGGCCGGGCGTTCTTGTTCTTCAGATCGACGATCATCAAGTTGCTGCGATTGACGAGGAGTCCGGTCGGTGGATCTTGAATGGTCGCGTAATCGGAGCCGTTTCCGAGCGCAAAGATGACTTCCATCCCATCGGGCGTGAAGAACGGCCATCCCGGAAAGAGATTCGCGTCGCGAAAGATCTCGACCCGGTCGGAGAACGTGCTCGTCGCGTCGTCGAAGTTCATGACCGCCAGGGAGTGCCCTTGTCCGGAGCTCTGGTCGTTGAAAACGATCTTTTTGCCGTCGAAAGAGAAGCTCGGCATCATCGCGCTGGAGACGAGCCCGGTGACGGGGATGGCAGCGCCCGTTCGCGTGTTGAAGAGCTTGGACTGGCGCGGCCCGAGCATGCCCGGGTTGTTGGTAGGAGCGAAGGGAAAGAGCGCCAGAAATCCGCCCGCCTCGGCGGGCTGCGCCGCGGTGAGCACCTTCGACCCATCGGGATAGACGGCACTGAAGCCCCAGTCTTCGTCGCCCACCGCGCTCGTGCCGAGCGCCGGAGGGTCGGGGTTCGGATTGGTGGCGACGTCGAAGGAGTTGCTCGTGTAAGGCCCCCCCGGGTACTGGTGCCGCTGGGCGACGAGCATTTGTCCATTCGCCGAGAGCGAGTGGCACGAATAACAGGGGCCGAGGGGAACGATGCCCCCGGCCACCGACTTGACCACCTCGGGCTCCCTGGCCAGGGGAAGGATGCGCATGACGGCGCCGTTGTTGGGCAGCGTCTTCGCGGAATTGTAGGTGTTGTAATACACGGCGCTCTTCATTTGGCCGCGCGCGAAGATCCAGCTTTCTTTGATGGGGCCGGTGACGACGCCGTTGCTCATCGTCGTCACTTCCACGAGCGTCGGGTCCGCCGCCCCTTGGCTCTCGATGGCTGCCGCTTCCCAGGCGTCCCTCGCAAGATCGAGCTGCGCGTTGGGCAGTGCCGTGAAGATCTCTTTGTAATCGAAGCGCTTGGAGGCGATGTGGATATAGAGAACGTCGATAGTGCCGGGGGCGGGCTTCCATTGGATGAGCGGCGGGAGAATGCCGCCCGGGAAAACGGTGCGATCGTACGGATAGAGAAACGCCATCCCGCTCGTGTTGGGGCCACCGGTGGTGATCTTGGTGAAGACGTCGGGGGGGACTTTGCCGCCCGTGCGATCGATGACGGTGGGAGGGGGCATGGTGGGACCGCTCGCGTCGAGCGGTCCTGTCCCGGCTTGCCCCGCGCTGCCGCCCGGAGGGATCGGTCCGATCCCGCCCGTACCGGTGGTCGTTCCGACGCCGCCCGTTGCCCCGCTTCCGCCCACTGTTAGCGCTCCGCCGACTCCGCCGGAACCTCCTTTGCCCTGCCCGGGGGGGCGCGTGGGCGCGGGGTCGCCCGAGCACGCCGCGGCAATGGCCATGCAGCCGAGGGGGAAAAGTAGCGAAATTGCGCTCAGGGATTTTTTCATTGCCGTCCTCTTTGCCAATACGTCAAATCGATTCGTTTCCTGGGCGCCCCGCTTGCGCTCAGTTGTCCGTGCACAGGTTCGCAGCGGCGCTCGTCACGATGGCGCCGAACGGCGGATGGTCGAGCGCGTGGGCCGGATACGCGTAGAGAAAATCGTAACACATCTCTTGGGTCGTGCTGGGGCCGAAGCCGATCGGACCGGCGGTGGTGTTGTCGTAATAACAAGTCGTGAACAATGAATCGCCGGGATGGATGTCGACCGCGATGTCGTAGCCAATCTGGCTCGCGAAGTTGAAGGGCTTGTCGAGCATGATCTCTTGTCCGCCGCCCTTGCGATTGATGATCGTGGCCATGCGTGTTCCGCTCTTGTGCATGTGAGGCCACGCGTTGAAGACGTGAATGTCGTCATTGGCGCCGAGCCCCTTGCGGCCCGGATCGCACTTGCCGCTCGCCGTTCCCGTCGCGCGGGGCAAGATGTTGATCTTCTCCGTGCCCGCCCACGTGATGGACGCGGTCTTCGGACGAAACTTGGTGGTGGCGCAGACGCGGACACCGCTGCGATCGAGGAACGGCTTCAGCGACGGATTGTTGTAGTGAAGCTCGAGCACGTACGAACCCGTCGGGGGAGGAAGCTCGAGCCCGACGTCGGGCGGCAGGTGCAACCCGTCGTTGCCCGGGGCCCACCCCGTGATGAGCGCTTGTCCCGGATGCTGCCCGTCGCAATAGGAATACGACCCGTCCTGCGTGCCGAGCGGGCTTTGGTAAAGCAGCCAGTGGTGCAGCGTCTCGGAGTTGTCGATGATGGTCGAAAACTGCAGCGCCTGCACGGGCTGTTTCCACGGCGAGGCGAAGTTGAAACACGCGTAAAACTCGACGCCCGGCAAGAAGATCATGCTCGTATCGAATGCAGAGCGGTCTCCGGGCGTCTGCGCCCCGTGGGCCCGGAACTCGACACACTCGGTCGCGTCATCGGTCGGCGCGTCGGGGAGGGTTGCGTCGTAGCGCGGGCCGCCGCTGTCGGGCGGCTGGGGGGCGCTTCCGCAGCTCGCGCCGGCCGGTGCTCCTGCCGAAAACCACGTATCGAGCGTGCCGAGCTCGACGCCGCTGAGCGTCTCGCTCTCCGGCATGCGCCCCCTGCCCGTGCGATGGATCCGGTCAGCGGCCGCTTGGTAGATCTTGCGCGACGGGTCCTGCGACGGCTGCTGGAAATCCTGCCAAGAAGCGAGCGCCATCGGCGCGCCGAACTTCGGCGGCGACGTATGGCACGTGCTCGCACATCGCGCGTCGGTGATCGCCTTGGCTCGACAGGCGAGTCCCAACGCGTCCGTGCCCGTCGTGGCATCGAGCGTCGATCCGCCGCTTCCCCCCCAGCCCGTGCCGCCGGTACTCCCGGTGTTGCCCGTTCCCCCGCCGTTGTCGCTTCCGCCCATCCCGCTGCTTCGCCCGGTGGTGCCGGGACGGGCGAGCGACTCGCCGGCCGAGCAGCCTTGGAGTGCGACCATCAGCAGTCCGGGCCAGAAGAAGCTGCGTATCGACCCAGCGCGCATGAGTTCCTCGCTTCGCCATCGCTCGCAGCGCCGATCCGCTGCACTTCGCCCGCGAGCTGGTTTGGTGTCAGCTAAGTAACCGAACCTCTGCTATTTTTAGCAACTGGTTGGACCATTAGCAGAGCACACCTCAGTCGGCAAGGGGAAACGGGCCGGAAACGGGCTCCCGGCGCGGTCGCAGCTTCACTCTGAGCCCTACGGGCTATCGAGCGCACGCCCGGATCCCGCCGCGCGCAGCATCGGCGTTTCACCGACATTAGGGGTGGAACGCTACTTCGTTCGCCGCGGTCGCGGTCGCGCTCGCGTTCGCGTTCGCGGCGCGATGGCAGGTGCCACGGCTTTGGGCGCTCCGTCAACGGCCGCCGGCACCGTTCTCGCCAAGATTTCCACGGCTTTCCGCATCGCGTCGCGTGTTTCGCATTCCGCGCGCGTCGCATTGCCCTCGGCAATCGCTTTGGCGATCGCCGATCGATAGTCATTGGCGCGAAGCTCCGCCGCTGCCCACTCTTCGGCCATGGGACCCATCGCTTGCGCGCTCTTGATGAGGGTGTTGTAGGCGAGGCGGTAGGCGAGGTTCTGGGCCCCCTCGACCGCGCGCTCCCAAAACCGCTGTTCGAGGCGGAGCAGGTGCATGCCATCCGTCGTTTTGCGCATTTCGCCGCTGATCGCCAGGAGCTCCTCCTTGATGCTGGCGGAGCCGCGGTCGGCGCAGAGGCGTGCGATATCGGCAGCAATCGCGGCGCGCATCTCGAAGACCGCCACCCAGACCTTCGCGACGTCCCGACCCCCAGTGGCGTGCTCGGCCATCAACGCCAGAAGATCGAGACCGGCGTGGCGCTTGAAGTCCAGGACCTTCGTGCCGCCCCCCTGCGAGATCTTGACGAGGCCGATCTGCTCGAGCCGCTTGAGCCCTTCACGAACGACGTGGCGATTGACACCGAACACCGTGGAGAGCGTTCGCTCCGCGGGCAGGTTGGAGGCGGGCGGGTAGCGCCCCACCACGATTTCGCGGGCCAGTTGCTCGAAAACCTGGTCGGCGAGCGACCGATTGTGAATCGCACGCAGCGGCACGAGATCTCGGGGGATGGGTGACCGATAGCACTTACCACGGCTTTCCCTTGGTAGCGAGACGTCGTGACGACCGTGTCAAGGCGCGTCTCGCTCCCCAGCTCGTCCCCCCTCTCAAGGTGGACAGCGCCACAGCGCGAGGCCCGTGAAAACGACCGCCATCGCCCCCAGGCAAACGGCGCTCGCCGACTGACCGAGAAGCATCGGGGGCTCACCACCGAGGAGGTTCTGGATATGCGCGCGTGGGGTGAGCAAGGCTCCGACGCCGCTCGTGCTGCCGAGCAGGAAATCGGCAAGAAGGGCCCACCATCGGCCCCCGCCTCGCGATCCGAACGTCGCGCCGAGCGCAAAAAGGGCAGCGTAGGCCGCCGCGCCGGACGCCCCGATCCAGGCGCACGAAACGGCATCGAACCTCAGCGCCGGGGCCGTGGGATCGTGCGCCAGGACCGAGGCGGCACTCGCCGCGCCCGCGGCCAGGGCGGCGGCGCCCATCATCGATGCAAGCACCAGCCCGAGGGCAACGGCGCGGCGTGACGGGCCGAAACGCGCCAGCGGCGTGGCTGCAACGTCGAGCCGCGTCGGGTCGAGTGCCAGGCGTGACGCAAGCACGAGCGCCACCGGTAAAATCAAGCCGAATACCTCGCCCTCGAGCACCCGACTGGCGGCGCCGAAGAGCGCGGCGCGCCTTTCCCCGATCGCCACCACGGCGACCATCCCCAGCATGGATGCCGCGGCGAGGAGCGAGCGACCCTGGGTCAGGCGACCAAGGCCGCTGCTGCAGCCGAGCACGATGCCGGCGGTCATCGTGCGGCGTCTTCCAGGTGCGGCGCCGGCTCGGCGGCGGGCGCCGCGTAGGATCGGTACGCGGCGTGGTACGCGGCCAGCGCCAGGCCGGACGCCGCGGCGCGCACTTCGTCGAGCCCGGGGGCGACGGGGGCGATGGACCGCACACGCGCACCGGCCGTGCTTGCGGCGCGTGCGACGGCCAGGGCCAACCGATCGAGGTCGTCTCCACGCACCGTCAAGGTCGAGCGATGGTCCTGCTGGTCCCAATCGATTCCGATCACGGCCGGATCGTCGGCCAAGGTTGCCACCAGGAGACGCGGGAGGTCGACCTCGACGCGCAATGCCAGGCTTCGACCTGGCGAGAGCGCACCCGCCTCGTCGACCGGTACCCAGCGGGCGATATTTCCGCGCTCGAGCACGTGAATGGTGCGGCAAAGCTCGACGGCGTCACCCATCGACGCGGTGGCCACGATGACACAGGCGCCCCCTTCCGCGGCCCGCGATAGCGCGGCGCGCAGCACGTTGCGATCGAGCGAAGACGTGTCGGCGCCGGGTTCGGTCAGCGCCAGGGCAACGGGGTCCGGGGTGCTCACGGCGATGAGGAGCTCGAGCGAGCGCAGATCGCGGCGGGAGAGGCCCACCATCTTGCGGTCCGCCCAGTGCGCGAGGCCGAATTCGGACAGTGCCTCCGCCGCGGTTCTACCGCCGCGGAGAGCGTCCACGCGATGCAAGAGATCGCTGACCCGCCGCGCCCGGGGCAGGCACGGGATTTCCAGCGAGACGCCGATGCGGGCGCGAAGGTCGGGATGATGACTGGGAGCTCGCCCCGCCACGACGACATCCCCATGAGCGGGGGGCTCGATGCCTCCCACGAGCTTGGCGATGGCTGCCGTGCCATCGCTCGGCGCGCCGACCAGAGCGTGCAGCCCCGGTCCGAGCCAAAAATCGAGCGGCGGGAGATTGAACGAGCGCGCCCGCCGGGCGACCGCGCGGTGCAACATGACGAGCGGAGGAGGCGCGATGGTCACGTGGGCACGGCGGCGAGCGCCTCCCAAAGGCGGCCGAGCAGGCCAGGAATGGACGCGTAGGGAGCGACGCGCCCCGAAAGCGCCACCTCGGCGAAAAGCCAAGGTCCGAAGACCACACCGAGGAGCCAGGTACGCCCTCGAGCTCCGGCCCAAGAGCGGCAAAACGAGGCCACCAGACCGAGGACGAGCGCCGCCACGAGCCCGAACAGGATCGATCCGAGCAGCGGCCGCACGGCGCCCGCGAGCCCCCCGCGCGCAACGATCGCGAAGACGAAGAACCCAATGAACACGAGCGGCGCCAAGATCACCTCGGCGAGAAGGCGCACCGTGGCCAGGGCCTCCGCGCGTGCAAAACGTCGCCCATCGAAGCCGTGCGCGCCGGCCAGTACGGCGATACCTTGCGCGAGGCTCGCGTCTTTGGACGGCGTTGCCAGCGCCAGCGCGCACAGGGCGCCCGGGATCCAGACCAGCATCGCCGCCGAGCGAGCGACGAGCGAGAACGAGGTGTCGTTGGCACCGATGCCGGTGCTGGAAAGTGCGACCGCGATCACGACGCCCACCGACAGCAGTGCGGCGTAAAATCGCGCGGCCCGAATGCTCCAGCTGCGCCCGAGCGTACGGCGCAGCAAGATCACGAGGGTGCGTAGGCTCTGCCCGGGGGCGCCGCGATCGGCGGTGCTGGTCATCCGAGACCGCATTTCAGCACCGCGCGGTCAGCTGGGCCAGCGTTTGTTTCGACCGGCGCTCGGGCTGCTCATCGAAGGCCCGCTGGCCTTGCTCAGCGGTCTTTGGCCCGAGGGCGCGCTCTTTCGAGCTCCTGGGCGAGCATCGGGTTGCGTGGAGCGAGCGCGTGCGCGCGCTCGAGCCAGGCCGCCGCGCGCCGGTCGTTGGCTTCCGCGAGGGTCATGGCTACGACGAACGTGGCGACAGCGTCGTTGCGATCGAGGGTGAAGGCTCTTTCTGCCGCGTCGAGTGCTCCCGCGCGGTCCCCGCCGGCGAGCCTGCCCGCGGCGATCCACGACCAGGCCGCGCGCGCGGTGTCGTCGCTGCCCTGTGCGAGCGGAAGGAGCGTGGCTTCGGCCTCTGCGAGGGAACCTCGTCGCAGATGAAGGCGCGCTTCGAGCAGAACGATCTCCGGTGCCTGGCCGAAATCGGTGCGGGCGCGCTCGAGGACGGCGTCGCTTTCCTCCTCGCGTCCGAGCTGAAGGAGCGTCTCGGCGAGCCCCGTGCGACCGGCGAGGAGCGTCGGTTCGACTTCCACCAGACGGATGAATTGCTCGCGCGCCTCGTCGTAGCGAGCAGCGGCGAAGAGCATCCGTGCAAGATTGGCGCGCGACGGGCCGAATCCGGGATTGACGCGCAACGCTTCCCGATAGTGCTCGGAGGCGATGTCGGGCCGTCGTTCCCGTTCGGCGACGACGCCGAGCGCGTGATGCGGCTGAGCAAGGTCGGCGTTGATACGGCGCGCGCGCTCGAACAGGAGCTTGGCACGGCTGAGGTTGCCGCGCTGCATCTCCACCAAGCCCAAGTTGGTGAGCGCTTCCACGAACCTCGGATGAAATTCGAGCGCCAATGCGAAGCGGGCCTCGGCCATCTCCAGGTTGCCTCGGGCGAGGGCTTCGCTGCCCGCCGCGTTCAACGCGACGGCTTTGGGGGCGAGGGGAGCCGTCCCCGTGCAGGCGAGGCCCGAAGCCAACGAGACGAGGAGCCCCACAAGAGGAAAGAGGCGCATATGCCTCCATCGGGCTCGTTCGAGCCGAGTTGCGTGCTGATAGAGGATTCTATTGGGGTCGCGAAGGGGGCTGCGTCGCCAGCTTGGCGACTTCGGTCGCAGACAGCGCGCGCATGTAAATGGCGACGTCGTCGAGCGAACCGGAGAAGAGCCGGCCCGCTCCCGCCCAGCGCCCCATGTAGAGCGTGGGGGTGCCGGGCAGGATGGGAGGAGGGGAGGGGCTCGATTCTTTCAACTGGCCATCGACATAGAAGGAGAGCACATCGGCGACGGCGTCGACCACGATGGTGCCGAGCGACCAGCGCCCCACTTCGAAGCAGTGGCACTCGTAATGCGCGTACTGGGATGGCGCCGCTATCCAATAACCGAAGTGCCAATACACGCCGGAAGAACGCCCGTACGTCTGAAATTCCCACCCGCCTTTTTGATAGTCCTCCGTCGTCACGCCCACCCCGAGCTCGTCGATGACCGCGTCTTCCTCGGCGATTCGGATCCATGCCGAGAATGTCCAGCTCGCGGTGGCATCGGGGAAGTTCTCGACGGTGACCGAGTCGCCGCGTTGAAAGTGCATGGCCCCGTCGAAGCGGCCATCGTTGGTCCACTCGGCGCCCGAGATGGTGCCGACGCGACGGTTGCCCGAATCGTCCTCGAGAACCGTGCCGCTCCCTTGATCGAAGGTCCAGTGGGCGACGAGCCCGCTCGCGAGCGTCGGCGGCGCGAGCCCGACGGCGTCGATGTGGCTCGGTCCGCAGCCGACCAGAAAAAGGGCGAGCCACGGCGCTTTCATAGCCACCCCACCAGCGTGAGCGCACCGGACAGCAGCGGCCGACCCGTTTGCGCAGTATCGACGTCGAGGAATCGAATCACCGGGTATGGCGTCACGAGGAGCGCGTGGCCCTCCAGCGAAAGCGCGAACGAAGACGTGATCGAAAGCGCGAGGCCTACTCCTGCGTCGGCAGCGAACGCATAGCTGCCGCCGTGCAGACCCGCGTACGGCCAGTTGGCGCTCCCGTCGACACCGATGTGGTAAGCCCCCGCGCCGAGCGAGATTGCCGGCTGGAGCCAGCTCTGGGGCGCGATTTCGCCGATCAACTCGAGAAGGCCGAGCTCCTGGCGCACCGTCGCCGTGCCTTCGGCGGCGTCGACTTGGGGGCGCGTTCCGAGACCGGAGAGGGTCACCCGGGCGCGGAGCCGTTCGCCGAGAGCGACGCGCACCCGTCCGACCGGCATGACCGCGCCGCGGATGCCACCGAATCCGGCCAGCACCAGGGCTCCGGCCTCGACGCCCCAGCGCGATCGTCGCGGTTGCAGTGCGCGCGCCACCCAGCGCGATGCCTGCGCGCGAGGAGCGGGCGTCGCAAAAGGCCGCTTTTGCGCGTCGACCAAGATCTCGAGCAGGCTCGCGCGCAAAAGCTCCACCGATCGACGGGCCAGCACCTCGGGCAGCGAAGCGCCCGGCGATTGGTTCATTTCGACGCGACGGACGACGGTCTTGCTCGTCAGGCGGTCGACCACCCAGAGCTCCGCCGCGCTGGCATCGGCGGGGAGAAAAAGACCGATCGTGGCCGCGGCGCCCGTTTGCTGGTCGGCGCGCGCCAGCACCGCGGCGGGGTCGGAACCGGGCGGCGAGTCGATCACCGAGACCTCGAATCCGTCGGCCATGAGCTCACCGCGGATGCGCGTGATGGCCTCGCTCACGATGAGGCTCTGCGTGGCCGGGCGCACCAGGACGACGAGCGCCGACTCCGCCCGCAGCACGCCGCTCGCCAGCGATATCGCCAGCACGACGAGCAAAAAAATGGCGGCGCGCGACATTCGGGGTGCGTATCACGGAGCTCGCGTGAGCGCGCGTGCGGCCGCGGCGTAGGTGCCGTTTTCGAAACGACGGAGGTATTCTTCCGCAATCGGGCGCGCGCGCGCCGCGCCGTGGAGACGCTGCACCACGGTCATCTTGCGGCCCAAAGCTTCCGAGGTGTACGTCCCGCGGGGCGATTCCGTGAGACAGCGCTCGTACCAAGCGAGAGCGAGCTCCGCATGCTGAGCGGTCTCCTCGAGACGCCCCAGCAGGAACGCGGCGTCGTTGGCTCGCGCCGAGCGGGCAAAGCGCCGCCGTTGAACGGTGAGAGCACGCCGCGCCACGTCCTCGCGCCGGCTATAGCGAGCGGCATCGGCGAGTGCCGCGAGATCGTCGCTCGAGATCTCGGCCAACGCGGTCTCGAGACCGCGCTGTTCGGCTTGCTGCAGGATGGTCGCAAAATGGCCGGCCGCGAGCTCTGCCGTCCAGTTCCACGGCGCGGAGGAGGGCGCGCTCGCTGTCGACGACGGCGCTGAACGGTGCAGGGCTTTCTCCGAGGGTGGCGGTTCCGGCAGCGAAGGTGGGGCGTTGTCCAGGCCGTCCACCGCTGGAGGCGGCGCGACCGAAGCCACGACCTTGGTCTCTGCGGCATCGATGTCGCGAATGACGACCTCTTTCTCGCGGGTCGAGATGATGAGCCGCTGTCCGGCCCTCAAGGTGATGGCTTCGTCGGAAAGGGGACCACTCACCGCGATGCTTCCGGTCTTGAGCACGACCTCCAGCCGCTCTTCCGAGTCCCGCCATTCGGCGGTGAACGCCGTTCCCTTGACCGTGATGAGAAAGGGACCGGCGTCGAAGAGCCAGTGCGACCCCCGCCAGTGAACGACGTCGACCTTGGCCTTGCCCGTCAGGGCGATGCGCGCGCCGTGCTCGTCCACCGATCGCACCCATCCGCGCGAGCCCGCGAAGAACACGACTTCCGTTCCATCGGAAAACCGCAAGATGGGCTCCGCCGCGTCGCTCGCTTCGATGGCACCGCCTGGCTCGATGCGTCCTCCTTCCAGCGCGTAGGACAATGCCTCTCGGGGATGCAGGCCGAGCCAACGGCGACCGACGAAAAGAACCCCCACCACGGCCAGCGCTGCGGCAAGCGTCACGACGAGACGCGCACGTTGCTTCGACGGCGAGCGACGCGCAGTGAGCTTGGCGTACCCTTCCGCGCGCCGGCGCGCCGACATCTCGCCGAGCTCTTCGCGTGCCAGATTGACGAGCTCGGCGGCAGGCGCGCTCAGCGCTTCGTTTCGCGTCTCATCCCCGGGCATCGAACCCTCCTTGCTGGCGAAAATGGGCCGATAGCTCGCGATCGGCCTCGACCAGGGAGGACACGTTCTGCGACGCGCGGCTGACCCACCGTTTCACCGTGGCCAGCGACACCCTCATTTGATCGGCAATCTGTTCGAGTTTGAGTCCTTCCATGTGCCGCAGGACGAAAGCGGTGCGGTCGTTCACCGGGAGCTGTTCGAGAAGGCCGTAAAAACGACTCAAAATTTGGCGCGATTCGCTGTCCACGCCTCTCACCGGGAGGTCAGGGAGGTGCCCGGTGTCGGAGAGGCGCAGAATGCGTCGCACGCGCCGGCGGCGGAGCTCCCACTTGAGCGTTCGCAGCGCAATGGAGTAGATCAAGCTGCGGAGAGCCTGAACGTCGCGCAGCGTGGGCAGCTTGGAGAACGTGCGCAGAAACACGTCTTGCGTGAGATCCTCCGCTTCACCGCTCGGCCCGAGCGCGCGTTCGAGCAAGCGATAGACCATCGGCGCGTGGCGGCTCCAAATCGCGCGCGCGGCCCAGCTCTCGCCGTCGGAAAAAGCCCGCACCAGGTCGGCGTCGTCGAGGACGGGCTCCGCCCCCGGCGAGACGAGCTGAACGGGTAAGCCCAATCTGCGCGGCAAGAATCGCTCTTCCTTATTCTCAATTGCTCGGAGTGTACCAGGCGCCTAGAGGGAATCGAAAGTAGGCGTCTTGACGATCTCCGAGAAAGCCGTATCGGCGCAGAACTGACAGGAGACGCCCACGAACAAGTCGTG
>Ga0193706_1000410_pt1 | contig 25323 bp, 15 predicted proteins | sample U3c1metaG_FD_160130 | JGI IMG/M metagenome (GOLD analysis project Ga0193706, IMG submission 160130) | Soil microbial communities from a riparian zone of the East river system, Colorado, United States - U3c1 | ecosystem: Environmental > Terrestrial > Soil > Riparian zone | place: USA: East River... | reverse complement strand
GGCGGCGGGTGGGGCGGCGGTGGCGGTAGCATCGGCGGCGGCGGACGTCCGGGGGGCTACACGCGCCCGAGCGTTCAGCGACGCTGAGCGCCGCTCACGGGCGTTTCGCGACAGCGTTGCGCGCGAGGTCGCGCACCGTCTGCAGATCGAACGGCTTGTCGAGGCGCTCGTTGGGGACCTGATCCAAAAAGTCGCGCGCGCGCGTGCTGAAGGTACCGCCGGTCATGAACACGAACACCTGCGCGATGTCGGCTCGCGCTTGCACGCTGCGTGTGTACACATCCATGCCCGTGACATCGGGCATCGTCAGATCGCAAAGGATGAGATCGAATTCTGCTTTTTTGCGGACAAGCAAATCGATCGCCTCACTTCCGGCGGTCAAGACGACGACTTCGTACTGCTCACCCAAGAGGCGTTGAATCGTACGACCCACCGCAGCTTCGTCGTCAATCACAAGGACGCGGCCCGCGATGGCGGCTCCATTTTTGATCTTCTCGCCGCTGGCGGGCGGCACGGGAGCGAGGTGTTCGGACGAGCCTGCTTTCAATAGATCCCCCTTGCTCGAATGAGGCGGGCCCGACGGGAGTGTGGGTGCCTCGGCCCCCGGCCTCGATTCGCGCGGCGCAGATCGCAATACGTTCTATTTTATACGACGCGAGAATGCCCTTACAAGAGCTTCTCCGTCCGATCTTTCGTCAGGGTGCGCCGCTCGAAGCCGTCCTCTTGGTGCCCTCGGGCCGCCGATGTTCACCTCGTCAATTCGACAACGCAGCCGCGAGATCAAGTGCGACATCCGCCGCAACTCGCCCACCTCGCATGACTTCCTCAATCCTTCGACCATCGGGACCGCGCAAGAGACGTTCCACTTTGCACCGCGCGGGCAGATAAACGATCTCGCGCGCCAAACCTCCGACCCCGTGCGATCCCCGTTGCACCCGCGCGGCGATGCGCAGCGCGGCCTCGATGGTCGCGCCACGTGCCCTCAAGAGAGCGACGAGCTGGGTGAAATCTGCCCCGTCGAGGGCGGCACGCGCGGCGAGATGCCGGCAACCGAGCTCGAACTTGCGAGGACCGTCGAGAAAGCCGGCCTCTTCTTCGATCGCAATCGCGCGACCTTCCTGATCGTCGATCCCACGGGCGGTACCGACGGCAAAGAGGGCCAACGGCGCACGTGCAGCGCGGGCGCGCGGAAGCGCGTGCCCCTCGATTTCGTGCAGCACCGTCCTTTCGATATCGCGCCGCATCAGCCATTTGTGTTGCGCGACCACGATGAGGCCGTCCCCCGTCGCGGCCAGCGACGCCATCCCCGGTTGCGCAAAGACACGCATGGGGAGCTTTTTTCTACCGACCTCGCTCGCCATGCGACAAAAGAGAGAGCGCGGGTCGTTCTCGTCGCAGCTGCGCACCGGCCCGTCCGCGCTCTGGTCATTCGCGCCCGCCGCCGTTTCTCGATCGGCATCTCCGCTCGTCCAGGTCAAGGCGAGCTGGTCGGCCTTTTGCCAATCCGCCTCTGCGTCCGGCGATGCTCCGAGAAAGCGCTGGCGGGCCGTCGCCGTCAACCGGGGTGTACCCGTCGCCGCCACGAGCGTGGCTTCCAGACAGAGCTCGCGCGCTCGCGCGGCGTAAAAGGGACCGAGAGGTGGCTCGTTGTCCAAGAAAGCCGCCAACGATTCGAGGGCGTGAACGAGGTTGGGGGAAAGGGGCGGAGGATCGTAGCGCCAGCGCGGCAACCGCTGCACGCCGCGGCGAAACGCCTGCTCGAGCTCGGCGAGCTCGCTGTCGGCATTGGTCGGGGTCACCGATCGGATGACCCTGATCTCACCCGCCGCCATGGTGAGCGCGCGATCGCTCGAGCTCACCCAGGCGGCGTAGCTCATAGAAGATTGGCGGCGATCTCGGCGAGCTCGCTGCGCTCTCCTTTGGAGAGCACGATGTGTCCCGCGAGCCTTTCGCGCTTGAAACGATCGGCGACGATCGTAAGGCCGTTGGATGCGCTGTCGACGTAGGGATTGTCGATTTGAAATGGGTCGCCGGTGAGCACGATCTTGGTCCCTTCCCCGCAGCGCGTGATGATGGTCTTCACTTCGTGGGGCGAGAGATTCTGCGCCTCGTCCACGATGAGGTACTGGTGAGGCAAGCTGCGTCCGCGGATGTACGTCAGCGGTTCGACCTGAATCTGCCCCGTCTCCAAGAGCTCGGCGAAACCACGGGGCTCACGTCCCTTGCCGCTGCCGGTGGCGAAGAGAAACTCGAGGTTGTCGAAGATGGGCTGCATCCAAGGGTTGAGCTTCTCGTCGATGTCGCCCGGCAAATATCCGATGTCGCGCCCGAGCGGCATCACCGGGCGGCTCACCAAGAGACGCGTGAAGGCCAAGTCCTCGATGGTTCGCTTGAGGCCCGCTGCGAGAGCGAGCAACGTTTTGCCGGTGCCCGCTTTGCCGACCAAGGTGACGAGCCTGATGGAATCATCGAGGAGGAGATCGAGTGCGAACGTCTGCTCCTTGTTGCGAGGGCGAATGCCCATCAGCCCTTCGCGCAGTACGCGCAGGGGCATGATGCGCTCTTTGGTGGGTTCGTAGCGTCCGAGCGCGCCGTGGCTGGGGGCGACGCGGTCGCGCAGATGCACGCAGACGTTGGGATAGAGGTCCGTCATGTCCGGCAAAGTGACGGACCCGTCGTGAAAAAACGCGTCCACCACCGATCCATCGACGTCGACTTCGACCACGCCGGTGTCGAGCTCATCCTCCTCGACGCGCAGGTTCTCGTAGGTTTCGGCGGCGAGGCCGAGGGCGTCGGCGCGGATGCGCAGGTTGGAGTCCATCGTGACGAACACGGTCGGCGTCGCGCTCGAGTCGCGGACGTCGAGCGCCGTTTGCATGATGGCCTGATCTTGCGCGGAGTGGTCGAGGGCCGTCGCTAAGATGGGGCGCTTGGAGGGTATGGCAATCTTGAGCGTGCCCCCCGTTTCCAGTTTGACGCCTTGCGCGAGCGAACCCTTGGGACGAAGCGCGTCGAGAAGGCGCGCGATGGTGCGGGCATTGCGCCCTCGCTCCGTGCTCTCCCGTTTGAACTGGTCGACCTCTTCGATGACGTAGATGGGAATGATGACGTCGTTGTCTTCGAACTTGAAAATGGCCTGAGGGTCGTAAAGCAGAACGTTGGTGTCGAGGACGTAGTTTTTCTTCATCGTTGGGGTCGACCATCGAAGGGTGCCCGTGCCTGTTCGACGGGACGCCCTTCACTTTGGAGTACCAGGCGAGCGGGCCCGGTTCCACTGCGACGTAGCACGACCACTGCCGCCCACAGCAGTTTCGAGAACTGCGGTTGCCAACCTGCCGGAACCTGCCATAGTCGGCCCCGCCAGCAAGGGATAGGGGCTGGGTGCGGGTCTCGTCACACGGGCGAAAGGGAGGGTATAGTCCCGGCACCATGTGGCCGACCAAAAGCCCCGCCGCAGTCTTTCGCGCTCGAAGGGAACGTCTATCGCGGGCGCTCGGTCCGAAGATGGCGCTTTTGCCCGCGGGAACGATCCGCTCCAAGAACTACCCCGACAACACCTATCCTTTCCGAGCGGGCAGCCATTTTCTCTACTTCGTCGGCATCTCGCTCCCCGACGCGGCGCTCCTCTTTGCCGATTCGGAGGTGACGCTGTACGCGCCTTCACCCGACGCATCGGCCGCGCTGTGGCATGGTCCTTCGGCGGGGCTCGACGAGCTCGGCGCAGAGCTCGGGCTTCGCGTGCGCCCCACTGCCGAGCTCGTGGTGAGGGCTCGGGGTCTCGCTGGCGAGATTGCCACGATCTCTCCCAATGACGACGTCACCGCGGATTGGCTCTCCGACCTGCTCGATCGGCGCGTCGAAGCGCGCCGCGGCGCGCGGGCCGTCGATGGTACGGCCGATGCTGCGCTGGCCGACGCGCTCGTCGCCGTGCGTCTTTCCCACGACGAGGCTGGCCTCGCTCAGCTGCGCCAAGCGGCAGCGGTGACCGCGCTCGCGCACGCGGCCGGCATGCGCGCGACGCACCCCGGCCGGCGCGAAGCGGACGTCATGGCGGCCATGATCGCGGCCATCTTCTCCTCCGGGATGGGTATTGCGTACGAGCCCATCGTCACCGTGCACGGCGAAGTGCTGCACAACCAGTCGTATACGAACCCCATTGCCGCAACCGATCTGCTGCTGGCCGACGTCGGCGCGGAAACACCGGAAGGGTGGGCCGGGGATGTGACCCGGACGTGGCCGGCGTCGGGCCGTTATTCGGCCACGCAACGCGCGCTCTACGACGTCGTGCTCGACGCCCAGCGCTTGGCGATTTCGCTCGTGCGCCCGAAGACCCGCTACCGCGCCATTCACGAGGCGACCGCGCGGCGCATCGTGGAGGGGCTGGTCCACCTCGGCATTTTACGCGGCGAGGTAGACGGGCTGATCGAGCGGGGAGCTCACGCGCTTTTTCTTCCGCATGGCGTGGGGCATCTGCTCGGTCTCGACGTGCACGACATGGAGGATCTCGGCGACCGCGCCGGATACGAAAGGGGTCGCACGCGCCCGACCCGCTTCGGCGATCGTTATTTGCGCTTGGATCGCGATCTCATTTCCGGCATGGCGGTCACCATCGAACCGGGGTTTTACAACGTGCCCGGCATCTTGAACGACGCGACGCTCACGGCGCCGATCGGCGGCGATCTCGACCGTGGCAAGCTGGCGACGTTCGCCGACGTCCGCGGTATCCGCATCGAGGACGACGTGGTCGTCACCGAAGGCGATCCCGAAGTGCTGTCGGCAGCCATTCCCAAGGCGCCGGGGGACATCGAAGCCGCGATGCGCGGATGAGGGCTAATGACGCAGGCCCACCAAGGTGAGCCTATCGTCAATGAACCGGACGTGTACGGCGAAAGCGCGTGACGCGCGCCGGTGATCGCGGCGCGCAATGATGCGCACGACCAGGTAGTCGTGCGCCGCCAAAAGCGCCTTCTCCGGTAGAACGATGTGCCACGCATCGCCCTCCGGATGAATGTCGAGTTTGTCCCCGACCCCAACGCCTTGGCTGGTCAGGAAGTCGACGTAGTAGTCCGTCGCCTCGGCGCGCTCCACGCCGTAGCGAATGGCTTGATCGCGCAGCTCGAGCCGTACTCCTTCGAGCTTGGCCAGCTCGACCGGCGTGACCCGTTCGAACCAATAGCGGATCACGCGCTCGCGGCGCGCCTCGAGCGCGTTCTGCATGGCTTGGCGCGCCCGGCGATCGCTGAGCTTACCGGCCTCGATCGCGAGCGCGATATGTGCAGCGGAGAGTGCAGCAATGCGCTTGGCTGCCCAGTAGCCGTCCGCGGACGTCAAGCGGTCCGCCGGTTCATAGGGGACCGAGGGTCCGAAGCCGCCCGGGTCGAGGTCCGGATCAAGCTGACCGAGGGCCGGGATTTCGACCTGCGTCGGACGGCGCGCCGGATTGGGAGCGAGGCCGAGCGTCAGGAGGCGAATGAGCGGCGAGCCGCCGCCTTCCCCGGGAGGTAGATCGGTGACGCGCACCACGTCGTCAGCACCGAGAGCGTCGTCGAGCCCGGTGAGAAAATGCACGACGTGCCCGGCGCCGGAGATGCCGAGGTAGCGATCCATGGTCTTCGAGGGACCGAGTCCGGAGAGTGCCATCCACGACGCGAACACTTTGAGCGACCGCAGCACGCGTCGATCCTCGTGCGCCACGACGTCGTTGGGGTCGTCGCCCCGGGTGCCCGAGCCCGATGCGTACCCGATCCACACGCTGGACGGCATGGCCAGCGCGGCCACGCGGTAGAATCCGAGCGCGTTAGGTGCCCCCGACATCAGCATGGCAGGAACGTCGGGGGTCCCCGCTTCCGATCGCCAGAAGTCCTCGGGGCGTGCGTGGGTGACGTAGACGGTCGGCGTATTGAATCCGAGAGCCCACATCAGGCGCGCCGCGATCGCCGCGGCGCCGGTGCGCATTTCCGGTCGATCGGGCGGATCGATGAGCATTTCGTAGCGCTCACCGCGCGCGTCGCTGATGGAAAACCCCGACGATGCGACGGCGCGCGCGTCATCGGACAGGACGGTGAAAGGAGGGCGCGGCGGACCGGGCGCCTCGGGACCGCGCGCGATGGATCCAACGTCGGCGGGACGCGGGGTGAACCAGGAGCAATAGGGGACCTCGTCCATTGAATTGATATCGCCCGCCGGCGGAATCGGCTCGAGATCGAGCGTGGCGCGGATCGGCCGATGCAGGTACACCTCGGAGAGATAGACCGACTCCGGCACCCAATAGAAAGCGGGCATGGGGATGGGCGCCATGTCGCGCGCGTCGGTCATCGGAGGCCGATCGCGGAAGCGCGCGGGGCGATAGGCGCAGCTCGACAAAGCGATGCCCGCCGCCGCGAGCCACACCACGCAATGCGTGCGCGGCGACGCCCACCTCCGCGCGGCCGTTCGCCCTTGGTTGCGACCGGAGGGGGGCGCGACGAGAGGCGCGGAACGGAGCGCGGTGGGACGGAGGGGGCGGGTGCGAAGATCCATCGGGAGCGCTTTCAATCGCGATGCTGTCGGTCGCCGAAACCGGCCGGCACACCAAAGGCAAACAGAAAATGGAACCCCTCCGCGCTACCGGCAATGGCCACGCGGCCGACCTCGCTCGTCGAGGTGTGCAGATCGAAGCCGAATCCGCCCGCCCACCGCACGTTCTCCAAATTGAGCGCCCAAACGGAGGGCGATACCTTGGCGAAGTCGACGAAGAGCCGCGCGGCCACGAACCGGCTCAAGTACCAGCGGTAGTCGAGCGAAGCGACGGCCGAGACGTAGTCGCGCCGGTTGGCGAAGCCGCGAAAGGTGGGTTGCCCGGCGAGCTCCTGGAAGGGCACGCCGGTGGGCTCGATGGGCGCGATCCCATCGACCACGATCTTGGGCGACAGGATGGTGGTGCGCCGGACGAAAGGGAGAAAGGCCGCCATTCGGAAGCCGGCTCGGCCGAACCGCGTCGGATCACCGAGAATGCCCTGACCGAGACCCTGGTACCCTTCCGCGAGAAGGCCGGTGTGCACGCCATTGCGACTCACCCGGCTGTCGACGCGGAGCGCGAGCTCCGTGTAGACGATGCGCGTCATGTGGTAAGCGCCACCGATCGACTCTGGCAAGAACGCCTGCGACAGCAAGGGCCCGCCGGAACTTTCCGGATCATCGACGTAGCGGAGCGTGAGGCTGGACGAGAGCAGCACTTCGACATCGGGCAGAGGGCGAATTCCCAGGCCGGCCACCACCCGCTCGCGGCGCTCGCGGTAAACGCCGATCGCCGGTCCGTTGCGAAACTGGTTGCGCGGGTCGCTCTCGGGAAGCTGCCCGATCCCGAGGAAGCCGAGCCCGGTACGGCGATCGTGCATACCCTCCAACGATGCCACGGCGGGAAATGGCTTGGATGTCGAGAGGCGCATGCGTGTCTCGAACACGTTTTCGTCCGGTCCGCCGTAACCACCGCGCACGGTGGCGGCATAGGGATCGATGCTGGTGATGAGGCGCGCGCCGATGTTGGGCCTCGTCCCCGTTTCCAGGAAAACGGTGGGAAAGACACCGATCTCGCCGCCGCGGGTAAAAAAGAAATCGCGCGTGCGCGGCACGATTTGCTCGTTTTCGAGCAACGCGCCCGCCGCCCCGGTGGCAAGAAATACGAGGTCCACCACCAAGCGAAAGGGCCACAGCATGGCGTTGGCGACGGTTCGCACCGCCTCGTCGCCGCGGCGCGCAGGGCGCTCGATGCCGTTGATCTCGTCCGGCGAGGCGGGGGCAGGAGCGGCGCTTCGAGCCGGCGGCGCCACGGGAGCCTTGTCCTCTGCGAGCGCGCCAGCCGGTAGGAAAAGGAAAATGGCGAATGCGGCCCTCCAAGTTGCGCAGAGTCGCATCTGGCGAATCTTGTCGCCACAGCCGCGCGCGATGCAAGGGTTCCTCGACCCGCCGAGGTCGTTCGTCGGAGGCCGCATGCACTTCGCCCTTCTCCGACCGTCGTCGCTCGGACACCCCTTCGAGCGTCGCCAGCAACCGATCGTCCGAGTATGCTGGGTGCGCATGCGCTCGCTCTCCGTCCTACCTCCTGCCCTTGCGGTCGCCATCGCTCTCGGCTGCGGTCGTGATCCGCGGGTCGCGAGCCCGACCGCTTCCGAAACGGAGCCGTCCTCGGTGACGGCGGCAGGCGCGACGCAATCCACGAACGCCCCACGGGCCGATGTCGACGCCGCTGCCGGCACGGCCGCCGTCGTCGGAACGTCGTCGCCGCTCGCCGTGACGTCGAATGCGGCGCCTGCTGCCCCGGCGCCCATCGATGCACGCCTTCCTTCGCTGGAGACGCTCGCCCTCACGACCAAAGCGAGCTGCCCCGCCAAGACCTGCCGCCTCGAGGGTTCGCTGCTCGAGGCGCTCCTCGGCGCTCCCGAGAGTCGTTCCCCCGTAGGAATTTGGGAAGAGGATCTCGGCGCCGGCGCTGCGGTGAGCTTTGCCCGGCGGGCGGAGATGGACGTCCTCGGCCTCGCCTTGGCAGGCACGGTCGCTGTCGTTGCCGACGAAGGCAAGGGGGCCGGTATCGAGCTCGCGCCGTGGCACGCGTTCGTCGCGCCGGGCGCCGGCATCACGCTGCGTGCCCAAGCGCGCCCCGCTCGCGTCGTTCTCATCGTAGTCAGCGCAGGTGAGGCACTGGCTGCCAAAGGTGCAGCGGCCAAGGCGAGCGCGTGGACCGCTCGGCCAGCCCCCATCACGGCCATCGATTTGGCCGACGCGCCCGACCTGGCCTTCGGCAAGGGCGCTTACCACGCCCGCATCGCGTTTGGCGTGGAAGCATCTCCACGCGCCAGCCTCGGCATCCTGAGAATGTCCCCGGACGGCGTGGTCCCCCCTCATGTGCACGAAAAGGAATGGGAGCATATGGCCATCCTCCAGGGCGAAGGCGATTTCACGCAAGGTGTCGGCGAAGGCGAGCACACGCTCCGCGCGTCGGACGGCGTGATTTTCTCCGTGCCCCCCGCCACGCGTCATCAATGGCGTTCCACGGGCTCGCGGCCCTTCCTCGGCATCCAGGTGTACACGCCGCCGGGCCCGGAACAGCGCTTCAAGAAGCTGGCCGCCGGGCCCTGACGACGAACAGGCCGTTTTTGCCTTCCCGGTGCGAGAAAGGGCCTCGCGGTGTAAAGTCCCACCGTGCCTTGGCGTTCCCGCTCGCTGCTGCTCGCGCTGCTCAGCGTGGCCTATGTATTGGTCGCCGCGCTGCGCGTGGCGCCGGTGGGAGCAGCGGCCGTGCTCGGCGTGCTCCTGCTTCCCGCCGCGCTGCTCATCGTCTGGGCGCGCAGCGTGCCGCCCGCTCGCGGCGAGGACTGGGTGAACCCCATCACGCGTTCGGCGACGCGGGCCGTTGGCTTCGGAAGCGCGGTGATGGCGGCGGCGCGCATCGCACCTCCCGGGGTCCCATCGCTCGAGGCCATGGCCGCGCTCGGAACGGGAATCGCGTCGGTCGCTTCACTCGTTGCGCTGGCGCGTATCGCGCCGCTCGGCGGCCTCTTGGCGGTGCCTCCCAGCGCTCGTCAGCTCCGCCTGGCAATGCTGAGCGGTTTCGTGGCGGCGCTGGCGGCGGGCGCACCGTTCGATCCGTCGATCGCCGCCTCATCCGTATCTTCGGCGCTGACGACCACGCAAGCCATTGGCGCTCTGACCGCGATTGGCGCGCTCGCGCTCGGCATCTTTGCGGCGTGGCATCTGCGGCGCAAGCGGCGGCTCGATCTCGGCGCGTCTGAACGTCTGTCGGCGGCCCTGGTGGCCGGCAGCGTCGCGTTGCTGGTGGGCCTCGTAGCGGCGCTGGAGCGCATCGAATCGGCCGCGCCGATCTTGGAATGGGCAGCTTGCCTCGCCGCGCTGGCGACGGTCACCGCCTGCCTCGCGCGCGACCCCACCGCGGTGGCCCGCGCCCATCGCACGACGGTCGCCATCACCGTGCTCGCCGCGCCTGCTGCGCTCCTCGCCGCCTCGGTGGCGGCGCAAGTGCCACGGCAGGCAGAGCTGATGGCGCTCTTGGCCCTCGGTGTGGGAATCGCCATCGGCCTCGCCGCGGCTCCGCTCTCACGACCGTTTGGTCCCGAACAGTCGCGATGGATCGATGCGACCAAGGGCGCCTTCAGCGTGGCGCTGCGCTCCGACCCCGATACGGCTGTCACCGCCGCCCTGGCCACGCTGCGTCAGGCCCTCGGGCCGTCGCCGGCGGCCCCCGAGCTCTGGCAGCTCGACCCACCTTCCCTCTTGACCGCGGATCGCGCGGGCTATGGCCGTTCCGAGCCCGGCCCGGCCCCGCCGCGACTGCTCTTCGACTTGGCGCGCGGCGAGCCGGAACAGACGCTTCGTACCGAAGTGCTGGAGACGCTCGAAGTGCGGCGCGCCGATATTCGCCCGGCGCTCGATTGGCTGCGCGGCCGCGGAGCGATGTCGCTCACGCTGCTCACCGATGACGAGGGGCCGGTGGGCGCGCTGGTTCTGCCGGCCGGCGCGCGGGCCCACCCGCTTTCGCTCGAAGAGGTACGGGCTTTGCGGACGCTCGCCGATCGAATGACGGCCCAGCTCGGGGTATCGGGGGCGCTCGCGCGAGCACGCACGCGCGAAGTCGACGCGCGCCGCTCGGCCGAACGAGAGAGGGAGCGCGCGATCAGGCTCGAGAAAGAGGTCATGACTGCAACGCGACGGCACGAAGCCAACGCGCGTCGCCTGGCGCGACCTGCCCTCGTGGCCCCCTATAGCCCGGTGGCACGCCTCACCATGGAGCAGCTGGAGCGCGCTGCAGAGAACAGCGCGCCTCTCAGTCTCCTCACGCCGCCCGGCAGCGATCCCGTCCCTTACGCTGCGGTCGTGCACGGCGCGGGAGCTCGGCGCGAAGGTCCTTTCGTCGTGGTGGACGGTGCGGGCGTCGACGAGCAGCAGGAAGAGAGCTGGCGCGACCCCATCGGCTCGCCTCTTCACCTGGCCCGGGGAGGGTCGCTCCTCGTTCTCAGCATTGCTGCGCTGGCACCCGAAGCGCAGCGGTTTCTCGCCACGCTGCTGTCGACGGGGGACGGTCTCCAGGAAGGCGACGCGCCGCTCGACGTTGCTCTCCTCGTGTCGGTGCCGATGAGCCTCGAGATGCTCGTCGAGGCTGGGGAGCTCGATTCGCGGCTCGCACGCACCCTTGGCGATCGCATGGTCGAGCTTCCTCCGCTGTCAGCTCGGGCCGAGGACATGCGGGCCATCATCGTGGACCGCTTGGCGCGGCTCGGCGTGCGCCTGCAGGGTCGACCGATGGGGCTCGATCCGCGGGCGCTCGGCCACCTCATCGAACACGCTTGGCCCGGCAACGACCTCGAGCTCGAGGACGTGCTCACGCGCGCCATCGCCATCGCCGAGGGGGATCTGCTTACCGCAGCGCATCTCGATCAAGTCGGATTCGTGGCGGCACCGCCGGCGGCTCTCCGTGGCTCGCGGCCGTCCATCCCGCGAAAGGCAGCGCGATCGTAACTACTTGTACATCTCGTCGAGGATTTCTTCCTCCCGGCCCTGGGCGATGAGCCGGTCGTGACGGAAGGCCTCGCGCAGCGAGAGCCAGGTGAAAAAGGCGATGATGGGGATGAGGCCCGCGATGGGCATGTTGTCCCCTTTTCCAACGATCTCCATCAGGTTTTCGAAACCTTCATGGAACTCTTGCGGCAGATGGGAGAGCGTGACGAGAAACATGGTGGCCTTCATTTAGAGCAACTTCACGTCACGGGCAAGCGCTGCCCGTCATGCCCCGATCGCACCCAAACCAGGGTGGCGGCCGCCACGCTCCCCAAGTAGGGTACGAGAGCGTAAAAATGAAGTCCTCTCCCCTGACCGATCGCTCGCTTCCCGGCGGCCGGTTTCAGGTCGAGCGTGAGGTGGGGCGCGGTGGGGTCGGCGTCGTCTACCGGGCGTTCGATCTCGAAACCAAGCAATGGGTCGCGCTCAAGCTCATCGCGGTGGAAGGGGTCGATACCGCCGAGGAAGACAGGTTTCTCCGCGAGGGCAAGCTCCTAAAGGAGCTCGATCATCCGCACATCGTCAAGCTGGTCGCGTGCGGAAAGCTCGACGAGATTCCGTACGTGGCGATGGAATGGCTCGATGGCGAGGACCTGGCGGCGCGTCATCGCCGGGCGCCGCTCGGGCTGCGTGACGCGCTCGAAGTTGCCCGACAAATCGCGGTGGCGCTCGATACCGCGCACCGGGCGGGGGTGATCCACCGCGACGTCAAACCGTCGAACATTTTCCTCTTGCGCCAACAGAACGCCAGCGAGCGACCCTTCGCCAAGCTCGTCGACTTCGGTGTCGCGTTGGAAAACGACGTCCGCCTCACGCGCACCGGGATCGTCGTCGGCACGCCCGCCTACATGGCGCCGGAGCAAGCCAAGGCGGAGGGGGTGCTCGATGCGCGCGCCGACATCTATTCGCTGGGAGCATCGCTCTTCGAGCTCGTGGCCGGTCGGCCCCCGCACATAGGGCCGACCGCCATCGCCACATTGGCGAGGCTCGTTACCACCGACGCGCCGCGTCTCTCCGAGCTCGTACCCGAGGTGCCGCCCCGCCTCGATGCGCTGCTAGCGACGATGCTCGCAACGGAACCTTCCAAGCGCCCAGCACGGGCGCTCGACGTCGCGGAGATCCTGGCGCAGGTTGCCGCCGACGCCTCCACCACCGAATCCGCATTGCCCCGCGGCGCTGCAGCAGTGCAGCCCACGACCGCGCTGCAAGGGTCGCGCCTCTTCACGTCCATCGTCGCACTCGGCATCGCCAGCGAAGAACGCGCGGCCATCGTCGAGCAGCTGCGCGCGCGCGGCGCCGATGCGGTCGCGCTCGGCCACGACGCGGTCGCCGCCCATGTCGGCGCGCGCCGGGCGCTCGGCGGAGAAGCGGCGCGCGCCCTCGAGCTGGCGCGCTTCCTCGCCGAGGAAGGAGGAAAAATTGGCGTCGCCACGGGGCGAAGCAAAGTCGACCTGACCAAGCCGGTCGGCGAGGTCGTCGACCGCGCGGCCGCGCTCGCCCATGGAGCGGAAACGGGTCAGGTATTGGCCGATACGACGACGAGCGAGCTGGCGCGGGGGCGCTTCGAGTTCCAGGCCCGGGGCGATGGCTCCTCGGTCGTCGGGCCGGCGTCGAGCAGCAGGCGCATCGAAGGGTCCGCCGGCGCCCCTTTCGTCGGGCGCGAGGCCGAGCTCACGCAGATTGTCGCCACCTACGAACGATGCGCCGACGAACGGACGCCGGTCGTGGTGAGCATCGTCGGCGCGCCGGGTATCGGCAAGAGCCGCTTGGTGCGCGAGGTGCTCGCGCGCATCGCGACCCAGGCCGCGCCGCCCAAGATCGTCGTGGTGCGGAGCGAATCATTCGGCCGCGGGCATCCTTTGGGAATGGCCGCCGATGTCGTGCGGGCGTTGCTCGGCACCTCCAAAGGTTCGCCGGTCGAGGTGGCGCGGGGCGCGCTGGCGACGGCGATGCCGACCTCGAGCGACGCGAACCGCGGTCTCGGAATCGCGGCGCACGAGCTCTTGGCGCGCCTCGTGACCAATGAGGCGCTCCCCGAGGGGCTCGACCAGCGCGGTGCCCGCGACGAGCTGTGGTTGGCCATGACCGAGTTCGTCGTGCAGACCGCGAGCCGCGAGCCGTGGGTGCTCGTACTCGAAGACGTGCAATGGGCCGATGGCGAGTCTTTGAACTGGATCGAGCACACGCTCGGCCGCGCCCAGCGTCAGCCGCTCTTGGTGCTGGCGGTCTCGCGGCCCGAGTTCGTGCGCGACGATGCCGAGAAAGGCGGGACGGCTCGCTTTGCCAGTCGCGATCACATCAGGATCGATCTTCGCCCCATCTCACGGCGCGCCGCGCGCGCCATCGCCACCTCCATCCTCGGGGAAAAGGCGGCCGAACCGCTGCTCGATCGCATCGCCGCCCAGGCGGCGGGGTCACCGCTCTTCGCCGAAGAGCTGGCGCACCTCACGGCGTCGGGGCGCGACGCGCATTCCGCTCCCACCATCGAAGCCGCCATCCAGGTGAGCCTCGACGCCCTCGACGAGCGTTCTCGCGACGCGGTCCTGCGGTTGTCGATTTTCGGCCTGTGCGGTTGGGACGGTGGACTCGCGGCCCTCGGTGTGACGTCATCAGAGTCGGCGCTGCGTCAGCTCGCCGCCGCCGACTTGCTCGTCGAACAGGCCGAGTCGCGTCTGGCCGGCACGCGCGAATGGGCCTTCAAGCATGCTCTCGTGCGCGACGTCGCCTATGCATCGCTCGGCGATGCGCAGAAAAAGGGCCTCCACGCCGCGGCAGGGACCTGGCTCGCCAAGATGGGGGAAGACGCCGCCACCGTCGCCAAGCACTTCGAAATCGGAGATCGCTGGTCGGACGCCGCCGTTCATTGGGAACGAGCGGCACGGCGGGCCCTCGCCACCAATGCGCTGCGCGACGCGGTACAGCTCGCCGAAGCGGCGCTCGCCCACGCCGAGGGCAACGCCGTCACGTTCGCAAGGGCGCAGTTGCTCGACGAGGCATGGACGCGGCTCGATCCACGCGCGGCCGATCGCGAAACGGCAGTGGTGGCGCTGAAGGAGTCCGTCTTCGACGAGTCGAGCCAGCTGCGCGCGGAGGGGGCGCGAGCCCGTTACGACCACGCGCGCGGGACCGGCGTCTCCGACCTGCTGGAGCGCTTGTCCGACGTGCGCGCCAGGGCGCGAGCGCTCGGCCTGGCCGACGAAGAGGCGCGCTCCACCGCTATCCTCGCCACCCGACACGCGTTCAGCGGGCATCTCGAAGACGTGGAGCGCGAGGCCGACTACCTGCTCGAGCTCGCCGAAACGCGCGGCATCGCCGTGGCCGCAGTGGATGCTTGGCAAAGCTTGGCCGTCGTCCGCCAGACGCGCGGCGAGCTGGCCAGTGCGCTCGAAGCGCGGCAGAACGCGGCGCGCGCCGCCAACCAGGCCGGCCTCAAAGAGCGCGAAGCAATGCTCTCCGTCAACGTCGGATTCGCGCTGACCACCATCGGTGCGCGCGACGAAGCGCGCCGGGCGATCGACACGGGGCTCGCGCTGGCCCACGCCATCGGCAGCCCGGGCGCCATCCGCCACGCGCGCATGAACCTCCTCGGTTGGACGGCGACTTTCGGAGCCGATCCCGGGCTCGACGCGGAGCTCGAAGATGCGCGCGCCGACGCCGACGAAGCTGCCATCGGGGCCTGGGCGGCGCCCGACCGCGCCAACCTGGGCGTCCTTTTCTACCGCGGATGCGAGTGGCTCGCCTCCGCGGCTGCCGAGGCACCGGCGCGGGCTCGCGCGCTGCTCAGGATCGCCACCGAGTCGTATCGCGTGACGGGAAACGGCGATCTCATTCCCGTTGCGCTCGGGCGATGGGCGGAAGCCGAACAGCGCGGCGGCGAGCACACGCGCGCCCGCGCTCTCGCCGAGGAATCAGCCGGCCTGCTCGAGCAAGGTGCGCCCAGCCTCCTCAACGAGAGCACGGTCTTCTTGGTTCTGCATGACGCGTGTCTCGCGGAGGGGGACGAGCGCGGCGCCATCGAGGCCGTCAGACGAGGCATGGCGCCCCTCACGCGCCGATTGGCCGGACTCAAAAATACGCCTTACGCGCGCCTTTTTCTCACGGCCCTTCCGCACAACGAAGCCCTTCTGAAAAAAGCGCGCAAGTACGGGCTCGTTCCGGCCGACGTCACGCACGCGCTCTCCAACGATACCTCCATTTGAAAAGGTCATGACCATCTACGAGATTCGCGGCGTCGAGCCATCCGATGAAGAGCAACTGCTCGACGTGGCGCGGCACCTCGATACCGTCAACCTGCCCGACGATCGCGACGCGATTCGCGAGATCATCGATCTGTCGCAGCGCAGCTTCACTGGCGAGGTCAAGGATCCCAAGAAGCGGGAATACGTGTTCGTCCTCGCCGATACCAGCGAGAAGCGGCTCGTCGGCACGTCGATGATCATCGCTCAGCTCGGCCGTCGCGACGCCCCCTACATCTATTTCGACGTCATCGAAGAGCAGAAGTATTCGCATACGCTCGACAAGCACTTTTATCATACGCTCTTGCGTATCGGTTATTCGTACAACGGGCCCACCGAGATCGGCGGCCTCATCGTCCTGCCGCAGTATCGCAAAGCGCCCGAGCGCCTGGGACGCATCATCTCTTACGCTCGTTTTCTCTTCATCGCTTCGCGCCGACCGCTTTTTCGCGACGAAATTTTGGCCGAGCTTCTGCCGCCCCTCGAGTCCGACGGAACGAGCCACCTGTGGGAGGCGCTCGGAAGGCACTTCACCAGCCTTTCTTATGCCGAGGCCGATTTTCTCTCGAAAAAGAACAAGGAGTTCATCAAGAGCCTTTTCCCCGACGGCGTCGTCTACGCGTCGCTCTTGCCGCGCAGCGCGCAGGACGTTATCGGCAAGGTCGGCGCTCAGACGCGCGGAGTGGAGAAGCTCTTGAAGCGCATCGGATTCCGCTACGCCGACCGCATCGATCCCTTCGACGGCGGCCCGCATTTCACCGCGCCAACCGACGAGATCGCTCTCATCCAGCGCACGCGCCGCGCTCGCCTCGCCGATGTCTCGGCCACTGGAACGGCGGGGGCCACGAAGGGGCTCTGTGCCAAAGAGCTCCCCATTTCGCCCTTCATCCGCATCGTGATGGCCGAAATGCGCGACCTCGGCGAGCGCGGCGTCGGCATCGACGCCGATACGGCGCGGCACTTGGACCTCAAGCCAGGGGACGAGATCGTCACCCTGCCCCTCGACTGACGGCCCGCATGCCCGCGTCCCCATCCGCCGGTTGGTCGTCGCGCCGCCGCACGCCTCCACCGCCGCCCGCGGGGAGCGAGGTGATCGCGCTCGCCACCGCGTCGGGCATCTCGCTGGCCGTCGAGGTGCGTGAACCGCCGCGTGCGCGCGCCACTGCCATCTTGCTTCACTCGAGCATGGCCTCGCGACGGACCTGGAGCTTGCCGCGCGACGCCGGTTTCGCCGCCGTGCTCGCCGAGCAGGGCGTGCGCACGCTGGCGCTCGATTTTCGCGGACACGGTGAGAGCGGTGTGTCCGCTTCCCGCGGCGGCCGTTGGAACTTCGACGACCTGGTTCGCGAGGATCTGCCGGCGCTTTGTCGCGCCGCCCGCGAACGGTGGCCCGCGGACCGGCTCAGCCTCGTCGGTCATTCACTGGGTGGCCAAGTGGCGATAGCCTCCGTCGCCACGGGCCTCGCCGATGCCGATGCGATCGCGGTGCTGGCCACCAACGTCCTGCTCCCCAGCGAAGAGCCGAACCCGTTTTTGCGCGCGAGAAAAGGAGCAGTGGCGCAGGGGATGCGCGCCGTGACGAAAGCCTTTGGCTACTTTCCCGCGCGCAGGCTCGGTGTCGGATCGGACGACGAAGCCGCTCCCTATGTGGAAAGTTGGACCGGTCATTGGGAGCGCGATCAATGGACGAGCGACGACCTCGCCGTCGACTATTTCGCGGCCATGGCCGAGCTGCGGGCGCCGGTCCTCGCGGTGGCCTCACTCGCCGATCGCTTCCTGTGCACGCCGCAAGCGGCATTTCGTTTCATTCAGCACGCCGCTTCGGCGAAAGTGCGTTTCGAATTGCTCCGAAGATCCGACGACGATGCCTACGGTCCGCCCGATCACATGGAGATGGTCACGACGCGCAGCGCAGTTTCGTCATGGCGCGACATTGCAAACTTCTGCCTTGGATGAGAGCTGCGCTCATCATCGCCACCGCGCGTCGCATGGATCAGGCCCGAAGCGAGCCCCCCCCGTCGATGCGGGCGCGCCGCGGGGGGCGTATGGCTCGGGCTCGCCTGGGCCACGCGGAGAGCGCGACATGGGCGGATCAGAGCGCTTTGACGAGCTCGTCGTACCGCGCGTCGCCGCGCAAGCTGGCGAGGTCCGGCTCGCGTTCCAGCTGCCACTTGTGCTTGAAACCCGCCGTCACCGCCAGGCGTAGCTTGTTGAACGCCTCGTCCTTGTTTCCTTTGCGGGCGTAGGCGCAAGCCACGTTGAAGAGCGCGTCGGAGCGGACGCTGCCAAAGCTTGCGGCGCGCTCTCCCGCCTCGATAGCCGCGTCCCATTCCCCTTTCGCCTGTAGCACGCCGCTCAGCCCGACCCAGCCCGCGCCATCGCGGGGGTGCTTCTCGATGAGGGCCCGGTACACCTTCTCGGCTTGCGACCAATCCTTGGCTTCTTCGTGGATGCTAGCCTGTTGCAGCTCACGTCCATGCTCGTCGAGGCTCGGGTTGAGATAAGGGTACGACGCCGCCAAGTACGCTTCGGGGGTCCAGTGGTACTCCATGTACCTCGCGGTACCGTCGGCGATGTTGCGGCCGAGGAGCCGCGCCACCGTGTGCAGCGCGCCATCGATGCCCGCCGATACACCGGCCGCTGTAATGATGGAGCCGTTGTCGACGAAACGTTTCCCCTCGATGACCGTCGCTCGGGGAGCAGCCTTTCTCAATCCGTCGAACGCGCTGTGGTGGGTGGTCGCGCTGAGTCCATCGAGCAAGCCGGCCTTGGCCGGAACGAATGCACCCGTGCAGACCGTGAGGACGAGTTTGGCATTCTTCATCGCCGTCCCTGCCCAGCTCATGAACCGGTCGTTCTGCACCAGCGTCTGCGACGCGCCTCCAGGAATGACCAAGATGTCGGGTGGCGGCGCATCGTCGATGCCGTAGTCGGGGGTGATGGTGAGGAATCCCTGGCTCTTGAGCGGCTGGCGTGCCGGGGCCACGGTATAGACTTTGAACGCCGGCTGCCCGCGATCGCGGCCCTCGTTGGCCGCTGCTGCGAAAACTTCCCCCGGGCCGGCGAAATCGAGAAGCTCGACCCCCTCGTAAAGGACGATAGCGACGTTACGGGTGTAGTTCTGCGTCACACGGACCTCCTCTCTTGCTTGCGCGGTTCGCATCGACCCGAACCGCTGGACGACGAGCACCGTCACCAGCACCACGATGCCGATCCCGACGACGCGCATCAGCCACTTTTTCCACGGCGCTTTCGACATGTTCTGCCTCCTCGTCGCTACGGCGGCAACTGCCGCCGGATTTTCTTGCCCATGTGAGATGAAGGAGAAGAGGCGTTTCGACCTGCCTTTTGCAGCGGAAAGACGGAGGCCAGCGGCCACCAGCGCCCCCAAGGCGGCGAACCGGCACGAACCGCGAACCGCGACCGCGACCACGAACGCGACCGCGACCACGAACGCGACCGCGACCACGACCGCGACCGCGACCGCGAACCGCGAACCGCGACCGCGACCACGACCGCGACCACGAACCACGACCGCGTACCGCGACCGTGACCACGCGATCCCAATGCGCGGGATCGAGGCCCGCGAGGGGCGCGGATGCGAAAGAACCGCTACCCTAACGAAACGTGTGGAAGATCGCTGCCCCTCCCCTCGTATTTCTCACACTCCTGCTGCGGTGCTCCGGATCCACACCTGATCCCACCTGCACCAGCGAGTGCGCGGGCGCGGACCGCGGCTATGACGCAACGTCGTACGAGCTCATCGGTCGCTTCGACTGGACGCGCCAAAGGCTCATCGCCACCGAATGGGTGACGATCGTCAAGAAGGCGATGGCCTCCAACATCGTCGAACTCGATGCTGCGGTCGACGTGAAGCGCGTTCGCGGGGTCGACGCCCGCGGGATCGATGCCGCCAAAGACGATGGTGGCGGCGGGGGCGACGGCGCAAGCCAGGGTGGCGGGATCGATCTCCCGTTTACGATGGCGGGCAATCTCCTGCACATCGACGTGTCGCCGCTTCATGGCGATGGGGAGTCCCTCTCCTTCGCGATCGACTACGAAGCTTCCCCCTCCGAGGCTCTGCGCCCGTCGGTCAGCCGTGACGACGATCCGGTGACGACGCGCGTCGTCTATACCGATTCCGAGCCATTTGCCGGCATGTTCTGGCTTCCGGCCAATCACCGCCCCTCTGATCGCGCCGCGTGGAACATCGAGCTTACCGTGGGCGCGACCGAGGATGTCATCGCCAACGGGACGCGCGCCAAGGACGAGATCCGCGGCGGCGAACGTGTCGTTCGCTACGAGATGATCAACCCCATCCCGACCTACACGATGGCCTTCGCCGCGGGAGAGCTCGAGCATCAAGACCGCACGACGGGACGCGTCCCGGTCAGCGTGTGGCACCGACGCGGGCTCGCCTTCGACTCGGACGAGATGCTCGATCTCTTGTCGGACGCGATGGCCAGCTTCGAAAAGCTCCTCGGACCCTACCCTTGGGCAAGCTACGCGGTGGTGCTTTTGCCCGAGTTCTCGGGCGGCATGGAAAACACCACCATCACGTTCGCCGCGGAGGCGTCGGGGCAGGCGAATCCAGGCGCGTCGCTGCAAGCGCACGAGCTAGGGCACCAGTGGTTCGGCGATTGGGTGACGGTCGCGACCTTCGACGACGTCTGGATCAAGGAGGGCATGGCGACGTTGCTCGCGCCCGAGGCCGATCGTCCTCGGCGCGACGCGCAAGGTAGCGGGCGTCTTTTTGGATATACGTTTGCCTTCAATCCTGCCGATTCGATTCGCGACAAACGCCTGGTGGGGATCGCCAAGTACACGTCGGGCCCCTACACGCGGGCGGCCTGGCTCCTCACGCAGATCCGCGCCCGCGTGGGGGAGACGTCGTTCTGGCAATCGCTGCGTCTGGTTTTGGCCAAACACGCGCTCGGCAGTGTCGGCAGCGAAGCGTTCGTGCGCTCGTTTGCGCTCGACGAAGGCACGGTGCAGAAGATTCTCCGCTCACTCGACGAAAAGCGGGTCCCGAGGGTAACGATTCGCACCGAGCCCGGACCGGCCACGATGGTGACGCTGAGCCTCCACGATCCCGGGGAGACGATGATCGCGCCCACCATCGTGACCGTCGTCGACGGGCAAGGCCGTCCGGCATCGAGCGCGCTGGTCCCCGACATTCCGCTGACGATCCCGGTCCTCGGCGGTGGCTACTTGGCACCCGACGAACGTGACGTGCACCCCGAGTGGTGGACGTCGTTCGACGTGAGCCCCGCGGAACTTGGCACCTTGGTGCCGCTCTTGTTTCCTACGAGCGACGCGGCACGCGCGACGTTCGCGGCGCGTTCGGCGGCGCACCAAGAGCGCGCCTTCGACGCGCTCCTCGGTTTCACCGCCAAGCTGGACATGGCGCCCTCCGCCTTCGCTGCTCTCTATGCGGGTCTCGATTCCAGCATTTCGCGCCGCCTCGCTGAAATCGCAGGCTGCTTCGCTTTGAAAAGCCGCCTCCATGAAGCGTGGGGCGCCGCGCTCGAATCGGAGATCGCTACGCCGTCCCTCACCACGTGGTCGACCGGCTATGCGAACTGCGAAACCGAACTGCCGACACGTACCTTCGGGGCCGAGCTTGCCAACCTCGCCGCCCACACCGACGAGCACACCGCGAGCCGGCTCATTTACCTATCGAGCTACGACTATGGCCCCGCGGCAACGCTCGACGCGCTCGCGCAAGTCGCCACCCAAGCACCGACCTTGCAGTTGCGCGACCACGCGCTCACGCGTTTGAGTTACCAGGCGGCACCAGGTTTCGGCTACACGGCCGCTTCCGGGGAACAACTTCCTCGCTGGAAAGACTTTTTCCGCGCGCGGCTCGGCGATGCCAAATCCGCTCCTCGTTTTCAAACGGTCTGGCGCGGCGTCGTCGGTCTCGCCGACGATCGCGCCCTCGCTCTCGCGGGACAGAAGCTCCACACCGTATCGCTATCGGACGATCTCCAGAGCCAAGTGGTTTGCGACGCGTACGCGATTGCCCAGGGAAGCCGAGCGGAGGCGTGGACCGAGTTTCAGCAGGCGGCGCAGCCGTGGGACACGCTCGGCAGCGCGGCGAAAGCATTGCTCGCCGCAGGAGGAACGGGGTGCGGGCCCTAGGCGGGCTCGGGGAGCTACGGCGACGTGCAGTTCTTCCCCGGCGGGCACGACGTCATGCGCATCTCATCGCAGGCCTGGTTCATGGCCGCATCTTTGTTCGGCCCCTCGGCCATGGCGAAGATCGCACCGAGATCGATGTTCGTCATCTTGGTCATCGTGAAGGTGTGCGAAGCGACGCCTTGGTTGGGCACGACGGTGTCGTACGAATCGACCTGAGCCGCGCTGCAGGCGCCGCCGGGCACACACGATGTGCTGGGTGACGCGGCGCAGATCTCGCAACCCTGGATGCGCAGATCGACTTTGGATCTGTTCCCCGTGGCGGGGCCGGTGATGTTGCCCGTGATCGCGCACTGGTTGTTGGTCAGCGCAATCGCGGTGCTGGTGACGCCGCTCGTCGTTCGCTGGCCGATGAACCAGCGGTTGGTGCGAAACTGCGTAAGGCCGACGGCGCCGGGCCATTCCTGGTACGTGTACGTCCCTTGCGGCGTGCGTAGGCGTGGACAGGTCGTGGGCTCGGTGTAGACGTACGGCGGGTCGGGGTCGGTGCCGTCGATGCCGAGACCGCCGCGCGGGATGTGGAAGTTCGTGATGCCCGACGTTCCATCCTCGTCAGCGTCGACCCAGGTCGCCTTGTTGGTCACCGTGAACGTCGTACTGCCGCAGGTGCATGTGCTGCCCACGTTGACGCCCACGCACGCTCGACATTGCGGCCACGCGCCGTTCGGGTCGTCGAGGGCGATGCCGAGGAGCTGAGCGGTTTGCGGCTCGGTGTACGTTCCACCGGGCACCACCCCGACCAGGCTCGCGGAGACCGGTTTCGTCCCCGAGACGACCTTCGCTTTGCCCCACAATTGGTTGGATTGGTACTGCGCGTTGGTCACGCCGTTGAAGACGTTGCAGAAGTCGGGCGCCGTTCCGCCGCAGGAGACGGTTTGCACGGAGAGGGAACCGTTCGACTCGATCTTGTGGTGGCGGAGCGACCACTGGTACGTCGCGACCCCGCCAGCGGGGGACGCTTCGATGACGGTGATGTTGAGCGGGCCCGTCACGGTAGGCCACGTGACCATGCTCGTCGCCGTGAGCGCGTACGTCCCAGAGAGGTCGCACACGCAGGTAGGACCGGTGGGCGTCGTGATCGCCGTAAACCCGGCCGCGCAGGTGCAGCTGTAGCTCCCTGGCGGCGAGGTGCCGTTGCAGGTGGCGACGCCGGTGCCGCACGGATTGGGGTTGCGGCTGCACTCGTTGATGTCGGTGCAGCCGGTGCCGCTCACCTTGCCGTCACCCTCGTAGCCCGTGGGGCACGTGCACTGCACGTCGCCGTTGACCGTGCCGTCCGGGGTCGGATCGAGGCAGGTGGCGTTGGGCGCGCAGGGGCTGCCCGCGCATTCGTCGGCCGCCAGCTTGCACACACCGTTGACGAGCACGATGGGGGTCGAGCCCCCGGGCGCCGTCTGGCACACGCAGAGACGGCCGTTGTAACAATCGGGCCCCGTCGTGCAGGTGGAGCATGACGCGGCGAGCGCGCCGCATGCGTCGTGCGTCAATACACAGGTCCCATTGGCGTCACATTTGCCGCCGGAGTCGCAGGCAGTGATCCCATCGTCGCACGCGCCGTTCACGTTGATCGGCTGGGCTTGGCACGTTCCGTTGGCGCAAGCGCCGGCCGTGCAATCCGTATTGAGGCTGCTGCAGTCGAGTGGGGTGCCCACGCACACGCCGGCGGAGCACACGTCGTTGGTGCAAGCGTTGTTGTCCGTACAGCTCGCGGTGTTGTCGTCGCTGTGCTGGCATCCCGCCGCGGCCGTGCAGACATCGGTCGTGCACGGGTTGCTGTCGTCGCAATAGACTGGGCCATTGACCGGCGTATGCACGCAGCCGCTGGGGCTATTGCACGTATCGGTCGTGCATTGATCGTTGTCGTTGCAGTCGGTGGGCGCGTTGACGACGCAGGCGCCGCTCGAACAAACGTTGGCCGTGCAGAGGTCGCCCTCCTCGCACGTTGCGCCGTCGGTTTGGCGTCCGTAGCTACACGTCGTGCCGCCCGTACAGGTCGTGCCTTCGAGTACCTGGCACACCGCGGGCGTCTCACATCCCACGGCGCAGCAGCTGCCGCCGACGCAATGGCCATTGGCGCACTCGGCGTTGTTCACGCACGCTTGCCCATTGTCTTTCAAACAGCGCGACGCGTCACCCGTCGTATCGATAGTGCCGGCCGGGCAAACGCAGCGCGCCGGACCATCCGTGGCATCGCATTTGGCGGGGGCGATGCACACGATCGAATCGCACGCACCGCCGTCGCTGGCGGCGTCGGCAGGGGGCCCACCATCGTCGGACGATCCGCCGGTTCCCCCATCGCCACCCGTGCCTGCGGTTCCCCCGCTTCCCGAAGCGCCACCCGTATCTGCACCTCCAGTGCCGCCTGCATCGGCGCCACCCGCCCCGTCCGCACCGCCACCATCGGGCGCCCCTCCGCCGCTTCCCGCGCTCCCCGCTGTGCCTGCCGTGCCTGCCGTGCCCCCGCTGCCGGTGGTCGTCCCCGCAGCGCCTCCACTGCCAGCCTGGCCTCCCGTAGCGCCGCCGGCACCGGCCGTGCCTGCGTTGCCCGTTCCTGCCGTGCCACCGTTCCCAGCCGTTCCGCCGCTGCCCGCGCTGCCGCCACGGCCCGATCCGCCCCCCTTGCCCGCGCTGCCGCCACTTCCCGCGGTTCCACCGGTGCCGGCTCCGCCACTCGCGCCGCCAGTCCCCGAGGCACCGCCTTTGCCCGTACTTCCTCCGCTGCCTCCCGATGCGCCAGCCGCACCACTGCTGCCATCGCCTTTGCTCGCGGCGTCACTCGAGGCTCCCCCTGCTCCCGTCGCGTCGGCGCGATTGCCATCGGCCGTCACACGGTCAGCCTGCGCATCGACAGGCACTTCGATCCCCTCCTGTTCACTACCGCAGGCGGCGGCCAACAAAACGACGAGGAGCGGCGAGAATCGAAGACCCTTACGCAAGCAAGACATCACATCACCTCTCAGCGTTATGAGCATTGGCTCAGCGAACGCACTTTACCTGAAAAACACGACTCGAGATGCCAATCGTCCGACATCGATCTCGTTTATGCACTGCTGATGGTGCGTGATGAGACGATCGAAAATCGGGTGGAAAAAAAACAAGGGGCTCGCCTCTTTCTGCGCTTAGGCCGACGCGCTGCTGCCCGGTGCATGGCGCTGGCGGAGGTGCAATGCGTTGTGTCATTGATCGCCGAAGAGCGCCGCGCACGGAAAGTTCCGACGCAACGGGTCATGAATGGATAGCGGCAGTGCGTCAATCGGGGGGCTATCGCGACTTCGACACCCGACCGGCGACCCGCGACCCTCCTCGACCGCGACTGTCGACCGCGACCGGCGACCCACGA
>Ga0193706_1000409_pt1 | contig 25336 bp, 26 predicted proteins | sample U3c1metaG_FD_160130 | JGI IMG/M metagenome (GOLD analysis project Ga0193706, IMG submission 160130) | Soil microbial communities from a riparian zone of the East river system, Colorado, United States - U3c1 | ecosystem: Environmental > Terrestrial > Soil > Riparian zone | place: USA: East River... | reverse complement strand
GGCCGCCAAAGCCTGCCCGGTCGACGTGATGCTGGCCGAGGCCTGCCCGGCTGAGTCCGCGGTCGGCGGCGTCGTCCTCTTCCTGCGCGGCGCGCAGGACCAGGAAGCCCCGGTCTACCGCGTCGTCTCCGAGCCCGGCTACCCGGCCGAGTTCGGGTTCACGACCGACTCGCCGAAATTCGTGATCCGGGTTGGGGTCCGCACCGACGGCGACTACGGGATCAACATCCTGGCGCCGCGCGTGCCCCAGAACCCGTCGTTGGTCGGCACCAAATTCTCCTTCTGCAGCAACGGGACGAATGTCCGCAAAGGTTTCCTGCGCTGGGAATTCGCCAGCTGCAAAAAACTCTCGGAAGCAAGTGCGACCGCGAAGCCGGTGGTCACCATGCCGACCAACTGCTCGGACCCCGACCCGAAGATGAGCTTCGGCCTCGACTCCTGGCAGAACCCGGCGCGGGAACTGTCCAATGGGATGCCCGACGTGACCGACCCGAACTGGAAGACGCTCGAGTCCGGCCAGCCGGCCTTCACCGGCTGCGACAAACTCGTCGCTGCCTGGACTGATCCGAAAACCGGTCCCACCGTCGATCTGCAGCCCGACACGACCGCTACCGACAGCCCCGCCGGCTACACGGCCCGGGTCCACGTCGACAACAAGGGGCTGACCGAACTCGAAGGCCTCAGCGCCTCGCACCTGCACGACATCACGGTGACGCTGCCCGAAGGCGTGACGATGAACCCGGCGATCGGCGACGGTGTGCAGAGCTGTTCGATGGAGCAGATGGGGCTGAAGAGCCTCAGCCCGCTCTCCTTCGACAAAGAGCTGCCGCGCTGTCCGCTGCCCTCGAAACTGGGCACGGCGGAAGTCGTCTCGCCGTTGCTCGAAAGCCCGCTGCACGGCTCCGTCTACCTCGCGACGCAGCACGAAAACCCGTTCAATTCCGACTACGCGATCTACCTCGCCGTGGAAAGCCCGGAGCAGGGGCTGGTGATCAAGCTCGCAGGCGAAGTCGTCGCGGACCCGGTCACGGGACGGGTTACGACCCACTTCCGTAACAACCCGCAGGTTCCGTTCGAAGACATGAAACTGGACTTCTACGGGGGCGACGCCTCGGCCCTCGCCAACCCGGTGACCTGCGCGCCGGTGGCCACCGAATCGGCGCTGAGCCCGTGGGCTGCTGCTGACCCGTCCAACCCCCAACCGGGGGAGATCGCCCGCTCCAGCGCGCCGGTGTCGATGAGCTCCGGCCCCGGCGGCACCCCCTGCGCCAACACCCCGGCCGAGCGTCCGTTCAAGCTCAGTATGAGCGCCGGCTCGCTGAACCCGCTGGCCGGAGCGACCAGCCCGTTCTCGGTCCGCATCACCCGCCCCGACGGCGCCCAGGAACTGAGCGAGCTGACCGTCTCCTCGCCCCCCGGCTACTCCGCCTACCTGAAGGGCATCCCGGCCTGCACCCAGGCCCAGATCGCCGCCGCGGAAGCAAAGTCCGGCCTGGCCGAGCGCGAAAGCCCCAGCTGCGCCGCCGCCTCGCGCGTCGGCAGCATCCTCAGCGGCGTCGGCCCGGGGGGGAGGCAGCTCTACGTCCCCGGCAGCATCTTCCTCGGCGGCCCTTATAAGGGCGCTCCCCTGAGCCTGGTCACGATCACCCCCGGCCTGGCCGGCGGCACCCACGACCAGCCCGCCTTCGACCTCGGCAACGTGGTCGTGCAGGTGCCGATCTACGTCAACCGCGCCACCGCCCAGATCGTCGGTCGGACCGACGCGCTGCCGACGATCGTCCGCGGCATCCCGTTGCGGATCCGCGACATCCGCGTCAACCTCGACCGTCCCGAATGGGGCCTTAACCCGACCAACTGCGCGCCCTCGACGGTCGGCGTCAGCGCCAGGGGCAACTCCGGCGCGGTGACCGAGATGAGCCAGCGCTTCCAGGTCGGAGGCTGCGGGAAGCTGGCCTTCAAGCCCAAGCTCAAGGCCAAGCTCACCGGCCCGACCAAGCGCGGTGGCCTGCCCCGCTTCCGCGCCGAAGTCACCTGGCCCCAGGGCGGCGGCTACGCCAACACCAAGGACGTCCAGGTCACCCTGCCGCACTCGGTGTTCCTCGAACAGGCCCACATCGACACCGTCTGCACGCGGGTCCAGGCAGCCGCCCACCAGTGTCCGGCCGGCTCGATCTACGGCTATGCCGAAGCGGAGACCCCGCTGATCGACGGCAAGCTGACCGGTCCGGTGTTCCTCAAATCATCCAACCACCAGCTGCCCGACCTGGCGATCGCCCTCAAGGGCCCCGAGAGCCAGCCGATCGAAGTGGAATTCGCCGGTCGCATCGACTCGGTCAAGGCCCAGATCCGCAACACGATCGAAGGCCTGCCCGACGTCCCGGTGAGCAGGTTCGTGCTCTCGATGAAGGGCGGCAAGAAGGGGCTGCTGGTCAACTCCCGCAATATCTGCCGCGGCAAGAAGGGCCGCCTCGCGGTGAAGATGACCGGCCAGAACAACGCCACCTCCACAACCAAGCCGGTGCTGCAGAACAGCTGCAAGAAGCAGATCAAGCCCCACAAGAAGAAGAAGAGCAAGAAGAAGTCTCACAACCGGCTGAGCCGTCTAATTGCCGCCTGGTAAGACCAGGCTTCCTTTCACCCTGCGCCGCCCGCGCCGGGTTCTCGGGGCGGCGATCGTGGCGATCGTCGCCCTCGGCGTCTTGGGCTCTGGGGTCGAGGACCGGCTGACGCCGACCTCGCTCGGGGTTCCCGGAACCCCCTCGGCAAAGGGGGGCGAGCTGCTCTCGGCTCACTTCGGCGAGAGCGCCCCGTTCGCGATCCTCCTACAGGGGCCGGCGGCCGCGCTCGACCGCCAGGGCCCGGCGCTGATCCGCGCGCTGCGGGCGCAGCCGGCGGTGACCACGCTCTCGCCCTGGGACGGTGCCCAGCTGGCCCGCCTGCGCCCGGGGCCGCGCCGCGCCCTGATCCTGGTCGACTTCCACACCACCACCGCGGTGGCGGTCGAGGACGCGGTGCCGGCGCTGAACGAGACCATCGCGCGGGAGATCGACCCACCCGTCAGAGCCACCCAGACCGGCTACGCCTCGCTCTCGCGGGCGATCCAGAACGAGTCGATCTCCTCGACCGAGAAGGCCGAGCTGATCGCGATCCCGTTCCTGTTGATCGTGCTGCTGCTGGTCTTCCGCTCGCCGCTGGCGGCGATCATCCCGCTCGCCTTCGGCGCGATCACGGTCGTCTCCTCGCGCGGGGCGCTGTTCCTCGCCTCTGGGCAGATCTCGATCGATGCCTTCGCCCTCACCGTGGCGACGATGATGGGGCTGGCGCTGGGTGTCGACTACGCGCTGCTGATGGTCTCGCGCTTCCGCGAGGAGCTGGCGCTCGGCAAGGACCCCGTCACCGCCGCCTACTCCACCCGGCGCACGGCCGGCCGCACGACGCTGTTCGCCGGCATGACCCTGTTCGTCTCGATGACCGTCTCGGTCTTCGTGCTGCCGGGCTCGCTGCTGCTCTCGCTCGCCGGCACCGCGATCATGGTCACGGCGATCAGCCTGATCACCTCGATCTACCTGGCGCCGCCGCTGCTCAGCCTGCTCGGCCACAACGTCAACCGCTGGCACCTCTCCCGCAGCGGCCCCGAGACTCACAACACCCTGCACACGCTGCTGCAAACGGCGCTGCGCCGTCCGGCACCGGTCGCGATCGCGATCTCCGCTGGCCTGCTGCTCCTCGCCGCGCCGGCGGTGGCAATCAAGACCGGCCCCCCGAGCGCCAAGCAGCTGCCAACGTCGAGCCCGGCCCGGGCCGATGCCGAACGGGTCTCACGCCAGATCGGCCCCGGCTGGGACGCGCCCTTCGTCCTCGTCGCCGCCAGTCGTCGCGGCCCGATCACCGCCGCCGCCGACCTGCGCCACCTCGCCAGGTTCCAGAACCTGCTCGCCCGCCAGCCCGGGGTGCAGACGGTGGTCGGGCCGAAGCAGATCGGCGAGCGCACCGAGCCCCTGCGGAAGCAGGGCAGCCGGCTGCTCGGGCCGCCGGGGGAGCACCGGATCGCCCAGCTGCAGGATCTGGGGCCGAAGCTCGAGCGCGCCGGCAACGGCGTCGGCCAGCTGCGCACCGGCATCTCCCGCGCCTCCGCCGGCGCCGACCTACTCGGCGAGGGCTCCGGCAAGGCCCAGGCGGGCGCGGCCAAGCTCGCCTCGGGCCTGGAACGCGCCGCCGGCGGCGGCGCCAAGGCGACGGCGGCAATCGAGCGCCTGGCCTCGGGCTCGGCCCGGCTCGCCGATGGTCAGCACGCCGCCCAGTCGGGCTCGCTCTCGCTCGCCCTGGGCCTGCGGGACCTCTTGCCGCAGCTGCGCAAGGGCTCGCTCAGGCGGGCCCAGGAACTGCGCTCGATGCTCGATGCCCGCGCCGGCGAAGACGCGTCCCTGGAGCAGGCCGCCGCGAAGGCCGGGATCCTCGTCCGCGCGCTCGCCGCCGCCCGCGGCGAACTGCGCTCGCTGCGCAACGACGCCGCCCGCCTCGACTCCGGCATGGTGCGCCTGGTCGGCGGGGGGGAGCAGCTCGCCGACGGCACCCGGCGACTCTCCGACGGCGCCTCGGCGCTGGGCTCGGGACTGCAGCGCCTCGCCGGTGGCTCGGTCGCCCTTGCCGCGGGGCTGACCCGCCTGCAGGGCGGTAGCGAAGCCCTGGCCTCGGGCCTGTCCGAGGGCTACACCCGTTCCGAGCCCCTGCAGTCGCGGTTGGGCGGGGCCGGGGTCAAGATCTCCGCCCAGGCCTCGGGGCTGGCCCGCCAGCGCACCCAGCTCAAGTCCGCCTCGCCACATCTCTTCGAGTCGGGCTACTTCGTCCTCTCGGCGCTCGACGGCGCCGAGCCTGGCTCGCGCGCCCGTGCCGCCCAGGCGATCGACCTCGACCGTGGCGGCCAGGCGGCAAGCATCCTCGTCGTCCCCCGCTTCACCTTCAACACCGCCGGCTCGGAAGCCGTCTACCGCCGCCTCGGCCACCTCGCCACCCGCTTTGGGGATCGGACCGGGCTCGCGGTCGGCCTCGCCGGCGGCGCCGCCGAACTGACCGACTACAACCAGGTGACGCGCTCGCGGGTGCCGCTGGTGATCCTGGCGATGACCGTGGTCACCTTCCTCGCCCTCGTCTTCCTGCTGCGGGCGGTGATCCTCGCCGCCCTGGCCGTGGTTCTCAATCTGATGACGGTCGGCGTCGCCTTCGGCGTCCTCGTTCTCCTCTTCAACGTTCCCGCCGGCTGGCCGCTCGGGGGCCACGACTACGTCGACGCGATCGGCGCGGCGGGGATCTTCGGGATCGTTTTCGGGCTCTCGGTCGACTACGCCGTCTTCCTCCTGGCGCGGATGCGCGAGGCCTACGACGAGACCGGCGACCACGAAGCGGCGATCTCCTTCGGGCTGGAGAAGACGGCGCGGGTGATTACCGGCGCCGCGGCGATCATGATGGCCGTCTTCGTCGTCTTCGCGGCGGCGCCGATCTCCACCGTCTCCCAGCTCGGCGTCGGCCTCGCGGTCGCCGTCGCGCTGGATGCGACCGTGGTCCGGATCCTGCTGCTGCCGGCGCTGATGCTGCTGATCGGCGAGCGCGTCTGGTGGCTGCCGAGGCCACTGCAGAGAGCGCTGCCGAAAATCGCTCTGCACCCGGCTTAGGCGTGTTTCAAGACCAAGGACAAACAGGGAGGTTCGCAGTGCACTGGGACAAATCGAAATGGTTGGGAATGGCGGGCACGCTGGCCCTGAGCCTGGCGCTCGGGGCACCTCTGGCCGGCGCCGCGGAAGAAACCAGCCGCGAGGACTACATCGCCCGCGTCGAGCCGATCTGCAAGACCAACGTCGAAGCCAACTCGCGGATCTTCAAGGGCGCCAAGAATGAGGTCAAGGCAGGCGAGCTGAAGAAGGGCTCCACGCACTTCTTCCGCGCCGCCACCGCGCTCGGCAAGACGATCAAGCAGATCGAAGCGGTGCCGCGCCCGGCGGCCGACGAGGCCAAGCTGACCAGGTGGATCGGGCTGCTTCACGGTGAGCAGAGCTACTTCCAGAAGATCGGGTCCGCCCTCGCCGCCGGCGACAAGTACAAGGCCCAGAACCTCTCGGTGAAGCTGAACCGCAACTCCAATCAGGCCAACAACGCAATTCTGGCGCTCGACTTTAAGTACTGCCGGATCGACCCCTCGAAGTTCAACTGATGAGCCGGGTCTTGAGGCTCTGTCTCCTGACGGTGGTCGCGGTGGGGGCCGTTGCCGCTCTGGCCCAGGCGGAGCTCAACCGCAAGGGGGATCTGATCGTCTCCTTCCAGGGTGAGATCAGCCCCAGTAAGTTGCCCCGCAACAAGGCGATGCCGGTTTCGGTCCGGGTCGCCGGCAACGTCAAAACGAGCAACGGCCTGCGCCTGCCGCAGCTGCGCACTATCGCCGTCGCGATCAACCGCTCCGGCCGGCTCTACGACAAGGGCCTGCCGACCTGCAAGGTTGCCTCGATCCAGCCGGCGACCGAAGAGGTGGCCAAAAAGCGCTGCGCGAGCTCGATCGTCGGCTCCGGCCACGTCACCCTAGTCGTGCGGCTGCCGTCCCAGGGCGACTACATCTCGCGCAACAACCTGCTCGCCTTCAACGGCCCCCACCGCGATGGCCAGAAGCTGATCCTGGCTCAGATCTACTCGAAGAACCCGCCGGGGGCAATCGTCCTCACCTTCGCGGTCAAACGCAGCAAGGGGCTCTACGGCAACGTGATCGAAACGACGCTGCCCGACTACGCCGAAAGCTGGGCCTACCTGACCCAGTTCGACATGACCCTTGGCCGCACCTACACCTATCGCGGCAAGGAGCGCTCCTTCGTCTCGGCCTCCTGCGCGGCGCCGGCCGGGTTCCCGGGGGCTCTCTTTCCCTTCGCCAAAGCCTCGTATGAGTTCAGTACGGGAGACGTGGTCACGACCAAGATCATGCGCCACTGCAAGGTCTCCGAGTGACCGCGCCCCGCCTCAACCCTTCGACCCCGAGGAGATTCCAATGAAGCAGATCCGCAGCCACCTCACCTATGCCAACGTGATGTCGAGCCTGGCCATCTTCCTGCTGCTGGGCGGCGCCAGCGCTTACGCCGCCAAGAAGCATCACACGAAGAAGATCGGCGCCACCCAGATCAAGGCCAGCGCCGTGACCACGGCCAAAATCAAGAACGGCGCGGTCGACGCCTCGAAGCTGAAGGACGGCGCGGTGACCGCCGCCAAGATCGGCGCCGACGCGGTCGGCACCGGCAACCTCGCCGACGGCGCCGTCGGCACCGCCAAGCTCGGGGGCGACGCGGTCACCGGCGACAAGGTCAACGAGTCGACGCTCTCGGAGGTGCCGTCGGCCAACTCGGCCAACCCCTCGGTCTTCGCCAGGGTCAACGCCAACGGAATCGTCGACTCCGGCAGCTCGAAGGGCTTGAACAGTCCCAACGTCTCCCACCCTCAGAAAGGGATCTACTGCGTCTCGGTGCCGGCGTTTTCCCCCCGCGGGGCACAGGTGAGCGTCAATGGCAGTGGCGGCCCCGCTACCGCGCAGGTCGCCATCGGCGGCGACAAATGCCCCCCCGGCGTGGCACAGGTCTCGATCTGGAACCCACTTGCCAACCCGGTGGGAGCCGACGACGCCCCCTTCTACGTGGAGCTCTATCGCTGAAGGGGCGGGGGCGCGGGCAGCCCCGCCGGCTCAGGGCGGCGACAGCTCTGCCTCCTCCCGGGTCACGGCCAGGGTCCGCTCCCGGCCCAGAAACGGGGCCAGCAACGAGAAGAGAATCGTCGTCGCCATCGTGGGCAGCTGGGACGCCCTGCCAGCTTCGACCTCGATGCGGATCAGCGCCTCGGCGTCCCCGATCGCGAGCATCTCGAGTTCCCCGGCCGGCTCTCCTTCCAGCTCGGAGAGGACCCGCCCCTCGCGCAGCAACGGCGTGAAGGATTCGAGGAACTCCGTGTAACGGAGGTGGGCAACCGGCCCGATCACGGGGAAGGATCGTGTCAACGCCTGGGCCATATGCGGTTGTGCGGCGAGTTCCTTCAGGAGGGCTTCGAGGCCCGTCCTGACCCGCCGCGGCCACTCGTCCTCAGCGCCGCAGTTGCTCGTCGCCGTGTGGATCAGCCTCTCGGTCAGCTCTTCGTAGGCGGCGAACAGGCAGCTGTCCAGGTCATCGAACTCTCCCTCGAACGCCGCCGCTGAGATCCCGGCGCTGGGGAGGATGTCGGCAACGGCGAGGTCGTCGAACCCGCGCCGGTCTAACTCGCGCAGCACTGCGCCGAACAGGCGATCTCGTTCGGTTCGTCCCATTGCGGGCCTCTTGGCTCGCTCCATCGTCTCCAGCCTTCCCGGCGCCCGCCCGTGGTCGATCCACGCTGCCAAAGACACAGAGACCTTACCCGGCGCCACGGACAAGCCGGCAGCAGCTAGCTTGACAAGTAATGTACCAGCCCTTACATTACGTACTGTCGTTTACACGAAGCAGCGAAATGGCCATGGGCAAGGGAATCGCACAAGCTGGCAGTCGTCTTATTCCCTGGGACGACGCCATGGCAGAACGGCGGCTTCAGGGCGCCGGAGACGTCCCATCTCCGGCGCCCGGCTTGCCCAAGGCGCGAGGGCGGCGGTGACTCCGAGTCCTGGGGCCTCGCCGCCGATCGGTGGGGTGAACGGGCGCCGCCCGGACTGGAAGTTGCCGCGCGGCCCACACGACCTGCCGCGCGAGCTGGTCGCCGAGCATCAGCGCCGCCGGCTGCTCGCGGGCGCGGTGCGATCGCTGGCCCAGCGTGGCTACGCGGCGATGACCGTCGAGCACATCCTCGTCGACGCCGAGGTCTCCCGCACCACCTTCTACGAGAACTTCGGCAACAAGCGGGAGTGCGTCCTGGTCGCCCATGAGGACGCCTTCGACCGCTTCCTTTGGGAGCTCTTCGACGCTTGCGGCGAGCGGTCCAGCTGGCCCGCGAAGGTCGCGGCAGGGGTCGGCGCCACGATCGAGTTTGCGATTCAGACGCCCGACGAAGCGCGACTCCTCTTCCTCGACGCGGTTGCGGCGGAGCCGGTTCTGGTCGGACGAGTTCTCGCCTCCAACGACTTCCTCGTCACGCTGCTGCGCAGCGGTCGCGATCAGTGCCCCGGTGCGGCGCGGCTGCCCGAGCCGACCGAGCGGGCATTGATCGGTGCCGCGGCCGCGGTAATCGGCACCAGGCTGATGGCCGGCCAGGAGGGCCGGCTTGCAGCTCTGGAGTCCCAGCTGGTCCACCTCTTCCTGATGCCCTATCTGGGTCGGGAGGAGGCCCGCCGGGTGGCCGAGACCGTCTCATAGCTCCCCACCGCTAGCCTGAAGTTGGGATGAGGGGTCGGACGAAGAAGCTGGGGGCTCTCACGATCGCGCTCACGATCTTCGGCATCTGCGCCTCGCTCGCCCATGCCGAGCTGACCGCACGCGGGGACCTCTTCGTCAAGTTCAGCGGTGGCATCGCCCCCGATGCGCTGCCGCGCCTCTCGCGGGCGCCGATCTCGATCACCGTCGCCGGCACGGTCCGCACCCTCTCGGGCGAGCGCCCGCCGGCGCTGCGGCGGATCGCGATCGCGATCAACCGCGGCGGTCGCCTCGACGCGCACGGCCTGCCGGTCTGCCGCCAGGACGAAATCGAACCCTCCTCGACCGAGGAAGCGCTCGAGCGCTGCGGACCGGCGCTGGTCGGCGGCGGCAGTTACGACGCCGACGTCGCCTTCCCGGAACAGTCGGCCTTCCCCTCGCACGGGCGCATCCTCGCCTTCAACTCGATCGTCAACGGCCAGCGGGCGATCCTCGCCCACGTCTACGGCGACAAGCCGGTGCCGATCACCCGCATCATCGTCTTCCGCATCCGCGAAAGCACGGGCACCTTCGGCACCATCCTCACCGGCTCGCTGCCGGCGGCGCTGAACCGCTACGGGTACCTGAGGCGCATCAGCCTCAGCCTGCATCGAAACTTCGTCTACCGGGGCCAGCCGCGCAGCTACCTCAGCGCCGCCTGCGACGCGCCGGCCGGCTTTCCCGGCGCCAGCTTCGCCTTCGCCCACGCCTCGATGTCCTTCGCCGACGGTCGCACCCTGTCCTCGACGTTGACGCGCAGCTGCAAGGTCCGGGGCGGCTGAGCGGTGTGCAGGGATTTTCCACTTTTGTCACCCACACATGACATCCCACTCCCTAGGGTGTAAAACGTGGAGGCAATGAGGGAAAAGTGGACCGACGAGCGGCTCGACGACATGAACGGCCGCATCAGCGATGGGTTCAACCGACTCGACCACGAGCTGCACGACGTGAGGGCCGAGATCCGCGCTTTCAGATCTGACGTTCGAGCCGAGTTCGGATCGGTTCGGGCAGAGGTTCAAGACGAGTTCGGATCCGTTCGGGCCGAAATGAGCGGTCGCTTCGATGCGATCCAGCAGCTGATCCTGCGTGTCAGCGCGGGAATGTTCGGCACCATGGTCGTCGGATTCATCGGCCTCATCGTGACCCAGCACTGACGATCTTTCGTGATCCTCGCGATCGATCAGGGGACCACCGGCACCACCTGCCTCGTCTTCGACGGCGAGGGGCGGATCGCCGGCCGTGCCTACTCGGAGTTCGAGCAGCACTTTCCGCGGCCGGGCTGGGTCGAGCACGACGCCGCCGAGATCTGGGCGGTGACGCGGCGGGTCGCCACCGCGGCGATCGCCACGGCCGGCATCGAGGGCGCCGAGCTCGACGGGATCGGAATTACCAACCAGCGCGAGACGGTGGTCGCCTGGGATCCGGCGACGGGAGAGCCGATCCACCGCGCCCTGGTCTGGCAGGACCGGCGCACCGCCGAGCGTTGCGAGGAGCTGCGCGCGGCCGGGCAGGAGGCGCTGGTGCGGGAGCGAACCGGGCTGACGATCGATCCCTACTTCTCCGCGACCAAGATCGAGTGGCTGCTGCGCAATGTCGAGGGGGCAGAGCGGGCGGTCTTCGGCACGATCGACTCCTGGCTGCTCTTCAAGCTGACCGGCCGCCACGTCACCGACTACTCCAACGCCTCGCGGACGATGCTGTTCGATATCCGCCGCCTCGCCTGGGACCCGGAGCTGTGCGCGCTGATGGGGGTCGATCCGGCGCGGCTGCCCGAGCCGCTGCCCTCCTCCCACGTCTACGGGACCACGAGCGAGTTCGGCGGTGAGGTGCCGGTGGCGGGAATCGCTGGCGATCAGCAGGCGGCGCTGTTCGGGCAGGCCTGTCACCGCCCCGGCATGGCCAAGAACACCTACGGCACCGGCAGCTTCGTCCTGCTCAACACCGGCCCGGCGCCGCCGCGCCCTCCCGACGGCTTGCTCGCCACCGTCGCCTGGGGCCTCGAGGACGAGGTTGCCTACGCGCTGGAGGCCTCGATCTTCGTCACCGGGGCGGCCGTGCAGTGGCTGCGAGATGGACTGGGGATCATCGAGGGAGCGGGGGAGACCGAGGCGCTGGCGGCTTCGCTGCAGTCCAACGACGGCGTCTACTTCGTCCCCGCCCTGACCGGGCTCGGCTCGCCGCACTGGGATCCCTACGCGCGCGGCACGATCGTCGGCCTCACCCGCGGCAGCGGCCGCGCCCACCTGGCGCGGGCGGCGCTGGAGGCGATCGCCTACCAGACCGTCGACGCGGTCCGCGCCCAGGAGGCCGCGGCCGGCGCGCCGCTCGAGCTGCTCAAGGCCGACGGCGGCGCCGTTGCCAACGGCTGGCTGATGCAGTTCCAGGCCGACGTGCTCGGCGTCCCGGTGGTGGTGCCGGAGATCGCCGAGACGACCGCGCTCGGCGCCGCCAACCTGGCCGGGATCGCGACCGGGCGCTGGAGCCGCGAGCAGGTGGGGGAGATGTGGCGCGAGGCGGCGCGCTACGAGCCGCGGATGGGCGCCGACGAGCGCGAGTCGCTGCTGGCCGAGTGGCGGCGGGCACTGCAACGCTCGCGCGGCTGGGCCGAGCCCCAGCAGCCGATCTGAGGCCCTGGACCCCGCCGTTTGGCGGGGTGTCGACCGCTCCGAGTAACCGTCCCCGGGAAAGAGGGTAGGCACCCACGGCGGCCGCGGCCGCCGTTCCCATGGCGGATATGAGGCCACAGACCTATAAGGACCCGCGCCCGGCGGAGTACTTCACGCAGTTCCACGAGGCCGCGCGCAGGGGCGTCGGCTGGACCTACACCTTCGCCCGCCTCGTCCTCACCCTGCCGACGATCCTGATCTACCGGGTGCGGGCGCTCGGGCTCGAGAACGTGCCGCGCGAGGGGGCACTGGTCCTCGCTCCCAACCACTTCAGCCAGATGGATCACTTCTTCGCCGGCGTCTACCTGCGGCGGAAGATCCGCTTCATGGCCAAATCGCAGCTCTTCGGCCCGCCGGTGCTGACCTACGTCTACAAGCACGGCGGCGTCTTCCCGGTCCGCCGCGGCCACCACGACGAGGAGGCGTTCATCACCGCCTACGAAATCCTCGACCAGGGGGAGATGCTGCTGGTCTACGCCGAGGGCGGGCGCTCGCGCTCGGGCGAGATGGGGGAGCCGAAACCGGGCATCGGCCGGATCGCCCTGGAGTCCGGCGCGCCGATCGTCCCGGTCGCGATCCACGGCTCGGCGCGGGTGCGCGGCTGGAAGCGGCTGCGCTTCCCGAAGGTGACGATCCAGTTCGGCGAGCCGATCACCTTTGCCGTCGAGCACGCGCCCAGCCGCGAGCGCCAGCTCGAGGCGGCGACCGAGGTCTTCGCCGCGGTGCGGGAGATATACGAGGGGCTCGCTACTCGTAGCGAGCAGCGAGCTGAGCGTAGAAATCCGGATCGTGCCCCGGCGTGATCACGGCGCCTGGGAACTGAGAGTGGAACAGCCGCAGCTCCTGGAGTGAGCGGCGGAAGTTGTGGGCATCGAAGGGCCGCGGCGGCAGCGGCGCGTCGCCGCTCAGCTGGGCCGCCATGTACATCGCGTCGCCGCCGATCACGAAGTCGTCCTGCTCGAGGCGGCAGATCACCGACATGTGGCCGGCGCTGTGCCCGGGCGTGAAGGCGAGGCGGATGGAGCCGTCGCCGAAGAGGTCGAAGGTGCGGCCGAAGCTGGCGTAGGAGTCGTTGCCGGCGCGGTCGAAGTCGACGGTGCGGTAGTCGAAGGCGTAGTCGTAGTGGGGGCGCCGGTAGCCGTTGAGGGTGGGGCGGGGGCCAGCCGCGGCCGCCTTCCACTCGGTCTCGCTGACGACGAAGGTGGCCTGCGGGAACTCGGAGATCGCCGAGGTGTGGTCGCTGTGCATGTGGGTCATTACCACGACCGGGACCTCGTTCGGATCGAGGCCGCGCTTGCGCAGCTGCGCCGGCACGTCTTCGCCGGGCTGCAGCTGTGGCTTGCCGATGCGGTTCCCCATTCCGCCGAAGTTCTCCTTGCCGTCGGTGGCGATCGAGGGATGCAGGCCGGTGTCGACGAGGATCGCGCCGGCGCTGGGGTGACGGACGAGGAAGGCCGGGACGGGGATCACGTTGGGCGGCCGGCTGCCGAGCAGCGCTCGCAGCAGCTTCAGGGTGAGGAAGCGCCCGCCCGGGTGGACCATCATCGCCTGCGGGAAATCGACGTGGCCGGCGATCAGCGGTTCGACGGCGACGGTCGCCCCCGGCGTACCCCCGGCGAGCGGCTCGTGCAGGGGCTGCGCCTCCACTTGAACCTTCATGCGAGTGACATTACCGCCGAACGGGTCGCCTATAGGCTTGCTCGTCGATGACTGAAAGCTCGCATTCGCAGGTGTTTCGGGACGGCTTGCTCGACGGCCAGGTCTGCGTCGTCTCCGGCGCGGGCAGTGGCCTCGGCCGGGAGACGGCCCTGGAGCTGGCCCGCCTTGGCGCTCTCGTCGTCGCCTGCGGGCGCCGCGAGGAGCCGCTGGCGGAGACGGCGGCGCTGGCCGCCGAGCTGCCGGGAGCATTCGAGTACGAGTGCCTCGACATCCGCGAGGAGGAGCCGGTCGGTCGCTTCTTCGACGCGCTGCTGGAGCGCCACGGCCGGCTCGACGTCCTCGTCAACAACGCCGGCGGCCAGTTCCTCAGCCCGGCCGAGGCAATCACCCCGAAGGGGTTTCGCACGGTGATCGACCTCAACGTCCAGGGCACCTGGCTGATGACCCACGCCGCCGCCACCAAGGCCTTCATCCCGCAGGGGGGCGGCAAGGTGCTCAGCGTCACCCTCTCTCCCCACAACGGGATGCCGGGCATGGTCCACTCCGGCGCCGCCCGGGCCGCGGTCGAGAACATGATGCGGACCCTGGCGGTGGAGTGGGCGCGGTTCGGGATCAAGACCGTCGCCCTCGCCGCCGGCCAGTTCGCGACCGAGACGCTGCTGACCAAGTATCCGCAGGTGGTCGTCGACAACCTCGAGCGCTCGATCCCGATCGGGCGGGCTGGCCGCCCCGAGGAGATGGCCTGGCTGGTCGCCTACCTGGCCTCGCCCGCCGGCGACTTCTACTCCGGCACGACGATCACGATCGACGGCGCCCGCGACAACTGGGCCGGCCCCTGGCCCCCCGAAGCCATCGCCAACGCCGAGGGCACCCCGGTCGCCGAGGAGCGCCGACCCAAACCCGAAGGTTGATGGGCCGAAAGTCCTCCTATATGGAGGTAAATCGGCCCGTCAACCGCTAGTAGTGCGGGGCTCGAGGACTACGAGCGGGATTTCGCGGCCTTTGCTGCGGACCGCGTAGTCCTTGTAACCGCCGTACGCCTCGACCGCCATCGCCCAGAGGCGGTCGCGCTCCTCGGCGGTGGCGACGCGGGCGTGGACCGGGCGGTGCTCGGACCCGATCTGTGCCTCGGTGTCGGGATTGGCGAGGAGGTTGTGGTACCAGGCCGGGTGCTTTGGGAAGCCGCCTTTGGAGGCGACGATGACGAGGTCTCGGCCGTCGTCGACGTAGAGCAGCGGGGTGGTGCGCTTGGTGCCGCTCTTGGCCCCGACGTGGTCGAGCAGGAGCATCCTGCCCTCGATGCCGGGGATCGAGTGGCCGAGGCGCCCACCCGTCCTCTGGTAGAGGAACGTGTGGGCGCCCGCCGACCGCCAGAGCGCAGGCCAGATCTTGTCCGCCAGGTCGAGGTAGCGGGGTGGCCTGCGGCTTGTTGCCGTATCGCTCAGGTGTACATCCCGCCGAACATGCCGCCGGTCACGTTGAGCACCTGGCCGTGCACGTAGTTGGCGAGCGGGGAGGCGAGGAAGAGGACCGGGCCCGAGGCCTCCTCCGGCGAGGCGGGGCGGCCGACCGGGATGATCGCCGAGGCCATCGCCCGCATCTGCTCGGGGATGCCGAGCTCGATCTTCTCGCCACCGGGAGCGGTCATCTCGCCACCCTCCTCTTTGGCGGCGGTGAGGCGGGTGTCGACGAAGCCGAAGGCGACCGCGTTGACGTTGATCTTGAACTGGCCCCACTCCTTGGCGAGGGTTTTGGTGACGCCGACGACGCCCATCTTCGCGGCCGAGTAGTTGACCTGGCCGGCGTTGCCCATCGTCCCCGAGGTCGAGGAGATGTTGATCAGCTTGCGGAAGACCTCCTTGCCTTCGCCGCGCTCGGCCTTGGCAGCCTCGCGCCAGTGCGGGGCCAGCGCTCGGGCGACGCGGAAGGGGACGACGGTGTGGATGTCGAGCATCGCCTGGAACTGCTCGTCGCTCATCTTGTGGGCGACGCCGTCCCAGGTGTAGCCGGCGTTGTTGACGCAGATGTCGATCGCGCCGAAGGCGTCGACGGCGGCAGCGACGAGCTCGTCACCGGCGCCGGTCTTGGTCAGATCGCCGGCGAAGACGGCGGTCTCGCCATCGATTTCGCCAGCCGTCTGCTCGGCGACGTCGGCGTCGAGGTCGTTGATCAGGACCTTGGCGCCCTCGGCCGCGAACAGCTCCGCGGTCGCCCGTCCGATTCCCCGTGCCGACCCCGTGACGATCGCCGCTTTCCCATCGAGAAGTCCCATCAGTCTGCGTCTCCTTTAGTTCGTGAAGTCGGCGCCGGAGGCTACAGGGATCGGCGCAATCCTGGTCAGCCGGCCAGTTTTGCCGAGGGGGCAGAACTTGCCCTGGGCCGACTCTTAGAGCCGGATGGAGGCGACGTCTCTTACATATGGCACGATGTATGGCGTGAAACGCACGACCATCTACCTCACCGATGCGCAGAAGGAGGAGCTCGAGATGCTCTCTGACCGCACGACCCGCACCGAGTCGGATCTGATCCGCGAGGGCGTCGACCAGATCCTCGATGCCCACCGGGTGGCGCGGCGCAAGCCCGGCGCCCTCTTCGCGCTCGCGGATCCGGTCCTCGACGATCCCGAGCGGACCGAACAGGCGCTGGAAGGGTTCGGCCACGATTGATCCTCGTCGATACCAGCGCCGCCCTGCAATTGGCCAGCTCGACCGGGCAACGACACGAGGACGTGCTGCGCGTGGTCGAGCAGCTCGATGGCCCCTTCCTGCTCTCTCCCTTCGTACTCGCCGAGCTCGACTACATGCTGATCGAGCGGCACGGCCAGGACAAGCAGCTCGCGCTGCTCGCGCAGGTCGTCGAAGGCGCCTATGAGCTGGCCGAGTTCGGTCGGGCCGATGTCGATGCCGCGACCGGTGTGATGAAGACCTATGCGGACCTTCAGATCGGTCTGGCTGACGCTTCGATCGCCGTGTTGGCGGAGAAGCACGCCACCGTCGACGTCCTCAGCTTCGACTATCGCCATTTTCGCGCCATGCGCGGCCCACGTGGGCGTCCCTTTCGTCTGCTGCCCGACGACTTCCCGGCGTAGTTCCGCGCTCAGCTGAGCCGGTCTCGGCCGTTCTTCCCGTAAGAATGGCCGGGTGAGCGATCTCGGCAGCATCTTTCTGCTCTCGCTCCTGGCGATGTTCACGCCGACGCTGCTGGCCGCGGTGACGGTGATGATGCTGCTGCCGAACCCGAAGAGGCTGATGCTCGGCTACCTGCTCGGCGCCTATACGACGAGCATCAGCCTCGGCCTGCTGATCGTCTTCTCCTTGCACGGCTCGCAGGGCGTCAGCACCGCCAAGCACACGCTGAGCCCGGCCGAGGACATCGTCGTCGGCTTGCTGGCGCTGCTGATCGCCTTCGTCCTCGGCAGCGGTCGCGATGCACGGCTGCAGGAGCGGCACCGGCGCCGCAAAGAGGCGAAGGCGGCGACGGGCGGGAAAAATGAGTCGTGGCCGGAGCGGATGCTGGGGCGGGGGTCGGCCCGGGTCACCTTCGTCGTCGGCGTCCTCCTCACCTTTCCTGGCGTCTCTTACCTGACCGCCCTCGACCGCATGGCCAAGCTCGATGCCGGCGTCGCGGCGACGGTGCTGCTGGTCCTCGGCTTCTGCCTGATTCAGCAGATGCTGATCGAGCTACCGCTGCTTGGCTACACGTTCGCGCCGGACTGGACCAAAGACGCCGTGGCGCGCTTCCGCGCCTGGCTTGCTCGCAACGGCCGCCGCGGCGGCATCGTCCTCGCCGCCGTGATCGGGGTGCTTCTCGTCGTGCGGGGTGTCGTCACCCTGCTCGCATAGCTCAACCCATAGAGCGCTCCTCGACCACCTCGAAGACGCCGTCGGTGCCGACCGATTCGACGAACTCGTCAGCCGCCGCGCGGCGCTGGTCGTACTCGTTGTCATCTTTGTTGGCCCGCATTTCCTCCAGCGTGCCGTCGAAGAACCCGAAGGTGATGACCTCGTTCTCGTCGGCAACGCTGCGCAGGGCGTAGAAGTGCTTCCAGCCCGGTGGCGGCTCCATGTCCTCGGCGGGGGTGAAGGCTCGTTTGAAATCCTCCATCGCGCCCGGCTTCAGCTTGCGTACGGTCAGTGCGCAGAGCATCTGACTCTCCTCTCGTCTGGGCTTCACCCGGCCGGGAGCCCGGCGCGGGGGCCGATCGATCGATGTTAGACCCGAACCCGCCGCCGATCCAGCCCTTCGCGCCACGCAGCTCGCGTGGCGCAGGCCGCCTGGAGAGTTGAAGCAGTGCTCAGCCGCCGGCGATCGCGGCGAGGTCTGCGGGTCGCAGCAGCGCGACCAGGGTCGAGCCGTCGACGATCGCCAGCCCACCCTTGCGCAGCTTCGCCCTGGCGCCCGTCAGGCGGGCGACCTCGGCGGAGAAGTCGGGCTCGTGGCCGACCAGGAGGACGTCGCCGCGGCCGGCGGCCAGCGCCGGGGCGTCGAAGCGGCCGCCGCGCAGCTCGACGGCGGTCTCCGGCTCTATCCCCAACGCTTCGCAGGCGGAGGCAGCGGTTTCCGCGGCGCGCAGCTTCGGGCTGGTCAGACAGGCGTCGATCTCGGCATCGCGGGTCTCGAGGGCGCGGCCCGCGGCTTTCGCCTGGCGCACTCCCTTCGTGGTCAGCCGGCGTGCCGCGTCGTTCCCGTCGCCGTCCTCGGCGTCGCCATGCCGCAGAGGTAGATCACGCCGCGATCTTACGGCGCAATTTCCGACTTTTGGATGGGATTTATTTTTGAAAGGGCGGTTTTCGGGGGCCTGGGGTCTCTAGCATGCGCCGCTGTTGTTTTCTTCAGCTCATAAAACTCACAAACTGCTCATCGCCCTGCTGGTGGCCGCCGCCCTCCTGGCGATTCCAAGCGCGGCTTCCCCGGCTGGGCGGATCGTCGTCTTCGGCGCCGCCTCGGGCTCCCATCTGAGGTTGACCACCGCGGGGGCGGACATCGTCGTCAAGGGAGTGATGGCCTCGGCCGCTCCGCAGGGCTGTCACTTCGTCCATGGGCGCCGGGTGGCGGTCTGCCCGATCAGCGGAGCCGACGGCATCGAAGTGGACATGGGCCCGAGCGGCGACTTCGTCGAAGTGCTCGATCGGATGCCGTTCCCGCTCACCGCCCATCTCGGCTCCGGCGAGGACAAGTTCATCGGCAATGCCGAGAAGGACCTCTGCTATCCGGAAGGGTCGCGGCGCAACCGCTGCATCGGCGAAGGTGGAGACGACGTCTGCATCACCGGCTCGCAGAACAGCGACTGCGTCGGCGGCGGCGGCGACGACTACTGCAAGGCGGGCACGGGCAGCGATGGCTGCTGGGGCGGCCCCGGCGACGACGTCTGTTACATGGGGCCGGGCGAAGACGGTTGCCACGGCGAAGCCGGCGACGACCGCCTCTTCGGCGACCCCAGCAGCGACCAGCTCTACGGCGGCGAAGGCTTCGACTACTGCAACGGCGGCCTCGGCGTGGGTCGCTCGCATGAGTGCGAGGCCGGGCCCGGCCGCTAGAGCCCCATCGTCTTGCCGAGGATCTCCTTCATGATCTCGTCGGTGCCGCCGCCGATCGGACCGAGACGGGCGTCGCGGACGGCGCGCTCGATGCCGTACTCGCGCATGTAGCCGTAACCACCGTGGATCTGCAGTGAGGTGTCGGCGATCTCGAGGACGGCGCGCTGGGTGACCAGCTTGGCCATGCTGACGTCGCGGATGCACTCCTGGCCGCTGTGGAAGAGGCGCAGGGCGTTGTAGGTGAGGGCACGGGCGGCCTCGGCCTTGGTCGCCATCTCGGCGACGTGGTGGCGGATCGCCTGGAACTTGCCGATCGGGCGGCCGAAGGCTTCGCGCTCCTTGGCGTAGGCGACGGTGACCTCGATCAGGCGCTGCATCGCGCCGACGGCGCCGATCGCCATCAGCAGCCGCTCCCAGGCGAAGTTGGCCATGATCAGTTTGAAGCCGCCGTTCTCCTCGCCGAGCAGGTTCTCCGCGGGCACCTCGACGTCAGTGAAGGCCAGCTCGCCGGTGTCCGAGGAGTGCCAGCCCATCTTCTCCAGCTTCGCCGCGACCTCGTAGCCGGGCATCTCGCGCTCGAGGACGAGGAAGGAGATGCCGCCGTGGCCGCCCTCCTGCGTCGTCTTGCAGGCGCAGACGAGGAAGTCGGCGCGGACGCCGTTGGTGATGAAGGTCTTGGCGCCGTTGACGACGTAACCGCCCTCGACCCGCTCGGCCGTGGTGGAGATGCCGGCGACGTCGGAGCCGGCGCCGGGCTCGGTGATGCCGAGGGCGCCGATCTTCGCGCCGGCGATCCCCGGGACCAGCCAGCGCTGCTTCTGCTCCGGCGTGCCGAAGTTGAAGATCGGCGGCAGCGCGATCGAGGTATGGGCGTTGAGCCCGGCGGCGACGCCGCCCGAGCCACCGGAGCGGGCCAGCTCCTCGACCCAGATCGCATCGTGCAGGTGGGTGCCGCCCTGACCGCCGTACTCCTCCGGGAACTTCAGCCCGAGGAAGCCCAGCTCGGCGCAGCGCGAGTAGAGCTCACGCGGGAATTCCCGCGCCGCCTCCCACTCGTCGACGTTCGGCGCGATCTCCTTGACGACGAAGCGCTGCACCGTCTCCCGCAGCTCCTCGTGCTCCTCGCCGAAGGGCGGGAGGAGGGCTCGGGCGCCGCTGTCTTTGACGATGGTCATGTCACAAGGAAGTTCCGCTAACGTTGCAGACAACGCGTTTCACGCGTGACAAATTCTTGTCGCGTCGAGACATGGAGCGAACGGTGTGGACTGACGAGCGCCTAGATGACCTGGCCGCAAAAATGGATGCAGGCTTTGAACGCCTGGACCGGGACATACGCGACCTACGCACGTTGATGCTCCAGCTCTGGGGCTCGACGATTATCGGCTCGCTGGGGATCATGGCGACCCTCTTGGCGACGCGGTAGCGCCTACAGCCCGTAGCTCTTGCCGATCACGTCGAGCATGACCTCGTCGGTGCCGGCGCCAATGCGGTTGAGGCGGACGTCGCGGTAGGCGCGCTCGATCTCGTACTCCTTCATGTAGCCGTAGCCGCCGAGGATCTGGATGCACTCGTCGGCGACCTCGCAGCCGACCCGCGAGGCGAAGAGCTTCGCCATCGTGATCTCGCGCACCGGGTACTCGCCGTTGCCGAAGCGCCAGGCGGTCGCGTAGGTGAACTGCTTCGCCGCCTCGGTCTTGGTCGCCATCTCGGCGAACTTGTGGCGGATCGCCTGGAACTTGCCGATCGGGCGGCCGAAGGCTTCCCGCTCCTTGGCGTACTCGAGGGTCTTCTCGATCATCCGTTCGCAGCCGGCGTGGGAGCCGGCGGCGGCGACCAGGCGCTCGCCCTGGAGCTCCCAGGCGATGTGGTAGAAGCCTTTGCCGACCTCGCCGAGCACGGCGCTGGCCGGGACGCGGACATCTTCGAAGGCGAGCTCGCCGGTGTCGGAGGCGTGCATCCCCATCTTCTCCAGCTCGGCGGAGACGGTGAAGCCGGGGACCGTCTCGCCGTTCTCGTCGCGCAGGTCGACGACGAAAAGGGTGATGCCGGCGTGGCGCTCGTCGGGGTCGGTCTTGCAGACGAGGACGATGAAGTCCGCCCGCGGGCCGTTGGTGATGAAGGTCTTGGAGCCGTTGATGACGTATTCGTCGCCGTCGCGGATCGCCGTCGTGCGGATCCCGGCGACGTCGGAGCCGGCGCCCGGCTCGGTGATCCCGAGACTGCCGACCTTCTCGCCCTTGAGGCCCGGTTTGAGGTACTTCTCCTTCTGCTCCTCGGTGCCGAGCAGATGGATCGGGGGCAGGACCATGTCGGTCTGGACCGCGAAGCCCATGTTGGTGCCGCCGGAGCCGGAGTAGCTCATGCACTCGGCGCGGACCAGCGAGTAGAAGTAGTCGCCACCCTGGCCGCCGTACTCCTCCGGGAAGCAGAGGCCGAGGAAGCCGAGCTCGCCGGCGCGCTGCATCGCCGAGGTCGGCCAGTAGGTGTCCTCCCACTCGTTGCGGTGGGGCCACAGCTCCTTCTTGACCCACGCCTGCATCGACTCGCGCAGGTCTTCGTGCTCCTGGCTGAAGATGAAGTGTTTGCGCCCGGCTGCATGGTCGGGCTTGATGACGCTGGAGCCGTCGGTCGCGGTCGCCACTGGTCTCTCTCCTCGTTCGCGGGTTCGGTTGGTCGCCGATTGGGGGCGTGTCTGACTTTGACCCCCGTGTGTGGCGGACAAACTCAGACACATCCGTGCGGCGCGGACAGTAGCACTTCCTACTTTCAGCAGAGTCGGCTATGGTCCCGCCCGATGAGCGCAGAGAGCTACGAGCTGGTCGCCTACGAGGTCGCCGATGGCGTCGCCACGGTGACCCTGAACAACCCGGAGAAGCGCAACATGCTCTCCGGGCAGATGCTGGCCGAGCTGGTCGCGGCGATGAAGCAGGCGCAAGCCTCTGAGCAGGTCCGCGCCGTCGTCCTCACCGCAGCCGGCGACAAGGTCTTCTGCGCCGGCGCCGACCTCGGCGGCTTCGCGGCCGATGCGCCGCTGGTCGCCAAACACTTCGCCTCCGACCTCTTCCTCGAGTTCTTCCGGCTGATGCCGCGGCTCGGCAAGCCCTCGCTGTGCGCCGCCAATGGCCACGTGCTGGCGGGGGGGATGGGGCTGGCGCTCTCCTGCGACCTGGTGATCGCCAGGGAGGGCGCGACCTTCGGTACGCCGGAGATCAACGTCGGCGCCTTCCCCTACATGATCATGTCGATCATCTACCGCAACGTCCCGCGCAAGAAGGTCAACGAGATGATGCTGCTGGGCGAGCGGCTCAGCGCCGAGCAAGCGGTCGAGTACGGGCTCGCCAACAAGGTCGTGCCGGTGGCGGAGTTCGACGCCGCGGTGGCCGACTGGGCGACGAAGCTGGCCTCGAAGAGCCCGGTGCTGATGCGGCTCGGCCACGACGCGATGTACCGCCAGCAGGACATGGCGATCGACGACGCGCTGGAGTTCCTGCGCGCGCAGCTCTCGCTCACCTTCAGCACCGAGGACATCGTCGAGGGCGTCACCGCCTTCTTCGAGAAGCGCGACCCGCAATGGAAGGGACGGTAGGAGTGGCAAGCACCGAGCAGGAGCAGGGGGAGAAGAATCTCCTTCCCGGCACCGCCCCGCTGGCGGCGCTGAACGAGCAGCTGCACGAGCGCCGCGAGAAGGCGAAGCTGGGGGGCGGCGAGGAGAAGATCGCCAAACAGCATGGCCGCGGCAAGCTGACCGCCCGCGAGCGGCTCGACCTGCTGGTCGACGAGGGGACCTTCGTCGAGCTCGGCATCCACGGCCGGCCGCACTTCGCCCAGCGGGCGATGGACGGCGTCGAGGCGCCCGCCGACGGCGTCATCACCGGCTGGGGCGACGTCGACGGCCGCCCGACCTGCATCGCCGCCTATGACTTCACCGTGATGGCCGGCTCGATGGGGATGACCGGCGAGCTCAAGGTGACCCGCCTGCGCGAGATGGCGCTCTCCAAGCGGATGCCGTTCGTCTGGCTGCTCGACTCGGCCGGCGCCCGCATCCAGGAGGCGACCGGCTCGCTCTTCGCCGGCTCCGGCTTCCTCTTCCGCGAGGAGGTCGAAATGTCCGGCGTCGTCCCGATGGTCGCGGCGATGATGGGCCCGTGCGCGGCCGGCACCGCCTACATCCCGGCCCTCGCCGATTTCGTGCCGATGGTCTCCGGCCAGGGGGCGATGGCGCTGGCCGGGCCGCACCTGGTCAAAGCCGTGACCGGCGAGGACATCTCGATGGAGGACCTCGGCGGCGCCAAGGTGCACTGCCGCAAGTCGGGAGTGGGGGATCTCGAGGTCTCCGACGACGCCGAGTGCATCGCCGCGATCAAGACCTACCTCTCCTTCTTCCCCGCCAACTGCGAGCAGAAGCCTCCCCTTATAGAGACGGACGACCTCGATGACCGGATGTCGGAGAAGCTGATGGAGATCGTCCCCGACTCCTCGCGCCAGCCCTACGACATGTACGACGTGATCCGCGAGATCGTCGACGACGGCGAGTGGTTCGACCTGAAGCCGAAGTTCGCCAAGACCCTGATCACCTGTTTCGCCCGCTTCGGCGGCCAGCCGGTCGGGATCGTCGCCAACCAGCCCAAGCAGCTGGCCGGCATCCTCGACAACGACTCCGCCGACAAGGCGGCTCGCTTCATCAACCTCTGCGACGCCTTCAACATCCCGCTGGTCTTCCTCCAGGACGTGCCCGGCTTCATGGTCGGCTCCAAGGTCGAGCAGGCCGGGATCATCCGCCACGGTGCCAAGATGCTCTACGCGGTCAGCCGCGCCACGGTGCCGAAGGTGACGGTGATCGTCCGCAAGGCCTACGGCGCCGGCTACTACGTGATGTGCGGAAAAGCGTACGAGCCGGACCTGATCGTCGCCTGGCCCGGGGCCGAGATCTCGGTGATGGGCGCCGAGGGGGCGGTCGAAATCATCGGCCGCTCGGCGATCGAGGCGTCCGACGACCCCGAGGCCACCCGGGAGACGATGCTGAACGCGGTCCGCCAACAGATCGACCCCTACATCGCCGCCGGCAACGCGGTCATCGACGACATCATCGACCCGCGGGAGACCCGCCCGACGATCGTCAGAGCCCTGCGGATGGCCAAGGACAAGCAGGTGCGGAAGCCGAGGAAACGACATGGAGTGATGCCCGTATGAGCCGTTTCGAGGACCCGGTGGTGATCAGCTGCTCGATCTCGGGGGTGATCGCCAACCGCGACCAGTGCCCGGCGATCCCGTACACGCCGGAGGAGTACGCGGCGGAGGCGCGCCGCGCCGTCGACGAGGGCTGCTCGCAGATCCACATCCACGCCCGCACGCCCGACGGCACGCCGTCGATCGAGATCGAGGACTTCAGGGCGATAACCGAGGCGATCCTGGCCGAGGTCGACGACGTGATCGTCAACTACTCGACCGGCACGATCGGCGTCCCGGTCGAGAAGCGGCTCGAGTACCTGCGGGCGCTGCGCCCCGACGTCGCCGCCCTGAACATGAGCTCGATGAACTACGCCAAGTACTCCAAGCGGCGCAAGGACTTCGTCTTCAAGACCGTCTTCGAGAACAGCTTCGACACGATCATCGAGTTCCTGACCGAAATGAAGGCCCTGGGGATCAAACCCGAGCACGAGTGCTTCGACGCCGGCCACGTCGCCAATCTCGACCCGCTGATCGACATGGGCCTGTTGGAGGAACCGCTGCAGGTCTCGCTGGTGATGGGCGTCACCGGCGGCATCCGGCCGACGCCGCGCAACGTCACCTTCATGTCCGACCAGATCCCCGGCGGCGCCGAGGGTCAGAACCAGTGGCAGACGATCGGCATCTCCCGCGACCAGTGGAAGCTGCTCGGCGCGGCGCTGGTGCTGGGCGGCAACATCCGCGCCGGGGTCGAGGACAACCTCTACCTGCCGAACGGGGAGATGTGCCGCTCCAACGGCGACCTGATCGCCAAGGCGCGGCAGATGGCCGAGGACGTCGGCCGCCGCGCCGCCACCGTGGCCGAGGCTCGCGAGCTGCTGGGGATACCCAAGCGTGAGCGCTCTCCCGCTTAGCGACGTCAAGGTCCTCGACCTGA
>Ga0193706_1000408_pt1 | contig 25381 bp, 25 predicted proteins | sample U3c1metaG_FD_160130 | JGI IMG/M metagenome (GOLD analysis project Ga0193706, IMG submission 160130) | Soil microbial communities from a riparian zone of the East river system, Colorado, United States - U3c1 | ecosystem: Environmental > Terrestrial > Soil > Riparian zone | place: USA: East River... | reverse complement strand
CGGCGACACCAGCCGGATGTATCTGGTCGGAGACGTCTCGGTGAAGGCGCGGCGGCTGGTCGACATCACCTATGAATGCCTGACTCGCGGAATCGAGCAGGCGAGGCCCGGCAACTTCCTCGGCGATATCGGTCATGCCATCCAGACCTTCGCCGAGTCGAACCGCTACGGCGTGGTCCGCGATTTCTGCGGCCACGGCCTCGGCCGGATCTTCCACGATTCCCCGGAAGTGGTCCATGCCGGGCGCCCCGGCACCGGGCCCGAGCTCAAGCCCGGCATGTTCTTCACGATCGAGCCGATGATCAACGTCGGAAAGCCGGGCGTGAAATTGCTCGACGACGGCTGGACCGCAGTCACCCGCGACCGAACCCTCTCCGCCCAGTTCGAGCACAGCGTCGGGATCACAGAGGACGGCTGCGAGGTCTTCACGAAGAGCCCGGCCGGGCTGGACAAGCCGCCTTACTGACTCCCGCTCTCGGAGCGCGGCGGCCGCGCCGGATATGCTCCGTCGGTCGCTATGAAATAGCCCAGGCTCGTGCCCGATTTGGCGGTCGGTAGTGGGGGTATTTTCGGCAGAGCGAACTGATGCTGGCCGCGCCTCCGAATCGCGTTCCCAACAGCGTGAAGAGCTTGGCATAGCTGCGGATCGCCACCGCCTGTCCATCGCACCGGAGCCAGCCGTCCGGCTCGTATTCATAGGGGAAAATGCTGACCTCGCCGACAAATGGTTCATTCATTTGACGCCTCCCTCTCGCGGCGCTTCCGAGCGCCCCGACGAGACTGGACCCGGTGCGCGGCAATGACAATCGCGGCGGCCCTCGCGCGCGGGTTTGAATGCGGGTCGGTGCTTTGCGCATCCGCCCGGCCTCGGCTATGCTGCATCGCAGCAGCAAGGAGTCGGCGGGTGAAGAAGATCGAGGCGATCATCAAGCCGTTCAAGCTCGACGAGGTGAAGGAGGCGCTTCACGACGTTGGGGTCTCCGGGATCACCGTGACCGAGGCCAAGGGCTTCGGCCGGCAGAAGGGCCATACCGAACTCTATCGCGGCGCCGAATATGTCGTCGATTTCCTGCCCAAGGTGAAACTGGAGGTGGTGATCGAGGACGGGCTCGCCGAGCGCGTCGTCGAGGCGATCGCGACCGCAGCCCGGACGGGGCGGATCGGCGATGGCAAGATCTTCGTGTCCACGATCGAGGAGGCGGTACGAATCCGCACCGGCGAACGGGGTAGCGACGCCATCTGACAAGGTGCGTCATCCCGGCGAAGGCCGGGATCTCGTCGAGCAGGACCGTGACCGTGTTGCCTGAGACCCCGGCTTTCGCCGGGTGACGAAAAGGCTTGGAGAAGGCTAGAAGCGCCACCCGTGGATGAGCCCCGCCCCACCTCCATGTCTCCCGAGGAGCTTCGTACAGCGATGCGCTCGCTCGGCTACCGCACCCAGGGCGATCTGGCCGAAGCGATCGGGGTGAGCCGTTCGGCGGTCAGCCTGTGGACCGAAGGCAAGGTCGGCGTACCCCGTCCGGTCGCTATGCTGCTTCGAATGCTCGTCGCCGCCCGCCGCCGCTCTTACTAACCCGTGAAATATTCACCGGCGGCGGCGCGCCGCTGGACGGTAGGCCTGGGCCTTGGGATGTAAGGTCCAGACAATTTCCGGATTCGCCATTGCTGGACCCCGGCCTCCGCCGGGGGACGAGCGAGTTCAAACCAAGGGGATCATCATGAGCGACGCGGGCAAGATTCTGGGCCGGATCAAGGACGAGGAGATCGAGTGGGTCGACCTCCGCTTCACCGACCCCAAGGGCAAGTGGCAGCATCTCTCGATGTGCGCCGGGATGGTCGACGAGGACCAGCTCACCGACGGCTTCATGTTCGACGGTAGCTCGATCGCCGGCTGGAAGGCGATCAACGAGAGCGACATGATCCTGAAGCCCGATCTTGGCGCCGTCTATTCCGATCCTTTCTCGGCGACTCCGATGCTGGTCATCTTCTGCGACATCGTCGATCCGGGCACCGGCGAGCTATACTCGCGCGACCCGCGCTCCACCGCCAAGCGCGCCGAGGCCTATCTCAAGGCGACCGGAATCGGCGACACCGTCTATGTCGGCCCCGAGGCCGAATTCTTCATGTTCGACGACGTCCGCTTCGAGGACGGCTACAATGCTTCGGGCTTCCGGATCGACGATATCGAGCTTCCGACCAATACCGGCCGCGAATATGACATCGGCAATCTCGGCCACCGGCCGCGCGCCAAGGGCGGCTATTTCCCGGTCGCCCCGGTCGACAGCGCAATGGACATCAGGGGCGAGATGGTCTCGACGATGATCGAGATGGGCCTTCCGATGGACAAGCACCATCACGAGGTCGCCGCCTCGCAGCACGAGCTCGGCCTGACCTACGGCACCCTGGTCGAGACCGCCGATCGCATGCAGATCTACAAATATGTCGTCCACATGGTCGCCCATGCCTACGGCAAGACCGCGACCTTCATGCCCAAGCCGATCAAGTCGGACAACGGATCGGGCATGCACACCCACCTCTCGATCTGGAACGGCGGCAAGCCGCTCTTCGCGGGCAACGGCTATGCGGGATTGAGCGAGACCGCCCTCTATTTCATCGGCGGGATCATCAAGCACGCCAAGGCCTGCAACGCTTTCACCAATCCGACGACCAACAGCTACAAGCGCCTCGTCCCGGGCTTCGAGGCGCCGGTGCTTCTCGCTTATTCGAGCCGCAACCGCTCGGCCTCATGCCGGATCCCTTACGGCACCGGCGAGAAGGCGAAGCGGGTCGAATGCCGGTTCCCCGACGCTCTGGCCAACCCTTATCTCGCTTATTCGGCACTGGTGATGGCCGGGCTCGACGGCATCCAGAACCGGATCCACCCGGGCGAGGCGATGGACAAGAACCTCTACGATCTTCCGCCCGCCGAGCTTCAGAATGTGCCGACCGTGGCCGGCTCGCTTCGCGAGGCCCTGAACGAGCTGGAGAAGGATCGCGCCTTCCTGACCAAGGGCGACGTGTTCAGCGACGACCAGATCGACGCCTATGTCGAGCTGAAATGGGAGGAGGTTATGCGCTGGGAGACCACTCCGAGCGCGGTCGAATATGACATGTATTATTCGAGCTAGAGGCCCCTGTATCCAACGGAGCCATTGATCCGGCTTGCTTTTCCGCTCTCCCTCGGCGAGCCTTCGCCCTCTGGGGAGAGTGGAATGCGCATCCGACATATATTTCTGATTGCGGCCCTGGCGGCCGCTGCGGCCACGACCGCTTCCGCCCAGGAGCAGCCGGCCGGGCCGGTCGACCATATCGACACGGCGCGGATACTCTTCGCCGCCGAGCCGCCAACCGGAGCGCAGAGCAAGTCGCCCGGCAAGGAATTGCTAAGCCAGGGCATCTTCTATGCGGGGGATGCCTCATTCGATCTGCCGCTCGAGGAGGCCAGGGCGCTTCGCGAACGGCTTGGGATGGAGCACAGGGCTCCGCTCTTCCTTGCCCATCGGCTCCATCGCGATTCCGAGGGTGTGGCGAGCCACCAGGAATGGCTGTTCTGCGCGATCAACACGCGCATGTTCAAAAGCCAGGCGATCGACTGCTTCCGCGATTCGGATGGCGACCGGCGCTTCGAGGCGCTCGCCCAGTTCGAGGCCAAGAACCTCCCGCTTGCCTTGCCCTTCGCCCCGATCGACCCGATCCCCTACAAATTGTCGATGACCGCGGGGATGGAGAAGCCGCCGATCGAGAGGAATATGGGCAGCCTCTCGATCAAGTACCGGCTCGACGAGGTCAGCGGCCACCTGCTCGTCCGGGCAGAGGCACGGACCATGCTGATCCCGGGCCTGAACGACACCTATGCCCTCGAGCCCGATATCGACGTCGATCCGGCCAAGCTTCCGGCCGAGGTCGAGCTGGCCGGCGCGAAGCTTCGGCTGCTCGCCTGGGACGGGAAGAAATTGAGCTATGAGGTGGAGCGGCCAATGACCCGTCAGCCGATCCTGCTCGATCCGCCCGGCGGCGAGCACAAGTTGAAGATATTGGGCAAGATCAAAGGCTACACCCTGCGGATCGTCGAGGCGCCGCCGCCCGCCGACTGATTATTTCGAGCGGCCGCGCTTCGTGGCCAAAGGCGAGCGAACCGCCCGCCGTGGCTTGGCCATGTCCGGATTGAGATAATCGGGAGTCACCATCTTGAGCCCGGCCGCTCCCGGCTTCGGCCGCGACAGCTTTCGAAGCTCGAACTCACCGTCGAACCTCAGGCCCACCCGCCCCTGCTGAGACCAGCGCACCTCCGCTCCGAGCGTGCCGCTGTCGGCGAGATCGAGCTCGACCCGCGTGTCGGCTGGAATCGGCCGCTCGCATTCGATCATCGCTCCGCCCGCCGAGATGTTGCGAAGCCGGACCTCGAGCGACTTTCCGCCCCAGTGGAGCTTGCCGGTCCGGATCAGCCGATGGCGGGGCGGGCGGCTGAAGCCCGCCACCTCGGCCGGCGGCCTGCTCCGCGAGGCGAGCTTGCCCGCTTCCCCGGCGGGCATCGGCTTGCCGAAGATGAAGCCCTGGACCTGCGAGCAGCCGAGGCGGCGGATCAGCGCCAGTTCTTCCATCGTCTCGGCGCCCTCGGCGGTCGTGTCCATTCCGAGGCTCTCGGCGAGAACGACGATCGCGCGGACGATCGCCGCATTGCGGCTTCCGGCATCCGCCGCGCCGCGGACGAAGCTCTGGTCGATCTTGATCTTGTCGAGCGGCGCGTCGCGCAGATGGCCGAGCCCCGAGCGTCCAGTCCCGAAATTGTCGAGCGCGAGCCTGACCCCGATCGCTCGAAGCGCTCCGAGCACCTTCTCGGTGGCTCCGCTATCGGCGAGGAACACCTCCTCATTGATCTCGAGCTCGAGCCGTTCGGGCTCGATCCCGGCGGCGGCGATGGCGCTGGTCACAGTCGCCGCCAATGCGGGATCGGCGAACTGGACCGGCGACAGGTTCACCGCGACCCGGACGTGGGCCGGCCATTTCGCCGCCTCCGCGCAGGCGCTTCGGATCACCCAGTCGCCGATTGGGCCGACGAGCCCGCTTTCCTCGGCCAGTGGGATGATCGTCAACGGCATGATCGTGCCGCGAAGCGGATGCTGCCAGCGAAGAAGCGCCTCGAAGGCGACGATCTCCTCGCCGACCGAATTGACCTGCGGTTGATAGAGGAGATGGAGCTGGCCGCGACCGAGCGCCTCCCTCAGGTCCGCCTCGAGGATCTGCCGCTCGGTCACCTCGGCATGCATTTCCGGAGCGAAGAACCGGAAGGTGCCGCGGCCGCCGTCCTTGGCGGCATACAAAGCGAGATCCGCCTCCTTCACCAGGGCCGATGCATAGGTCTTGCCCGGACGGGCGATGGAAATCCCGACCGATGCGCCGATCGATATCTCATGGCCCTCGATCGCATAGGAGCGCGAGACTTCCTCGATCAGCCGGCCGGCGAGCGAGGCAAGACGGCCCTGCTCCTCGGTGCCCGGAAGGATCGCTTCGAACTCGTCTCCGCCGAGACGCCCGACCTGGCCTTCGCTCCCGAGCACCGCGGTCAGCCGCTCGGCGACCTGGCGGAGCAATTTGTCGCCCATCGGGTGGCCGAACGTGTCGTTGACCTGCTTGAATCGGTCGAGGTCGATCATCATCAGGGCGCAGCCGCGCTGGCGCTCCGCCGCATTTTCGATCGCGTCGTCCAGGGTCCGGCGCATCATCGCCCGGTTGGGCAGGCCGGTCAGGCTGTCGTAGCGGGCGAGCTTGCTCGTCTCCGCCTCGTTCCTCTTCTGCTCGGTCAAATTGGTGCCGATGCCCCGGAAGCCGAGGAATCGGCCGTAGGGATCGAAATTCGGGCTTCCGGAGAGCAGCCACCAGATCTCCTCGCGTCCGGGCGCCCGGACGATCACGTCGTCGAACGGGAACCGGGCATTGAGATGGAAGCCCAAAGCACGGCCGGCCTCTTCGGGCTCATCGCCGACCAGCAGCATCTCCTCGAGCGGCCGGCCGATCAGGGACTCGCTCTCCACGCCCAGGAGGCCGGCAAGCTGCTCGGAGACGTAGGTGACGTGGCTGTCGGCATTGGTTTCCCAGAACCACCCCCGGCCGCTTCTCTCATAATCGGCGACGAATCGCCGCGCCTTCTTCGCCTCCCATTCCATGGCGAGGCGGCGGCGCGCGCCGACGATCAGGTCTCGCGCCCGGAACAGGCTGAGCCACGAAAAGAAGAGGGTGAGGGCCATTCCGATCGGGATGAGCGGACCGGCCCCGGGGAGAAGCAGGGTGCCCCCGAGAGTCGCCAGGCAGGAAGCGATGAGGATGGCCGGCGAGGCGAAAAAAGCCGGGATCGCCGCGCCGATTCCGGCGATCAGGGCGGCCCTGACGAGCATCGAGCCTTCCGCCGCGGGGAAGGCGCTTATCGCCAAAGCCCAGAGGATCGACGTGACGAGCACGCCCACCGCCGCGGCCCGCATCGCCAAATGCGGCCGGAGCCGCCTGGTCCGGCGGCGGCTGAGCAGCCAGCACAGCAAGGTATCGACCGCGAGCGCTCCGGCCAGTGGCAGGCCGGTCGCGGTCCAGTCGACCTGCAGCCCCTCGCTGACGATGGCGAGGATGAGGATGATCGCCCAGAGCAGATGAGAGACTGCGAGGAACGGGACCGAAAGGGCCAGCGAGCGGGCGCGCTCGGCGGCCACCCTCTCCCCTTCCTCATCCTCGCAGGCGCGGAAATCGAGCAGGAACAGATCCGCGACGCCGGGCGGGGCTACGGCTCCGTGGCCGGCGGCGCCGAGGCCCGCAAACCTTCCCTGTCTCATGGCAATATCGGTCCCGAAAGCCTGGCCGCCGGCACAGGCCGCGGCAAATGCTTCCTAGATTGATGGAGGTTAAATTTTCCCTCTATCTCAGGCCTCCGGCGCGTCGGCGGATCAGGCCCGCAAGACGCCGCTTTTCATGGGCAAAGTGTTCAGGATGCGCTGCCTAAGCCGGCGCTCGGCGTTCAACCGCCCCGCACGCCGGGCGGCGGCGCGGTCAATCAGCAATTGGGCGAGCACGGATTCGCGCTCGGTCGGCGTCCAGCTGCAATTCTCGATGTCGATCGGCAGGAGGAAGCGCGCTCCGAATGTGTCGCCGCGCTGCCATTCGACCTGCGCGTCGACCGAGCCGATCCCCTGAACGTCGAGAGTGACCAGACCACCGCGCTGAAGCCGCGCCTCGCAGCTCGCCCGGAAGCCGGATTCCGAAATGTCGATCATCCGGACCTCGAGGCTGCTCCAGTCGTTCGGCCTCAACCTCGTCGCCTCGTCCAGGCTCACCCGTTGCGCGCGGCGCTCGCGGGCCTCGATATCCTCTTCGTTGGACATGACTCCGTCGTCCTGCCGTTGGGAGCCGGTTATCTAGGCCAAGGTCGTTAAAGAAGTGCTTCGCGCCTTCGGGCGTCCCTCTAATAGTCCTTGGAAACCCGGACGTTGACGCTCTCCCGCCCGATCGTGGAGATGCTGGACAGAAGCGAAAGCCAGCGGCTGATCTGGAATTCGACGATCGTGGCCGAATAGCCGCGAGCGTCGGTCACCACCTCAACATAGACCCGTCGGCCGAGATATTTGCCGGCGGCGATCGCCGTGCCCTGGCCGGTCGATATGTCGGCGGGCACAATTCTCAGCCGGTCGAGGCCGGTGGCGGCACGCACCGCATTGATCGGATCGAGGCCGCCGCCCGTATTGTTGAGCGAGGCCACCGCGGCGGCGAGCTGAAGCGCCTCGGGAGCCGAAAGGTTGGTGATCGAGGTTCCGAACAGGAGTCGGCTCAGCAACTCGTCCTGCGGAAGCGCCGGAGTGCTCGCGAACGAGATTTCGGGGCGCTGCCCGCGCCCGGTGACCCGGATGACCGCGTTGAGCCCGCGAACGCCCCCCTCCGCGGTGATGTCGAGGATCGGATTGACCGGGGATTCGCCCAAGAACCGGATCGATCCACGCGACAGGTCGAAGCGGCGGCCGGCAAAATCGTAGCTTCCCCGGATGAGGTCGGCTCGGCCGTTGATCCGAGGCTCGGTGACCGTGCCCTGGATCCTGAGGTTGGCGCTCCATTCGCTGTTGATCCCAAGGCCGGTCACGTTCAGCCGCTCGGGCGCGCGCACCGACAGATCGAGGCGCCAGGGCTGGAGCCGGCGCGGCTCGGGCCTCTCGTCGGCGGGCCGGTTGACCTCGCGCACCGACAGTCGCGGAAGCCTGGCCGCCGCGGTGGCGCTTCCTAGCTTGAAGCTTCCGCTGACCAGGTCGAGCCGCCCGGCGATCGTCCCGCCCGAAGCGTTCGAGCGGATGGTCAGCGGCCCGGTGACCTGGGCCTTAAGGTCGTCGCGGTCGATCAATTGCGCCGCCTGGGCGCGAAGCGCCACGTTCATCGCGAATCCGCTCGCAGCGCCGAGATCGAAGGCGCCGCGGCCCGTCACCGTTCCCCCTTTCTTGGTCGTGCCGCTAAAGCTGTCGAGAACCAGGCGCGATCCGCCGAACCGGCCGCTCGCCTTGACGTTCTCGATCACCGTTCCGGTCACCGCGCCCTCGACCCGCGCCTGCTCGGTCTTCAGCGAGCCGCGGATCTGCGGATTGTTGAGCGTTCCGCGCGCGTCGGCGGCGACCGCGACGGGGCCGCTGACGTCGATCAGCTCGACTCCCGTCAGGCGCCACAACGTATCGGCCGGTCCGTTATAGCGAAGCTGCGCCGCCATCGGCGCGGCCGCGATCCGGTCCCCGATATTGCCGCTCGTCCCGATCGGCGCCAGCCGGGCCTGGACCCGCCCGATCGTCTTTCCGTCGCTGACCGCGACCGCTCGAAGCCCCGCATTGCGGCCGTCGAGCCGTCCCACCAGGCCGAGATCGACCGGCCGCGATGAAAGGACCAGGCCCGAGCGGGTCAGCCCCCGCACCCTGAGATTGGCCGATCCGCTGGGATCGCCGCCCTCGGGGAAGCGATAGGCCAATGTGCCCGAGGCGATTCCGCCGAGGCCGAGGCCCGGCCAGGCGACGTCCAGCGCCGAAAGCGGCATGGCGTTCATCCGGGCGTTGAGCTCGGTCGTGCTCCCGCCGAACAGGCCGGAGACCGTGGCATTCCCTCCGGCGAAGGCCAGAGTGGCGGGGGACAGCCGCCAGCCGCCGCTCTCGCGAACGAGCAGAGCTGGCTCGGTAAGCCGGATCGCTCGGCGATCGACGCTGCCCTGGCCCGAAAGGCGCACCCGCCCCGGCGAGAAATCGGCGAGCGCGTCGAAGCTGAAATCGCGGCCTCTCGTCCCCGCGATCCGAGCCTTGATCTGTCCCGCGCCGCCGCGCACCTCGCCGCTGGCATTGAGGCTTGCGATCGAGACCGGGCCCCGGCTGAGGCCGCGCGCGGTCAGGGTGCCCCGAAGCGTTGCGGCGGCCGGATCGAGCAACGCAATGCCCTCCAGCCGGCCGCTTCGGATGAAGATTGGCGGCGGGCCGGCAAAGCGCGCATTGTCGGCGGTGAGCGCTGCCTCGATCCTCTGGATATTGCCGTAAGGGCTGAAATTGAGCCTCCCCTCGATCCCGCCGCCGGACAGATCGAGCCGTCCGGTGAACCCGCCCGGATCGGAGCGGAGGCTTCCCGTCGCATTCGTGTTCGAGACGTTCAATGCGGCGATCTGGATCGTCGCCGGCTGGTTGGCCGGCATCAGGATCGCGCCGTGGGAAGTGAAGGGCCCAAGGGTCGAGCGGCCCTCCGCCCGATAGGCGAAACCAGCCGCATTGGGATCGAGATTGAGCAAGACGTCGGCGAGCCCCAGCGCCTCGTTCGGGCGGGCGAGCCGGATCGCCAGCCTGGGCCGCTCGATCCGGCCGTCCAGGGTCATTGCGAACTGGCCGTACTGGCCCTGATTGCCGCTGCCTTCGAAGAAGAATGTGCCGTCGCGGCGGCGATAGCCGTTGCCCGCGATCCTGATCTTCGGTGCGGTCAGCCGCAAATTGCGGAAATGGACGACGAGGTCGGTGCCGCGCACCAGCTCGGTCTCGATCTTCGGCAGCCCGCCGGCGAGGCCCGCCAGGAACTTGTTGTCGAAGCGCCGGACCCAGGCGCGGCCCTTGCCGGTCACGAGGGATCCGCGCCCGTTCGGGCCGGGCACGACCTTCAGCTCGCTGGTCACGTCGACGATCCCGAGGCCGGGGATCAGATAACGGGTGAGGCCGCCCGAGAGGATCACGTCGTAGCGGCCGGTGACCAGATCGACGAGCAGGCTCAATTTGCCCTTCAACTTGTCGGAGGTGAGATCGAGCCGGTCGCCGGTCAGCTGCTTCGACGTCACGTTGAGCACGCCCTGGACCCGCAGATTGGCGAGGATCCCACCCGCGACGTCGCCGATCCCGGTGACTCGCCGGGCGGTGAGAAGGATCGGGACGGTAATCGGCTCCTTCGAGAGCCGTCCTTTGCCCTCGGCGCGCACATCCTCGAATCCGGTCTGGTCGAAGGCGATCCGCGGAGAGGTCAGCCGATAGGCGAAGGTCACGGTCCGGAACGGGCCGTTGAGCACCGCAGTCATCCGAACGTTGCGGCCGGTCATGTTGGGGAACATGGCCGGCGGCCGAAGCAGGTCGGCGCCGATGCGCAGATTGACGAAGAAGCTGCGGGCGAGATCGAGCCGGCCGGCGCTTTCGAGCTTGAGCGACGGCGAACGAAGCGAGAGGCGGCCGTCGAGCTGGCGGTCGGCCAGGGTCGCTTCGCCGCGCACGTCGATATAGGGCGTTGTCAGCCTCTGCTTTCGGCCCTTCAGGAATTGCGCCGGGGCGAGCCGGCCGGTCAGGCCGTAGCGCCCGTTCCGCGCCCGAAGCGCGAGCGAGCCGGTTCGGCGGCCGCTGACGTCGAGCCGGGCGCTTCCGTTCCATTCGCTCCATTTTCCCTCGCCGCGCACGACCAGGGCGATCGGGCGGCTCGTCCCGATCGTCGCGCCGATCACGCTTCGCGCCGGGGCGGCCAGCTCGACGTCGAGATCGAATCGGTCGCGGCTGGGCTCGGCGTCGAGCATGATCGCGACCTTCTCGCCGCTCTGCTTCACCTCGCCGTCGAGGCGGACCAGGGCGCGACCCGACCGTATCTCGATCTCGCCGCCGAGCCGGGCCGTGCGCGGCGTTCCGGTCACCGCCGCTCCGACACGCAGCTGGGCGACGTCGAACCGCCCGATCCTGATGTCGAAGCCGGGCAATACCGGCTTGGGCTCGCGGCTCGGCTTCAGCTTGGGAAGCCGATGGAGAATGACCAGCTCGGACTGGAGATCGTCGACGATCAGCCGGTTGGTGATCCATCCCAGCGGCTGCCAGTCCAGATCGATCCGCGAAGATTCCGCGAACAGGCCGTTCGGATCGTAGAGCCGGACGTCGAGGAACCGGGTCCGCCCCCAGATCGAGCCGTCGATCCGGCCGATGCGGATTCGAAGGCCCGATTCCGGCGCCTGGCTCGCGATCCTGTCGGCGAGGAAGCGGTGGCCGGGCGCCGTGTCGAGCAGGATCATTCCGAGCCCGGCAAGCAGGAACAGGGTGAGCAGAAGCCCGACGATCCCCTTGGCGAGCCGACGGTGCCAGCGTCGGCGGCGAACCTGCTCCGCGGCGGGCGGCTCGTCTGGAGCCACGGTTTCGGCCGGCTCCTCGGTCATCAGAAGGCCTGGCCCAGCGAGACGTAGACCGCGACCCGGGGATCGCCGCTCCGGCGGTTGAGCGGAGTCCCGACGTCGATCCGGATCGGCCCGAAGCTGGTATGGTAGCGCACTCCGATCCCGGCGCCGAAGCGCAGGTCGTCGATTCGCGGCAAAGGCGAGGTGTAGATGTTGCCGGCGTCGAGGAACGGCACGATCCCGAAGGCCCCGCCGAACGCGTTCAGCCTGATCCGCGCCTCGATGGCGAACTCGGCGAGGCTTCTGCCCCCGATCGGGTCGTCGAACACCGGATCGCGCGGGCCGAGCCTCTGGAACCCGTAGCCGCGAACCGATCCGCCGCCGCCCGAATAGAAGCGCCGCGACGGGGCGATCTGGTCCCGCTCGGCGCCGAATATGGTTCCGAGGCGGGCCCGGCCGGCGATCACGACCCGGTCGTTCACGGGCTGGTAGAAGCTGCCGTCGACCTGGGCCCGGACGTAGCCGAACGTGCCCGACTGGAGCGACGCTTCGGGCGACAGCCGGGCGGACAACCGGAAGCCTCTCGTCGGATCGAGAAGGTCGTTCGAGCCGTCATAGGACAGGCTGGCCGGAAGCGCCCCGATGAAGAAGGTTCGGCTTCGGATCGTGCCGCTGGCGAGATCGACGTCGCGCTCGTCGGAGGCGAGCAGCTCGCCGCCGAGCGACCAGGTCCATTTCTTCTGCCAGATCAGGTTGGTCTGGCGCTCGATGTTGGCGGCGAGCTGGAAAGTGCGCGCCTCGAAGGCGGCTCGGTCGACATGGCTGACCACCATCTGCGCGTTCAGGACCTGGTCCCGGCGCAGGAAATTGTTCCGCCTAAGGGTCGCCCCGGCGAGTTGCTCGCGGGTGCCGGCGACGCCGCGGAAGGTGACCGCGCCTTCGGGCGGAAGCAGGTTTCGGTGCTGCCAGCTCGCCTCGATCCTGATCCCCTCGCCCGTGCCATAGCCGGCCTGGCCGGCGATCGTCCGAAGCGGCGCCCGCTCGACCGACACCGCAAGATCTACCGACTTGCCGTCCCCCCCGGCCGCCACCGGCTTGATGTTGACCGAGGAGATGAGGCCGGTCGCGATCAGTGCCCGCCTGAGATCGTCCACCAAAGGCGCCTCGAACGGGTCGCCAGGCTTGAAGCGCGCGATGGTCTGAATGTGCGAGGCGCTGAACAGTCGTCGCCCCTCGACCCGGATATGGCCGAACAGGCGGGATCCGTTGGGCTTGACCGGGAAGGTGAGCGTTCCGGTCCGGACCTCGTGATCGACCGCGATGTCCATCGGCCCTACATCCGCGAAGACGTAGCCGCGCTTGCCGAGCTCGGCGCGGAGCGCGGCCTCGCCGGCCGTCACCTCGGCCGCGTCGACCGGATCCTGGGGATCGACCCCGAAGGCCTCGCGAAGGGCAGCCGAGTCGGCGCCCGCTTCATCCAGGCCCGGAAGCCTCACCTCCGCGAAGTGGTAGAGCGGGCCCGGCTCGGCTTGCAGCACGACTCTGATCTCTCCGCCGCCGGCCGGCGCGGCCTCGACCCGGGTAGTGACGAAGGCGTCGTAATAGCCGTGGACCCGAAGAAGCTCGCCGAGCAGCTCGCCATCCTCGCGGGCGCGGCGGTCGATCTGGGCGGCATTGGCGGGCTCGCGGCGATTCTGCTGGAGGGTCGAGAGCGGATCGAATTGTGGGCGCAATTTCGCCTCGAGCGCTTCGTCGAGCCCGGCGATCGCGACGCTGTAGGTGCGCTCGGCCGCGGAGTCGGCGACTCCCGTGCCGGGCGCGACCGCGATCGCTTCCGCCGGATCCTGTGCCAGGTCCGGCCAGTCGACGCCGATATCGGGCATCGGATCGAGCGGCGCCGACGGGTCGAGCGGCGCCTCGGGATCGAAAGGTACGTCCTCGATCGGAACATCTTCGAGAGGCACGTCGGGATCGACCGCGGGATCCACGGGCTTGTCGAGGTCCGCATAGGGATCCTCGTCCTGCGCGAAGGCGGGCTGGTGATGAAGGACGAGGAAGGCGGCAGCGGTGAACGCAGCCGCCACGCGCCGCCACGCGGCGAACTGCAACATAAGGGGAATCTAGCGGCGGCGCGCACTTACCGCCAGCAAATGTTCCGATCCGCCCCGTCAGTCCCCTTCGGGTCGTCGGGCGTTTCGCCCGGCCTGAAGGCGCTCAGTGAACGGTGTCGGTGACCGCCTCCTCGGCGAGCACCAGGATGAGCTGCTCGATCAGCCGCCAGCGGGTGAAATGGACGACATTGCCATGGTCCCTGCTGCGGTCGGCGCGCAGCTTCGCCTCCGATCCGGCATATTGGCCGAAACGGTCGATCAACTCGGCCGCGTCGTCGAGTGCGGCGCGGTCGGGAACATGGACGTGCTGACGCAAAGCTTACTCCCTATTCTTCTGTGTCGAGGCCCGGAATAGCAGCGCTCGGTTGCGAAATGCCGCATTCGCATCCTCAACAATGCGGTAACCAAAGAAAGCGCGATTGAATCCCGGGGCCGGTCCCTGCCATGAAGGCGGTCATGGAGCGCAAACGATACAGCCAGGCCGGAGGCTCGATCCTCGCCATCAGCATCATCGCGGGAACGGTGGCCGGAGTCATCGTCCGCCAGGCGAGCATCGGCTTCCTCGTCGGAACCGCGGCCGGAATCCTGCTGCTCATCTGGTTCTGGCTCCAGGAACGCAGGCGCTGACGACCGCCGGCTTTCGCCCTACTTGATCCGGCGGCCCGACCAGATCACGCGGCCGACCAGGTCGATCGCCGACAATTCGCAATCGGGCCAGCCGGGATAGGCATCGTTGTCGCTTCGGATCGAGACCCGCTTGCCCGGGCCGAGAGCGAGCCTCTTCACCATCAGGGCATCGTCGATCCGAAGCACGTAGATCCCGTCGCGAAGCCGGTTGGCGGAGTCGCCGCCATCCACCAAGATCTCGTCGCCGTCGGACAGGGTCGGAGCCATCGAATCGCCCTCGACCCGGATCAGCGAGAGCCGGGCGGAATCGCCGACTCCCAGCCGCCTCAGCCATGAAGGGTCGAAAGCCATCGAGCCGCGAGCGCTCTCGTCCGCGCCGAGCGCGCCCGGCCCGGCCGAGGCGCCGAGATCCAGCCGGCTGATCGCCACCAGGCCGCCCTCGCGCGGCGGCTCCGCCGGCGGGCCGCCGAGCATCGCCTCGTCCACGTTGAAATAGCGGGCGAGCAGGCGCCGGTCCCTCTCGTCGAGACGCCTGGGAGTCCCGCGCTTGATATATTGCTGCACATAAGCCGGGTTGCGGCCGATCAGCCGCGACAGGCTGGCATAATCCTCCCCCCGTTCCCGGATGAGGCGATCGAGCGCGCCGCGTGGATCGGCCCTGGCCATGAAATCTCCCTAGCATTAGGATTTTTCCTAGACAAGTAGGAAATGTCCTCCGAATATGGAACATATCACGAACAGTCTGATTCGGAAAGGAGAGAGGCTTTGCAATTCCAGCTGCAGAGGCGGGTCGAACGGTTCCTCAAGAGCAGCCGGGTCCCGCCAACCCGATTCGGCCGCGATTCGGTGCGTGATCCGCGCCTGGTGTTCGACATGCGACAGGGCCGCCAGCTCCGCCCGGCAACGGCCAGGCGACTCAACGCCTATCTGGACGAGCAGGAAAAGCTATCGGCCGGGTAGTTGTTCAGCCGCCGCTGGAGGCGATCTTGTCCATGTCGGCGATCGCGCTTCGAAGCCGCCGCCCGATCGACATTTCGGCCGGCGCCTCGACCTCCGCCGGGGCGGACTGGACCGGCTTGGGCGAAAGCGCCTGGATCTTCGGCCCCGCGGACGGATCGCGATGCGGGGCGCCGAGCGGCGCGAACTGCTGTTCGTCGGCGCGCGGTGCCGGCCAGCTCGGCTCGCCGAACTCGTCGACCGCCGGGAAATTGGCGGCCGTCGGCACGGCGGGCGCGGGTGCGAACGCCTCTGGCCGCCCGGCCTCTCCGAGCCCTTCTGCTTCCGGTTCCTCCGCCTCGAAAATCTCGGGCACCTGGGCTGCCGGTTGCGGCGCGAGCCAGCTCGGCGGCGGCGAGGACTGCTCCTCCCCCTCATAAGCACGAGGATCGTTGGCCATTTCCGGCCCGGCGGCCTCGGATTGTTCCGGCTCGTCGGCGGCTGGCTGCGGGGCAAGCCAGCTCGGCGGCGGCGACGCTGCCTCCGCCTCGGGCTCGACGCTCTCGGACGAATCTTCGCGGCGGACGAGGCCTGTCTCGAGCCGGTGCATCAGGCTGGTGATGCTGTTGTCCTGGCTTTCCTCGGGCTCGGGAAGCTGGGAGACCATCGCCTCGATGCTAAGATCGTCGGCGGGCGTGTCGAGGACCAGTGGCTCCTCCTCGGCCTGCGGAGCCTCGAAGCCCTCTTCCTCGACCTCCGCTTCTTCGGGCTCCGGCTCCTTGATCTCGGCGGCCTCGAAATGCTCCTCGGGGGGCGCTTCGTCGAAGTGCCGCTCTTCCGCGGGCTCGACCCGGTCGGCGGTGAGGAAGCCGGGAAGCGGCTGAGCCGGCAGATCGGCGAACATCTCGTCGTCTTCGTCGGGCGGGTAATCATATTCGTCGGCGGAGCCGAAGCTGCCGAGATCGCGTCCGGCCAGGATCGGCCGCGGCGCGGGCGCATCCGGATGCGCGTCGGCACGGCGCAGGCGCGGCGCTTCGGACTCGGCCAAAGCCGGCTCCGGGGCGGCCTTGGCCGGACGCGCCGAAAGACGGTCGACGCCGCGCAGAAGTAGAAGGACGAGGGCGAATACGAGCAGAGCGACCGCGGCAATCACGGCCGCGCGTGCCTTCATTCCGAGCGGAGGCTCCGCCGAGGGCAGGAAGCCGGGCAGCCCGCTTTGCACGATCAGGTCGGAGAAGACGTTCTCCGGCATGGCGAAGACGAGGAAGCCGAGCGCGCCCGCCGCCAGAGCCGAGAGGCCCAGGTTGAAGATGGAGGCGCCGCGGGCGGGCCTGCCGGATTGTGCATTGTCTGCCATCAATGAGCCTTGCCGGTCAGCCTGCGATAGGCAGGCATGTAGCTGGAAATATTTGACGACCAGTTACGATGCCGCTCGACGAAGCGGCGGGCGCGGTCGCGCCGCCCCTCCCAGTTCGGGCGGTTGGCGAACAGGCCATCGAGCGCGTCGGAGATCGCCTGCGGATCGCCGGCCGGGAACAGGGTCCCGGTCACGCCATCCTCGATAAGCTCGCGATGGCCGCCGACGTTCGAGGCGACGACGAGCTTGCGCTGTGCCATCGCCTCGAGCGGCTTCAGCGGCGTGACCAGCTCGGTCAGCCGCATCTTCTTGCGCGGATAGGCGAGGATATCGATCAGGCCGTAATAGAGCTCGACCTCGTGATGGGGCACCCGGCCGATGAAATGGATCCGGTCGGCGGCCGGCGATTGCTCCGCCTGGAGCTTCAGCGCCTCCTCCATCGGTCCGCCCCCGACCAGCAGGAGGTGCGCCTTGGGCCGCCTGGCGAGAAGCAGAGGCATGGCCGAGATCAGATCGTCGAGCCCCTCATAATCGTAGAAGGAGCCGATGAAGCCGACCACGTCTGCGCCGGAAAGGCCGAGCCGCCGAGCGAAGACCGGGTCGGGCGCGAGCGGGCTTCCGAACAGGCTCATATCGACTCCGTTGGGAGCGACGACGATCTTGTCCGCGGCGATTCCGCGCCCGATCAGGTCGCGGCGAAGCCCTTCGCAGATCACCGCGACCGCGTCCGCTCGGCGGGCGGCACGGGTCTCGAGCATGTGGATCAGCCGGTAGCGGAGCGACCCTTCGGTGCCCGTTCCGTTGCCGACCGCGGCATCCTCCCAGAAGGCGCGAATCTCGTAGATGATCGGAATCCCGCGCGCCCGGGCGACCGGCATCGCGGCGAGCGCGTTGAGGACCGGCGAATGGACGTGGAGCTGGTCGGGCCGCCATTCCTCGATCAGCCGGTCCAGGCGGCGGCGAAGCGCTAGCACCTCGCGCCATTCGCGAAGCGGCGATGGGCCTGACGGCGTCCCGGCAGTCCGGAAGAATTCGATGCCTTCGATCCATTCGGGATCGGCCCCGGCCTTGCCGTGCCTCTGCCCGGTCAGGCAGGCGACCTCGAGCCCCTTCGCCTTCTGCGCCGTCACGATCGCGCGCGTCCGGAAGGTGTAGCCGCTGTGCAGCGGCAGGCTGTGGTCGAGCACGTGCAGGATGCGCATTCGGCAGGCTGTGACACGACAAGCTTGAAGCGACGTTAACCTCGCTCTGATCCCCCGTCCGTCGCCAACCGAGCCGGGCAATCCGGCCGCCGAGCGGAACCACGGCTTCGCCGGGGCTTTAAGCGGCGGCAGCGGAAGGGAAACACATGCTCAGCTATGTCGACGATTCCCTTCCCGGGACCACCCGCAAGCGACGCGGGCGGTACTGGATGTATTTCGGACCGGACGGCGAGCGAATCACCGACCGCGACGAGATCGACCGGCTCAATGCGGTCGGAATGCCGCCAGCCTATGAGCGCTGCTGGTTCTGCCCGAAGCCGAACGGCCATATCCAGGCGATCGGCTATGACGCCCGCGGGCGAAGGCAATATCGCTATCACCCCGATTTCCGCGCCGAGCGCGAGAGCCACAAATATGACCGGCTCGCGAAGTTCGGAGCGGCGCTTCCAAAGCTGCGCCGCCGCGTCGCCGAGGATTTGAAGGGCAAGCCGACCGATTGCTCGACGGTCGTCGCCGCGGTGGTGCGGCTGATCGACGAGACCCAGATGCGGGTCGGAAACGAGGAATATGCGAAGAGCAACAAGAGCTTCGGAGCGACGACCCTTCGCAACCGCCACGCCACGGTCGGGCGCGACCGGCTCAAGATCACCTATACGGGCAAGCACGGAATCAAGCGGACGGTGACGGTCACCGACCGGAGCCTGGCCCGGATCGCCCGGCGGACCCAGGACCTGCCCGGCCAGCATCTCTTTTCCTTCGTCGACGATCAAGGCGAGGTTCGGGGGGTCAGCTCGAGCGACGTCAACGATTACATCCGCGACGCGATGGGAGACGAGTTCACCGCCAAGGATTTCCGGACCTGGGGCGCCAGCGTCATCGCCTTCGAGGAGATGGTGAAGCGGGCCGACCGGCCGAGGATCGACCTCAAGAGCGTGATGGAGCCGGTTGCCGAGGCCTTGGGCAATACGGTCGCGATCAGCCGCAAATCCTACGTCCATCCCGCCTTGATCGACGCGGCCAAGGAGGCCGGAGCGATCGGCGACGGCGAGCTTCCGCGATCGACCAAATATCTGACCGCCTGCGAGCGCGGACTGATCGATTTCCTGAAGGCCGCCCGAAGGAAATCGCGGCGCAAGGCCGCCTGATTCGGAAGGGGTGGTCCGCCGCCGCCCCGCTCCCTAAGAAGCCGCGCATGAGCATATCCGCCGAAGCAGCCCAGAACCTGTCGCAGAAGAGCCTTACCCTCGCCAATCAGACCGGCGACTGGTTCGCCAACAACAGCGTCGACATATTGATCGCGAGCGGGATCGGAATCGCCATTGCCCTCGTCCTGATCGGAATCCGTTCGCTCGGATGCAAGCTGATGGGCCGCGCCGACGGAAGCGGCGATCCGCACTGGCCGCTCATCTTCGCGCGGGTCCTCGCCAAAACCAACATCTTCTTCATCGTCATGGCCTCGGCAGAGCTCGTCGCCGAGCATGCGGCGACTCCGCCGCCCTTCCTTCGGATCGTCCACATAGTGTTCGTCATCGCCGCCGCCTTCCAGGCCGCGGTCTGGGCGCGCGAGCTGGTGCTCGGCTATGTCGAGCACCGGGTCGGCGCCGACGAGCATCACGGCACCCTGGGCTCGGCGGTCGGGATCATCCGGCTGCTCGTTACGGTCGCCTTGTTCGCGATCGCGATCATCCTGATCCTCGACAATGTCGGCGTGAACGTCACCGGGCTGATCGCCGGCCTCGGCATTGGCGGCATCGCCATCGGTCTTGCCGCGCAGGGCATATTCTCGGACCTTTTCGCGGCTCTCGCCATCATCTTCGACAAGCCCTTCCGCCGAGGCGATTCCATTCGGATCGAAGGCGTCCAGGGCAATGTCGAGGATATCGGGCTCAAGACCACCCGGATCCGCTCCATATCTGGCGAGCAGGTCGTCGTCTCGAACGCCAAATTGCTCGAGCAGCAGATCCACAATTATGCCTTGCTCGGCCACCGCCGCTTCGTCGTCCCGTTCGGCCTGGTATACCAGCTGTCGCCGGACACCCTCGCTGCCGTGCCCGACATGACGCGTGCCGTCGTCGAGGCGCATGACAAGGCCGGCTTCGTTCGCTGCGGAATCACCGCCTTCGGCGCGTCTAGCCTCGACTTCGAGCTCCAGTTCGACGTCAACACCAATGATTTCGAGGAAGCGTTCGAGACTCGCCATCTGATCTGCGTCGGCATCGTCCGCCGCTTCACCGAGGCGGGTATCGCCTTCGCCTACCCGACCCAGACCAGCTTCACCGCGGCGCCCGACGGAAGCTTCGTCCTTCCTTATGCCGAGCCGAAGGCGGATCCGTCCTGACCCGCCCGGCGCCGCCCCGCGAGAGAGGTTGAAGCGCGCCCCAAAAAAGTGAACCCTGCCGGAGAAATATGCAGGGAGGGGCAGATGATCAGAGTCAGCGCTTTTGGCTGGGTTCCTCCATTCGCGCGCGGCCTGGTCCGCGATCTTCGCGTGCGCTGGGCGCTGGAGGAGGCAGGCCTTCCTTACCGATCGGATCTGATCGGCCCAAAGGACCAGGAATCGCCCGGCTATCGGCGCAGGCAGCCATTCGGCCAGGTCCCTGACTATAGCGACGAGGATGTGGAGCTGTTCGAATCCGGCGCGATCGTGCTTCACATCGCCGAGCGATCGGAATCGTTGCTGCCCGAGGACCCGGCCGGCCGCGCCCGAGCGATCGCCTGGATGTTCGCGGCCGTGAACTCGATTGAGCCGCACATCCAGAATCTCGCCGCGATCGACCTTTTCTACGCGGACGAGGAATGGGCGAAGCTGCGCCGGCCGGGTGCCGTCGAGATGGTCGAGAAGAGGCTCGACCAGCTCGACGCCTGGCTCGACGGCAGGGAGTGGCTCGAGGACCGATTCACCGCGGGCGATCTCATGATGACGAGCGTGCTTCGAATCCCGCGCCACACCGACGTCGTCGCGGGCCGCCCGAACCTCGAAGCCTATCGGCTGCGCTGCGAGGCGCGCCCCGCCTTCCAGCGGGCCCTGGCCGCGCAAATGGGCGACTTCGCGGACAATCCTATGGGCCCGGGCTGACTCGGCACTAGATCCGACGCGATCTCTGAATCGCGTCGTCTGCTCTAAATCATTGTTGCCGCATCGTTTGAGCGGAAAACCGGTTCCCACTTTTCTGCACGATGCTCTAGGCGCTGTGGCAAGCGCGGTCCTCAATTGCTAGGAGGCGGTGAAGACGGCGACAGGAGGTCCCATGCCCCGCTACATGGTCGAACGCAGCTTTCCCGACGGTCTCAACATCCCGATGAACGGAGACGGCGCCCAGGCATGCTGCGGCGTTGTCGAGCGCAATGCCGGCGAGGGCGTCACCTGGGTCCATTCCTATGTCAGCGCCGACAAGAAGAAGACCTTCTGCGTCTACGACGCACCCTCGCCCGACGCGATCCGGACGGTGGCCGGTAAGAACGGGCTTCCGGTCGGCGACATCCACGAGGTGATGGTGCTCGACCCCTATTTCTATCACTGAGCGGTGCCCGGACGCGGGCCGGCGACTGTGGAAAACTGACCCGGGGCCCGGAAGGGGCGCGTCCGTCCGGCGTTTACGCGCGCCCCCTGGTCGAGCCCGTTTTCAGAGAGGGTTCGAGCGCATTCCGGACCCGGGACTCGATCCGCATTCCGGCCGCGAAACTTATCCCCGATATCCTACTTATCCACAGGTGGATTCCGCTTTCGCCGAATCGTTCGAGGTGGCAGGAAAGGGACGTGGCCGGAGACGGCGTTCCCTCGGGACCAAAGTTTACGGACATTGCCACCGCGGAGGCGGCATTCATCCTTCGGGGTGAAAGTCACCGAAGCGAATGGCAGGGCGCCGAAGAAGAAGTGTGAGGGGAAACCCGATCCCAATTTCTTCGGAGTCCAGCGAAACTGGAGCCTTCGGGCGAAGGGATCGCGAAAGGGAACCCGCCGAAGCAGAAATGCTTCGGCTGGGGACCCGAAACGCCCGGAGACGGGAGCAGGCCCTTCGGGGACTGCAAACAGACCCGGGACAGTGGGGGCTGGTGGCAACACCAGCCCCCATTAGTTTATGGGCCATGGCGCCGGCGCCCCGACAGACCCGCCTCGCTCCCAAGCCTTCACCATCGTCGGCGATTCGGCGGCAGCCGCCGGGTCCGCCGGACGGCACCTATTGCGATCGATTGATGCTCGATGCGATCAGGTAGGCCGTGATCCGCGCCGACTGCTCGGACGGCAAAGCGGCGATGGCCTGATATAAAGCCGTGCCGAGCCGGCAGCCGGTGGCCGGATCGGCGGCCGGCGACTGGTCGCCGGTGAGGAACCGCCGCATCTCGTCCGACGGATCGAGCTCGCGCATCTTGCCGAACCAGGGCTCCATGTCCGCGCTCGGGATCTGGCCCCGCTGCGGATCGACCGGCCGCCCGCTTCCGGCCTTCGCCGCCGCGATCATGCCGAGGCCGACCTGGCCCATGTCCACGACCAGATTGCCGGGAACGGCGGTACCCGCGCTGAAGCCGGTCATGACATATGTCCTGCACAAGGCTAGATCCTGCGCTGCCAGCTTCTTCACGAAGTTGAGCTCGCGCGCGTTGAAGTCGTTGAGCACCGAGGCGGGGGCGTTGACGATTGCGCTGAGCCTCGACGCATAGAATGCGCGGATCGAGCGGAACCCGGCCTGCTCCATCACCGGCTTGCTGCCGCCGCTTGCCTTGGCCTGGACCAGCAGTTCGCGAATCATCGCCTCGTAATCCGCCGGGAAATCCCGCTTCAGTCGAGCGTACAGGCCGGCGGGATCGGCCGAGAAGAGGCCGCGCTCGAACGCGGTTCGGTCGGCGGCGGTCACGCCGGGAGGAAGGCCGGCCGTTTTCGCGCCCAGGCCGGCGCCTGCGCGAACAACACAACCAGAGCGAAAACGAGGATTCGGGATCCGATCACGCTACCCCCGGTGGCGAATGGAAGTGCCGGCCACCCTCCACCCGCGCAGCGAAAGCGTCAAGCCGGGCCGAGGACGCAAATCTGCCCCATTTTCGACACATAAGCCTCTTCAAAAACCGGGTAATTCCGGCTAGGCCATGCGCCATGTCCGTACAGCACGAATTTTACCTCGCCCGAGCGGCGGAGGCCCGCCGTGAGGCCGACGCAGCCTCTCTCTCCAACGTCCGCGAACGCTGCCTTCGCTCGGAAGCGGCCTGGCTGAGCATGGCCGAGCGCGCCGAGCGCACCGAGAAGATGCGCGCCCGCTCCGAAGCGGACAAGGCAGCCGCGGCGCTCGTCGCCGCCGAATAGCCTGATCGACCAAGGCTGGTCCTGACGCGGCAATCATGCTGCGCTCCCGTTCGCACGACTCGGGAGGATGAGATGGCCGACGCTGAAGATCTCGAGGGCGGCTGCGCCTGCGGCCATGTCCGCTACCGGCTGCTGTCCCCGCCCATGTTCGTCCATTGCTGTCACTGCACCTCCTGCCAGAGGGAGACGGGCAGCGCCTTCGTCATCAACGCCCTGATCGAGCCGGACCGGGTCGAGCTGATCGCCGGGTCGCTCGAAGCTGTCCAGACTCCGTCCGAAAGCGGCAAAGGTCAGGCGGTGTGGCGCTGTCCGGACTGCGAGGTCGCTCTTTGGAGCAATTATGGCGGCGCCGGCGACCTGATCCGCTTCGTTCGGGTCGGCACTCTCGACGAGCCGGCCCGGCTACCGCCCGACATCCATATCTTCACCCGCTCGAAGCTGCCCTGGGTCGGGCTTCCGGAAGGCGTTCCCGCCGTTCCGGTCTACTACGACAGCGCCGAGCTGTGGCCGGCCGAGAGCCTCGAACGGCGCAATCGGGCCCTCGGCGTCTAGGGCTCAATCGACGACGATCTCGCCGGACATTCCGAACGTCTTGTGGAAGGCGTGCCCGCATTTCAGCGGGTAGCGGCCGGCGCGCGGGACCAGGGCGACGTCGACGCTCTGATGCTTGCCGACCTCGACGCTTCCACCCCGAATCGCGCCGCGATCCTGGGCCCGCACCGCCGAGGCGGCGAAGAATTGCCGCGCGGTGAAATCGTGGCCGCCGGACGCGGTGTTGGAGAGGTGAAGGACGACCGCATGGCCGGCGCGGAGATGGATGCTTTTCGGGCTGAACGAGAAATTGGACAATGTCACGTTGACCCGCTGGGCGTGGCTCCAATCCGGGCCCGGCTGCGCGGCGGCCCCGGATGACAAGAGCATGAAGGCGGCGATTGGGGCGATGACACGAACAAGCATGGGGGGCTCCCCTAGATAGAAGCGCGTTTCCCCTGCCGGGCCCTCTTATCAAATGCGACGGCCCCGGGCCATCCGCATTACGGGGTGGGCGACGGACCCGCTCAACCCTCGATGACGATCTCGCTTCGAAGCGAGTTGGCGATGAAGCATTTCTCATGCGCCTCATAGTGGAGCCGGGCGAGCTCCCCGGCCTCGGGCCGGCGGCCGGCGAACACGATCTTCGGGCGCAGCGTGATTCGGGTTATCGCGATTCGCCCATCCTCGCCGCGCCCCATCGCGCCGCCGGCGCGGTCGCTATAGCTTGTGACGTCGAGCCCGGCTTCGCGGGCGAGGCTCAGGAACCAGAGCATGTGGCAGGACGACGCGGAGGCGACCAAAGCCTCCTCCGGATCGACCCCGGCCGGGTCGGACATGGGCTCCGGCACCACGCTCGGCGAGGAGGAGGCGCGAACCTCGGCGCCGCCGTCGAAGCGCCAGGCATGGCCGCGGCTGTAGCTGCCCTCGATGAAGCGTCCGTCGGACCGCCATTCCACCAGCGCTTCATGCTCGCTCATCCAGCGCTTCCTTTCGCCCGTGCGCCGGGCTTCGCACCCCTGCCGATCCAGCGGGTGAGCAGGAATCGCCACAGGGGGATGCTGATCAAGGCGGCCTGACTGATTCCCGGTATGATGAAGGCCATGACCAGCGCAAGCGCGGCCCCCAGCGCGACGCTCAATCCGCGAGCGCGTACGTAAGCGATGTGCTCGGCCGATACGCTTTCGTCGATCATTGGCGGGCTGGTGACGATCCGGCCGACCCTGACGTTGAGCAAGGCCGTGAGCAGAAGCGAGAGGCAATAGAAGATCGTCGGGACCCGGTCCCCGGTATGGGCGCTCAGGAACGCCGTCGAGAATGGCATGAAGGCGATCGATCCGAGCAGGAACAGGTTCCAGCCGACGATCGAAGGCCCCTGGCGTGCGGCGAGCCCGAAGAGGCGGTGATGGCCCATCCAGAACATTCCGATGACCCAGAAGCTGACCATGAAGCCGACGAAATTGGGGGTAAGATTCGCGAGCGCCTGGAGATAGGCGGCGTCGCTCAATCCGCGCGGCAGCTCGGGCACGTGGATCTCGATGATCAGCAAAGTGATCGCGATCGCGAAAACCGCGTCCGAGAAGAAGATCAGCCGCTCGAGCGTATGTTCCGGGCCCTGTTTGCGCGCCATCCGGCTCCCCTCTTTCCCTCAAGCTTGTGCAACATAAGGGCGGCCGCGCCAATATGTCCGGCATGTCGCGTCATAACCTGTTG